>Ga0335075_10011643_pt1 | contig 13297 bp, 10 predicted proteins | sample Lox_Sample_24_FD_206723 | JGI IMG/M metagenome (GOLD analysis project Ga0335075, IMG submission 206723) | Soil microbial communities from Loxahatchee National Wildlife Refuge, Florida, United States - Lox_Sample_2.4 | ecosystem: Environmental > Terrestrial > Soil > Wetlands | place: USA...
GAGTGTGGCGACGCCGGAGTAATGCGCCACAACTGCCCAGGGATGCAACCCCTTGAGCCGATGCAGTCCGAGCATGGCAATGGCCGACGTCAATGCCGCTGTCAGGGACAGCGCCACGGCGGAGGCGGCTTTCGCATCGGCGTTGACGTGCGGCGCCTGGATGAGCGCTACGCCGCACACCCCGCAGGCGGCGGCCAGCCAGACGAATAGTTGCGGTCGAACCCGCAGCAGCGGCCAGGACAGCAGCGCCACCCAAATGGGGAAGGTGTTCGTCAGCGTCATCACTTCGGAAGTGGGCAATTGTGCCAGCGCGAAGAAAGTGCAGAGCAAGCTCACGCTGCTTGCACAACCACGGAGCCAGAGCGTATAGGGCCGCCAAAAGACGAGACGTGCGCCCGACAATCGGGCCAGAAAGCAAGCGAGAACGAAAGCAATACTGCTCCGCGCCAGCGCGACGAGGCGCCAGTCGCAAGCGTCCTTCAAGGAATGGGCAAACAGTCCCATCCAGGCTGTAAAAAAACAGCCGCCCAACATCCAAAGGTACGGAGCCAAGGACCAATTACGATTGGCAGGAATATGCCACCTCTATAATCTGGCGCGATCCGCATCTCCTTCGGGAATCAATACGGCACATCGACCGCGAATCTGGCAGCGATGTTTTAATTTCGGCCTGCCGCTTACTGATACCGTCAGCGGTCTTGACCATGCCCATGCTCGTGCCCGCTCTTCCAGGGCGGGCTGTGCGGGTTGGCGGCGGCGGCGACATCGGCGATCAAATCGAGGATCTCCTCGTGCGTCAGCTTGTCGAGCAGACCTTTGGGCATGATCGACACCGGCGACTTTTTGCGCTCGGCGATGTCCGCTTTGCGAATCGTCATCGGCTCCGCCTTGGCCAGCGGGTTTTCGATCGCGGCACGCTGCCGGTGACATTCGTACCGCACAGCTGGTGTCCGAGCGGCTCAAACGGCCGCGGTAATGACCTTGCACGGCACACCCCACCCTCGATCGGCCTTGCTAAGCAATTGTTCAGTTTGAGCGGGTTTCCTTGCAGGATCGGCGATTACGTTGCAGGCGGGCGAGATTCGTTGCAGGCTGTGGTTAGCCACTCTCGCCCTCTTTCTCAACCGAACCGATCTTTGTCGTCCTTTTAGGCAGCCTCGGCAAGATATAGTAACTTTGGAAGTAGATTCTTGCAACTGCCCTTGTGCCGCCGTATCATAAAGCTATAGTAGGATCATGGTGTTCTTGTGTTCACCATGCATCCTGATCTGAAGCCAATTGCCAACTTCGGTCGAGAGGCGGAAGGATGTGTTTGAAATACCAGCAGGAGATCGCGAGAATCAGCAATTGTCCACCTACTGACGCTAGACCTTGCCAACGGCGAGTCTTTAGATTCGTCCATTCGGTCGTTGACGAAAGGAGTTTTGTCCCGGTAGCGAAACTTGACCCGGCTCGTCAATTCCGCAATGACCACGCATACTGTAGTGCCCATGCCTTATCGATGTTCTCTATCCAGGACAAGGCAAAGGCGCGATACGCCGAATTGCTCAAGCGTCACAAACTGATCTACAAAACGCTGGGCACTTGCCTAGCCGCTGGCAATCTGATTCCGGAGGATGGAAAGGCGACCTCGCCTGATGGCGGCGGGCACTTTGATTTCTTCGAGGCCGCTGGGGCTAACCTCTGTGCAAAGTTTGAGATTGTTGAGGTTCTGCATGATGAGGGAACTTGACGGCGCTCGGCTGCCAGCGCTCCCGATCAGCGGCCTTGAACGCATTCGCGACCTTGAGCGCTTTGATGGCCCCCTGCTTACGCATTTCCGCCATCGCAGACGGGGGGACAACTATCTCTATTATTGGTGCGATTGCGACGATGTGACTAATCGCTGGATGATTCTCCGTGTAAGCGAAACAAACATCATTCGACTCGCAAACCGATTTGTTCCACTTGATTTTGTTGTGCCGAATGCGTGCCAAGACGATTTTGTCTACTTTGAAGACATCGGCAGGGATGGTCGTCCAACTTCCGTCACTCTAACACAACTAGAATGCATACCGAGCGATTACGTTCCAGTGCAGGGGGCGTACCTTGATCCTATGACCAGCCATGATCTGCACTCGTATCCTGTTTTAATTGAACGACAACTCTCTATCCAGACATTGAGCGACATCCCCCGCCTTTTTTCGCAAGTTTATGCATTCGTATATTGTTTTTTTGTCTTGCGCCCTCAAGAACTATCGGGTTATCCTTGGCGGGGCGGATTCAGTACGATGCATTTCTATCATTGGCTCGCAAGCAGAGTGCCCGGTGAGTATTCTCCTTCTGTCGATACATTACAATATGCATCTCCCGGATTTATCCGTTTTTCATCGCTCGACCCAAAAGTCATAATTGAAGTTGGCAATCTTATCACAAGAGCTGTCGCAAATGCTCCGAAAATAATAGAACAATACAGTTCACTTATGAACTACATTCGGGCAAATAAACTGAACGATATACAATCCTCGGACGACAGCAGATGGTCGAATCATAATGATGAACTTATCATACGCACGCGGAGTTTGCTAGAAGCGCTCCACTATCCGGACCTTGAAACGGTGATAGCTGCTGCACCGCGAGCATTTGAAGCAGCAAAGGTCGTGACTTCATTCACGAGGCGATTGCGAGACTTGGCGAATCTGGGTGAGGGCGGTCTCGTGCGGTTCCCGCCCTTAACTGACGATCAACCGTCTGCGACTGGCGAACCATAAGCAATGCCCCGGAGAGTTCCGGGGCATTGCTTATGGAAAAAAAGGGACCGCATATATTTGCGATCCATAGAAGCGTAAATTTTCCCAGCCTTTTTCTACCGCCCACTGACGCCTCCTCCGCGATTTGAAGCAAACGACGAAACACTTGTTGGATTTGCCCGCCTGAAGTGTTCATTTCCTCACAGAGGCCGATACACGATCCAATTCTGGTTTTATCAAGAGCATGTCAATGATGTTCTCAAGGGAGAAATTCCTTTCTCCGTTGAATACGAGGGAGACTGATCCGTGAAATACAAACCGCAGAAGGAAATGCGTGGCCCCACTCTACAGGAATTTGAATTGGTGCCGATCACCGATCCAGCCGAGTTGGAGGCCATCGACCGCCGGCGCAAGGCGGCCAAAAAGGCAATGAGAGCGGCTGAAAAAGCCTATGACGCTGCTCTTCGCAATGCCAACAAGCGCAAATCGCGCAAACGCAAGGGAACGTAAACGGCGAGTTGCAGAAAAAAGCGATACGGCTAATCGTCAGTGTCCCTGCCCATGCTCGTGTCCGCCCGAAAACAGCGGGCTGTGCGGATTGGCGGCGGCGGCGACGTAGGCGATCAAATCGAGGATCTCCTCGTGCGTCAGTTTGTCGAGCAAGCCCTTGGGCATGATCGACACCGGCGACTTTTTGCGCTCGGCAATGTCCGCTTTTTTGATTGACAACGGATCGGCCTTGACTAGCGGGTTTTCGATCACTTTCACCGCATCCGGTGTCTCGGCGACGACCAGGCCGGTGATGACCTTGCCCGATTCCAGCACGAACGTAAAGGTCTGATACTTCTCGTTGATGCGGAACGACGGATCGAGGAGGTCGCGCAAAATCTCGATCGGCTTCTGCTGCTTGGGATCGATCTTGGTCAGATCCGGCCCGATCTCGTTGCCGGCGCCGCCGAACTTGTGGCAGGAAACGCAGCTGGCCGCCTGGAAGATTTGCTTGCCGTTGCTGAACGAGCGGCCATCCTTCAGTTGCTCCACCGATGAGGCCAATTCCTCGAATTTCCACTCCTTGCGCGGCCGGACGAATTTCAAGAGATCGTCGGCTATGGGCAGCGGATGCTTGCTCAGGTAGTCTTCCGGGTCGGCGAGATATTCGTCGAGATCGGCGACGACGTAGAGAGCGCCGTACATGCGCCGCCAGTGGCCGGGATAGGTGCAGACGTAGGGATAGACGCCGGGCTGCTTCGGCGCGCTCCAGCTGAGCTTTTCCGAATTGCGCGGCTGGATCAGCTTGCTTTTGAGCAGAATCTTTTTCGGCGACTGCGGAACGTAGCCGCGCTCCAGTGCGCCCAGCTGGGTGGCCGTCGTTTCCGCGAGCATGCCGATCTCTTCCAGCGAACCTGGCCGGGTCACGACGAAATTGTGTGGCATCAGATCGTTATTGTCGAAAATAATCTCCACCGGCTTGCCGGCCTTGACGACGATGCGTTCCTTGTCGAAGAGCATCTGGTCCGGCACGGTGGCCATGCGGATGACGCGCACACCCAATTCGCCCAGTTCGCGGCGGACCTGCTTGGCCCGGTCGAGCGGCAGCAGCGACGCCAGCGAGTCGGCCAGCTGCAACGCATCCAGGGCGGCCGGTGTGGTGCGCTCGGCGACGGGGATGGCGCGGATGTACGGCAACAGCACGTCCAAGAGCGGCTTGGCTTCGTCCTTGGGCCGATACGCCGACGGGATGCGCTGCAGCGCCTGAATAGCGGCGTGGCGGTCGGCGTCGTTGCCGGCGTACTTGGCGATGGCCTTGAAAGCGTCGGCTTCTTTGCCGCGCACGGAGGTCAGGGCGATCATGGCGGCGCGGCGGAGGGCGTGCTCCGGCGACTCGCCGCCGACATCGAGGGCGATCTTCTCCTTCGGCGCCGGCAGGCTGTTTTTCTCGAAGACGACCTTGCGGTCCTTATCGAGCACCTTCACGGTGAAACCACTGAGCCGCTTGCCCAGCCCGTCATCGGTGCGGTTCCAAACGACGATGGAGTCAATGGGGAAATCGCCGCCGAGATCGACCTGCCACCACGGATTGGCGGTGTTTTCCACACTATGAGTCTGTCCGCTGTCCCCGTAAGAACCATTGGTGTTGCCGTCGATGGCCTTGCGGGCGTCGCCGTCGTAAGCGGTGTTTTTCTGCGACGCCTTGCCGCGCCGAGCGATGTTGCGGCCGTCGCTGAGCACCTCGACCTCGGCCAAGGTAAGCGTCCGCCGCCGCCCCGGCAACTCGATGCGGACGTAACGGCCCAGCACGGATTTGCCGTTGCCCAATGCGGTAGTCAACCCCTTCGGCAGTCCGGCCAGCAGCGGTTCGACTTTGGGATAGAGAGCGGCTTTTTGGCCGGGATCGCGGATCAGCGGCATGGCGCGGATCAGGTCGCGCAGACGGGCAGCGGACTTGACAGCCAGCTCCCACGCCTTCTCAACCGCGCCGTCGGCGGCAATCAGAGCGACGAAGCCGAGCTGCCGAGTCACCGGCAAATTCGCGTCCGTGGCCATTTTCTCCAGCTCGCCGCGCGCCTCGGCCAGCTCGGCAGCGGGACGGCTGGTTAAGAGACGAATGAGATCGAAAACGACGCTTTCATCCGCCCCTTGCTGGCGCTGCGGGCTGGCAGGGTTGCTGCTCGCCTCCTCGTCTTGTTTGCGGATGGCGTCGAGCAGGACGCGCAGCTCGCTCTTGCTCTGACCCCGCGCCAGGCCGGCCAGCGCTTCCTTGCGATATTCGTCGCGGACGCCCTTGCGGAACAGCAATTCCACGAACACGGCCGGCGTTCGCTTCATGTGCAGCAGATCATCGGTGCATACGTTCTTGAGGAAGAAACGAGCGCCTGCCGTGGTCGTGAAGTGAATCTCCTTACCGGCCTTGATGGCCTTGCTGACGATGGGGTTCAGCGCTTTCATGGTCTCGCCGCTGACGAAATCGATGTAGGGGTCCATCGGCTGCTCGGCGGCGATCAGCGGTATTTCGATTGCCTCCGGCACCGTGAAGAAGCTGGCGGCGCGGACGGCTTGCAAACGCACGCGCGGCGACGCATCGGCGGCGAGCTTCTTGAGCAACTCCAGGGCATCGGGCACGCGGTCGCGCCAGTAGCACAGCACGCGCGTCGCCGCCGCGCGCGCATGGAAGTCCGGCGATGACAGCATGCGTTTGAGCAAAGCGACATTGACGACATTGTGAGCCTGATGCAGCCACAATGCTTCCGTTAGATTATGTTGGTAATTCGGATCGTTTTTGTCGATATAATCAATCCACTTTTTCACCGCCGCGATGACTTCGTCGCTGTCGCGGCCGCCCAGCTCGATGCGGACACGGTAGCGGACGCGGTCTTCCGGTTCCTTGAGCAGATCGAGCAATTTTTCGATCGGTTCATCGGCGATCTTGACCGGCTGGAGCAACGGTCGATCCGTGCGCGTGATGCGATAGATGCGGCCATGAGTGCGGTCGCGGCTGGGATCGCGCAGCGCGTGCTGCAAATGGCCGATGATGGTGTTGTGCCAGTCGATGAACCAGATGGCGCCGTCGGGACCGATCTTCAAGTCCGAAGGGCGAAAATTTGGATCGCTGGAGTAGACAATAGGTTCGACTTCGGTTGCAGTGAAGCTGCTGTCCTTTTCGTGGACCTTGTACTGCAAGATGCCCTGGAAGCCGATGACGTTGCCGACCAGCAGATTGCCCTGGTTTTCCTTGGGAAAATGACGGCTGGACAGGATCTCGACACCGGGGCAGGGCCGGGTGCGCTGCTGATAGACCTGCGGCGGCCGCGCGTGCTTGAACGGATAGTTCAGGTGGCCGGAGAACAGGGCGCCATGATACGGGTTGGCCCCGGTGCCGTCGAAAACGAAATCCTCGCCCCAACGGTCCCAAACGTGGCCGTGCGGATTGGCGAAGGGGAACGTCACGTACACGTCGAATTTCTGGGCGCGCGGCTCGTAGCGAAAAACGCCGGCATTGACGCAGCGCCGCGGCGGGCCGTAGGGCGTTTCCACCTGCGTATGGTGGAAGGTGCCTTCCTGGAAGTACAGGGCGCCGCCCGGATCGAGGGCGAAACTGTTGGACGTGTGATGCGAGTCGGCCGAGTCGAGTCCGCTCAGCACGCGGACGCGCAGGTCGGCCTTGCCGTCACCGTCGCTGTCCTTGAGAAACATCAGGTCCGGCGCCTGAGCGACGAGGACGCCGCCGTTGTAGAACTCAAAGCCGGTCGGGCAGTGCAAACGATCGGCGAAAACGGTCGTTTTGTCGGCCTTGCCGTCGCCGTCGGCGTCCTCGAAGATGAGGATTTTATCGCTCATCTCCTCTTTGGGTTTCCAGTGCGGATAGCTCGGCCACACCGCCACCCAGAGCCGGCCCTTGGCGTCGAACTGCATCTGCACCGGCTTGGCCAGCTCGGGAAACTTCTTTTCGGAGGCGAAAAGGTTGATTTTGAAGTCCTTGCCCAATGTCATCCGCTGGATGGCCGTTTCGCCGTCGAGATAGATGTGTTCGCCGTTCGGCCCATTGCCGGGCTTGTTCGTCTTCACTGGAATGAACGGCGGCGTATTGCTGTCCTCGACCGTGAAGTCCTTGCCCTGGGCGACGGCCCAGATGCGCTTGTCGCGGTTGCTGGTCATCACATCGAGAATTTCCATCTCGCGCTGCTGGTCCTCGTAGTTGGATTGCTTGTCGGCGTACTTCTCGAAGGCCCGCCCGCCGTAGACGTTGTAACCGTCCAGCGTGCGATAGCGACTGAACCAGTAGAAATTCTTGTCGAGAACAGCCTGGCGCAGCTTTTCCCACTTCTTCACCTCCGACTCGCGAGTTGGCCTAAGATCATCAGCTAGCACACTGTCGATGAACTTGGCCACGGCAAAATTGCCGTACTCGTTAAGGTGGATCCCGTTGATAGTCAGCCGCTTATCGGGTGACGCTTCATACATTCCGAGCGTCGCATGAAACAGATCGACAAAAACGACGTGGTTCTTGGTAGCGACTTCATCTATCGCTTTTGTGTACATTTCCAACCGCTTGTTGTTCTCCTTGCCATCGGGCAGATTGCGGTTGTGCAAATCCTCATGCGCGATGGGCGAGAACAGGACCAGACGCGGAGCGCTCTTGCCGTTGTACTTCTGCGCCAGCGTATGCTTGATGAATGCTTCGAGATCGTTCTTGAACTTGTCCAACCCCTCCGCGCCGGCGAACGATTCGTTGTAGCCGAAGAAAGCGAAAATGACATCGGCCCGCGTGTTGGTCCGCTCCAGCCGGTTGTCGGTCAGTCCCTTGCGCGTGGTCAGCCGGTTTGGTTCTGGGATGGGCTGATTGCCGGCCAACCACTGATCTTGGCTGCCGAAGTTCGCCGAGCGCAGCCGCACCGTCAATTCATCCGCCGAGAAACCGAGGTTGCGGATCACCAGTTCGTGCTTGGGAAAGCGGCTGTGCAGCATCGTTTCCAGCCAGCCGTCGTGCTGCATTCGGTCGGCCAGCGTGTTGCCGATGATGCAGATGTGGTCGCCGGGTTTGATCTCGAACTTCGCTCTGGGAACGCAGTCGGCGGCGGACTGCACCGGCGCATGGAGCAGCAGCGTCATCAAGGGCAGGAACAAGGCGAAGATCAAACGGCAGAGACGAAGGGGAGAAAAACGAGGAGACGAGTGCATCATGTGCAACCTCAAGAACGTCGGCGCGTCGATTGCGGGATGTCGGAACTCTACAGTGATTACATCGGACGCCGCCCACTACGGCAAGCGGTTTCCAGGAATTCTCTCTTGCTCCCATGCAGAGCGGTGTCAACCGCGTTTCTCCGTTGTATCGCTGTTTTGGCTCAGCTAAACTGAGGGCATGGTCGAACAACCCAGCGATCCGCAAACCATCTTCCGTTCTGCCCTGTTAGTCGGCACGTCCCTGTACATGGAGGGCTGATCCATGCGGACCGAAGAAGAAATTCGCCGCTCGCTACACGCCAGCCGGGTTGTGCCTTTGGCGGTAGCCAACCCCCACGGCCCACTCGGATTAGAACAATTGGCGGCCGCGGTTGCTGCACAGCGCGAGAATACACAGAACCATCGCTCAACGGATCGTGTACGACGGCCGATTGAGTTGCGGGTGCAGACGTGGGAGAAACTTTGAGTATGAAATACGATTTCCGTCAGCAACAATCCAGTGAAACAGCCATTCGCTTTTGCTCCTGGCTTGAGCAGGAGACAATCGAATCATTGCGGCGATCCTATGGAAATGGCGAAGCGACGAAAAGCGCAATCTTCCTCTTTGTAAACCGAGCATACGAAGCCCACATGCCTGAGGAGCAGATTGGCGAATTGTTTGGCAGATGCATAGTCCGAGCTGCCTTTCAGGAAGCAGACGAAGAGCCTGCCTTTTCTTGGTTGGAATTCTTTGGCCAACTCGCGGCAAAAGTGTATGGTACCAGCGAGGAGCAAAGGTGAAGAAAAGCCTTTCCATGTCTTCTCCTGCTTCGAGAGAGCCGAAATCAAGAGGCGGATCATGCCCCGAAGCGCGAACCGAACGACGACGCGGACAACCATCGATCGCATGGTCAAACGGATCGTAGCGAAGTTTCAGCCGCAGCAGGTGATCCTGTTCGGTTCGCAGGCGCGCGGCGACGCCGGAGAAGATAGCGACGTGGATCTGCTGGTCGTGATGGACTTCGAGGGGACCGCTTTCCAGAAGGGACTAGAGATCCGGCTAGCGCTTCACGACATTCTCTTCCCCAAGGACATAATCGTCACGCGCCCGGAGGATTTTGCCTGGCGAAAGGACATTGTCGGCACCATCGAATGGCCGGCGGCGCGGGAAGGAAAGGTGCTGTATGTCCGTTCCTAGCTGGCTGGAAACACATCGTCGAGCGGCACTTCCCACTGTCCGATGCCGACGCTGACCAAGGCGATGTTGCGTTTGAAATCGATGCGGACAATGCGGCCGGGTTGATCGAAGCGCGGCACGCGCACCACGTCGTTGGGCTGAAGTCTCATGCGGGCCTCGCGGAGAGCGGCGGCGGCCTCTTTTTCGCGCTCCAGTTGGTCGGTTTTTTGTTGCAGCTCTTGGCGTTGGCGCTCGGCTTCGTGCTGCGCCCGCAGCGCTTCCTCGCGGGCTTTTTCGGTTTCTTCGCGCAGGCGCTGCAACTGGACCATTTCCGGAGCGCGGCGTTGGCGGCGGCGCAGGTAGCGCTGGGCGCGGCGCAGCAGATCGCGCGGCAGCTTGAGACGCCGGGCGATCCGCAGGGCGTTGCTCATGCCGAATTGGCCGATGTGCAATCGATACGTTGGCCGCAGCGTTTCTACATCGAATTCGACGGCCCCATTCTCGGCGCGGTCGTTGTGGAAAGCGTAAGTTTTCAGATCGCCTAAGTGTGTTGTGACCATCGCCCGGCAGCCGAGGCGGTCCAATTCGTCGAGGATGGCGCGTCCCAGCGCCGCTCCCTCGGTCGGATCGGTGCCCGCTCCCAGCTCGTCCAGCAAGACGAGGCTGCGCTCGTCGGCCTCGCGGAGAATGGAGGCGATGCGTGATACGTGCGAGCTGAACGTGCTTAGCGATTGTTCCAGGCTCTGCTCATCGCCGATGTCGGCGAGGATATGGTGAAACACCGGCACGTTGCTGCCTTCCCCGGCCGGGATGTGCATGCCCGATTGGGCCATCAGCGCCAACAGCCCCGCCGTTTTGAGACAGACGGTTTTGCCGCCGGTGTTCGGGCCGGTGATGATGAGCAGGTTGAAACCAAATCCCAAACGAATATCGACGGGAACGACGGAACGAGCCGGAAGCGTAAGCGACGGACTGTCCGTCGCTAACGCTTCCGGCTCGTTTTTTTCGCGGAACAGGTGCAGCAACAGCGGGTGCCGTGCTTGCCGCAGCCAGAGTTGCCCCTCAGTGTTGATCTCCGGAGCGTACATGTCGTAATCGCGGCTGAAACGTGCCTTGGCCGTGATGAGATCGAGGCGGGCCAGGATGTCGATGGCGAAGGTGAGCGGGCGGGCCACACGGGCAACCTCGCCGCTAAGACGGCGCAAGATGCGGCGGATTTCGCGCTCCTCTTCGCCCTTGAGCACGGCTCGTTCGGCGCTGAGGCTGGCGATGCCGGCCGGCTCGATGAACAGCGTTTCACCGCTGCTGCTGGTGCGATGGACGACGCCTTGCAATTTGTGGCGATGATTGACGGCGACGGGCAAAACGTAGTGATCGCCGCTGACGGTGGCGTTGGGATAGCGGAGGATCTTGCGCAGCTCGGGATCGCGGAGGAAGCGGCGGATCTGGTTTTGCACGCGCTCCTCGACATCGCCGAGTTTCTGGCGGATCTGAGCCAACTCGCGGCTGGCCATGTCGAGGACGTGGCCGCGGCCATCGATACAACCGCCGATGGTCTTGGCCACCGCTCCCAGGTCTTCGACAGGAGCAATCAGGTCGATCAGATGTTCGTGCCGATCGCCTAGCCGCATGCGATAGCGGTAGATGTTGCCGGTGCAGGTGAGCGTATCGGCCACTTCCAGCAGTTGCTCGATGGTGAGCTGCGCACCGATGGCAGCGCGGCGAACAATCAGGCGAACATCGTGCAGTCCGCCGAAGGGCGGCGCTATCCCTTGCCCCAGGGCATCAATCATCTCGCCGACCAGTGCCAGCTCGCCGCGGATGCGTTCGGCGTCCGTACCCGGTTCGAGCTGGCGCGCCAGCTCTTTGCCGAGCGAACAAGCGGCGTAGCCGCCAAGTAGTTCGCGGATCTTGTCGAATTCCAGTAGCTCAAGTGTATGAGCGTCCATTTCCACCGTCGCGTTCATGTCTCCGAGGACAGGCCGGCCCGCAGTCAGGTTCGGCACGCATAGCCCCCGGCTTGCCGGGGGCTATGTGCAAGTTATTGTACTTGCCGGACTGCATTTCTGTGAGACAATGGAAATCGTCGAGATTCTCGCGGCGATAGATGAATGGGAGCGGGCATGCCTCCACGGTGGTTGGGTTGGATGATCGTCGTGTTCTGGTTGGCGACGACGGGCTGGCTATTCTGGCACGAGTTGTGGCCGAGATGGCGGCCGGGCGAGCCGCCGCCGTTCCACATCGATGACGTTGAGGAAGTGCAACACAAAGACAGCAGCATGTCGCGGCTTTTCTGGACCGTAGAACGGCAGAGCGAGAAACAGATCAAGCCCTATACTGTATTCCGCGCCTCGACGTGGGTGGAACGCAAAGAAGAGGATCTCTATACGATCAACGCTCGTCTGGAAGCCACGAAAGATCCGAAATATCGTCCCGTCTACGTTGCGAAAGTCTTCAAAATCGACCTTATCACCAGCACGTATAGCGTTACCCGCTCCGGGCAGCTGCGCGCCCTCGAGGCGACGGTGAAAGTTCGGCCCGATTGGGAGAAGCTCCCTCCCATGTTCCGTCAGTTCTTCCGATTGCCAACCGCGATAGCACAAAATGATCCTTTAACCGAGCATTTTTTGCTGAGCATTTGGGGTGAAGTCCGCGACTATCAATTCTTCGCCCACTGCCGTGCCGAATTGCAGCCGTTGGGCAAACCGATGCAGTTTGATCTGCCCGCGACGGAGGTGTCGTACACGGGTTCGGTGTTGATGCCGTTGCATCCCGTCAGCCACATCCGCGGCCTGCGTCTGGGCCAAAGTTGGCGGCAACCGCTGGTGGACCCGCTGCGCGACGCCTTCGCCTCGCTGCCCGGCTTTTCCGGCGGCGTGCGCTGGCTCAATGCGCGCGTTCTGCCGCGGCCGGAAATGTTGAACTTGGATGGCAACGAAACGAGTTGCCTGGTGGTCGAATACACCAATGACGAAAACGAATTGATGGGCCGCACCTGGGTGGAGCGGGACGGCGAACGGGTACTGCAACAGGAAGCCATTCTTGAGGACGGCCGCTGGATCATGAAGCGCGAGCTGGTGCGGGGAAGCGGCCGGCGAGTCGCTGGGTTTATACCAGCAATGCCGCCGGGATAAACCCGGCGGCTCGCGGGGGCTGCGGGCTGGCGAGGGGAGCTTATGATTAAACTGGATCGCGTCACCAAGCAATACGGCAGCAAAACGGCCGTTTACGAGCTGAGCCTGGACATCCCGGCCGGCGAATTGTTTGCCTTCCTCGGTCCCAACGGCGCCGGCAAGACCACGACCATCAAGATGCTGTGCGGCCTGCTCTTTCCCACCTCCGGCGCCGTCTACATCGGCGGCCACGACCTGCGCCGCGACGGCGATCGCGCTCGGCAATTGCTCAGCTACGTCCCCGATCAGCCGTTCCTCTACGAGAAGCTGACCGGCCGCGAGTTCTTGCAGTTCATCGCCGACATGTACGGACTGCCGCGGCAAAAAGCTGCCCAGCGCATCGCCGAAACGATCGAGATGTTCGAGCTGCACGAATTCATCGACGATTTGACGGAGCGTTATTCGCACGGCATGCGGCAGCGCACCGTGTTTGCCTCGGCCCTGGTCCATGAGCCGAGCGTGTTGATCGTCGATGAGCCGACGGTCGGCCTCGATCCGCACAGCGTCCGCCGTTTGAAGAATTTGCTGCGCCGCCAGGCCGATCGGGGCATGACCGTTTT
>Ga0335075_10011646_pt1 | contig 13294 bp, 10 predicted proteins | sample Lox_Sample_24_FD_206723 | JGI IMG/M metagenome (GOLD analysis project Ga0335075, IMG submission 206723) | Soil microbial communities from Loxahatchee National Wildlife Refuge, Florida, United States - Lox_Sample_2.4 | ecosystem: Environmental > Terrestrial > Soil > Wetlands | place: USA...
ACCGTCGCCCGCGATGCAACAGGCGTCGACGTGTCACCGCTGCTCACCCTGGACATGACCAGACCTCTTGTGGACCTTGAGTTTTCGTCAGCTGGGTCGTCACGCGTCGGCACAGCGCCTGCCGAGGCCGCGGTCCGGGCGGCACTCCTGACCGGTGCGGCACTGCTGGCGTCCGAGCAACTGGGCATCGCACAGTGGTGTTTCGACACCACGCTGGCTTACGCCAAGCAGCGCAAGCAATTTGGCCGGGCGATCGGGTCCTACCAGGCGATCAAGCACCGGCTGGCCGATCTGTGGATTGAAGTCAATGCGGTTGCGCCAACAGCCCGATACGCCGCCGACACCTGCGCTCGCCGAGACGACGACGCGCCGATCGCCGCGGCCGTCGCGCAGGCCTACTGCAGCGGTGCAGCCGTGCACGCCGCCGAAGAATGTGTTCAGCTGCACGGCGGCATCGGAATGACGTGGGAATATCCGGCGCATCTTTACCTCAAGCGGGCCAAGAGCGATCAGCTGGCGTTCGGCACGGCCTACCGCCACCGCGCGAGGCTGGCCGAACTGGTCGACCTGTCGGTGTCGTAACCATAAGGAGTTCAACGATGGACAAGCGCATCCTCGGCGACGATCTCGAGGTTTCGGCAATCGGACTGGGCTGCATGGGGATGAGCCGCGGCTTCGGACCGTCGGGGTCCAGAGAGGAGATGATCGCGGTGGTCCGCGCGGCCGTCGACCGCGGTGTCACCTTCTTCGACACCGCCGAAGCCTATGGGGACAACGAAGAACTGGTCGGCGAAGCCCTGGCGCCGTTCGCGGGGCAGGTGGTGATCGCGACCAAGTTCGGCTTCAAATTCGGCGCCGACGGCAACATCGCGGGACTGGACAGCCGGCCCCAACACATCAAAGAGGTCGCCGACACGTCGCTGCGACGGCTCGGGGTGAACAGCATCGACCTGCTCTACCAACACCGGGTGGACCCCGACGTTCCCATCGAGGACGTGGCCGGAACGGTCAAGGAGCTGATCCACGACGGCAAGGTGAAGCACTTCGGGATGTCAGAGGCGCCGGCGGAGATTATTCGTCGGGCCCACGCGGTGCAGCCCGTGACGGCCCTGCAAAGCGAATACTCGCTGTGGTGGCGGGAACCCGAAACCAAAGTACTGCCGACGCTGGCCGAACTCGGCATCGGTTTCGTGCCGTACAGCCCGCTGGGCAAAGGCTTCCTCACCGGAAGCATCAGCGAGAATACACAATTCGACAGTTCCGACATCCGCAGCAGCATTCCGCGCTTCGCCGCAGACGTCCGCGAAAACAACCGCGCCGTGGTCGACCTATTGCAGACGATCGCGGCGCGCAAGGGCGCGACACCCAGCCAGATCGCATTGGCCTGGCTGCTCGCTCAGCAACCATGGATCGCGCCGATCCCCGGCACCCGGCGGCTGGAGCGCCTCGAGGAAAATCTCGGCGCCGCCGAGATCGAGCTGACGGATGACGATCTGCGTGAAATCGATGACGCGGCAGCGCATATCGAGGTGCAGGGCGCGCGCTATCCCGACTTTATGAAGCGGTTGATCGGGCGCTGACTCGACGGGCGACCTCGCCATAGCGCTCGATGCGATCCTCATCGGCCAGCGCGTTGTACAGGGCGAGCCGGGCCGCAATGGTGCCGTACTTGTCGGTCAGTGCGTCGGCCAAGCCGTCCCACGTCGACTCGGTGGCGAAGACGGCGATGTGCTCGTCGGTGATCTGGGCCGCCATGCCGGCGAAGTCGCCGGCCTTTTGCTTCTCGCGAATCCGGGCGGTGGTGCCCTCGAACCCGGCCTCATCCCAGATGAACGCGTAGTTGGGTGTGCTGCCGTAGAAGCTCATGCTGGCTCGCACGAGTTCTCGTTCCTTGTCCCGCTCTTCGTCGGTGTCGCCGACGATCGTCATCACCGGCACAATGAACGCGATATCGGAGGCCGAACGTCCCGCTTTCGCCGCCCCTTTGGCGACGTTCGGGACGGCGTGACGGGTGAGGTAGCCGGGCTCGCCTAGCGGATGGATGTGTACCCCGTCGGCGACTTCGCCCGCCATCCGCAGCATCCACGGATTCACCGCGGCGATATCCACTTTCGGATCGGGAGCATCAATGGGTCCCGCACTCCACTGCGGCGTAATGAAATCGAGGTTGTAAAACTCGCCGTGGTGATCGAGCTGGCCGGTGCGAAACGCCGAGAAGCACGCCTTGACGGCAAGCACGTAGTCACGCAGCCGTGGACCGGGCCGCTCGAACTCCATGCCGTAACGCCGCACCACATGGGTGCGCACCTGCGTACCCAGGCCCAGCCGGAACTTGCCGCCGCTGCCCTCCTGCAACTCCCAAGCCGTCGCCGCCGTGACGAACGGGCTGCGCGGAAACGCCACCGCGACGCCGGTGGACAACTCGAGTCCCGGCGCGGCCTGCGAGGCCAGCGCGGCGTTCAGATAGGCCGTCCGGGCCGTCTCGGTGAACAACAGCCCGGAAAACCCCGCGGACTGCGTTCGGCGGGCCAGGTCACCGATCCGGCGCAGCGGTGCCGGGGTCGTCATCGCGTCTACGTGCATGGGGCTAGATCCATTGCCCGGCTCCTCCTCATCGCGCTGCGCGTCCCCCTCGCCGCTGCGCGGCTGGGAGGTACCCCCACTGCATCGTCGCCGGGCTAGCCCAGGTGCGCCCCGAAGAAGTCGTGCATCGCGTTCCAGTGCCGGTCGGCTGCGGCGGCGTCGTAGGGCCCGTTGTCCGGGACGGCGAACCCGTGCGCGGCGGGATAGGTCTCGATGGTGTGCTCGACACCGGCGGCTGTAAGCGCCTTCTCGAGCTGCTCGGCATGGTCGGCGGTGAACGATGCGTCGTTCTCCGCGCCACCCACGTAGACCGCGGCCTGGATCTGGTCGGCCTTCAGGTGCGGGCTGTCCTCACTGTCGGTGACCAGCCCGCCGCCGTGGAACGACATCGCGGCGGCGACCCGGTCTGGAACCCGCCCGGCCACGGTCAACGACGTCCGTCCGCCCATGCAGTAGCCGGTGGTGCCGAACTTGTCCCCGCTGACCTCGGGGCGACCCGCCAGATAGTCGAAGAATGCGCCGGCGTCCATGGCCATCTTGTCGTGGGTCACGTTGCCCATCATCGACATCAGCCGCTTGCGCTCCTCGGGATCCCCGAACACGGTCTTCATGTCGATGGGGGCCCAGTCGCCCTCGCGGTAGTAGACGTCGGGCACCAGCACCGCGTAGCCGAAGTCGGCCAGCTTGGCGCCCATTTCATCGAACGTGTCGCGCGCCCCGCCGGCGTCTGGGTACATGACGACCCCGGGCCAGGGACCGTCGCCCTCGGGGGTGAAGAGGTGGACGGTACAGGTGCCGTCCGCAGTGGTGATGGTGTCGGTAATCTTCGGCATGCCTTCCGTTCTACTCCCTGCCTGCGGACGTAAGGTGAACGCGTGCCGATTGCCACCCCGTACGAGGATCTGCTACGCCTGGTACTCGAGCGGGGTACGCCCAAGGCGGACCGCACCGGCACCGGCACCCGCAGCCTGTTCGGCCACCAGCTGCGGTACGACCTGGCGGCCGGCTTCCCGCTGATCACCACCAAGAAGGTGCACCTGAAGTCGGTGGTGTACGAGCTGCTGTGGTTTTTGCGCGGTGACTCCAACGTCAGCTGGCTGCACGACCACGGAGTCACCATCTGGGACGAATGGGCCAGCGACACCGGGGATCTCGGTCCGGTCTACGGCGTGCAGTGGCGATCCTGGCCGACGCCGTCCGGCGAACACGTCGACCAGATCAGCGCCGCGCTGCAGCTGCTGCGGACCGATCCGGATTCCCGTCGCATCATCGTGTCGGCGTGGAACGTCGGCGAAATCCCGCAGATGGCGTTGGCGCCGTGCCATGCGCTGTTCCAGTTCTACGTCGCCGACGGCCGGCTCAGCTGCCAGCTCTACCAGCGCAGCGCCGACCTGTTCCTCGGTGTGCCGTTCAACATCGCCAGCTATGCGCTGCTCACCCACATGATGGCCGCGCAATCCGGTTTGGCGGTCGGCGAGTTCATCTGGACCGGCGGTGACTGCCACATTTACGACAACCACGTCGAGCAGGTCACCCAGCAACTCAGTCGCGACCCGCGGCCATACCCGAAACTTGTTTTGGCGCAGCGTGATTCGATCTTCGATTACACCTACGAAGACGTCGTCGTGGAGAACTACGACCCGCACCCGGCGATCAAAGCCCCCGTCGCTGTATGACGGGGCTGGGCCTGATCTGGGCGCAGTCGACATCGGGGATTATCGGCCGCGGTGGCGGTATCCCGTGGCAGCTACCCGAGGACCTGGCCCACTTCAAAGCGCTCACCATGGGCCACACCGTGGTTATGGGCCGTCGCACCTGGGACTCGCTGCCGGCGAAGTTTCGGCCGCTGCCGGGTCGCAAAAATGTCGTGTTGACCCAGCAGGCCGGCTTCACGGCTGACGGCGCGACGGTGGTGCACAACCTCGACGACGCGCTGACCGATCCGGATACCTGGGTCGTGGGCGGCGAGCAGATCTATGCGCTCGCGCTGCCGCGGGCCTGCCGGTGCGAGGTGACCGAGGTCGACATCGACCTGCCCCGCGATGACGGCGACGTCGTTGCCCCGCTACTCGACGAGTCGTGGGTCGGAACGACGGGGGAGTGGGAGACCAGCCAGACGGGGCTGCGGTACCGGTTCCACAGCTATCTCCGCTCGTAAACGCTGGTCTGCGCGTCGGCGGCGGGGCCGTGACATACTCGGCTTCGGGGTTCACCAGGCCATTCGAGAATAAGACAGTGAAAAGGGGGAATTGGTAGTGGAACCCGAATCCGCTAAGACGTTCACTCGCATGCTTTGGGGCTACAACGCCGGGGCGGTTGACGCACACGTCGAAATGTTGACCACCAAGCAGCAGCTGCTGCTCGACGACGTCGAAAGCCTGAGGGCCCGGCTGAAGGACCTGGGCGACGAGTCGGCTGCGCTGCGCAAAGAGGTCGCCCTCCTCACCGAAACCTCACCCGCGCCGCACGCGGTGCAGCAGCGGATGGCGCAGATGCTGCGGCGTGCGGTCGACGAAGCTGCCGAGATGCAGGCCGAGGCGCAGTCCGAAGCAGCCTCGTTGGTTGCCGAGGCAGAGGCCGAGGCCCAGGCAGCGCAGCAAAAGCAGAAAGAGCTGGTCGCCGAGATGACCGCTCAGCGCAAAGCCATGGAATCCGACTACGCGGAATCCAAGGAAAAGCTTGACGCTGAACTGGCCAGCATGCGCTCTGACCTGAACAAAGAGCGCGAGCAGCTGCTCGCTGACGCGAAACACGAGGCTGATCACTATCGTGAGAAGTCCCGGAAGGCGGCCGAGGCGGCGGCTCAGCAGCGCGTCAAGGTCTTGGAGCAGTTGATGGGGGTATACCGCGACCTGGAAGAGGTTCCGGCCGCTCTTGAGTCGGCATACCGGGAGCTCAAGAATCCGCCGGACACCACGGACTGAGTCTCGCCGCTGAGGGCGTGTCCCTACCAGGCGGTATTCTCGCGCCGTGTCGATCCGGCCGGTCAGGCTGAGCGCAACGCAGGCTCGGCGGATAGCCGTTGCGGCCCAGGGATTTAGCGAGCCGCCCCCCAGCGGTGCGGTGACCCGTGCGCACCTGCGGCGGCTGATCTCGCGGATCCAGGTGCTGCAGCTCGATTCGGTGTCGGTCGCAGTGCGGGCCCATTACGCACCGGTGTTCAGCCGGCTCGGTCCTTACGACCGGGCTGTTCTGGACCGTGCGGCCTGGGATCACTCCGCCCGCTCGCCGCGACTGCTGGTCGAGTACTGGGCGCACGAGGCCGCGCTAATGGCCGTCGACGATTGGCCGCTGCTGCGCTGGCGGATGCGTCAATACCGGCACGGCCGGTGGGGCACCCACATCGTGAAGGCCAATCCTCAGCTCGCCGACAAGATCGTCGCTGCGGTCGCCGAACTCGGTCCGAGTACCGCGGGGCAAATCGAGGCGCACCTGGCCGCCGGGCCGCGCGGTCCCAGGGGTGATTGGTGGGGGAGCCGCAGCGACACCAAGTGGGTCGCCGAGGCGCTGTTCGCCGCCGGTGTGCTCACCACCGCGACCCGGGTCGGGTTCGCCCGGCATTACGACCTGAGCGAGCGAGTGTTGCCGCCCGAGGTGCTCGCCCGGGAGGTCGACGAGGACGACGCCGTCCGAGAGCTCACGCTGCGGGCCGCCACCGCGCTGGGCGTCGGTACCGAGGCCGACATTCGCGACTACTTTCGGCTGGCCGCAGGCCAGGCCAAGCCGGCAATCGCCGAACTGGTGTCCGACGGCGAACTGGAGCTCGTCGACGTCGAGGGCTGGTCGGCGCCTGCGTATTTGGTTGCGGGGCAGAAAATTCCGCGGCGCGACCGCGGCACGGCGCTGTTGTGTCCGTTCGACCCGCTGATCTTCTTCCGTCCGCGGGTGGAGCGGTTGTTCGGATTTCATTACCGCATCGAGATTTACACACCGGCCGACAAGCGCCAATACGGTTACTACGTCTGGCCGTTTCTGCTGGACGGCGAGTTGGTCGGGCGGGTCGATCTCAAGGCCGACCGTGCCGCGGATGCCCTCCACGTCGTAGGCGCGTTCGTCGAGCGAGATCGCTCGCCGTCGCGGGTGGCGGCGGCGTTGGTCGGCGAGCTTGAGACGATGGCGTCATGGCTGGAATTGGCTGGCGTGACCGTGGGTGGCCGTGGCGATTTGGTCGCCGAACTCCGGGCGGCCATCTCAGCATGACTTGGGGCAAACGCGTCCGGCTGCCGGCTGCTCCCGAGCTGACCGACGGGCCGGACTTGGTCTTGCGGCAGCCGCTTCCCGGTGACGTGGACGACATCGTTGCGCAATGCCGCGACCCGGAATTCCAGCGCTGGACAACCGTCCCGGTGCCATACCACCGGTCAGACGCGGAGGATTTTCTGACACAGGTCGCCGAGGGCTGGCAGGGTAGCGTCGCGCGGTTCGCGATCGTGTACGAGCGTCGCTTCGCCGGAACCGTGGATTTGCGGTTCGACGGCATCGGCGGCGCCGAAGTGGGCTACGGGCTGGCCCCGTGGGCGCGGGGCAAGGGCGTGATGACTCGCGCGCTGCGGCTGGTGTTGGGTTGGGGCTTCGGGCTGCCAGGCATCGAGGTCATGTATTGGCGTGCGCAAGTGGGCAACTGGGCGTCACGGCGAGTCGCGCAACGGTGTGGGTTCCGGATGGAAGGGACGGTCCGCGGGCTGCTCGAGCAGCGCGGTGAGCGGCGTGACGGCTGGATCGGCTCGCTGCGCCGCAGTGAGCCGTTGAGCGGTGCCGTCGAGGAGCCGGCTCAGGGCATGTAAAACCCGCGGATGCGGTGATAACGGTGCCGGCCGAGTACTGCGTTGGCGGCCTGCAGCCCCGACATGACAGCTGCCTCGATGCAGCCCGCGTTCATCCCGCAATCCGTCCAGTCGCCGGCCAACACCAAGTTGTCGTAACCACTTTCGTCGGGCCTCAGGCGGTATTTGTCGCTGCCGGGCAACGACTGCACGTAGCGGTCCGACGGGTCGATGTTCACGCTGACGTGCTGGGTCGTCAACGCTTCGCGTCCGCGCTGGCCGTTCACACCGCAGAGCAGATGCCAGGCGAATCCCTCTTCGGTGACGGCGTTCGGAAAGTACAGCCCGGCATGGTGGTCAAGAAAACTGACGGCCCCAGAGTGGACCTGCTCGGTGTATCGACTCACGTAACGCAAATGCTCGTCTGTGGCGGGCCAGGGTGCGTCGAGGCCGCCGCAGAAGTACGCGACGCTGCGGGGTTGTTCGGCGCGCGGCCAATCCTCGGCCCACAGCGTCTGGGGCATCGATGCAAAGGTGTCGAACGGTGGCAGGTAGGCGCTGACGGTTGCGCCGGACTCGTGCCAGCCGAGTGACGCCTCGTCCGGCCTCAGCCAGATCTGGAAGGCCTGAGTCGCCACCGTGCGGACGCGCGCTGCCATATCGCGCCATTCCGGGCGATCGTCGATGAGCTCGCCGGCGACGATCGGGACCATCCCGATCGACACGCCGAGCACCACGTGATCGAAATCGACGCCCCGTTTCAGCGTTCGTATTTCGACATCGTCGTGCGCGCCGAAGTGTGATTCGGTCGCATCCAGTTCTGCTGTTGCTCGAAGCTGTTCGGTGATGGGCTCTTTGGGGAACACCGGAAGTCCACGAATCCTGGTAAGCGGTTCGTAATGTTGAAGGCCTTCGGCGAGCCGCGCTTGGCGGCCCATCGTGATCGTGGCAACCGACTGACGCGAGGCGTCCAAGTGCAGTGCGTCCAGCCGGTGGAAGAACTCGAATTTCACCCCGCGGCTTCGCAGTGCCTGATACAGCGGTGCGATGACGACATCGCCCATCCCGGCCGTCATTTTCCAGAAGATCGCTCCGCGGTAGCCGAAAAGCACCTGGCCAATAAGGAATGTCATGACGCCGGCGCCAACCGCCGGTTGCCGCGGGTCGCCGTCGCGGTAGCCGAATACCAGGTCATAGACGCCGCGCACCATCGCCGAATCGAGGACATCGGGATGCGCGCCGTGACGAAGGATCCAATCGCAGAAGTCCTCGTCGTTGATGGCCGCGAAGCCGCGGGCATCGGTGATCAGCTTGTCGGCAATGATGCCGCGTACAGCAGCGACGACAAGAGAGATCAGTACCCAACTGCGCCGACGGTCCACGCGATCGTCAGCGTCGATCGCGTTGCGGACCGCATCAAGCGCGTGCTCGATGACATCGGAAGCTGGAGCTTCGGTGAATTGCGGATCCACGATTGCCAATAGCGCTGCCAATGTCGCGCGCAGCACCGCCGTAAAAGGGGGCGCGGGCGTCGGCGCCGGAGGATCGGGTGACACACTGAGCGTCAGACGCCCCGGGGCCGCCTCGCGGAGCGAGTCGGCGAAGGCGAGTACGAGCCGTAAGGCGCGCTCGACGAACCCTGCCGCGGTAAGTTCACGGCCCGTGCTGTCCGGGTCGCCGGGCAGCTTGTCGTCGCGCGGGTGGGTGCCATGCCATGTCAGCCAATTGCCATTCCAGCTGTCGGCCAGGCCAGGGTTGTCAGCCGGCGCGATCGCTTCTTCCCAGGTCAGTATCGGTGAGGCGGGATCTGTTGTAGCCCGGTCTAATTCGGTATAGCACTCGCGCAAGAGTGCGAACGCGTTCTCGTAGGATCCCAGCCAGATGTGCAGCCCGTGTTCCTCGATGCGCCCATTGGGGCCGCGGCTGGATGCGGCCTTACCCCCGAGGCGCCAGCCGCGCTGGTACACGGTTATTGACTCGAAGCGGTCGCGCGAACCCGGCTCGCTTAGCCGCCAAGCGGCGCTCAACGCGGCCATGCCGCCACCAACGATGGCGATCTTGCCGCCGGGCCGTCTCACTCGAGCATTGCCCGGGCAGCCGCGACTTCCGGCCAACTGATTCCGTCGGCAAACAGGCTCAGCGTGTCCGATAGCGCGTCCCGTGCCCGTACGCCGTCTAACTTGAAAAGGTCTGTTGCGGCCCGTAACTGGAAGATCGGCGCATGCTGACGCTGAGCCAGTTCCCAGGCCGCCTGAAGGTCCGCGCGACGCGCCTCGACATCGTCGCTGGTCTGCGCTCGCAGCCGCAACAACTCCGCGTCGTAGAAGTGCATCCTGGTCCGTTCGGCCAATTCCAGCGCTATTCGCAGCCGCTCGCGGGCCTTCGGTAATTCGCCGTTGGCGATGAGCAGGCGAGCCAGGATGGCGTCGTAGAAGGTGATGAGGGAGATCACGTTCATGGATCGCCACGCCTCGACGAACGTGCTCAGAGTTCCTATGTGCGGCTGCAATACCGCCGGATCGGCGTTGTCCGCCAATGCTGACAGGGCGCCCACCGTGGCATGTTGCGCGGTTCCGACCAACGCCCACGAATCGAAGCCGTGTTGCTCGCCCAAGGTCGTCAACTCGATCGCGACCTCCGCGGCTCGCTGCAGCTGCCCGGCTTCCATGCGGATCATCACTTCCATCTGTCGCGCATAGGCCAAACTGAAAGCGCCCTTCGGAAACGGTATTTCCGCACACCGCCGTTCGGTCCGGTCCAACTCGGCGGCCACGCCGGCGAGGTCACCGTCGATGTAGTGGGCCAATGCAAAATGCGTGTACAGCCCGGCGGTGGCGTCGTTGGGCATGAACAGCATGGCTTCGAGGTCGCGGGTGCATGCCTCGGTCAGCGTTGCGGCCGCTACCTCGAACTTCTCGCGGGCGTAGCCGAATTCGCCGCGATACCAGGCCGCCATGCCCAGCCCGGCTTCGTTGATGGGCAGGAAGCACTCCCGGGGACCGGTGAGTTGCGCGCGCACCGACTGGAGCAGTCGTTCGGTGCGGTCAAGGTCGGCCCGCATCGCGTAATACGGGTAGAGCGACATCACGGTGGAAAACAGGTCGTCGTCAGCTAAGTCACTGCCGCACAGGGCTAGACAGCGTTCGAAGTCGGCGGCAGCGTTCTGGCTGGCCACGCCCTCGGCCGCCTGAGCCAAGAACGCACGTCCGAGCCGAAGCGCGATTTCAAAGCGGTCGCGTTCGCCTCCGGGCGGGCAGCGCTCGGCTTGCGAAATTGCATGCGTCAAGTATGTCAGCGCCTCCCGGAGTGCACCGCGCAGCCGGGCATTAGCCGACGCCGCCGCGTATGCCGATGTCGCCTCGGAAAAGCGCTCGGCACGCTCGTAGTGACGCGCGATCAGCGGCCAGTCGGGATTGCCCTGTGCCGCCGCCAGGCCGTCGGCGATACGGCTGTGCAAACTGCGGCGCAGTGTGGGGGGCGAAAGTTCTTCCGCGACCTCGCGGAGCAGTTCATGGCGAAAGCGAAAACTCTGTTGGGCAAGCGGTTCCAGCACGCGAGCGTTCACCAGTTCGGCGATCACCGCGTCGACTTCGCTCTCAGGCATGTCGAGCACCGATAGCAGCAGGGCACGTTCGACGCGGCTGCCAATGATCGCTGCCGCCTCGACTACCTGCACCGCGCTTGGACTGGACCGAAGACGCGCGAACAACGCCTCGTACAGGCTGTCGGGCACGCCGTGTGACTTGGACGCGTCGGACGGTTGCTCTTTGAGCTTCGCGACCACTTCTTCGATGTAGAGCGGAATTCCGACGCATCGTTGGCGTATCGCTCGTTGTTCGTCGGCGCGCACCGCCGGGTGCAAGGCGACGATCAACTGGTCGGCTTCTTCGTCGCCGAGCGGTTGGAGTTCGAACACCTGCACTTTCGCGCCGTCGGGCAGAGACATCCGGACGCGGTTGGTCATCACGACAAGGACGTGCCCGCCGAGATCGGCGCCCAAGAGTGAACCAACTACGTCGAAGGTGTCCTCATCGAACCAATGCATGTCTTCGACGAGAATGAGCGAGGGCGCATCTCGGCTGCATGCCCGCAAATATTCGTGCACCGCGCCGGTGATCTGCTGATAGAGCTTGCGGCCTTCGGCGGCTACAGCGGTATAGCCGACTTCGGGGCCGATGCCCAACACCGGAGCCAAAAGCGGGAGGGTGGAAGCCGGATCGAGTGAACGTTCTTCGAGCTCGCGGCGCAGATGCCGAAGGCGTTCCTCCGGTTGGGATGTGCGCCCGATGCCGCAGCGGCGTTCCAACAGCCGACGTACCGGTCGCAAGCCGACGTCGGTGTAGAACGGTGAGCCCATCAATTGAAGAATCACGCCGTGCGACTGCTCGGCCATTTCGGCGGCCGACCACGCCAGGCGGCTCTTACCGATTCCGGCCTCGCCGATAAACGCCACGCCGGGGGTTTCCAACTGCCCGACGCTCGCCTGCTCCCAGGCTTGCCGCAAGTAGGTGATTTCGTGGTCCCGGCCGACGAGTGGGCCTGCCGGCGTGCGGGTCAGGTCGCGCTCGGCCACCACCAGGAAGTAGCGAACCGCTTGGTCGACTCCTTTGACGGTCTTGGGAAGCTGCGCCTTGAGCTCGAAACGGGTACGGACGAGTTGCTCGACGGCCTGGGAGACCGCGACGGTGCCGGGTTCGGCGAGGCTGCACATCCGAGCGGCGAGGTTGGCGGCGAAGCCGTAAACGTCATCCTGGGCGGTATCCAAATACGCAATGCCACGGTGGATTCCGACCCGCACGTCGATATCAAAACCGAAGCGGCGCCGCACTCGTGTGCTGAGTATGGCCACCTCGCGGGTGATGTCCAGCCCGGCCTGAACGGCTCGGTGGACATCGTCCTCGTGGGCTTCCGGGTGGCCGAAGACGGCGAGCAGCCCGTCGCCCTTGGTGGTGCCGAGGTGGCCGCCGTATTGCTCGATAACGCGCAGCACCTCCTCGCGGTAACGTCCAACCACGGTGCGATACGTCTCGAGCTCAATGCGGGTCGACAGCGCTGTCGAATCAACGAGGTCCGCGAAAAGGATTGTTATCCTTCGGATTTCGCCCGGATCGGCCGGCGCGGCAAGCAGATCCTCAGCATCGACGTTGTGCCGGTCGACGGCCAGGACCTGCTCGGCGAGACGGTTGGCGGTCGCCCGCTGACCAGCGGCGAGCGCGCGCAACGCGCGATCAAGCAGTTCGTCAACGCCTGGGGCTGGGTCGGGTCGGCTCACAGGTTGACGAGAACCTGCACAGCTAGGCTCGACTGGACAACATTGTTGATCAAAACGTCTACCTGGCCCTTGAACATCCCGCTGGCAATCCCTGCGGAGTTGATCGAAAGCGAGAACTTCCTCTTCTTAGTACCCGCCTTCAACACGCCTCCGGCAGGTATGAACTGGACAATGCCCGCGATGTCCTCGACGACGCCGGGCCGGGCCAGTGGGCCCATCTTGAGCACGAGCACGTCTGTAGTTTTGGGAGCGACGACGGTGAACGGCCCGAACTCCATCACCGGATCGGCCAACACGCCCGGGCCGGCGACGATCGCTTCGGCGGCCTCGGCGGTTCGAAGCACGGCCATACTGGTCAACATGATCGCCGTGTCGGCCCATTGCTTTGTGAAGGTGCCCGCGTCGATCTTTTGAGCGGCGTCACTGGCAATCTCCGCCACATTGCCTAGGGCAGTTTCGACGACCGACGCGACTTCGTCGGCGACCAGCATCGGGCGGTTATCGGGCTGGATCTGCAACGGTATCCGGGCAAGCGCTGACCCCCCGGTGATGGCGATGTCGGCGAGTTGGGTCATCGCTTTGATCGCGTCATTCCCCGTGTAGGTGCCGGGGGCGCCGTTGATCTTGTTGAAGGCGTCGATCGCGACCTGTGTCGCGTCGTGGACCATTTTGCGTG
>Ga0335075_10011647_pt1 | contig 13293 bp, 7 predicted proteins | sample Lox_Sample_24_FD_206723 | JGI IMG/M metagenome (GOLD analysis project Ga0335075, IMG submission 206723) | Soil microbial communities from Loxahatchee National Wildlife Refuge, Florida, United States - Lox_Sample_2.4 | ecosystem: Environmental > Terrestrial > Soil > Wetlands | place: USA: Florida...
AGTTCCTGGGAGTCATCTACCACACCCTGAAGAACAACTGGGTCTTCGCTGACTTCCCCAATTTTGTCCTGGCCTCCTGAAAACAGGCCACAACTACAACCTGAGTAGACAACTATTCATGGGAGATTAATTATGAAAATAGGGTTTATCGGCGCGGGTAATGTAACCGGCACGTTTGGACGCCATCTGATCAATGCCGGTCACACGGTTGTTGTATCCAATTCCCGAGGTCCTGAGACACTGGCTGATTTCGTCGCCGATCTAGGTCCAGGCGCGATCGCCGGAACAAAGCAAGAAGCAGCCGATTGCGACGTCGTCGTTTTGGCGACACACTGGGTTAAGGTGCCTGAAGCGTTGAAAGGTATTGATTGGCGTAATCGGATTCTGATCGATGCGACCAACGCGCACATGGATGCTAAGGCTGATATCAGCCTGGAGGGAGTCGCCAGATCGCGGGCCGCACTAGAGTCGAACGGGCGCGGATCGAGCGAGCAAGTCGCTGCGATGGCAGCCGGTGCACGGCTTGTGAAATCACTCAGCAACATGCCGATGACCTGGATCCAGGATTTCTCACCGAACAAACCCCGTACCGTCATCTTTGCTTCCGGCGACGACGCCGAGGCCAAAAAGTTGGTGATCGATTTAATCAACAATACCGGCCTGGTCGCGATTGATCTCGGTTCACTCGCCATGGGTGACGCCATGCACGACGTCGGCGGTCCACTATCCGGCCTCGAGTTCCACTTCGTCCGGCGGCTTCGGTGAGAGAAGAGCGGCTTCACCTCTATCGAGAGAAGCTTGGCGGCATTTCCAGACTCCCAAATGCGGGATTGATACTCGCTGATGATGTACTCATTGATGTCCCTCCCCATCCCAAGCAGTTCACTCTAGTGGAGTCACTGGTTTACCTTTCCCCTCTCGCCAAGGCAACTTCTGTGAGTACGTCTTCGCATCAAACAATTACCTGGGAGGTAATTGCTGCGCTTCGCGATCTACTCGATAGTAGATTTGTAGCCGACCAGGATTGCCTGTGGGGCCACAGATCTCAAAGGGGTATCACATGCCGAACTATCCCATTCATACGATCGCCTCGGCGCCGGAAAAGTCGAAACCAGCGCTCGAACAGTTGCAGAAAGCGTTTGGTGTTCTACCGAACCTTCCCGCAGTCATTGCAAATTCACCGAAACTCATCAACTCCCTCCTAGGCCTGTTTGGGCAGGTGCATAGCCCGGGCTTCAGCGAGGCGGAAAATCAGATTGTTCTGCTGACTGACGCAGTCGCGAACTCCAGCACGTATGCGGTGGCGTTCCACACGGCGCTGGCTCTTCAGCAGGGAATCAGTTCTGAAGAAACAGCCGCAATTCGCGAGGGGCGCGTACCCACGAACAAGCGATTTGCTGCACTTGCCACCTTGGCGAGGACGCTCATTGAGAAACGCGGTCATTTGAGCGACCAGGAACTCGATTCGTTCATCGCTGCCGGCTTCACGAAGGAACAGGTCCTCGAAGTTATCGCCATAGTGGCGGCCTCGACGATCACAAACTACGCTGGAACCATCGCCGATCCGCCGCTGGAAGATCCTTTCCGGCAGCACGCATGGCAAGGATCACAGCAGAGAACGGAGACTACGGCCGCGGCTTGACGCTGTCGGCCGCGGCCAGTTCTGACGAGAGGGAGACCGAGATGGCTACGCAATCTGCGTCCACAGTTCCTCAGCTCGGGGAATTGTTGCGCTACTGGAGACAGGAGCGCGGCAAAAGCCAGCTCGATCTCTCGCTCGATACAGGGATCTCACAGCGCCATCTGAGCTTTGTAGAAAGCGGGCGTAGCGCTCCCAGCCGGGATTTTCTTTCTATCGTTTCCGATGCCTTGAACATTCCGCTCCGCGAAAGGAACGTTCTGCTGCTTGTGTCAGGCTTCGCGCCTCAGTACAGCGAACAAAGTATGGATGCCGAGCAGATGGCGGTCGTAACGCAGGCCATCGACCGGATGCTTCATCAGCATGAGCCGCACCCTGCGCTCGTGCTAGATCGGTACTGGAATGTGATTCGGACCAATGAAGCCGCGCCGCGATTCTTTGGATCATTTGTGGATCTGGACAAAAGACCAAAGCCGCGCAACCTTCTCGACCTGATGTTCGATCCGGCAGGGATGCGGCCCTTTGTTGAGGACTGGGAAAAGGTCGCGGCTGGCCTGCTCCAACGAGTTCGCCGTGAAGCAGTTGGCCAGGTGGTTGATGTGGAACTCGCAAAGCTGCTGAAACGGATGCGGGAGTATCCCGGTGTTGCGGAACTGAGGCCGCCGCTGGCTCCGCAAAGTCCCGTTCTGCCGATCGTATTTCGGCGAGGGACTCAGCGCCTGTCCTACTTTTCTCTGATTACTACTGTCGGTACGCCCCAATGCATTACGGCGCAGGAACTGCGTGTGGAGTGCATGTATCCGATAGATGTTGAGGAGGGTAAAGCATTATGAGCGTGCCCTTGTTGTAAGCGAGAGATTCAAGCCGAAGATCTAAACGCTGCCGCTTTCCGCGGCCGGGGTTTGCATGGCTCTCTGGAGCAACCGGCTGCTTCATGCCTTCCTCTACGGTGTCACCGCATCCGATCCCTGGACTATCGCCCTGACGCCCCTGGGACTCGTCCTCTGCGGGTTGGCGGCCGCCGCCGTCCCCGCGCGTCGCGCTGCCTGCTTGAACCCCCTCTACGCGCCCAGAGCAGAGTAAAACCGTCTAGGACTGGCCAGTTCTAATGCAGACTCCTGTACTGCACCTTGTCCAAAGGTGCAGGAGCATATTGCAGTTTGCCGTCCAGGAGTCGGCAATCGTGCATTATGTCTCGATCCATCAAACTTCTGAGACCGCGAACCGATTTTGGCGATTACTATATCGCCAAATTACTCAGGAATCTCGGACTCGAATGAAGAATACGGCACACTACTTCAGAGAGGAAGCCTATGCATTCTGCGCACGCCGGGGCGCCGGTCGATCCCCCTAACGCGATCTCGATTCCGCCAGAGATTGCGATTCGCTCGCTCGCGCCCGGCGATGACACCACTGCATTCCGGACGCTGAATGAGAGTGGATTACCAAGTATTTCACCCTTGAAGCCAAAGACCGGGAGACCTTGGACGACCCGGTCCACTCAATTCTTCTGAAGGGCGGTCATATCTTCATGGCTTACCGCACCGCTGAAGCCGTAGGATGCGTCGCGCTAATCCCGATGCGGGACGGAATCTACGAGCTTTCCAAGATGGCCGTTTTCTCCGCATCTGCGCGCGCCGAGGCATCGGTCGCTGTTTGCTTCTGCACGCCATTGCCCGCGTCGCCAAAACTGCCGGGCACCCGAAGCCCGTTGAACCGTTTCAGGTGCGATTCAGGTTAGCCAGTACTTTTGACAACTGCCTCGGTCGTTAGCTCTCGGCCATGCACAAAACGGCTCACTGGATAGAAGAGGCAAGCTCTGAGAGAAAGTAACGAGTGAGAAAGTAATATGAGTGAGTCAGTCAATGAAATCCCACTCGGACAAGTTGTTCCTCTGCGACGTTGATCTCAATGTGTGGTAAATCGCCGATGCGCTCACCAAACACGTGGGACCCCGTCGCAGGTAAGCCGTTCTCCGTTACACGCCATCGCGGGGCTTGTTCTTACGGACGTAATCGGTATCCTGCGTAGGCTCAGACTCACACTCGATGGCGATGGTAGTGATGGGGGAATCCGGCGCCTTCATCGGCAGGCCGGTCAGTTTTGTCTGGAAATCGTCCTGCGTGAACTTCACCTCGGTACCGCCTTTTACAAGGTGCGCTGATTTCACTTTGGTTCGCAGGCCGCTTATGGCGACGTATTCTCCGGGCCAGAAGTGCACGTGCATGTAGAGGGTGTTCCCGATCCGCGTGAAGCTCGCGTAATTCGACCGCCTTACCTGGCACAGGTCAGATTCGTAAATGGTGTGGCCATTGGTGTTCATCCACTCGCCTACCTCCGTCAGAATTCGCGTCGATTCTTCCGGAACCGATCCATCAGGCTTTGGACCGATATTCAGCAGGTAATTTCCACCGTCGCGCACGCACTGTATCAAGTTGCGGATCACGGTCCGCGCCGATTTCCAGTTATCGTCGGCGCGCTGGTAGCCCCAGCTGTCGTTGAGCGTCATACACGATTCCCACGCTCTCCCGTTTGTCTCTGCCACGATCTTCTGTTCGGGAGTTGAGAAGTCGCCGGGCAGCTTATTGCGGTTGTTCACGATGATCTCCGGCTGCAGCCTGAAGACCATGTCGTTCATCTTTACTGACTCCCATCCGTTCACATCGAGCGGCCAGGAGACGTCGTACCACAACACGTCGACCTTGCCGTAATTAGTCATCAGCTCCTCGATGAGTCCGTGAGTATAGTCAACAAAACGCCGACGTGCCGCCTCGTCCGTGGCGCACCGCGCTCCGTCGGGATGATGCCAATCCATAAGTGAGTAGTAAAAGCCTACGTGCATGCCCTCGGCCCTAGCGGCCTCCACATACTCTCGCACCACGTCGCGTCCGGGCCCCTGTTTCGGCGCGCAGTAATTCGTCAATTTCGTATCGAAGTTGCAGAAGCCTTCATGGTGTTTCGTGGTCATCACCATGTACTTCATGCCGGCGGCCTTGGCCAGCTTCGCCCATGCGCGCGGGCAGTTGGCGACTGGCCGGAAGGTCGTTGCGTGAGGCGTGTACTGGCCGATGGGGATCGCTTCATCTTCCATGACCCACTCATGCCGCTCGATCGTGCTATAGACGCCGAAATGAATGAACATGCCGAAGCGCGCGGCATGCCACCATTGCATCCGCTGCGCGCGCGTCTGGTCTTGCACGCTCATGCTGCCGGACGCAGCATCGCCGGTCTGACTTCCACCGGCCTGCGCCAATACTCCCGGCGCTCCCAGGACTGCCAGCGAGGCGCCGGCTCCTTTCAACATTTCACGGCGAGAGAGTTGCAGCTTCATTCGTAACCACCTTGAGATTCAGATCAATTGTGACGCGATGTTTTTCAGATACTGAAATTATCAAACTAATATCTGAAATAGAATAGGTCGTCTCGCATCCCGGTATAGTCCTGCATGAAGTTCGTTGACACTGCTTGAACCCGGTACCAACAATGCAGGGTGTGCGAATATCTCTGCCTCTCCTCAAGCATTTCCGGGTCTTTGCAGCCGCCCTTTTCACCGTCACCCTGTTCGCTCAGACGCCCGCCAGGCCGCCGGACGCTGCCGCGCCCATAGCTGACCTCGACTGGTCTCAGCACCTGGTTGATTCCACGCTCACGCGCTCGCCGGATGCCAGGACTTTTGGCAGCTGGGCCTATCCGCGGGGGCTGTATCTCTTCGGCCAGTATCTCGTCTACCGGCGGACAGGCGATAAGCGGTACCTCCAATACATTGAGGATTGGGTCGACAGCCACATCGACGCCCAGGGTCACCCCGATCATGAGATCCACGCTCTAGACGATGTGCTGGCGGCCAATCTCCTCGTGGTTCTCTATCAGGAAACGCAACAGCCGCGGTACAAGTTGGCGGCAGAAACCTTCCGCCATCGCTTTGATACCTATCCGCGTACTACCGACGGCGGTTTCTGGCATGCGACCGTGCCATCGCGTCAGTGGCAGCTCTGGCTGGACGGCACCTATATGGCCGTGCCGTTTCTCCTGCGTTATGGACAGGCATTCAACGACTCGCAGTACACAGATCAGGAAGCAGTCCGTCAGCTCACGGTTTACTACAAACACTTGAAAGACCCGCACGGAGGCCTGCTGTACCACGCCTATGATGAGAGCGGCAAAGCCCCGTGGAGCGACCCGCATACCCATCATTCAGCTTATTTCTGGTGTCGGGCCATGGGCTGGTACGGCATGGCCCTGGTCGACACACTGGATGTGCTGCCTAAAGACGACCCCGGGCGCAGTCAGCTCATCCACATTCTTCGCAGGCTCATCAAGGATCTTGCCCGTTACCAGGATCCGCACACCGGCCTATGGTTTCAGATCGTCGACAAGCCCACGCTGGCCGGCAACTGGAATGAGACTTCCAGTTCCAGCATGTTCACTTACATCATCGATATCGCAGTCAAGCGCCGCTATGTGTCGCGGAAATACCACGCGGTGGCGGAAAAGGGGTATCGCGGCGTGCTCACGCAGATATCGCTGGACAGCAACGGCCTCACCAACCTCACGAACATTTGCGAGGGCACAAACGTCGGGGATCTGCAGTTCTATCTCGGCCGCAAACGAAACACGAACGACCTTCACGGTCTCGGAGCTTTTCTGCTGATGAACGAGGAGTGGAACACCTCCGTCTCATCCCAAATACTCACTCCGCCGAAAGGGAAGTAATCGATGCAAACAGATGAAGAGCTCTTTAATCGGCGTCGCTTCTTGCAATGGGGAGTAAGTGGCGCGGTCGCGGTTGGCGCACAATTGCTGCTGCCTCCTGCTTCAGGGCAAGAGCAATCTGCCGCACCTGCTGCCGCCGGGAACCCCACTCCGCCCACGCACCCCGTTGTTCTGCGCAGCGCAGAGCTGGAGGTGATTCTCGATCCAGATCGCGGACTTCCCTATGAATTCCGCCTGCTCAACAACAACTCACGTTTGCGTGGTGAAGACTCGGGCTCTCCCGTCACCGTCACACTTTGCCGTCGCGATCCATGGACCTTCGACACGCTGAACGTTACACCGGAAGACCACCGGGCTTCGAAGTCGTCCATTGACTTCCGTTTTCGGGCGGCCTTCGCGGGCGCTCCTGCGGCGCGGTTCACCATGCGTTATGCATTGCGCGGAACTACTCTCGCAATCACCCTTGAAGACATTGAGGAAACGCCAGGTTTCGAACTGATCGAGGTCGGAATGCCGCGTCTTGTAAGCGTGCACGAATCCGATGGCGGAGCCTGGCTCGCGCACGGCGATCAGGGCGGCAGTCTGGCGATGCTCTCCGATGCTAAGGCGGGCAGCCTGCCCCTCAACACCTTCTGGGGCAATGTTCTCGGAACTCTTCCCATCGTTATGGTCGGCACTTCGAAGGCGCTCTGCGTGCAAGAGACGATCGCTTTCATGGACGGCACCACGCTCGCCGTCACCGGAACCGAAGGCCAACGCAGCGCAGCTCTCGGGACAATCAAGGTGCACCGCGTGAATGGAAGCGCCTGCTATGATCTCAACCTCGGTCGCGGAGTGCCCCGAAACTGCGGCAATCAGAGTACGCCGAATCTCCTCGTGGAGCAGCCATCTAGCTGCCGCCTCGACTTCATGCCCGTAACCGGCGACCCCGCCAAGGCGTGGATTGCAGCCGGCAGATTCGTGCGCAGCCGGATGCCGGCGATCCCCACGCACTTTTACGACGACAAGTACGTTTATGGAATACGTTGCGATGAACCGCTCTTCCCCAAGCCGTCGGCCACGTTCGAGGAGTGCCACGAGATCATTGCTCGCGTCGCCGCGCTCACCGATCACTCGCCGCAGGTCGTGCATCTCTGGGGCTGGCAGTTCCGCGGTAAAGATACCGGGTATCCCGCGGTGAACGTTGTGAACGACCGCATCGGAGGATATGACGGCATGATGCAGTTGATGGAGCAGAGCGCCGCGCTCAACGCAACGGTCACGCTCTCCGATAACTACGACGACGCCTATCGCAGCAGCCCGGCATGGAGCGACGCGCTCATCGCGCGACGTCCCGATGGGCAGCTCTGGAAGAGCCGGTCGTGGACCGGCGAGGAATCCTACATCCTTGGCCTGGCCAAATATATGGATGGCCCCGGCCAGGAACGCATTCGCTATACCTGCGAGCGCTACCGGCTCAAGCACACTACCCACGTCGATGTGCTTTCCTATTACGCCATCCGCAATGACTGGGATCCTCAGCATCCGGCCAGCGGCATCCGCAATCTTGTCGATGGCCGGTACAAGGTGCTCAAGGGCTTCGCCGAACATGGGGTCGACGTCAGTTCAGAAGCCTTGCGCTATCCCATGATCGGCCATATCAGCTGCTACTGGTATCTCACCGGCCCTGCGCCTTGCCCCTTCGGAGGAAACGCCATTCCCATGGTTCCGCTTATCTATGGTGGAAGCGCCGTTTGGGGGCTCTCGGGCGCCGGGGCGCGCGGCGATGCGGCTACGGTACGCATCCTCGAACGCTTCTACGGAGCGTGCGCGCACAGCATCCTTCGTGCTGACAGCGACCCCGAGCTGTTTCTCGATGCCTTCTATCTCAACATGGTGCCCTTCTTCGCGCTGCGTGGCCGCAATCTCGAAGACTTTGAGCGCAACGGCGACACAACCCGTATTCACCTTGAGGGCGGAGCCATCATCGAAAGCAATCTCGCCGCCAAAACTCTGCGCATTTCCCTCAATGGTATCGACGTGCTGCAGGACGACGCAGTTTTCTGTCCGCTGGGCGGAGCCGATCGTCTAAGAAAGATCGCCTGCTACTCGATCACTCCGCGGACAGTCTCCGTCGCTATTCCGCGCGGCTGGAACGCCGCCGAGATTACTGCCGTGACGCTGTATCCCGATCGGCGTGAGAAGACCTCGATTCAACCGCAAGGCAGCAGCATTTCCATTGCTCTCGAAGCGCGCCGCCCCGTCATCGTTTATCGCAACAGCGGCGAAGCCCACCTGAGTTAGCTCTCGCAAAAAAAGAGTGCTGCAGATCCGGGCAGACCTGCAGCACAAGTTTTGGGAGGCAAAATCTCTACAGCATAAAGCTTCTAGAAGGTGACCTTCGCCCCAAACTGCAGTTCACGGGGCGTGTTCGCGATGCCTGTAGCCAGGCCGGCAGAGGAGTTCCCGATGGTTGAACCGGGGCTGCCCATGATTTGCGCGTTATAGAGGTTGAAGGACTCGGCCCGCAGCTCCAGGTTGAAGCGCTCTGTCAGCGGTGTCTGCTTGACCAGCGAAAAGTCGAGATCGTTGTAGTAGGGCTGGTTGTAAGGCATCTTGCCCATATTGCCGTAGGAACCGGATGGGATGGCGAACGAGGCGGGATTGTATTCGCAAAAACCGTTAGGGCCGCGCTTGCCGACTGGGGTCGATCCGCAACTGCCAACCATCGGCTGGCCGATCACGTTAGGTCGCGAATAGCCGGTAACGGATCCGTTATCGCCGGAGATGTTGGCGACGTCACCACCGACGTTGAGGTTATAGGGCTGGCCGGAGCGCGCCTGGAAGAGGTAGTTCGCCGACCATCCACCGATGATGTAAGACCAGACACCGGCCTGCGCCCAGCGCTGACCCCGGCCGAAGGGCAGCGCGTAGACGGTGCTCCAGGTGAAGTAATTCGGAATGTTGTACGAGGAGACCCCGTATGCATTGTGTGGGTCGAAGAAATTCTGTACGACCGAGCCGCCGCCTGTTCCGTTCTCCGCGTTGAACCAGCCGCTGCTGTTGTCCAGCGACTTGCTCCAGGTGTAGGAGACGATCATGTTCAGCGAATTGGAGAAGCGCTTCTGGAATTGCACCAGCAGCGCATTGTAGTTCGAATGGCCAGTATCGATAGAGTAGTGCCAGCCTGGCGTCATCCACGGCATGAACTTGTAAGAGTCGATAGTCGTCAGTGGTGTGCCGGCGGGAGATGGCTGCTGCGCGGCGTTGGCATAGCCGGTGTAATTCAACCGCGTGCTCTTGGAGCCGGCATAACCCAATGAGAAGATCGTCGTCGGCCCTAGTTGCTGTTGTAGCTGCACGTTGAATTCAACGGTACGCTGGTCCTTGTATCCGGGTTGGCTTACGTAACCGCCTCCGGTGGTAAGCCAGGGAGAGGAGGCAATGACCGGATTCGGAAAGTTGCCTTCAAGGTTTGTAATTGGTGTCAGGGTATTACCGGAGCCTCCTGGCCACACGCCGCCCTGCGTGAAGTTGACCTGCTGTCCTGAAATTCCCGTCGTCCACGGCCAGGTCGGTCCCTCAATATTGTTCTGTACCCATTGGCTGCGCGCGGTGATCGTGTCGAAGAAGATGCCGGCACCCGCATTGAGAACGGTCGTGGGCGCCAACTGATACGCGAAGCCGAGGCGGGGACCAAAGTTGTCCTTAATCGGCGGCCCGACCTGCTCCGCTCCATTCGCAAAGACAATGTGGTCGCTGTAAGGAACGCTGTCTATCCCTCCCGGAATACATGGGTTGGTGAATGTGGTGCTGCAGGCTGCGACTGACTTCTGAATGATGTACCGCTGGTTGAAAATATCGAGGCCATTCGCCAGCCGGTCATTCAGCATGTGAATCGCCGGAAGATAGTCGTAACGTAATCCGTAATTCACAGTAAGTTTCGACGACACTCTCCACGAGTCCTGCAGGTATCCCGACCATAGGGCCATGCTGAAGTAATCCTCGGAGTATTGAGGATTCTGAGCCGTGAAGGTTGCCGGGAATCCCAGGACCGCAGAGGCGACGGAGTTACCTGTCTTTGAGGCATTGATGTTGCTCGTTACCGAGTCGCTGAAGGTGAACTGCTGATAGAGATTACGTTGCAGGCGGTTCTGGTAGATGTAGTCGATGCCACCCTTCAGGGTATGTGTGCCCTTTACCCAGGTGAGACTGCCTCCGCCGTTGATTACAGGATTACCGCGATAAAGCGTTCCCTCTTGTCCGGCATTTCCTGTAGCGTAAGGACTGGCCAGATTGATGTACATGCCTCCGTACTGCTCAAGGTTGGTGAAGCCCGCCTGCTGGGCTGGGGCGAATCCATCGGGAGCGTGCGCCTGGCTGAATTGATACGGCTTGAGCATGGCTCCGCCGCGGACATCAAAAATCAAGTTCGGGCCAAAGACGTGTGTGTAACCGCCGCCGAAGTTATAGGCGTGGTAGTTAGACACATTGAAGTCTGAGGTTCCAGCTACCGGCGAGGTGTCATATACCCACATCTGGCTGATCCGCCCGAAGCCAAAGTTCTTGTCGCTGTTATGAATATCAACTCTGACCTGGTATGCGTTGTTGTTATCGATGTTAGGGCGGCTCTCGATGAAGTTGTATCCGGCCGGCTCATTCGACAGAGCATTCGGTGCCAGATAGTACGCGCCCATATACGCCTGCATCACCGGGTTGAGCAGCGATGATGGCATCTTGAGGCATGGTGAGCCTCCCGTCTGCGATCCGTTAGGGTTCGGAGCGATCGGGTTACCGCTGGCATCGCATGTGAACGGCTGCACTGTGCACTTGCTGCCGCTACAGGTCGTCGAGTAGGGGTTGTAGAGGGCGTGCTGGTAGTAGGACGTAGCTACGTTGGAGAAATCGCCATTCAACTCATCGCTCGTAGGCACCAGTGTTTGCGAGAGCACGGGCTTGCTGTAACGCCAGCCCTCATAAGCTCCGAAGAAGAAGATCTTGTTTCTCAAGATCGGTCCGCCCAGTGACCCGCCGAACTGGTTCTGCACGTAGTGCCCCGGAGCAGCAGGGGTTGTGGTTGGGGTTCCCGGCGCGCACCTTCCCACTGAGCAGAAATCGCTGAACGTATTCCGCGCGTCGAAGATGTTGTTACGGACGAATTCCCACGCGGATCCGTGGAACTGATTGGTGCCGGACTTGGAGAGCATATTGACCACGCCGCCGGTGACAATGCCGAACTCGGGACTGTCCATGTGCGATTGCACCTTGAATTCCTGCATGGCATCGATGATGGGGAGGAATCCATAGATGGCGCCGCGAATGTCGGTGTTCACGATGCCATCCATCAGGTAGAAGGTTTCGCGGTTTTGCTGCCCGAAGAATGACGGCTTGTAGAAGTTTGTTCCCGGAATCGCGCTGATGCCGGCATCGGTCGTGCTTATGCCGGAGCCCTGCGCCGTCGACACCGGCGTCACACCAGGCGATAAGATCAGCAACTGCGTAAAGTTGCGGCCGTTGAGCGGGAGCTGCTGAATCTCTTTGGACTGGATGACGTTTCCGAGCTCGGAGGAGGACTTCTCGAGCATCACGCCCTCGGCAGCCGCGTTTACTGTGACGGTGTCGGTCACAGCGCCGGGGCTGAGAACTTCGTTCTCGGTAAGGACCTGGTTGACGACCACGGGAAACGAAGGCAGCTCGACTTTCTTGAAGCCCTGCTTGCTGACGACCATCCGGTAGGAGCCCGGGGTCACATCGACAAACGTGAAGTAGCCGCTGTTGTTGCTGACGGAGCGCACGGTCACGTTAGTGTCCGTGTTCGTAAGAACGATGGCGGCGCCAGGAACAACACTGCCTGTGGTGTCGGTCACTGTGCCGTTAATGGATGCGGTGGCATGCTGGCCGAGCGCCGACAGGGGAATCAAGATCGCGGTAAACGCGAGAAGCCATCTCCCCGCAAGTTTGTACAACCGCATAACGCCTCCTCAAGTCCGGATATCCGGTGAAGGTATTGAGCAGATCCGCTGCTTTTTGTGGAAGCGGGTGCGGAGCGCGTTGCTTCCAATTGCACAGCGAAATCTAGGCGATTCTCGATATGAGGGTCAAGGCCAATTCGTCATAAAATGAAATTCCTATTTCAATATTTGAATCAGATTTGACAGAAAATCCGCATGATTTCTGGGTTTTTGCGTCTCCCGGGCCTTCGTCACTCAATTCGTTTCTGTACCGCCTTGCGGGACGCACCGGTTGCGGCAGCGAGTGCATTCATTCTTCAATGTTGAGAACCGCATTTCACTATGAGAAACAATGAGCGGATTGCTGGCGTCACTCACAGTTGCTACGATGAGCAGGACTTCACTTGAAAGGAGTTCGTTTGCTTCGCGTTCGTAAATCGAGTTCTGCCCCAGTGGGTGTTCTTACCAAGGTTCTCGCGATCTTCGAGTTGCTCGATCGGTCTCCCAGTGGACTGCAGCTTCGCTATATCGCCGAGCAGACCAAGCTCAACAAGAGCACGGCTTACCGGTTTCTCGCCCATCTCGAGAAGGTCGGTTACCTGGTTCGCGATAATACCGGCGCCTATCTGCTTGGTCCGCGGCTGGCTAGGCTGGGCTCGGGCAGCACCTACCAGTCGACAATTTGCAAAGTAAGTCGTCCCATATTGGAAGGGCTATGGCGTGACAGCGGTGAAACGGTCAACCTTGGAGCTCTCGATGGCAAGGAGATCCTGTATCTCGACGTCCTCGAAAGCCCGCACAACTTCCGGCTTGCTTCCAGAATCGGCATGCGTCGCCCGCTTCATTGCACCGGACTTGGCAAGGCAATTCTCGCCTGGCAGCCGGCAAGCTTTCGCGACGAGGTACTCGCCGGCGCCAGGTTTGAGAAGCTGACCAGTCATAGCATCGTGCGCCCTGCTGACCTCGTCGCCGAGATTGGACGCGTACAGCGCCGTGGCTACGCTATCGACA
>Ga0335075_10011648_pt1 | contig 13293 bp, 16 predicted proteins | sample Lox_Sample_24_FD_206723 | JGI IMG/M metagenome (GOLD analysis project Ga0335075, IMG submission 206723) | Soil microbial communities from Loxahatchee National Wildlife Refuge, Florida, United States - Lox_Sample_2.4 | ecosystem: Environmental > Terrestrial > Soil > Wetlands | place: USA...
ACTCACCGTGGACAAGCGCTCTGGTGACATCACCTTTACGGATCACAGCAAGAGCGGCAAGCAGAACTTCGGCGAGGCGTGCGAGCAGTTCATCGCTCGTATGCGGGTCGGCGAGACCAGCCGAGACCGCTACCTGCACTCGTACCGGACCTACGTCCGAGGGGTGTTCGGTGACAAAACGCTGGCTCAGGTGGCGCAGGATCGCGACGGGGTGACAGAGCTCCTGACCGTCACCATGAAGCACCTGAGCAACACGCCCCGCCAGCAAGCGCGGCTGGTCATCGTGGGTACCTGCGATGAGGCGGTCAAGGCTGGCAGGCTGGCCAGGCACAACCTTGCGGACATCGCCCTTGCCGACCACGGGCCGAAGAACCTGCGCTCCGATTTCGTCTTTCCGAGCTATGAGCAGGTGGCGTTTGTCGCGGATGGCGGGTTCAATTCCGAGACCAAGCGCGCGGTGGGTGGCGCGGGACTCTGCGTCTGGCTCATGCGCGGGTGCGGGCTGCGGATCGAAGAGGCTCTTGCCGTGTCCAAGGAAGACTTCATCGAAGGCGGCACGGTGCTACGGGTGATGTGGCAGGCATCGAAGAACGGGCGCCAGCGCGAGCCGCTGAAGCACCGCAGGCGCGGCGAGCACCGCGACGTGCCCGTACCGTCGTGGCTGTGGGCGATGGTCAAGGATTTGCCGGACGGGCCGGTGATGCCCGGCCTGGGCGACAAGACGTTTCAGCAGTACGGGACGATCTACTTTCGCTTCACGCGAGCAGCCGAGGTGGCCGGCATCCCTGACGGTTTCACCCCGCACAGCCTGCGGCACGCGTTCGCATCGGCCATGCTCGCGCGTGGCGTGCAGATCACCGAGCTAGCGCACTTCCTGGGGCACCGGGACATCAACGTCACGCATCAGGTATACGGGCACCTGCTGCCGTCTGCTGCCAAAAGGGCCGTAGCGGCGTTGGATGCAGGAGCTAGTGCATTGCGCATGACTCACTGCTTTAGAAGGTCGTTCCATATCTCGGCGACCAGCATCGTCGCAGGTGAACCGCCGTCTTTGGTTGTCCGTGAGTGACCGCCAAGCACCGAATCCGACTCCCCTGTCGGGCACGTAACGGACATGCCTGCCTCTGCTTAGGTCGCCGCACCTTGAGGCACGTGGACTGCACGTCGCTTGCCGTCCCGTAGGTTCTGAGTACTGTAAGCCCGTGAGGTCGACGCGACGAGGATCAGAACCCTAGAGGCTGATATGGCAGGGCAGGGCAGACCTGTCTCTCGCCAGGAGATTGACGACCTCTACAGCCGCTCATTTGCCATTATGTACAATTCGGCTGTTCTTGGCGGGTACACGCAGGAGTCGGACGTCGAAACGGGCCATCGCTACGACGTGCCGTGGCTTGAAGACCGGCTTCTGCTCGTTCAGTTTCGCCCGCCAGCGGTAGTCCTTGAGTTGCCGTATAGCCAGGTCGAAGGTGTGGAGATCGGCGGTCCCGGCATTATCAAGACCAGGGGTGGATTTGTCGGTGGCGGATTCGGCGCCACAGGCGCGGCCGAGGGCATGGCCATCGCGGCTGTCTTGAATGGGCTGACGTCGCGTAGGTCTACCAAGACGATCCTACGGATTCAGGGTTCGGGCTATGAACTCTTCCTCTTGGACACCATGATGACTCCCGAACGGCTTCGGATTGAGCTCTCGCGTCCCCTTGCCGCGATCCGGGCGGCGCGGGCAGCCGATCTTGCGGCAACTCAGTCGGCGCGGGCGACGTCGCCGGTCGAGGAACTGGCGAAGCTGGCGGATATGCTCGACAAAGGTTTGCTGACCCGTGAGGAATTTGACGTGATGAAAGCCAAGCTTCTCGGTCTTTAAACGTAATCCTCAGCTGCATCAAGGCGCGAGCCACCGCTGTCTGTGGCCTCTGCGTCCGAAGCCAGGTACTGATGCCGACTGCCAGCGCGGCGGCATGCCTGACCTGGGACAGGCCGTCCGTGGATGTCCGCCAGCGTCCGCTGCTGGCGGTGGCGATTGTTACTCACTTGGTTACTCGTCTGTCGAACGGGCCCCGAAGCGACGAACCATGCGGGCCTTCGGGGTTACGGCCCGCTCCGCCTGTGAGCTTTGGGTGCCGATCTAGACCGTACTCGTGATCTCACGACCCCGTTTCTGCTATTTTCCGGGCATGGCAACGCCCCGAGAAGAGAAGGTGCTGCTGGGCGAAGCAGCAGAACACCTAGTGCTGGCTCGGCTCCTGCGGCGTGGCTACGTTGCCAGCCAAGCACCAAGAGCCTGGAAGGCGGATGACATCCTCGGCCAGGACGGTCTCCGGATTCAGGTTAAGGCCACAGTCAAGGGAACCCGCCACGGTTGGCTGGTCGGTAATGTCGTCGCTGACCCACGTCGCTTCTACGCTCTGGTTGATTTCACGGACGAAAAGGACGCAGTCATCTACGTCGTACCAAGTTCAATACTTCATGAGGCGGCGGAAGAGTACCATCGCGAGTACTGTCGGCTTCACCCAGAGGCGAAGCAGGAGACGACGATACGCAACGTTATGGATCCTTTCCGGTTCAAGGTATGTGGATTCCCGGAGGGATGGCTAGAGGATTTCTGCGAACGTTGGCAACAGCTTGACGTTGTATGACCAGTTTGGAGGGCCGGTGTGATTCGCCTGGCTGCACCTAGGGCTTTGAACCTACGTATCGAACACACAAGGGCACGGCACTTGGGCCTGGCCGTCAGCTAATTAGCCGTACGTCTTGATGGGTGTCCTGATGGTTTGTCGTCACTCGGCACGTGGAGACATAGGAGTGTATCCGTACGGCGACCAGGTGCGCGGTAATTTACCTGAGCTTGTCGTCTGGGGTGTCTGGAAGAGCGGCCAGTCGCCGATTCATCTCGTCAATGTCGAGGTTGATTTTGATCGAGTGGAAGTCAGCGCCGCCGACTTGACGGTTAACCATCTCCGTGAATACCCTGACGAGCGCTACGAGGTCGTTCCCGTTGATGATTGTCGGGATCCCCGGCATATGCCGATCGCGGCTCGTTCCTGTGTAGAACAGTTGACCGTCTCCCATTTGCCGTTGCCGGGCATCGCGTCGGCGCCGCCAGACAACAACGGACCGTGGCCCAACGCTGTCGTCCCCTTTCTTTGCAAGCTCCTCACGCACTTCGTTGTTGAGCGCAGCTAGCTGATCAGCGATCGCGTCGTTTGAGACCTTGCCAAGGTCGTGGTCCCTAACGAGGCTCCGTAGTGCCCGGTGCCAGGCCTCGCCCTTTTTAGAGGTATAGCCCGCACCTGACCCGGCGCCAGCGATGCGGATACTCTGCGAACCCGGTACGTCCCCGCGCACATGACTCCTGTAACTGCCCTGGTGCCGCCCTGTCCTGGGGTCGATCACGTAATCGATGGTATAGAGCCGAGAGCCGATCCCCTTTATGAACGCTGGGGCAATGATGACGTGCGAGCGATGTGAAGGATTCGGGATTGCCGCTAGGTGCCTCGGCAACTCCTTCGTCGCCACGCCTGCCAGGGCACCCAGGGTTTGCTCGAATGTCAGGCCGCCGCGCCCGCGCAGCACCGCGTTCATCCATTCGGACGGCTGCGTACCGCGTGGCGTAGCACCGAGGCCCGCATACGCGAGCACGCCGATCCCATCATCGGTCTCCAGGCTGACGACCTTCACAGCATCGTCTTTCGGCGGACGGCCCTTGTAAGAGAGCCGCCGGTCCGCCACGACCCACAAGGTGTCCCGGCTCTGCACGCTGAACACATGCGTCACGGACTAATGATCCCACAACTGCACTATCGCTGCGCTCTGCCGCACAGCCGCGCTGCTGCGCGATCGGGCACGCAGCGGACACACCGCCGCTCGCATATGTCCATGGCGACCATCTGATCCGTAGAGTGTGTCACGCGCACCCGCTACCTGCCCATTTCGCTGCTGACCTGCCCAGACGGTACTCGTTGATGTGCAACAGGCGGCAGCGTTGAGCGTCCTCGTGTGGCCAAAAAGCGGCCAGAGCGACCATGGCAGCTACCCCGCCGTCATCCGCTCTGTCGCGGGCATGGGGGCCCGACGTGGGCGCAACGTCGTACTCAACGATCGCTTCCGTGTCATCAGGGCACAACGCCAGTATTCGGGTCGTGAAGAGCGCCGCGCTCGTCTCTGAACCACTTGATGCCGTTGGCATCAGTGAACTCAACACCAACCAGGTACACGTTGTCGTTGCATTCTTGGGCCATGCTGCGGACTCGTTCGGGCAGCTCTTGATTCCGGCTCTGGCCGGGAGGAATCACCCGGATCCTGTCAACCGAGGCATAACGCTGCTCGGTGGTCCACGGGCTGCCATCATGTCGATCGTTTACCCAGTAGTAGAAAATTCGTACGTCGAGGATCGGCAGCTCCGAAGCGTTACGGATGGTGGCTCCCCAGGTGCCATCAAGCGTGCCGTTATCTCTGATGACTTCGAAGAAGTTGAACCAGGCGGTGACCTTGCTGGCTTGGGCCCGCCTGTCAGCTTCCCGCTGTGCAGTCCGTTCATCTGCCAGTCGCTTCCGCTCTTCAGCGGCGAACAGTCTTTGTTCGGATGCCTTCAGATCTCGGGTTGCTTCGACACCGAGCAACTCGTAGGCTACTAGGCCCGCGAAGGCCGCAGCGAGAAATGCCAGGAGCGTTGTTATGGCCATAACCCAGGTTGGGAAGTCGCCCCAATTCAGTTGATGGCGGAACACGATGCCAAGTATCACAAGGGCCGTAACTAGAGCGACCGCGTACCGCCAGGAGCGCTGTGCGATACGTTTGACCAACGCGAGCGGATCAGGGGTTATCACTACCTCACCGGGGTGGGCTTCGGCATGAACGTCCATGCTGGGGAGGTTACGCTCCGAGCGCGGCGATAGAGGCCTCTTCGTCCCGAAGCCAAGTGCTGAAGCACGTTACCAGCGCCGCAGCGTTTCTGGCCTGGTACAAGCTGTCCGTGGGATGCCCGCTAGCGTCTGCCCGAGTAAGTGGCGGTTGTTACTCAGTTGGTTACTCGCTCACCCGGTGGCCGAGTCGTATAGTGCCTTCTGGCGAAGGGAGTGGGCCGTGGGGAACACGTCTGACCGGGATCACCCACTTGAGCGGCACGAGGCAATCGGGGTGCCAGCGGAGGTACCGGCCATGCCCTCCATACCACGTGACGCGCTGTGGCGTTCTCCGAATCTGCTTCCAGTTATCGGTCAGCGGTACACCGTCGGGTGGCAAGACGCAAAGAAGGATGGCCCCTGCTTCGTGGTAGCCCGCACTGGCGTCATGGGCGATAGGATCGTTGATCGTTTTCCGCTGACGCAAGATGGCTGGTCTCGGGCTTGGGCTGCTCTGGTCAGGCTGGACGTTGCTGCCGCACAGGCTGTTGCCAAGGCACTTCAGGAGCGGCGAGCTAATCAAGCGGCGCAGATAGCCGAAACGGAACGTCAGGCTCAGGTGTATCAAGCGTTCGCCGCCGCCGGAGGCGCTACGGTGTTCCGGGCGCTTGGCGTGCAGGTTCTGGCAGCCGAAGGCAGGGTGTACACAATCGGCTATAGCAGCGCTGCAACGAAGACCAACACCTCGCGGTTGCTCGGCACGGTGGCAGGAGCGCAGGCCGTTGTCACTGAAGGCTCGCAGGCGTGGAGTCCTGGCCGCGCCATGATCCTGCCGATCGGGCTTGCGCCGCTGGCCACAAAGACGAAGGCCGACGCGGTAGTTGTCTTTGCCGATGGGACTTTCCATAGTGTGGCCCTGGACGGAAACAACGTGGTTCGGGAAGCACAGAAACAGGCTGTGCAGTTCAATGCCCTGGTTGGGGCTTCGGTCCCGGCTGCTGCGGAGCGTGGGAGCGACCCGGCCGGTAAGCTGAGGAAACTACAAGAACTTCGGGACGCTGGTCTCCTGACCCTGGGTGAGTACGAGGCCAAGCGAGCTGAGGTCATCAATTCGATCTAGCTTTTGAGAGCATCTACTCGGGCTCCTCCTTGTCTCCTCTTCGTCCCGAAGCCAAGTCATCGCATCGGCCGCCAGCGCTGCGGGTTGTCTGACCTGGGAACGGCCGTCGTTGATGTCGGCTGGCATCCCCAACAACGGCGATCGTTACTCACTTGGTTACTCGATCGCCCGTGAGTTGGGTCGCGGGCGACCGCGGTCAAGGCAACCGCCCTGTAGTGTGCGTCCATGCCCGAAGGTCGTGAGCATATTCAGGCCACTGTGAAGCGAGCCGTTCTGATTGAAGCTGGGCACAGATGTGCTATTCCTACGTGTCGTCAGATACCCGTAGAGGTAGCGCACATCGTGCCGTACGCGAAGACGCAAAACAACAGCTTCGAGAACCTGATAGCACTATGCCCAACTTGCCATACGCGTTTTGACTGCGGTCAAATCGACAGGCAATCGATGCGTCAGTACAAGGCCAATCTGTCCGTTATTTCAAGCCGGTATAGCGATCTAGAGCGTCGCGTGATTGAGTTCTTTGTGGATAATCCGCAACAGGACACGATCTTTCTTCCGGGGGGCCTACAATTGCTCCTCGGATACTTGGTTAAGGATGGCCTGCTAAACATCAGGGCCAAGCTCATGCCGAGCCTAGGCGGATCAATCTTTACGAACGACGAGTATTACCTAACTGACGCCGGTCAGGAATTTGTAGGTCATCTTAGAGGTAACGAGCCGCTGGCAGATCTAATTGCCTGGGCCGAGGGCTACTGGCCAGATGGCAGGCACATATACTATGAAGGCAACGAGCCCGAGGTTTTCGCCGCCACTATAAAGGCTGAGTTCGGGCTAGACGTAATTAGCGACCCTTCATGGGCAGAGGTGATTGACGACGATGAAGGCGGCCCTTTTAAGTCTTATGGATTCCATTGTCCAGTTGAGCATCTAGGAAACATTTATTACAGCAACCGATGGCCCATGGGGTCCTAGCGATCAACTCTGCCCTCTACGAAACCCAGTTGCTGTAGGAATGTCCAGACGAAAGCCGCTGCCGAAGTGATGCAAGCGGTCAGCGCGGAGACCCTAATCGCGTTCGCGTCATGGGGCGGCGATATGGTGCGTCTACGCACAGGAGCCGGGTCTGGTGTCGGGCACGGGCGACATATGAGTCATGGCGCGGACTGGCGTTCGATCCACGCGTATACGTCGCGCTCTTTCCATCGTAGGTGTTTTCCGATCCTGTATGCCGGAAGTCGCCATTCTTTCCATCGATCGCGGACGGTTCGCTCTGGAATGGCGAGGATTGCGGCCACGTCGCGCGATGATAGGAGCCGGTTGGAACCACCAAGCGTTCCCTTTTGCGGCGCGGCTTGTTGTTCACCGCGCCGCTTGGGGCCGCCGGTCGCTGGGGTTGGACACCGCCCCTCGTCGTCACTCGGGGTGGCTGGCCGGTAGATGAGTGCAAGCGCAAGTGCAAGGACTGCAAGGGCCGCTATACGTGCAGACACGCGCGAGGGTTGCACTTGCACTTTGCACTCCCGGTTACGCTGGGTCATGAGGCTGCCCGCCAGTGACCGCGTACGGTCTGGGCCGCCTCGCCACGGTCGGCGAGTTGTTTGAGGCGCCAGAAGACCCATCGCCGGCTCATTCCGGTAATCGTGATGAGTTCGCTTACGGGGATTCCTTCTGGAGGCGCTGCGGAAAGCGCCGACCAAAGTATGGAATTCGCGTCTGCGCGTTCCTCGGCTATGTCTTCGACGTTGACCGCGTTGGGGCGTGGTTGGCTGGTGTACGTCCTCTCGACTGCCGCGGTCGATATGTCGTCGAGTCGGCGTGGTATTTGCGCGTGGCGCGCCGCAGCGTATGCGACGGCTTCGTCTGTCACGAGGTATGCGCGTGCGCGACGTGGCACATCATGCTCTTGCGCGGAGACCAGAAACTTGCCGGGTGCGTTGAGTTTATGGGCGTTCCAACCGGCGCTGAGCATTCCCTGGCCAAGGATAAGGTCCACGTCCCGTGGTTCCCGGACGCGGAAGCATATCCGCATGTCCATTTGCGATCGCACGGCACCTTGTCCCATGGCTTTCTGCGTTGGCCGCTGGGTTGCAGCTACCAATGTGACGGCTAGGGCTCGCCCGAGGCGGGCAATCGAGTCGGTGTAGTCCATTGCATCGGGTGCCTGCTCGGCTAGCTCGGCGTATTCATCGATGACGATGACGAGCGCGGGCATCTCCGGGTATGGGTCCCAGGTACGCCGGCCGTGCCTGGCGAGGTATTCGGCGCGGGCTTGGAGAATTGCTACCGCGTCGCGCAGCAATGCAGCTGCCTGGTCCGGGGTGGTGGCGAGCCGGTCTAGGCATTCCTGCCACGGGCCGAGTTCCATTCCCTTTTTCAGGTCGATAGCCCAGATGATGACATCTTGGCAGGCGGTCAGGTTCGCCATGAGCACATTGAGGCCGCCGCTCTTGCCTGATCCTGTCGTGCCGGCGAACAGCGCATGCCGGCGCAGGAAGAGCACTCGGCACGGGGCGGCATCCTCGAATGGCCCTAGCTCGATAGGCTCCGTTATCGACTGGATCGGCGGACCGGGCCACGGAATGGCGTTGGCATGAGGGTCGGTGTCGAGCACCCGCAACTCGAAACGGTTGGCTAGATCGTCGGGCGTGGGGTATATGCGGACGGCTCCGCGAAATGTCCCAAGGCCGGATTCGATCGCGGGAATCCGCGCGGTCACGTCGGTGATGGTCTGCCCGCGTGCGAGTCGGAACCTCGCGCGCCACCCCCACACGTCTACGGTCGCGGACATGACTTCGGAGCCGATGAGGCCGATGGCCCCCGCGATGTCTGGCCAGGCCGCGAGCTTGCGTTCTACTCGGACCTTCGCGCGTCGGCGTCGGTGGCCCCACCACGGCACGGCGAGAATCACAGCGCCGATGGCGAGCGTCAGAAGTAGCGGCCGCGTGAAGGGTCCAAGGACGGCTGCCGCTGCGACCCAGACACCGGCCGCGAAGATCACCGCAGCGGCATAGACGCGCTCCACGATCGGCGCGAGCCGTAGTGCCTCGCCGAACGGGATGATCAGCCATGCGGTCAGCGAGGTACCCGTGAGGACGTATCGCCAGTCATGCGGGTATCGGGCGTGTAGCCACCAGCCAGTGCCCACGAGCAGCACGGCGACGGCGACGGGCGCGAGTTCAGAACGGTAGCGCCACATGAACCGAGCCAGGAGCACGCCGGCGGGTGTGGGGAACTGGTTTGAGTCGGCGCTGACGAACATCATGGGCTGCATGCCGCCACGGCGGATCTGCCGGGCCTGCCGGCGCATGCGGCGGTAGCTCGTCATCGCCGACCTCCGCGTACCCCAGAGAGGTTCTGCGACGCGTTCAGCTCGTCGCGGATGTAGTACAGGGGGTCTGGCTCACCGTCGTGCTGAGCGCCGATCGTGGCGCGCATCGCAGCAAGCGCGTTCGCGTGCCAGAGACGCGCGGTCGCCAGCTCGGCGGACAGCCGGGTTACCTCCGTGGCCAGGTCTCGTGCGTCGGCGAGTGCGGCTCGGATGTGATCCCACGCGGCCGATAGCGTCGGCATTGCACTTGCGAAGCCGGAGACGATGTCACGTGCGACCTGGTTTCGGCTCATGACTTCTGACATGTCGATCGCGGAGTACGGAGCGTTGTTCGGCACCTGGCATCACCCCTTTCCGGAGGTTTGGAACCACTGGACAATTCCGGAGATAAAGTCCCGGATTTGCGGTGCGGCGCTCGTTGCGGCGAGCAAGAAGCCGAGCAGCGCACAGACGATCGCGTGCCAGACCCGGAGTCCCATGTGCCGGTAGGCGATGTAGACAATAATTGCGGCGAGCGCAATGAGCGGAATCGAGATGTTCATTCTGCATCACCCTTTCCGGCCGCGCATGCGGCGGTTTGCGGACTTGCGGGAACGCCACGACTTACGCCGCATCCAGCGGCCCCGAGCGCGGCACTTCTTGCAGTTGAATTCGTTGCAGTGCCGGGCGGAAACGATCGCGGCGGAAAGGTCGGTGATCCTGCTCATCGGCCCTCCCCCGCATCCCTTGGGAGCTTGTAGCCACGCGAGCCGCTCAGCAGACGGCGAGCAAACGCTTCGCAATTGCTGCCTGGCCGACCGGTGAGGCGCTTGCCGCGATCACCCCGATGTATGCCGACGATGACCATGAGCAGGCCAACCGCGAGCGCACCGCCAATGAGAGCGACCGAACCGAGAATGGTGTAATAGTTCATCCGGCATCACTTCTTTCGGAGTCTCGGGAGTTTTCTTCCGTGTCTCCGATTTCACCGTCTGTCGGCCGGATTTCCCATGCATTGGCAATGCAGTCACAGTGCAATTCGATCGCGGGGAGGCAATCCAACATGCAACCACGATGCAACTGCAATGCAGGAAGGCTGGTTAACGGGCACACCTGCAAACCGAAGTGTGAGGACAAGCAGAACCAGGCACGGCGAAAGTTGACCACCGAGCCTGTTAACGAGGGTGAGCTAGGGCTCCGTGGCTGCCGGGACCACTCGCACGATGCGCGACACGCTGTGCTGTGGCGGAACAAAGTCGTTCCCGGTAATTCTCGTGACCTCCGACCAGGAGAACTTTGGCACGAGCTGATCGAGGTCTGTAGATTCGCCCACCGCTAGGACGGCTACCCGGAACTGCAAGACGGGGAGCAGCCCAAGCAAAGATTCAGTCACCGTGTTAGGCAGGTTCCCAATCAGCACATCGAACGACATCAGGCGGATCATCTCAAGAGCATCACCTTGCACGACGTTTGCGTGCGGCACGTTCTCGCGGAGAAATCCGATGAGCCGGTCGTCGAGTTCGACAAGCGTCAGAGACCTTGATCTAGGCAGTTGTCTCGCAACGGTGCCGATGCCAGCTCCTACTTCCAAGACGTCATCAGCTGGACGGATGCCCGCTGCCGATACCAGCTTGGTTAGTTTTTGGGCAGATACAAGGAAATGCTGTTGGAGCTTCGGGTCCGCGTTGGCGGCGATTTCTCGATCAGTTGGCATTGTGATACGGGCTCTCATCCAGGGCTGTACAGAGCATTGAGAATTGATCCTGGAAACTAAAGGGCACCTTGACGCGCTTTGCCAATTGATCAGATATGTTCCGCAGAATAACAACCGTGCGCGTTGAAGCAACTTCCCGGGAAAGCGGGATCAATTGTCCGGCCGTCCGCTCCGCGGCGTCCCAAGTGTTATTATCAACCTGCGATTGCAGGAGGTAGGCGCGGTGCAGGTACTGGCTCCGTATCTCATCTGCCGGTGTCGCCATAACTGACCGCTCAAAATGATCTATCGCCTCGCTGGCAAACCCCAGGTCACGATGCACCATGGCCTCATGCCAAGCAAGCTCGCGATCGTCGATCCACCAAGCCCATGCTGGATCGCTATCGCTCACCCCGCTCAGGTATAGGTTACGAATTTCCGGCAGGAGCCGCAGAGCGCTTTCGTCTCCGCTTTGCGCCAGAGAGCGAGCCTTGCGGGTGAGGAAAAGTGCCTTTATACGCGGGGATAGCTTGTAATCCCCCTCCAGAACTGAGCGAGCAATCTGGAACGCTTCCCTCGGTCGGCCCTCGGCGGCGGCGTGCATGCTCGAATTCTGGAGGGTTAGAAGCTCAACGGTCTTGTCCCCCGCTAGGCGCGTGAAGTACAGGGACTCCTGGTTCATCCGCCGGCAGAGGTCATGCGCTTCAGCATCATAAGCAAGCCATCCGACAACCTCGGCCAGCTCCCCCGTCGCGGAATGCAAATCACGCTCAAGCCTGGGGTCATAACTACCCGCGCCGAGCTGATCACGCAGATTCCGGAAGAATCTCGTAGAAAGCCTGAGCAGATCCGCGCCGCCAAATCGGTTATCCAGCGCTACGATCTCATGGATATGACCGTTGATCGACTCAAGAAGTTCAGACCCTTCAATCTCTGACTCGCTTGTGGCGGTAAGCGATGTCTCGAACGATTCAAGGTTACCGGATTCCTGACTCCCGCCTGCCGCTTCGCCGATCAACGCGGCGAACTGAGCTTTGACGCGATCCGGGGCACGCTCAAGCGCCGCGTCGAGGATTTCTTGTATCGCCGGCCGAGGGATGACCTCGGGATTCCCGCGCCAGTTGGCGACGGTCCGGACGGATACACTCAGGTACTCCGCGTATGACTCGTTGGTCATGCGGAAGGCTTGCCTGAGTAGGTCGGCGTGGCCCCCGGACCAGGTCGCGATTACCTGCATGCGCCGTTACCGGCCCAGCAGGCTCCACACCTAGTACTCCAGCCGTAGATCGTTATGTTCTCTGGTCGCGAGCTATCTGCCGCTGGTGGTGCCAGGCGCGGTGCTGGTGCCTGCGTGGCCAGCGCATCCGGTGTCAGGCGTCGCGGGCTGGGGCAGGCATCGTGGTGGAGCAGATGCCTGGGCTTGGCGGTGCGGTGGGTTCAGCTGGCCAGCCGTGCTTTCCAGATTTCCTCGCTGGGCCAGCGGCGGGACCACTCGGCCGAGACCTCGGCGTAGTCGCGGTGCGCGGGGCTGGGCGCCTGGATCTCGATCAGGTCTTCGATGACGAAACCGCAAGAGCGCAGCAGGCGGATCATCTCGCCGTGCGCGAGGGTGAATTCCACGGCCATTCCCGCCTCCGCCCGCAGCAGGCCGAACTGCGCACGCTGCAGCGAGGCCGAAGCGGGCGCGCCGGGCCGCGCGCACAGCGCGAACAAGGGCGAGCGGCGGGTGAACGCCAGCCGCCCGCCGTGCGTCAGCAGGCGTGCGGCCTCCGGGATCCACCGGTACGGGTCACACCACAGCGAGGCGCCGTAGTCGCTGATCGCGAAGTCGAACGTGCTGTCGCCGAACGGGACCTGCTCGGCGTCGCCCAGCACGAGAGGGAAGCCGGGGCCGAACTCCGCCTGCATCGCCCGCGCGGTGGCCAGCTGCTCGTGCGACAGGTCGAGCCCGACTGGACGGGCGCCGGCCCGTGCCAGCCACGCGGAGACGTATCCGGTTCCGCAGCCCAGCTCGATCGCGCGCATCCCGGCCAGGTCACCGGGAAGCATCAGCGCCCGCGACTCCGGGGTGGCCCACAGTCCCCAATGGGGATGCCGGGCGGTCCAGTGGCCGCGCGCCAGCGGCCCGTGCCACGCCGCCGCGTGATCGTCCCAGTGCCGCCGGTTGCGCTCAACGTGCCCGGCGTGATCGCGGGTGGTCATGCGGGCATTAGAGCGGGATGCGCTCGTCGCAGCAACCGATATAGGCGGCGGTCATGCAGCGGCTGCTCCGCCGGTACCCCGTGTGGGCCAGGGCGCGGAGACAAGCAAGCAGTGCAGGCAGGCTGCCTGCGGA
>Ga0335075_10011649_pt1 | contig 13292 bp, 18 predicted proteins | sample Lox_Sample_24_FD_206723 | JGI IMG/M metagenome (GOLD analysis project Ga0335075, IMG submission 206723) | Soil microbial communities from Loxahatchee National Wildlife Refuge, Florida, United States - Lox_Sample_2.4 | ecosystem: Environmental > Terrestrial > Soil > Wetlands | place: USA...
CGGCGGAGTCACTGGCCCGATCGTGGGCGGTTTTATCGTGACGTACTGGTCATGGCGGGGTGTCTTCTTCGTCAACATCCCGTTCAGCATCGTGATGATAACGCTCGCCGCGGTCTTCCTGCCTTCGGGCACCCGCCAACGCGGCACCCGGCTCGATGTCTGGGGAGCGGCCACGCTGGCCTGCTTCCTGCTGAGCGCAATGCTCTCGATCACCGAACTCGGCGATGGCGCCTCTGCGCTCAGTGCCCGCTTCCTGGCGCCGCTGGTGGGCGCGCTCGTCGCGGTCACCCTTTTCATACACCACTCCCGACGCGCGGAGGCGCCGTTCGTCCCCGCACGGCTCCTAGTCGGCCACGGCTTCGGGACTATGAACCTGGTCAATTTCCTGTTCGGGTCCTTCTCGATCGGCACCAGCGCGCTGCTGCCGCTCTACGCCCAGGATCACTATGGCATCCCCCCGCTGGAGTCCGGCACGCTGCTGACCATCCGAGCGCTGGGGATGATCTGCGTGACCGGCCTGGCGGTCGCGGCCATGCATCGCACCGGCTACCGGCGCCCGATCATGCTGGGCATCTCCGTGGTTTCCACCGGGCTCATCCTGGTCTCGCTCTCCCCCCTGGGACATGTCTCGCCCTACCTGTGGCTCAGCGTCTCGGCCGGCATCACCGGCCTGGGCATGGGCGTGGCGATGCCCGCCGCGAACAACGCCACTATCTATCTCGCGCCCACTCAGGTCGCAGCGATCTCGGGGCTGCGCGGCATGTCCCGCCAGGCCGGCGGCCTCATCTCGATCTCGATCGCCACGGCGGTGGCTGCCCAGAGCGCCAACCCCGGTCACGCGTTGGGGATCGCCTTCCTCTCCCTCGCCGTCGCGGCGCTGTGCATCCTGCCTCTGGCAATGCGAATCCCGGACGAACCCACTTTCAAGGCCAAGACGCTGCGCAGCCTTCGAAGCCAGGCAACGACAATTTCGGCGACACCGACGATTCATCGCAGCCAGCAGCGAGCGCAACCGCCTAAGGTGTGATCCCCGCTGGGGGCACACGGACCGGGCAGGTTCAGCTTGCTTCGTCGGCTGCCTGGTCGTAGCGGTCCCACTGCTCAAGACCTCGGATTAAGAGTCCGCTGCTCTGCGTGCCCGCACGTTCACAGGCGTACACCGTCGCAGGTCACGCGCACCCCTGTACGTGCGCGAACCTCGCCGGACACAGGTGAACTGCAACTCAAACTGCAACTGACCGGCCGCGCGTGACCCGAGATCCTAGCGCTCATCGGCCTCGACCGGCAGGGCGAAGGAGGGGAAACGACCGCATGATGTCGCGGGGGCCGCGCTAACCAGGCGGGTCGTCGACGAGCGCTAGGAGCGCAGACAAGTTGGCGTTTAGCTGATCTTTCCTTCTAGGGCAATACGCGCGGCTCTTATAAATTCGATCTTTGCCTTTTTCCTGTTCTGAGACGACTTTTGCCAAAGGTTGTACATGTCGACATTCGATAGACTTAGCTCTTTTTTCCCCTCACTTTTGAGCGCCGTCATAGTCAAGATTTCTTTATGTAGTCCTGAGAACAAATCAAGGGCCACCGTGCTCACTTCTTCGGGTCCTTCGAGAAGTATCAGATCCAGTTGGGATTCAAGCTGAACCATACTGACGGTCGCGGTGTACCTAATCTCGCCGAGGGATATCGCATCTTCCTTACCGAATCCCGTCCTGACCCAAAGATCTCTATCGAACACTTCCTCGACCTCCCTCAATTGTCCCATGAAGGCCAAGTAAGCATCGCGTCTGGATTCGCGTAGATATTTTTCATGCTGTTCGTTGCGGTCTATCTCTCCGGTTATTTGCTGCGTCCTAAGTTGCGCGCGATTTACGAGTAGCCCAAGGTATCCAGTAGCAGTCGCGCCGGAAAGTGCAGCAAGTGCAGTGATTACCGCAACAGTAATCGTAGTATTCATGCGGCAAACATACCCCGTCGTGAGCGGCACTGGTCGGGTCCATCGCCAAACGTGCTGGGCGCTCTATCCCCGATTGGGAAGCGCCGCGCTCGCCGACCGGCCGGGCGCGGCCGAGGACCTGGCGCTCGCCGACCGGCCGGGCGCGGCCGAGGACCTGGCGCTCGCCGACTCGCTAACGAGAAGCGGCTTGACCCCGGAAAAACCGGAACCAAATTTCCGACGTTCATGGACGTTTCCCCACTCCCATACGAGTCCACAAGCATCCATGCAAGTCCATTGGTGTCTGAACATGAATTCAATATCTTGCTGTGAAGTCGGTTTATGATCGCACAAGAGCACCACTCGCTTCCATCCGCAAAGCGGACGAACATTGCATGCTATGGCAGTAGCCTCGCCGTATCAGACCTTCGTCATGACAGCATGAAAGTCTGGATCATTGCAGAGGCCAGTTCTCCAGCCCGCACGACTTCGCTCTGCCAGAACGAGGTCGTGACAGTACCTGGTTTTCCGTCGGCCGGGTTCGCCGCCCGGGAAGCCTGTCCGTGCCGGGCATGAGTACGCGCGGCACGGCGGCGCAGACCTTCATCTTGAAGGTACCGACGGTACCGAGGTCTGGATCGTCGCGGCCGCGGCGGAACCGGTGAGCGGGCACCTAGGCCGGGCAGGTTCAGCTTGCTTCGCCAGCTACGTTGTCGTAGCGGTCCCACAGGTGCCTGTCGATCATGATGACGTTTACCTGTCCGTGGAAACGTCGGCCGTCGAGCTGGTGCGGGGCGGCGCATCTCGCTAGAGCATCAGCGCATTCGGGGTGCCCGCAGTCGGGAGCCTGACCACACCACGGAACCACCTCGGCAGTCGAGCACAAGCCGCAGACGAGAATCCGCAGCCTTGCCCTGCTGGGTTCGGTTCCCGGCTTGCCGTTCGTCACCTTGGCGGTGCGCCCGGCCGTGAGCCCGTGGCCCGCCGGTCCGGCCTGGCGGCGCGGTTCGGGTCGCGGTCCGCGCGGGCCGTTGCCGTCGTGCGGCGGGCTGGTCATGGGCAGTCTCCCGGCGTTCGCTCGGCTGGGCGCTTTCCCTGGATAACGCGCGAAGCCTTTCGCGTGGTTCGAAGATTACCCGCGTTATCCGGCAGCGAGGCAAATCAAACTCGTCACCACTGAGCCTCACTGAACCGCGCTCAGAATTCTCCGGCATCACGGAATGCATTCCGGCATCACGGAATATTCCGCCGGAGAGCCGGAACGCATTCCGGGCCGGAGAGCCTTACGGAATGATTACGGAATGTTTCAGCCGGTCCCGGCATCACTGGGTACCACTGCGCACTACCCGCCATCACCGGGCCGCCCGCCGCCCCGGCACGGGGCCGGTGCGTGTTCGCCCAGCGTGCCGCATGTTCCGCGACCTCGCGGTTGGTTGCGACGACCGGGGACCGGGAGTGGGCTAGGCCGGTACGGTGGCCCCGCGGCGGCGCGGATTAATTCTCCGAACTCTCCGCGGCGGCGGCTATTCCGCGCTATTCCAGGCCAGCCGGGGGTGGGCCGGAAATCGGCGGGAGCAAGATGCGCATAGCGTTCACTTGCGTTTGGACCGGGCGCGGTCCGGCATGCATACTGAAATGAGCCCGGCCGGGGCCAGGCAAAGAAATTCACGGCGCATTCGCGCCGGGCTGGCAGCGGGAAAGGAATGGCGCTCATGGTGCACGCCGTAGGGGACGGTCAGCGGGCCGGTGACGACGGGCTGCCGGGTGGTGCCCGGCCGCGCCGCCGTGCCCGGCATCGGGTGCCGCGGGAGCGCACGGTGCGGTTCGCGCTGACCGAGCAGGAGTACGCCGAGCTGTCGGCCGCCGCAGGCCGGGCCGGGCTGGCGCGTGGCGCGTTCGCGGCTGAGGCCGCGCTGTCGGTTGCGCGGGGCGCGGTCACCACCCCGGATGTGCCGCTGCGGGATGCCTTCTATGCCCTGGACCGTGCCGCGCTGCTGGTGCGGCGGATCGGCGTGAACCTCAACCAGGCGGTCGCGAAGCTGAACGCGACCGGGCAATGGGCCGGTGACCTTCCCCGGTACGCCGAAGAAAGCATCCGCCGCGCCGCCCGGCTGGAACAGGCCGGAGAGGACCTGCGGAAAACATTCCGCGCCGCCATCCGCACGCGCGGACCACGCCGGGCAGCCGGACCGCGATCCGCGCCGCCATCCGCCGGACCGGAATGAACCGGAGAGTTTCCGCGCCGGTCCGCTCTGGTGCGGATTACATTCCGCGCGCCCCCGGATGGCGGTCCGCGCGGACCGGAACGTGGCGGATCACGTCCCGCCGTCCCCGGACCGGCAAGTAGTGATCGGGAAGGTCTGCCCGCCCGGCCAGGACCTGGCCGGGCTGATCCGCTACCTCTATGGCCCCGGACGCCGGGAAGAACACACCGACCCGCACATCATCGCCGCCTACCGCCCCCCGCAAGATTTGGAGCCCCCGCTGCGCGCGAACGGGAGCCGGGATTTCCGCCGCCTGGTCGGCCTGCTCCGGCTTCCGCACGACGCGCTCGGCAAATGGGGATACGCCAAGCCGGTCTGGCACTGCCCAGTGCGCGCCGCCCCCGAAGACCGCCTGCTTTCCGACCGGGAGTGGGCGGACATCGCGCGGGATGTGATGCACCGCACCGGGCTGTGCCCGCGCGGGGCCGAAGATGACGCGGTGCGGTGGATCGCGATCCGGCACGGGCCGGATCACATTCACCTGGTGGCGATGCTGGCCCGCCAGGACCGGACCCGCCCCCGTATCGTGAACGAGCGGTACCGGGTCCGGGACGCCTGCCTGGCCGCCGAGCGGCGCTACGGGCTGCGGTCCACCGCCCCGGCGGACCGGACCGCGCCTCGCTACCCCACCCGCGCCGAAGCGGAGAAGGCCGCGCGCCGCCGGTTGGAAGAGTCACCTAGGTGGACTCTTCGCCGCGCCGTGACCACTGCGGCGGCGGCCTCCGCCACCGCAGCCGAGTTCTTCGCCTGCCTGCAAGCCGCGGGGATCACGGTCCGCCAGCGGCACAGCACCACAAACCCCGGCCAGGTCACCGGGTACGCCGTCGCCCTGCCCGGCGACACCGCCAGGAACGGGGAGCCGGTCTGGTACGGGGGCGGCAAACTCGCTGCTGACCTGTCCTGGCCCAAGCTCGCCCAGCGATGGACTCGCCCGGCCCGGCCGGACTCGCCGCTGTCGGCGGCCGAGGCCGATGCGATGTGGGAGTACGCCGCCCGCACCGCCGCTGACGCCACCGCGAGGATCAGGTACTGCACCGCGGCCGGGAACCCGGCCGCCGCCGCCGACGCCGCGCACGCCGCCTCCGATGCGCTGCACGTGACCGCCGCCGCGCTCGGCAGCCGCACCCTGCAACGCGCCGCCGACGACTACGACCGCGCCGCCCGCCAGCCCCACGGCCGCATACCCGCCCCCACCCCGGCGGGGAACCAGCTCCGCCACGCCGCCCGGATCATCGCCGCCTACGCCTGCCTGACCGGCGACCGCACGCTCACCCCGGTCGTGCTGCTCGTCAGGCTGGCCGCCCTCGCCGAGGCCGTCGCGGAACTGCGTCAGGCCCAGCAGCGCGCCGCCCAAGCCGCCGCAGCGCTGCGCGCCGCCCAGCACCTGCGCACCGCCACCAGACCAACCCCGACTGGCCGACCACCAGACCGGCCCGCCACGACCACCACACCACCAGCACCCAGACCATCCCGGCCCCATCCGGCCACGGCCGCCGGACTAGCCCAGCTCAGCTTCCCCACCCCGTCCCGGCCCAGCCGACCAGCACCCCGGCCGGACCAGCCACCACCACGACGACGGCCACCACCACCACGGCCACGCGGACCCACCCGCTAACCAAAGGCAAAGGCACCAGGAACCCCAGCCAGCGCTGACAGCCGATGCCATGCTGAAAATCGTCTTTCCGTGCGTGAACCGTGCCGGTCCTCGTGCATGCCGATGCCCGCCTTGGATCCACGCAACCGAACAGGGTAGGCGGAAGATCGTCAGGAAAAGGAGCGGCGAGGCCGCCTACCGGAGCGACGGCACACCCTGACCCGCACTGTCAGGCGTGTATGCGGGCTGTCAGCAGAGCGCCGGGCGCGTGTCGGCCGGGCGGGTAATTCGGTTGTCACCACGTCGGCGCATGACAAAGTCGCGAGAGGAGGATCGGGCTGGCGCGTGCGCCGACGTCGCCTCCCGGCAGCAGGAAAATGGTCCGAGGGCCGCCGAGTCCGTACGCCATCACTCTGGAGGCGCGACGTCCCACTTCCGCCGCGTCTCCCGGTCGTACTTGTCATCAACCCGCGTGAACTTCCATGGGCCGTCGTTGATCTCGCCGGGGTCGCGGCCGAAACCCAGCCATTTGCCCGTCATCCTGTCTCCAGCCGGGCCGATCTCCATCTGGATAGTCCCGTCGTAGACAGATCCCGCGTAGTACCCGCCCTTGGACGTGATCTCCGTCCAGTTGCCCTTGGTCATCTTCCCGTTGACCGTGAGATCGAGCGAGAGCGTGGACTCCTGCTCGGGCAGCGAGCGGACTACCAGGCCCTGGCCGCGCTGGAGGATCAACACGTAATGCCGGGATGTGTAGGTCTTCTGGCGGCTGGAGGACGGGTAGCTGTACTCACTAAGCCACACGCCCGTCAGCGGGCCGTAGACCACGCCGATGTCCTCGTCGGGCTCAGGCATGAGCGTGTCGAGACCGGCCTCTATCAGCATCTGATCCCGGTCCATGTCGTACGTCTCGTACGCGATGCCAAGGTCAGCGGCGGGCGTGCCCAAAGTAGCCTCCAGGAGCAACACATAGTGTGGCTGAGGCTTCGCACCGTCGAGCCAGCGGTGTATGGTCGCCCGGTTGCACCCGTTCGGGTATCCATAGCGGGGACCAGCCTCGCGGATCTTGCGCGCGAGCGTGTCCTGGCTGAGATGCGCTGCCTCAATGGCGTTTTTGAGCTTGACGTTAGCGGCCATGGCTTCATGGTAGACCGCCCCGATCTCGTGCTGACCCCCTTGCGATACGTGTCTAATACGCCCGGTGATACGCGTCTGATACGCCCATCGGCGCTGTAACGATACGGATTGTCACGACATGGTGGGGACTACCACATAACGCCGAATGCGTCCCTCGCCCCCGACCAGCCGTACCAGAGGGACGGCGGGTACCGGCAGCACCGGACCAGTGTTGTTAGCAGACCCAACGCCCCGTACCAGTAGGGAAAGCCGCTTGCCTGGGATGGGGAAGTCCCGGGCACGCGGCTTGATCACGAAAAGGAGATGCGCATGAGCACGTGGGTGATTGCTGGTGTGAGTGTCCTGCTGGCTGTCTCGATCGTGCTGGGTGTCTGGCGGCTGGTCAGGTCCAAGACCGTCGCCCTGCAACGGTCCAACATGAGCTACCAGCGTGCGAAAGCGCGGGCAGATGTTTCGGGGGCGCGGGCAGATGCCTACCGGGGCGTGGCCGATCGGTTGACTGGTCTGGCCGGGGACGCGGTAGCGCAGACGGGGGAGGCGCTGCACGTTGCCCGGCAGATCGACAAGGTGAGCACCCAGATGGATGCGCTGATGTACCGCATCGCTGATGAGGAGACGCCCTATGGGCGGCACGCCCATGCCCGGGACACCCTGAACGATGAGCTGGGCTTCGGTGACGACGTAGAGCCGAGGTACCTCCCGTGATCACCGTCGCGTTCTGCATCATCGGCTCGTCTATCGCGATCGTGGTGCTCGCTCTCCGGTTACGCCACTACAGGCGCGGCTCGCGAAGGCGATGCGCGAACTAGAGGTGGTCAGTCAGCAGATCCACGGCCTGATCGAGTACATCGCCCATCCGCTGGACGCGCCGCCGGCGGCCGGGCGCAAGCCGGGCAGGCATGCGCTGCCCGGCAGCGCGGACTGGCCCGCGATCACTGGCGGCGTGCAGGAAAGACAGGAGGAATTCACCCCCATGATGGCCCTTTATGTCATCGGCTCGGCGATCGCCATCATCTTCTTGGCGGTCCGGCTGCGCGAAGCGCGTGACCAGCTCAGCCAGGTGACGCATGAATGCGACGCCTACGCCCGGACCATCCAGGCGATCGCCCCGCAGCAGGCGTGCCTGCCCGCGAAGCCCGCAGAAGGGTACGCGCTGCCCCCGGCCGGGCATCCGGACAGGCGGCCAGCGCGATGAGCAGCGCAAGTCAGCCTGTTTGCCTGGACCCGCACGCGCAGGCCGGGGCACTGGCACACGCGCTGGACAGCAAGGGCTTCACCACCGCCGTCTTGACGAAGAACGGTCACCAGGAGCACCCGTGCGTAGTGGTCGCCAGCAGCCCGGAACGGCTGGCGCGGGAGACCAGGTGCATTTACGCCGCGCCGGAAGACGGCCAGTGGTGGTTCTGGGTAGCACCGCTGGTCTCGTGGGAACCACTGGTCCCGTGGGAACCACTGGAGCGCATCGCCCCGATTAGCGAGATCGATGTCGCCGCGGACACGATCACCCGTGCGCTCACCTCTTCCTGCGGTCAGCGGGGGTGAGGGCGTGGCAGCGGAAGCGGTCCGGCTCATCTATCACCATCCGGGCCGGTGGCGGAACTGGGGGCCGGGCCGCGAGCCTGGTCCGGTCCGCGAGGAAGCCGATAAGGTCCTGGCAGCACAGACCCGGGTCGCGAATGAGCGCCACGCCTGGATCGGCGAGGCGATGGAAGACCCCGGGGCGGGGTGCGAAGCGGCGGCGGGGTCATGACCGGGCCGGTGGCGGTGCGGGTGTTCCCGGGCCTGGCGGAGGAATCAAGGCAGGCGCACCGCTGGGTCCGTGCCCTGATGGCTGCCTCGTGCGCGGTTGCCGCTGATGACGGCGAGCTGGCGGCCGCAGAGCTGTTCGCCAACGCGATCCGGCATACCCGCTCGGGTGCGCCGGGCGGCATGGTGACCATCGCGGTCACCGCAGACGGCGTGATCCATGTCCATGACCAGGGCACCGCCGAGGGGCTGCCGTGCGCCGGGCTGGCCGCCGGATGGCCAGCAGACGGTTCCCTGCTGGCAGACAGCGGGCGGGGCCTGAGCATCGTCGCCGCACTCTGCGCCGGGTGGGGATGCATGCCCGCCGCCCGGTGCAGGGCCGCAGGTCCTGACGACCCGGCCGCGCAGGACGGCGGGTGCTGCGCCTGGTGCCGCCCCGAATCCTGGCCGCCGGGACGGGGCCGGGAACAGCGCGCGGCTCACGCGGATGCCTGACAGCGGGCGGTCACGCCACGACAGCAATGATCACAGAACGGAGAAGGCCATGGGCCAGAAAGTACAGGTCAGCCTCGTTGATGACATCGACGGCAGCGAGGCGGCCGAGACCGTCTTGTTCGGGCTGGACGAGACGTACTACGAGATCGACCTGAACACCGCGCACGCCGATGCGCTGCGCACCACCCTGGCCCGCTACACCCAGGCAGGCCGGAAAGTCAGAAACGCCGCCCGGACGCCAGCCCGGACCGGGGACAAGTCCCCCGGGACGGGGTTCGACTACTCCGGGATTCGCGGCTGGGCCAGGGAACGGGGCCTGGAAGTCGGGGAGCGCGGCCGGGTTCCGGGCGCGATCGTAGCGGAGTACGAGCAGGCCACCAGAAAGATGGTGCACTCGTGACCGCCGTAGCCGAGCTGCTGGAATCAGCGGCCCGGGACCTGTCGGATGCTTCGGCAGCACCGGACCCGGGTAATCGCTACATTCACGCGCACCTGGCTGCCCTGCGTGCCGCAGCCGCACTGGTCGCCGTCCGGTCCGGGCAGGAGCGCCTCCCGCGCCCTGCCCGGCTTCGCAGCGTGTGGGAACTCCTTGCCAGCACCGTCCCTGAATTCGCCGGGCAGGCCAGCGTCTTCGCAGCTGGCGCGCACAAGCGCGAGGCGGCTGGGGCGGGGCTGCCGCGTGCTGTCACCTGCCAGGAAGCGGACGTACTCCTCGGTGAGGCACGAGTGCTGGTCGAAGCAGCGCAGGCTGCCGCAGGAGGACCGTCATGACCACCGCCAGCCCCATGACGGAGATCATCTGCGCGGGGGAGAAGCTGGACGCCGCCGCCGTGTCGGCGCTGCGGACCCGGATCGCTGTCTTGGCCGCGCAGGGCTGCCGGACGGTCGTGGTGGACCTGACCGCCACCCGGCGCATCGACTCTTCCGGGCTGGCCGTGCTGGCCGGCGCGCACAAGCGGCTGCGCGGCCACGGCGGCACGCTGGCCATCGCCGCCGCAAACGGCACCGTCACCCGGGCGCTGCGGGCCGTCGGACTGGACCGGGTTCTCCATGTCCGTGCCACTGTCGAAGACGCCGCCGCCATGGCCAGGAATTCCCGTGACGTGGCGAGGTCCCGGCAAGGTCGGGAGCGCGTTCACAGAGGTGGCCGGGGGAGGTCCCGGTGAACAGCGGCAAATGGGAAGACCGGGCTGCGCGCTGGTCCCCGGCGGACATCGCCGAGGACGTTTCCGTGCAGCAGGGACGGCCGCCCCGCATGACCGTGTGGCCATGGACGCGCAGCAACCGGGGGATCGATGTCGGCCGTAACGAGGACGGCGAATGGTGGCGGTGCCGGGACCGCGACTGCAAGCGGTTCGCCGGCCCGTACCGGACTTTGCAGTGGGCGGAAGACGCCGCCGATCACCAGCGGATCGCGCACCCGCCACGGGAACGCACCCGCAGCACGCGAGGGAGAACACGGTGAGCGCGCCGACCGGGACGGTATCCAGACCCGGTACCGGCAGGGAGCTGGCATGAGCCCGCGTGCGCGCTGCGCCCTCGTGCGGCTTCGTGCCCGCCTGCTGCCCTGGCACCGCACCGGCCCGGCCCGCAAGCACCCAGAATCCCTGACCGCCGAACTGAACTCGCACGCCGAGGACTGGCTGGCCGAACTGGAACGCGAGCTGTGGCCCCGCCACGACCGGCGGCCCGGCCGGCTCGGCACCGACTACACCCTGCGCCACCCCCGGAAGGATGACCAGCAGTGACCGTCAATGGCAGCAGCGCCTGCCCCGGCCTGAAGGACGGCCGTGGCTGAGGAAGCGCTGTATCAGGGCCGCCAGATCAGGCTGGGCATTCCCGGGAAGCTGCTGTTCGTTCGCGCCACCCAGGTCTATCTGGTGCAGCCGCTGCCCGGCGGCCCTGATCTGGCCGCTGATGCGCACCGCCTGTACTACCGGTTTCCGTGGCCGGATGAGGATGGCACCGCCCCCGGCGCCTACTATCCTCCCGGCCGCGCCCTCAACCTGCGGCTGCCTTACAGCCAGCGGGGGCTGCACTGCCGCCATGACAACGGCGTTCATCACCTGAAATACCAGGCGTGGTACGGCCAGGCGCTGGTCCCGGTGCTGCAATGCGGCTGGTGTGAAATGCACTGGTGCCCGGTCCCCGCCGACAAGGCCCGGCCGCTCCTGGACGCCATCGGCGTTCTTGCTGACGGCGACCGGCAGGACGCGGACTGGCTCCAGGCGGTCGCCGCGCGGATCACCGCCGGGTACACCGACCCGGCCGCCGCCTGCCCCGCCCAGGTCACGGGAGAGAACCAGTGACCGGCACCGGGATGATGACGCGCCGGGAGGTGGCGGCCATGTTCGGGGTCACCTCCGAGGCGGTGGCCCGGTGGGAACGCGCCGGCCTGCTGGCCGGCCAGCGCGGTGCCGACGGCAAGGTCCGCTACCCGCGCGCCGACGTCGAGGCCCTGTACCACAGCGGACGGCGCGGCCCGAACGCCCGCCCGCCATCCGGCCAGGACCGGCCGTGAGCATCAGAACTCCCGCGCCCGCCCGGCCGCCGGCTGCGGCGCGGGAGGGCGTGACGTCGCGGTCCGAGCTTGCTCCTGCGCGCCGCGCCCCTGCCCCTGGCTGCCGGAACTGGGCACGGCAGCCAGGACACTCCTCCCGGCCGCGCCCTTTCCCTGCCCCCGGGGGCGCGGCCGGGAGCCCCGCAACGAAACGGTCAGCATCACAGACAGGAGAACCGGCAGTGAACCAGACAACCACGGCCTGCACTGCGGGCCACGCCCCATGTGGGCACGGCCGGTGCCGCCAGTGCGGCGGCTGCGCCGACTGCGACCGGGCAGACGCCGAGCGGACCCTCAAGGCGATCGGCGACCGCCTTGAGGATGCCTGCGACGACATCGGGCAGGCGCTTGAGTCCGCCAGCTCCGCGCACGTCGCGTTCCCGGAACTGACCACCGGCCACCTATTCGACACCGACCTGGCCGAAACCGGTGCTGGTGATGATGCGGTGGCCAAGCTGGCCGAGATCCTCACCGGCCTGCGCGACGTCGCCCGGATCATCGAAAACCGGCAGCTCCGCGAACAGCTCGGCAGCCTGGAAGACGGCCAGTGACCCCGGACCCGGCCCCTGCGGTCTTCGCCGCCATCATCGTCCTGGCCGCAGTCATCGCCGCCGCAGCCACCTGGGCGATCCTGCGCCACCGCCTCCCGGCGCCACCCCCGCCGCCGCTGCCCAGCCGCCGGGCAGGCGGGATCGCCCCGCCGCCCATGCTCGTCATCTCCCCCGCCCGCCGGGGATGGCAGCCCGCGCCGCCCGGCACCGACCCCGCCGCCGTAGCCGGGGTGGTCACCGTGGTGGTGATGCTGGCCGTCGCTGGCGCCACCACGATCACGCTGTGCCTGCTGGGCGAGGCACGCGCCGCGTTCGCCGCCCTCGCCCTGGTCCTCGCCGCCGTGGCCCTGTCCGCAGCCGGGTACGCCACCGGACGCTCCGCCCGCCCCCACCCCGGCCTTCCCGCTAACCAGGAACGTGACATGCCCTCCTGGCAGCGGGACACCATCGAGTGGGAACGCGAGGTCCTCGACCGGCTCGACGGCTGGGAACGTGATCTCTTCGGCCAGCTCGGCTGGCCCCAGCCCCCAGCCCCGCCCGGAAAGCCCCCCAGGCCCGACGACCCAGGCGCAGACCCCGCCTGACGATCACCACGCCCCCGTGCTCCCGGTTCCGCGGCCCGGCGGCAGCCTCGCAGAACCGCCTAATACCGGCATGAAGGAAGACCGCATGCAAGCGCCACTCAAGCATCCCCGGGCAGCCCAGCCCGCAACGCTCATGACAGCAGCCCGGACAGCCACCGAGCCGCACCTCCAGCCCGCAACGCCCGCCCTCGCGCGAGCCCTCCGCAGCCGCGACCTGGCCGCGGAAGAATCAGCCGGAACAGGCGGCACCGCCCGCGTGCTGATCATCACCCCGGCTACCGCCCGGCTGGCCGGGCAGGTCTGTGCCGCCGGGGACGGCAGGCCATGGTCCTGGCGATCAGGACAACCGCCGTGCCCCGGGACGACCCTCATCATCGCGTGGCTTGCCGTCACCGTTGCCGTCTCCGTTACCGCCGCGACCGGCTACGCGA
>Ga0335075_10011650_pt1 | contig 13290 bp, 14 predicted proteins | sample Lox_Sample_24_FD_206723 | JGI IMG/M metagenome (GOLD analysis project Ga0335075, IMG submission 206723) | Soil microbial communities from Loxahatchee National Wildlife Refuge, Florida, United States - Lox_Sample_2.4 | ecosystem: Environmental > Terrestrial > Soil > Wetlands | place: USA...
CGCGGCGAACCACGACGAGATCTCGTGGGTGCGGTCGTGGTCGACGACGCTCTTGCCGAGCTCCTTGTAGACGTCGTCCACCTTCGACGCGGTCTTCGCCTGGAAGGTCATCCCGCCGGTCGCCTTGGCGATCGCCGCCATGATCGCCGGGTCGGGGCGGACGAGGAGGCTGAAGTTGGGGCCGCCGAAGCTGGGGCCGCCGAAGACGCCGCCGCCGAAGTTGAGCGTGCCGTGGTCGGTGCCGAGCGCGATCGTGTAGATCGGGATGCCCGCTGCCGTGGCGCGCGCGGCTCCCTGGAGCGGCTGCAGCCTGCCGCGCGTCTGCGCGCCGTCCGACAGGAGGATGATCGCGGCCGGCGCCTTTCCGTCGGGGCCGCGCGGAGCGTTGCCGATTCCCGCCTTCGCGACGTCGACCGCGGCCGCGATGCCGTCACCGATCGCCGTGCCCGACTCGGGCGTAAGCAGCTCGAGGCCCTCTTGCATCTGCGTCTTGTCGGTCGTGGGCATGACGAGGATGTTCGGTTCGGTCGAGAACGAGACGAGGCCGAGCTTCACCCCCTTCGGAACCTTCGAGACGAACCGCTCCATCGCGGCCTGCGCTGCGCCGAGCCGGGTCGGCTTGACGTCGGACGAGCGCATCGATCCGGAGACGTCGACGAGCAGGACGATCGTCGCGCGGTCGAGCGGCTCGGAGACGCGCGCCCGCGGGCGGGCGACGGCGACGCTCGCGGACGCGAGCGCGAGCACGAACAGGGCGAGTGGCACCCACCGCCGCCACGACCGGCGTCGACGCTCGACCGCCACCGACGCCAGGACGTCCAGGTTCGTGAACGCGACCGCGTACCGTGCGCGCCGGCGATCGACGGCGACCGCTCCGGCGACCGCCGCCGGGACGAGGAGCAGCAAGGCCAGCAGCCAGGGCGAGGCGAAGCTCACGGCGCGCACTCCGCGCCGACCTGGACGACCGCGTGGGCCTCGGGCGCAAGGGCGTCCGAGGCCGAGACGGTCACGACCTCCTTACGGCCCGTCGCGACGCGCTCGATCTGGACGAACGACGCGAGCCGCAGATCGGGGGGCTTCGCGGTCCGGAAGGCGAGGGTGTCCCACCCGCCGACGAGTGGCTCACCCGCCGGGCACGCGACGGAGGCGCTCTTGACGGTTCCCGACCCGACCACCACGACGTGCGCGACCCGGTCGAGCGCCGGACCGGGCTCGACCTGGTAGGCGACCGTCGTACGGCCTCCCCCGCCGCTCGACGGCACGCAGCCGATCCACGGCTGGAAGGCTGCGGTTCTGCCCGACACGAGCAGGCCCGTGAAATAGGCGCTGGTCGACGTGGTCGTGCCCGGCTGCACCGGGGAGCCGAGACGGCCGTCGAAGCTGACGCGGACGGCGCTCGTCGTCGCCACCGCGTCGAGGCCGCCGACGACGCCGTCCTTTCCGCACGAGAGCAGGTACGTCGACGGCGTTCCCTTGTGGACGACGACCCAGGGGCCGGAGATCGGAACGCAGACACGGAGCCCCTTGCACTCGTTCGCCGCACTGCCGGAACGTGCGGCGCACGCGGCGACGACGGCCGCGGACAGGACGGCGAGCAGGGCGAGGCGCCTCACAGGAGCCTCCGGAACCAGAGACCCGAGAGCGCGGCGCCGGCGACCATGAACGCGAGCGCGCCACCGACGGCGGCGGACGTCACCTCGACCGCCGTCCGCTTGTGCCCGGCACGCGATGCGAGATGACGATAGATGGTGGCGACGTCGACGGCGCTCGGGGTCGCGAATGCGCGCCCGCCGGTTCCCTTCGAGAGCGTCTGCAGCGGCGCCGGCTCCACGGGCACCTGGATCTGCTCGGTCAGCCCGCCCTGGAGCGCCTGCGAGACGATGCCGTTCGCGGTGCCGATCGCGACCGTGTCGACGGGAACGCCGTCCTTGTTCGCCTTGGCGACCGCCTGCTGCACGGTCACTCCGTCGGTCTCGTTCGCGCCGCCGTCCGAGAGGACGACGAGCACCGCCGGCGGCACCTTGCCCTGGTTCGTGCGCGGGACGGCCCGGGTCGCGTCGAGGGCGTGCGCGACCGCTGCATCGAGCGCGGTGCCCTCGAGGCCGGTGCGCGTCGCGGCGAGGACGTTGCGCAGGCGGGCGGTGTCGCCGGTCGGAGACGCGACCACCGCGGAATGATCCGAGAACACGACCACGCCCAGCTGGTAGCCGTGCGGGAGCTGCGCGACGAACCGATCGGCCACGGCGCGCGCGGCCGCCAGCCGGCTGGGTGCGACGTCCTTCGCCGCCATCGACCCCGACTCGTCGAGGACGAGCACGATCGTCGCCTCGCGACGCGGCTCCGTGACGGTCGCGCGGGGACGGGCGAAGCCGACGAGCAGCAGCGTCAGCCCCGCGAGCAGGAGGGCGACCGGCAGGTGGCGGCGCCACGACGATGGACGATCGACCATGTTCGGGAGGAGCGCGGGGGTCGACCAGGCGGCTGCACGCGCGGCGCGCCGCCGCTCGATCGCGACGTACGCGGCGACGGCCGCCGGGACCGCCAGCAGGAAGAGCAGCAGGAGCGGGGACTCGAAGCTCACCGCATTCGCTCTCCCCTCCGGAGAAACGCGGCGAGCGGCCGGAGCCAGTCTCCCTCGGTCGGCAGCGCGAGGTGGCGGACCCCGGCGTTCGCAAGCAGCGCGACGAGCGCGCGCCGCTCGTCTGCGGCGGCCTCGGCGAAGCGGTCCCGCAGCGCGGCGTCGCGCGTGTCGACCCGGATCTGCCGGCCGGTCTCCGGGTCGACGAGCCGCAGCTCGCCGACGTCGGCGAGCTCCTGCTCGCGCCGGTCGCGCGTCTCGACGGCCAGCACGGTGTGACGGCCCGCGAGCCGCAACAGCGGCTGTCGCCAGTCGACGGGACCGCGAAAGTCGGAGACGACGACCACGAGGGCCCGCTGGCGGGCGACACGGTCGGTCAGCTCCAGCGCGGACCGGAGCGAACCCCCGCCGGAGGCCGGAAGCTCGCGCAGCAGGCGAAGCGTCTCGAGCAGCGCCACGCGTCCTTGACGCGGTCGGTCGACCTTCGCCTCCTCGCCGAACACCACGGTCCCGAGCCGGTTCCCACGGCGAGTCGCGGCGTAGCCGACCGCCACCGCGACGCCCTCGGCGACGTCGGCCTTGCGCCGCTCGGCCGTGCCGAAGGTCATCGACGCCGACGCGTCGAGCACGAGCCACGTCACGAGCACGCGCTCGGCGAGCTCGACCCGTACGTGCGGCTCGCCTGTGCGCGCCGTGACGTTCCACTCGATGCGACGGACGTCGTCGCCGGGCTCGTACGGGCGCACCTGCCACAGCTCGCTGCCGATTCCGGCGAACGCCGAGCGGTAGTCCCCCGAGAGCAAGCCCTCGACGCGCCGGCCGACCACGAGCTCGAGCGCTCGCAGCGACGTCAGCGCAAGCGGACCCGGCCCGGGACGCGCCGGGGTGCGATTCGGCGCGAGCGGGTCGCGGACGGTCACGCCGCCGAAGACGCGCGCCGCAGGTCGATCTGCGGAGCCGGCACCGCCCCGAGCACCGCATCGAGGATCGCATCCGGCGCGACCTCCTCCGCGAGCGCCCGATACGAGAGCACGAGGCGATGACGGAACGCGTCGCGGGCGAGCGCCTCGAGATCGGCGGGGACGACGTAGTCGCGTCCGCGCAGGAGCGCCAGAGCCCGGCCGGCTGCGACGAGGCTGATCGGACCGCGCGGGCTCGCCCCGTAGGCGACGTAGTCGGCGATGCCGTCCAGACCGTGATCGCGCGGACGCCGCGTCGCCGTCGCGAGGTCGACGGTCCAGCTGATCAACGCCGGATCGACGAAGACCCCGGTCGCCAGCCGCTGCAGCTCCTGCAGCTCCTCGATCGCGAGCACCCGCTCGAGCACCGGGGCCGCCTCGAGCGAGCGGGCGACGACGGTCAACTCCTCGTCGTGCGAGGGATAGTCGACGAGCACCTTGAGCATGAAGCGGTCGACCTGCGCCTCGGGAAGCGGGTACGTCCCCTCCGACTCGATCGGATTCTGCGTGGCGAGCACGAGAAACGGATCCGGCACCGGGAAGCTCCGTGCACCGATCGTCACCTGATGCTCCTGCATCACCTCGAGCAGCGCGGACTGCACCTTCGCCGGCGCCCGGTTGATCTCGTCCGCGAGCAGGAAGTTGCAGAACACCGGCCCCAACTCCGTGTCGAACTCGGCCCGGTCGGGCCGGTAGACGCGCGTGCCGACGAGATCGGACGGGACGAGGTCCGGTGTGAACTGCACGCGATGGAACGACCCACCGAGGACAGACGCCGTCGACTTGATCGTCAGCGTCTTCGCGAGGCCCGGGACGCCCTCGATCAACAGATGCCCACCCGAGAGGAGACACACGAGCACCCGCTCGAGCATCTCCTCCTGCCCGGCGATCACCCGCCGGATCTCGAACAGCGCCTGCTCGAGCTTTCCGCCTGCTGCCAACTCGTCGCCTCCTCGCTCGGGGTGGTCGAAGCATGCCCGGATCACCTATGGCCCTGCTGTGAACTTCGCGTTGATCGCAACGTCGGATCTCGCCGGTCGCGAGGTCACGCGTACGCGGAGACGAACCCGAGCACCCGGCGCCAGGCGTCTTCCGACGCCTCTGCGAACTCCTCGTGCTTCCGGTCGAAGAAGCTGTGCGGCGCACCGTCGTACGTGACGATCTCGTGGTCGATACCCGATGCCGAGAGCGCCTCGTCGAAGGCGACGTTGTCGTCGGCGGTGATGTTCTGATCGGCGCCCGCCTGCAGCGCGAGGATCGGGCACTCCATCTCGGGAACGCGCGCGATCACGCTCGGCTCGCCCCCGCGCTCGCGCGTCGGAGACCCGTAGAAGCCGGCCGCGCCGTTCAACCCGTGCCCGCCCGCGGCGCACAACCACGAGTTGCTGCCGCCGAAGCAGAAGCCCACGGTGAAGACGGACGCGCACCCGAGCTCGCGGAGCCTCGCGACCGCCGCACCCGCGTCTGCCTGGAGACCGGCCTGTGTCGTCCGCTCGACGTGCGGCATGTACTCGAAGTCGTCGTCACGCTTCTCGACGCCGGCGGTACGCCCGAAGTAGTCGATTGCGACCGCCGTGTGTCCGCGCTCCGCGAAGCGCAGCGCCAGCTCCTCGTAGAACCGGTAGAGACCGCGCACGTCGGGCAGGACGACGATTCCCGTCCGCCCATCGTCCTCGGGCTGCGCGAGGAACGCGGCGAGCCGGTTGCCGTCGGATGCCTGTAGCACGAGATCCTCGTGCGAGACGGCCGCGCCGGCGATGACGGGAATCGGCGGGGCCGAGTCGAGGTCGAAGCACATGGCGAGAGCGTAGACGCACCGAACGTGCCCGGCACCGTCCGGTGCCAGGCACCGCTTAGTACGGCAGCTCGATGTCGGAGACGTCGATGCCGAGCGACATCGCGAGGCGGACGCCCTGCTCGAGGTCTTCCTTCAGCATGCGGAGGTCGGTCTCGCGCATCAGCGCGCCGATGAACTCGCGGGCCTTCGGACGCCAGAGAGCATGCTGCGCGAAGAGGGGCAGCAGGCGATTCGCGGCCTTGACCAGGCTGTCCTTGACCTTCTTCCCCGCGTCCTCCAGCAGCACCCGTTCGTAGGCCATGCCGGCGCCGTGGTGGATGCCGTCGTCGACGGTCAGCCGGTTGCAGAGATCCTCCAGCACCGTGCCGCGCGACGAGCGCGCGATCATGCGAAAGCGCGGGATGATCAGCCGCTCGTAGAAGACCTGCATCAGGAAGACCTTCTCCTCGATGGTGTCGGCGTCGAGCACCTGTTGCGCCAGCCGGTCGAGGTACGGATCCCGCTCGGCCATGCCGCCTGCCTCCTCGATCAGCTTCAACCACGCCTCCGTGTGGCGCGCCTCGTCCTGCACCATCGTCGTGTAGTAGAGCTTGGCGTCGCGGTCTGGCGCGATCGCGAAGAGCTGCGTCGCCATCTCCACCGCAAGCTCATCGGCCTGCAGCTGCTGTGTGACGACCGAGCGCCACAGGTCGCGGCGCCGTGCGAGCTTCTGCGGCGATCCCTTGTACTCGGGGATCGGGGAGACGTCGCCCCACGGCAGGTCCCGCACCTGCCATTCGGCGCGCTTGGCGAGCTCGTAGTAGCGGTAGACGCCGGCCAGGTCGCGCGAGTCGGCGTCCCCGGCGGGCTCGGAGCGGTGCTCGACGTCCACGCGCGAAAGCCTACGCGATGAATCTGCGGGCTCTCCTCGGTCCCACATTCGATGAGCCTGTCGACCGTCGACCTGCTCGCCCGGCTGCGCCTCGAGGCGCTCCGGCGCGGCGTCGACCTCCGCGTGCGGAGCCTGTCGGCCGAGCTTGCCGAGCTGATCGGGCTCGCCGGTCTCGCGGGGGCGCTAGGCCTCGAGCCGGGCGGGGAGCCCGAACAGCGGGAAGAGCGCGGCGGTGTCGAGGAAGAACGTGAACTCGACGATCCCGCCGTCTGACAGCTCGAGCACCTGTAACGCCCAGGGTTCGAATCCACCGTCCGGCGAGGGCTTGTATTGCGCGAAGGCGGGCGCGCCGTTCGCGCTCCCGGCCGGCAGCACGCGCGAGCCGCGGCAGGCGATGCCGGGTCCGAACCACCAGGCGAAGATGTCCTCGCGCCCCGAGATCCACATGTCGTAGGGAGGCATGGACTGCGTTGCGTCCTCGCGGACGAGCGACGTGAGCGCGTCGATGTCGTACGCCTCGAACGCCTGCACGTACCGCTCGAGCAGCGCGCGGTCGTCGGCGCTGAGGTCCCGGGCGCGACCGGACTCGACGTCGTGCTGCGCCAGCGTCGCACGGGCGCGCTGCAGCGCGCTGTTCACCGACGCGACCGAGGTGTCGAGCAGCTCCGCGACCTCGGTCGCCTGCCAGCGCAGCACCTCGCAGAGGATGAGGGTCGCCCGTTGGCGTGCCGGCAGGTGCTGGAGCGCGGCCACGAACGCGAGGCGGACGCTCTCCCGCGCGACGGCGACGTCGGCCGGGTCGCCTTCGGGTGCGACGAGCGCGTCGGGGACCGGCTGCAGCCAGGTCGCCTCGGACCGGAGGTTGAGGTTCTCCAGCACGGGCGCCTGCGGGCCGCCCAGGTCCATCGGGAGCGCCCGCCGCTCGCGCCCCTTCAACATGTCGAAGCAGACGTTCGTCGCGATGCGGTACAGCCACGAGCGCAGCGCCGAACGGCCCTCGAAGCGGTCGTGCGCGCGCCAGGCGCGGATCATCGTCTCCTGCACGGCGTCCTCGGCCTCGAAGGGCGAGCCGAGCATCCGGTAGCAGTAGCCGGTCAGCTCGCTCCGATGCTGCTCGAGCAGCCGGTCGACGTCCGCGGCGACGGTCATCCGACTCGATCCTACGTGGTCGAGCTGCAGCGCGGTCACACCCCTTCGACCGCGTGCAGCGCGAGAACTCATCGCCGCCGCAGGGAGAACCTGAGGGCCCGCTCGCGGTGGCGTTCCTCGACGAGCAGCCCGCGTCGGGCCGACAGAAGCTCGAACTCGGGGACGATGCCGAGCACGGCTGCCGGGTTCTCGCGCTCGACCACCGGCAGCGCGCCGAGCTCGAGGGCGGCCATGCGCGTCCGCGACCTTTCGCAGGATCTCGTCCGGATACGCGACGACCGCGTCACGACGCGCCAGGGCGCCGACCGGAACGCCGTCCGTCGCCTCGGCGAGGTGGGACCAGCCGACGACCCCGACCATGCCGGCGTCCTCGTCCACCACGGGGTAGAGGCGTTGCCGCCGGCTCGCTGGATCGCTCTCGAGGGCCTTCCGCACCTCGCGCGCCGGCACGTCGGGCGGGACGGTGCGCACGTCTGCGCGCATCACCTCGCGAACGTACATCGCCTCGAGCGGGTCGACGCCGTACTCGCGCATCACGTGGGCGGAGCGCCGCGCACGAGCCCGTGATGCGCGAACACCGTGCGCAGCGTCGCCGCCACGGCGATAGAGCCGGCGATCGGCACGATCGAGCGCGGTCGCCATTCGAACACGAGGCCTCGACGAAGAGGACGGCGGCGACCGGCGTCCCGAACACGGCCGCCATCCCGCCGCACGCGCCTGCGACGAGCAGCGTGCGGCGCTCCACCGCCGTCAGGTGCAGGAGCTGGGCGAACACCGAGCCGGCGGCGCCACCGGTGAGGATGATCGGCCCCTCCGCCCGAAGGTTCCGCCGGAGCCGATGCTGACCGCGCTCGAGATCGGCTTGAGAACTGTCAGCCGCGGCTCGACACGGCTCCCGCCGATCAGGATCGTCTCCATCGCCTCCGGGATGCCGTGGCCGCGGATGCGCTCCGACCCGTACCGCGCCATCAAGCCGACGATCGCACCGCCGTCGATCGCAATGAGGATCGTCCACGCACCGAAGCGGTGCAGCGACGGGTCGAGCAGCGCCAGCGCGACGCCGGCGGCCAGAGCGCCGACGACGAGCGCGAGCGGGACCAGCCGCACGTCGCCGAGCGTCAGCGTGAAGTCGCCGAGCGCGAGCTCCGTGCCGGCGACGGACCGCTCGTCGGAGCCGCCGATGCTGTCGCCGGGGAGGCGAACGTCGAGGTCGTTGTCGGGGCTCAGGCGTCGGGGCGCCGACCGCAGATACATCGTGAGACGATGTTAGCCGGTGGGAACGAGCTCGGTGCGGAGCTCGTGGCTCCCGTCCGCGAGCGGATGCTCGTAGTACAGGCGGTGCCCGCCGCCGGGCAGCGGAACGACGTCGAGATAACGGTCGGCGGCGACCGGGCCGTCTCCCGCCGCGACGAGCCGGCCCGCCGCGACGCCCGGGTTCGCGATGCCCGTGCGCTCGGCGAAGTTCTCGGCCTTGCTCGCGCGGCCGTCATAGGCTGCGCGGCCGTCCCGGAGCACGGCGGTCACGCGCGCGCCGCGCGCGTCCCAGCGTCCCGGCCGCCCCTCGAGGACCGTTCCGCGCCACGTCCAGTCGAGGCCGTCCGCGCTCGTGGCGTGCGCGGTCGTCATCCGGTCCTCCTCGCCGGGGACGTCGAGCGGGTGGCAGCAGATCCACGCCTCCCAGCCGTCGCCCGACCGGCGGATCACCGGATCCTTCACCCCGGTCCGCTCGTCGCCGGGGAAGACGGTCCGCGGCTCCGCGTCGACGAAGCCCTCGGGGTCGTCGGCCTCGAGCAGGTCGATGCGCCAGTGCTTGCTGCCGGGCGTCGCGCAGGAGACGTAGACGCGCCAGCGGCCGGCGGCCGTGCGGACGAGCGCCGGCCGCTCGAGCGACTCCGCGCCGAAGCGTGCGCGGTCGAGCGTCCCCACCGTCGTGAGCCGCTCGCCGTCGCCAGAGCGCGCGATCACGTTCGCGGCGCCACGCTCCTCGACGAGGCGCCGCCGGTAGGCGACGACGAAGGAGCCGTCGTGGTCGAGGGCGGCGCTCGCGGCGCCGGCCCAGTGGCCGCTCCCCGGCCGCGGCGCCGCGACCGCGACGACCGCGCGGCCGAGGCCCGGCACCGGGAACTCCCGCGTCATCCCTCGGGGTTGCGGCCGATCTCGTAGGCTGTCCGGGAGACGCGGCGGATGCGACCCTCGACCTGGGCGGCGCCGAGGGCGTTCCGGAACCGTCCCGGCCCCCACCGCCGCGCGCCGACCTTGCGCGCGAGCTCGGTGCGCGAGACCGGTTGTCCCGACTGCTCGAGCACCTCGGAGATCGAGTCGATCTCCCGGTCGAGCACGCTCTCCGGGACGCTGCGCGACCGGATGGAGGTGCCGAGGAGCCCCGGCGAGTAAAAGGTCTCACCCGGCCCCGGGCGGTAGCGGCGCCTGCCGGTGCGCTCGCGCCGGCGGCCGCGTTCCGCACGCTCCTGCCAGCGCCGGCCGGGATCGTCGCGGTCGTCGCCGCCCTTGTCGCCCTCCTCGCCGGGCAGCGTTCCCTCCTCGGCCTCTTCGACGGTGAGCGGCTTGGCGATGTCCTCGAGCTGGGTCTGCTCGGCTCGCACGCCGAGGAAGAGCTCCGCCACGCCCCCGAGCGCCATCACCGCGGCGCCGATCAGGAACGCGAGCATCACCCACCTGCGCTCGTTCGTCGCGATGAGGTGGCCGAAGAGCAGCGGGCCGACGATGCCGCCGACACCGGTGCCGACGGCGTAGAAGAACGCGATCGCGAGCGCCCGGGTCTCCATCGGGAAGACCTCGCTGACCGTCAGGTACGCGGCGCTCGCGCCGGCCGACGCCAGGAAGAACGTGACGAAGATCAGCGCCTCGAAGGCCCACGGCGACGCGAGCGAGTGCGTGACGAAGAGGATCGCGAGGAGGGTCGCGGCCGCCGCCGAGCCGAGATAGGTCCCGGCGATCATCGGGATGCGCCCGACCGTGTCGAAGAGCCGCCCGAGCGTCAGCGGCCCGAGGTAGTTGCCGACGGCGAAGACGATGATGAACACCGGCACGAACCCGGACGACACCTTGTAGAAGGTGCTGAAGAGGTCGCCGAGGTTGAAGGTGACGCCGTTGTAGAGGAACGCCTGTCCGACGAAGAGCGCGAGCCCGAGGATCGCCCGCTTCGGATAGAGCTTGAACGCCGTCTCTCCGATCGAGCTGAACGGGATCGACTCGCGCTGGCGGACCTTGATCGTGTCGTCGACCTGTTCCAGCTTCTCGCCCGCGTCGTGCTCGACCTGCTGCTCGATCTCGCGGACGATCTTCTCGGCCTCCTCCTCTCGACCGTGGATGAACAGCCAGCGCGGGCTCTCCGGGACATGGCGGCGGACGAGCATGATCGTGAGCGCGAGCAGCGCGCCGAGCCCGAACGTGAGCCGCCACCCGAGATCGGTCGGGAAGACGGAGCTGAGGAAGAACAGGGCCGCCGCCGCGCCCGCCGCGGAGCCGACCCACCAGGAGCCGTTGATGATCAGGTCGACCCGGCCGCGGACGCGCGCGGGGATCAGCTCGTCGATCGCCGAGTTGACGGCGGAGTATTCGCCGCCGATGCCGGCGCCCGTGAAGAAACGGCAGAGGAAGAAGTACCAGGGCGCCCAGGCGAACGCGGTGGCCGCGGTGGCGAGGAAGTACACGCCGAGCGTGATCATGAAGAGCCGGCGGCGTCCGAAGCGATCGGTCAGCTGACCGAAGAAGAGCGCGCCGACGCACGCGCCGCCCACGTAGATGGCGGCTGCCGTCCCGATCGACGCCGTCGTCATCGCGATGCCGCTGCCCTTCTGCGTCAGCCGCGAGGCGACCGAGCCGACGACGGACGCTTCGAGCCCGTCGAGGATCCAGACGGTGCCGAGCCCGACGACGACCGTCCAGTGGAACCGCGACCAGGGGAGGCGGTCGAGGCGGCCGGGAATATCGGTCTCGATGACGCCCGTCCGCGGGCCTGCCGCCTCCGCAGTGCTCACATCGCTGCCTTACCCGACTCGTCGTGCCGTAACCGTCCCGAGTTCCTAGACTCGCCCGTGTGCTCGCCTGCCGCGTCCTCGGGCATCGCTACCGGTTCGCCGCACGGGAGTCGACGATGACGTGGACCTGCGCCCGCTGCGGCTCCGAGGGCACGAAGACGTACGCAAGCGCGGAGGAGGCGGCGCGTTACGCGCGTGCCTTCGACCGGGAGGACCGGGGCGACATCGGCGCTCGCGCGCCGCTGCTCGGCCTCCTGCCCCTTCGTGTCTGGCGCCTGTGGCGACGGCGCTCGACGCGCGTGAGATGATCGGCGCGATGAGCAGGCCGTCGGGGTCCCCGAGGAATCTCGTCCTCGCGGCGATGATCTTCGCCGTGTCGATGACGTTCATCGACCAGACGATCGTCTCGATCGCCGCGCCGAACATCCAGCGCGAGCTGAACCTGACGAGCACCGGCGTCCAGTGGGCGATCAACGCGTACCTGATCGCGCTCGCAGCGCTCTTCGCGTTCGGCGGGCGGCTCGCCGACACGATCGGGCACCGGCGGATGGTGACGATCGGCGTGATCGTCTTCGCCACGGCATCGGGCTTCTGCGGCCTGACTCCGAAGGGCTCGCTCGCCGAGACGTGGATCGTCGTCTTCCGGATCGTCCAGGGCGCCGGCGGAGCGATCATGTTCCCCGCCGCGCTCGCCATCGTCGTGCAGACGTTCTCGCTGCACGAGCGCGGACGCGCACTCGCGCTCTTCTTCGGCGTCGCGGGCGGGCTGACCGCCGTCGGGCCTGCACTCGGCGGGGTGCTCACGCAGTGGACGTGGCGCGCGATCTTCTGGGTGAACATCCCGGTCGCCCTGGTCGCGCTCGTGCTGATCCGGCTGTCGCACCCCGTCACCGACCACCGGCCCGCGCGGATGGACTACCGCGGCCTGCTGCTGATCGCCGCGGGCGTGGGCCTCGCCATCCTCGGCTTCCAGCAGTCGAGCACCTGGGGATGGACCGATGCGCGCACGATCGGCTGCATCGCGGCCGGTGTCGTCCTGCTGCTCGTCTTCGTGGTGGTCGAGCGCGGCACGCCGTCGCCGCTGATCGACGTCGACATCTTCCGGATCCGGGCGTTCCTCGCCGAGAACGCCGTGCTCGGTATCTCGAACCTCGTCTTCATCCCGTTCTTCTTCTTCGCGAGCGAGTACGCGCAGATCTCGCTGGGCAAGAGCGCGTCGTCGGCGAGCCTCGTGCTCCTCTACTTCTTCGCCGGCTTCGTGGTCGCGGCGCAGGTCGGCGGCCGCATGCTCGATCGCGTCGGTGCGAAGCGACCGGTCGTGCTCGGCTGCGCGCTCGCCGCGGTCGGGTTGTGGCTCTGGTCGACGAAGGTGACCGACCTGCGCTTCGGAACGCAGGTGTGGTACGTCGTCCTCTCAGGCGCCGGCATGGGATTCATGCTCGGGCAGTCGAGCACGGACGCGGTCAACCGTGCCTCTCGCCTTTCGTACGGCGAGGCCACCGGGATCACGCAGACGGTGCGCAACTTCGCGGCGAGCCTCGGCCTCGCGATCCTCGGCAGCGTGCTGGTGTCGCGCATGCACGCACATGTGACCTCGTCGCTGGTCGGCCAGGGGCTGTCTCGGACGCAGGCTTCGGCGGAGGCGTCGCGGATCGCGCAAGCGCGGAGCGGGTCGGGGCCGATCCCGCAGTTCGTCCGGCTCGACTTCGCCTACGCGACGCGATCGGTGCTCGAGGGGATGGCGGCGATCATGGTCGCCGCGACGGCGGTCGCGATCCTGGGGCTGCGCAGAGGCGTTCAGGAGGCCGAAGCGCCGGAGCCGGTCACCTCGCCGGTGCCGTAAGAAGCTCTCACAGAATGAGGGTTGAGTCGCCCGGCCGCGCTCGTCGGCACGCTGCTGTGTCCTCGGTCGTGTCCATATGCACTGCATATGG
>Ga0335075_10011651_pt1 | contig 13288 bp, 11 predicted proteins | sample Lox_Sample_24_FD_206723 | JGI IMG/M metagenome (GOLD analysis project Ga0335075, IMG submission 206723) | Soil microbial communities from Loxahatchee National Wildlife Refuge, Florida, United States - Lox_Sample_2.4 | ecosystem: Environmental > Terrestrial > Soil > Wetlands | place: USA...
ACCGCTCCCCGACGGGCCGACGAGCACCATGAACTCGCCCTCCCGCACCTCCAGGTTCAAGTCATCCAGGGCCTTAACGCCACCCTGATACACCTTGTCCACGTGGTCGAGGACGATCTGTGCCATTACGATGCTCCTTTCGGTATGTGTTCGCGTGTGCGCTAAAAGCCCTGCCAGGCCGGCTTGCCGAGGTACACCTCGCGATAGTGGGCGAGGCGGTCGAGGCGGGATCCCGCGGCCGGGTCGAGCAGCACCGTGACATGCGGGTGAAGTTGCAGGACCGATGCCGGGCACGACGCTGAGACCGGACCCTCCACGGCGGCCGCGGTCGCGTCGGCCTTGGATTCGCCGGTTGCGATGAGCAGCAGGTGGCTGGCCTCGAGGATGGTTCCGAGCCCCTGGGTGAGCACGTGGGTCGGCACCTCGTCGAGCGAGCCGAAGAAGCGGGCGTTGTCCTTGCGCGTCTGCGCGGTGAGGGTCTTGATCCGGGTGCGGCTGGCCAGCGATGATCCGGGCTCGTTGAAGGCCAGGTGGCCGTCGGAGCCGATGCCGAGCAGTTGCACGTCGACCCCGCCGGCTGCCGCTATCAGCGCTTCGTAGCGCTCCCCGGCGGTTGGCAGGTCGCCGGAGCTGGGGTCCGGGCCGTTGACCCGGTCGGGGCAGATGCCCAGGCCATCGGTGAGCTCGCGGGCGATCGTCGCCCGGTAACTCTGTTCGTGCCCCGCGGGCAAGCCCACGTATTCGTCGAGGTTGAAACAGGTCACGCCGGCGTACGACGGCCCGAGGGCGGCCTCGTGACGGCGGATTAGCTCGCGGTACGTCAGAAGCGGCGTCGACCCGGTGGCGAGCCCGAGGACGGCGGCGGGCTCATGCCGGACGACCGCTTCGACGATGTCAGCCGCGACCGCGGCGATCTCGGCGGCCGATCCGAGCGGCACGACCTCCATCAATTGCCTCTCTTCATGCGGTCATCCGGCGTTCCCGATCAGGGCGGCACCGATCGCGCCGACGGGCACCTGGCCTGGCAGCAGCCTTATCCGGCTGGCCAGGTCAAGGGCGGCGAGGAACGGCGACGTAGCTGCCTGGGCGTGCAGCGCCGCGCTGACCGCCGCGAGCAGCGGTTCGCCCACGTGCACGACGCCGCCGCCGATGATGATCGCGGCTGGGTCGACCGCCAGCGCGACCATCCGGACCGCGTCGGCAACCCCCGCCGCGAAGCGGTCGCGGGCCGCGACCGCTTCCGGGTTTCCCGCGGCCGCCGCGGTGAAGAGGGTCACGGCCGGGGACGCCTCCGCCTCGCCCGACCAGCCGGCGGACAGCGCGGAACCCGCCGCCCTCAGCTCCAGGCAGCCACGCTGCCCGCAGGAGCAGGTCAGGCCGGCCGGGTCCACGGGCACGTGGCCGATCTCGCCGGCCGCGCCGTGGGCGCCACGCCGCAGCGTTCCCGACAAGACGAAGCCGGCCGCGAGGCCGGTGCCGAGGCTGAGGTAGGCCAGGTCGTCGGCGCCGCTGAGCACGTGGGCGCCCCAGGTGGCCGCGTTGAGGTCGTTCTCGACCACGACGCTGGCGCCGGTGCGGTCGGCCAGCAGGCTGGCGAGCGGGAACCAGTCGCCGCCGAGGCCGAGGTTGACCGCGTGACTTACGGCGCCGCGGTCGCGGTCGACGATCCCCGGGATTCCGATGCCGATGTGCGGCGGCAGGACACCGTCGAACCCGACCGCGAGGTTGTCGAGCACGGTCGCCGCGGTCTTGAGGATCCCGTCGGCGCCAGCCATGGTGTTCTGCCTCGACTGCGCGACGAGGGTGCCGTCAGCCTCGATGACCACGCCGAGTGCCTTGGTCGCTCCGATGTCGAGGCCGACTCGCATGCCATTGTTCACGAGACACCCAGCTCACCGGACAGCACCAGGACCGCGGCGCCGACGAGCACGACGACGTCGCCGAGCGCCGACATGCGCACGACCAGGTCGGCCGCTGAGGCGGCCATCACCCGCTCGCGGATCGTCGTGTCGAGCGCCTCGCGTAGCTCGCCGTCAAGCAGGTCGGGCGGCCCCGCGAGCACGACCTCGTGCAGGTTGAGCGCGGCGACCACGGGCGCGAGCCCCTGGCCGAGCATGGTGCCGACGGACGCGAGCGAGCGGTCGCCGCGCCGCAGGTGCGAAACGGCGACCACGGTCTCCAGACAGCCGGCCCTGCCACAGGCGCAGCGCGCGCCGCCGGGGTCGATGATGACGTGGCCGATTTCGCCTGCCGCCCAGGCGTGTCCCTGGACGAGCGCGCCGCCGACGACAAGTCCGGCACCGACGCCGTTCCCGATCCGCAGCAGCATCAGGTCCGCCGCCGTCGTCCCGCCGAAGGTGTACTCGGCGAGGACCGCCGTGTTGGCGTCGTTGGCGACGTAGACGGGCAGGTCGAGCCGCTTGCGGAGGATGCCGGTCAAGTCCACCCCGGCCCAGTGGAGGTTGTGCGCGTCGAGCACCACGCCGCTTCCGTCGACCACACCGGGTGAGCCGACGCCGACGCCGAGCACCGGCCGGTCGGTGGTCTCGCGCAACTGCTCCGCCAGGTCAGCGGCGAGGCGGACCGCCTCCTCGCCGAAGGCGCCCTCGAGCGCCATCTCGGCGCGAGCCTTGACGTGCCCGAATAGGTCGACCACCGCTCCGATCATCCGGTCGTCAGGCGAGAGATCGAGCGCCACGATGTGGGCGGCGTCGGCGAGCAGGCCGACGAAGGTCGGTGGCTTTCCGACCTTGTTCTCGGCCGGCGAGCCGAGCTCGCCGAGCAGGCCGTCATCGATGAGCTCGCCAACCAGGTCGGAGACGGTCACCCGGGTGAGGCGGGTGGCCCTGGCGAGGTCGGCGCGGGAAGCGGGGCCTTCCGCGAAGAGTTGCTGGAGGATGAGTGAACGGTGGTGACGCCTGGTGTCTTCGGGGAGCAGCTTTCCGATGGGGCGCAGCTGGCGGGGTCTGACTCCGCCTGTGTTCACTTGACCGCTCCCGCCGTCAGGCCGCTCACGACACGCCCCTCGATGAAGGCGAACAGGATGATTACCGGCACGGTGGCGACCAGGCCAGCCGCGAACAGGTGACCCCAGTCGACAGAGTACTCCCCGATGTAGTTGTTGATCGCGACGGTCAGCGGCTGCTGGGAGGTCCCCTCCCCCAGGCTGAGGGTGAGAGCGACCAGGAACTCGTTCCAGGCGGCTATGAAGGTGAAGATCAGCGCGGTCACGATGCCCGGCGCCGCCAGCGGCAGCGTGATCCGCAGCAGGGCGCCGACCCGCCCCATGCCGTCGACCATGGCCGCCTCCTCGAGTTCGGCGGGGATCGAGGAGAAGTAGGCGTTGAGTATCCAGACCGCGAAGGCCAGGTTGAAGCCGGCGTTGACGATGATCAGCGACATCGTCGGGGGCAGGCCGAAGTTGGTGAACTCCCGCTGGATGCCGACCAGCATGGCGGCCGGCTGGAACATCTGGGTGGCCAGCACGAGCAGCAGGAAGCCGGTGCGGCCGCGGAACCGGCGGCGCGCGGTGCAGTAGGCGGCGGGCATGGAGACGAGCAGCACGATGACGGTGGCGCCGGCGGCGATCTCCAGGCTGGTGCCGATGCTGCCGCCGAGGCCGCTTGACCACAGGGTGGTGAAGTTCGAGAAGGTCCAGTGCTTCGGGAGGATGGTTGCCAGCCCGAGTTCGCTGTTCGGCCGCAGGGCCATGAAGAGCATCTCGAGGTACGGCAGCAGGAAGATGACGGCGATGACGTACGCCGCGATGGCGATGACCCAGGTGCGCAGCGTCCGGCGGCTCCGCGGTGCGGACCGGGCCGTGGCGGGCAGGGGCGGTGCCGGCTTGGTCGTGGTGATCATCGGGCGACCTGCTCCTTCCACCGGGTGGTGCTGAGGTAGACAAGGACGATGACGATGACCAGCAGGAAGTTGAAGACCGACATGGCCGCCGCCTGGCCGACGTCGCTCTCCTTGAGGTCGATCATGTAGATCGTGGACGTGGACGTCTCGTAGCCGGGGCCGCCGCGGGTCATCTCCCAGATGATCGGGAACGAGTTGAAGACGTTGATGACGTTGATCAGCGTCGCCACCAGGATGGCCGGCCGCAGCAGCGGCAGCGTGACCCCCAGGTAGGACCGCCACGAGGTCGCGCCGTCGATCGACGCCGCCTCGTACACGTCGCCGGGGATCCCCTGCAGTCCGGACAGCAACGCGTAGGTGGTGAACGGCAGCGAGACGAAGACCGCGACGCCCATCATCCAGATCAGCGCGCTGGTCGGGTTGCCGAGCCAGTCCGCCTGGTCGGAGCCGAGCTGCTTGACCACCCCGATGTGGTGCAGGATCACGTTGATGACGCCCACGTTCGGGTCGAGCGCCCACTTGAAGATCAGCGCGGTCATCAGCACCGAGGCGGCCCACGGGATGATGAGCGCCCAGCGCGTCACCCGGCGGCCCGGGAACTTCTGGTGGAAGAGCTGGGCCAGGCCGAGCGAGATCAGCATGGTCACGCCGACAATGACGACGACCCAGACCAGGGTGCGCAGCAGGACGGAAACGAAGTCGGGCTCGTGGAAGAGGTTGTCGTAGTTGGTGGTGCCGTTGTAGCCGGCGACGAAGCCTTCGCCGCCGATCTGCTGGAACGACGACTGGACCATGACCACGACCGGCCAGAGCACGACCACGCCGATGAGCGCGACGGCGGGGCCGAGCCACAGCATCGGCGCCAGGCGGCGAATGGCGAGCATCGGAATCATCCTCATCGGGGTAGGGGTGCGCGGGAGCCGGCTGGGAGGGTGCGCGGGACCCGGCTGGGAGGGGTATGCCGGGCCCCGCGCGGATTAGGTCAGCCGCGGTTGTCTCAGGCGGCCGGCTGCAGGGCGATCTGCTGCAGCTGCGACAGCTCGGACGACGGGCTGCCGGTGACCGCGAGGCCGATCGTCTGCTGGATCTTGGCCTTCACGTTCGCCCAGGAGGTGTCGCTCGGGTACTGCACTGAGTTGGGCAGCGCGGTGAGGAACGGCCCGAAGACCGGGTCGGAGGACAGCGCCTTCGCCGCGGTGGTCGTCGCGGGGAGCAGGTCGTACTCCTTGTCGAAGGCGATCTGGTACGTGTCCTGGTAGGCGAAGTCGAGGAACTCCTTGATCTGCGCCTCGTGGCCATTCGGCTTGAACGCCGAGACGTTGTCGCAGACGCCGAGGGTGTCGGTCAGCGGGCCGTTCTTGCCCGCGATCGGCACCGAGGTCCAGTCGGAGGACTGCAGGACGCCGGCCGACTGGATGATCGGGATGAGCGCCGGCGAGCCGTTGATCATGCCGATCTTGCCCTGCGCGAATTCCTGCCACAGGTCGGTGCGGTTGACCGTGCCCGGGTTGGGCTCGGTGTCGCCCGCGGAGACCAGGCCCTTGAGGAAGGTGAAGGCCGTGACGTTGGCCGCGCTGTCGATGGTGTACTTGCCGTCGGTCTGGTAACCGCCGCCGTCGCCGAGCATCCACAGCAGCGACTCGGCCTGGGCCTCCTCGGAGCCGAGGGGAAGGCCGAAGCCGACGTCACCCAGCTTCGTGATCTTCGCGGCGTCGGTCTGGATGTCGGCCCAGGTCTGCGGGGCGGACGTGATGCCCGCCTGCGTGAACAGCTTCTTGTTGTAGAACAGCGTGCGGCTCGAGGTGGTGAACGGCATGCCGTACTGGACGCCGTTGACGCTGTCCGCCGCCTTGAAGGTCTGCAGCAGGTTCCCCGGGTCCGACAGCACGTCCGAGGCGGGGTAGAGCAGGCCGTCCGAGGCGTAGTTGGAGAAGTAGTCGCCCTCGGTGATGTCCGGGTACTGCTTGTTCTGGATCATCGTCTGGACCTCCTGGTCGAAGTTCGTCCAGGGGATCGTGGTGACGTTCACCTTGATGTCGGAGTGGGCCTTCTCGAAGGCGGTGACGATGTTGGCCCAGTACTTCGCGCTCGTGTTGGACGGGCCGGTGCCGTAGTCGGCGACCACGAGCTTGAGGGTTGTCGTACCACCGCTGCCACCAGCCGACGAGCCGCCGCCGCTGCTGCACGCGGCCAGCGCGAGCGTGGCAGCGGCCGCGAGAGCGACGCCACCACCGATGCGTCTCGCGAACTTCTTGTCCATCAGGGTCTCTTCTCTGTTCGATGAGCTGGGCCGTCCGACGCTGGCTGCCCAGGGCCAAGATTTTTGTTAGTTCACCCTACTTACATATTTTTCGTCAAGGGGTGAGCCGGGATTTATCCGAACGTTACGAGTCGGACCCACGACCGGGCCGGCCACAACCCCGCGCTCGCGCCGTGATGCCGCCGCAGCCAGCCGCGCTCGTTCGGGATAAATTTTCGAAGTCTTCCGAACGACCGCGGCTGGCTCTCCGACGGCCTGGTGCCGAAGGCGCTGCCGAGTGGATCGCCGGCCGGGCGGCATCACCCTGTGGCCGGCCAAGCCTCGGTCGCCATGGGCCGAGACGCCCGCCGCACACATAGGGCGCGAACGTCGATGCTGGCGGCTAATTCCGCTGCCGTGGGCGCGTTCAGCACCGGATCTTGAAGAACGTGGATACTTGTGGCCCCCAGGGGGGCCATTTCTATCCACTATCTTCGAAAACAGATCCTAGGACGCTGCGGCCGGTGACCTCAGGGACGGGAGATAAAGCTGATATACGCTGGCTCCCTGGCTCGCCGGATCCAAGCCGGAGAATTAACCGTCAACGCCAACGTCACCGCAGAAGTAGGGCAAAATGGGATGTTCGCGTCCTATGTGAGGAATGCTGGCCATCAACGGCCGTCGCCAGCGACCTGGGCAGAACTACCTATGCTGGAATGCCCGTATACCCGGGTTGGAACTCACGAATACCTGTATTGGGTCTGCTCTATTGCCCGGCCCTCTCTTCCATGGATACCTTCCGGACAAGAAGCGAACGGAACGGACCTGCCATGAGCTCGTCTGCTGGACTGGCCGTGAGCGGCTCCGGTTTCTCTCCGATTGCACGGCGGCGAGTCGCACCACGACCCGCTTATGGCTCCCGCAGGGTGCTGAATACCAGGGCGTAGTCCTCAGCGTCCTCGACGTCGGGGATCTGGCCGCCTGCTTCGGCCGGGAATTGGGTCTGGATAATCGCGGCGACGCTCGGGGCGGCGGCGCGTGCCTGGGGGTCCCGCCACACCGTCTCGCTGATCAGGCGCCCGGACGCCGGCTGGGCGAACAAGAGCGCATCGCAGAAACCAGGCGTCACGACGAGCGACGGTACGGCCATGTCCCCGACCACTTCGATGACCTCGTCTACCTGCGATGGCCGGACCTGTATCCGCGTCAACCGGACCACGTAGCTGTCCGGCGGCACTGCCGGGCGTTCGACAAGCTCGAAGATGGGGATCTGATAATCCTCGACTGTCACCGGGCCGCCCGCGAGCCTGGCCAGTTCGCCGCGGAACGGCGCCTCCGTGTCCTCACTCCCGGTCATCTCCAGCGAGGTCGCCCACACCGACCCGAAGATCGCGATTCCCTTCTCCCGGTGCGCCAGCACCGAGATTCCCAGGCTGCCCGGCCGAGCCTCAAGCTCCGGGCGAATCTGCCGTTCGATGTAGGTCACGCATTCATCCAGCGCCGCCGCGTCCGCGGCGATCCGGTTAAGTCGTGTGGCCGGCACCGTATCCCCTTCCGCCACTGTGACAATAACGCGTGCGAACCAGATGCGTCTCGACCGCTTGGGGTGACGCGGGGCGGAAAGAGCTGCCTTCGGATGACGAGGATCGACGTGCGGTAGGCGATCCAGAGGACGAGCGTGGTCAGCAGCGCGATGACCGCGATCGCGTAGGCGGTGGTGGCGGGTGGCTTCTTGAGTTCGAGCCACCCGAGCGCGTCGCTGGCGGCCGCGGCGTAGGCGAAGGTGAAGGACCAGAATCCGGGCGCGAAGGAAAGCCCGCGGTAGACCGGGATCAGCCGCAGCTGGACCAGGACCATGAGAACCGCGTAGCCGCCGATCGCGTAGGCCACGAAGCTCGCGGTCCGGCCCGCCACGGCGAAATACGCCGTTCCCGCGACCCCGGGGATGCCGAGTTCGATCGCCATCGTCGGGACGAGCGCGGCAGGCAGCCTGGGGCGGGTGATCAGCCGGTTCAAGATCACCGAGCCGAGCATGGCCCAGCAGACGATGCCGATCCCGAACGACGCCTCGGCCAGTGTGTGCAGGTGAACCTGGGCGGCGGCGTTCGCGCCGATCAGCCCGCCCGCGGCGGTCGGCAGGAGGTAGCCCGGATGCACGGAATCCGGGTCGATGCCGCCGGTCAGCCACTCCCCCGTCAGCCAGCCCCCGAGGACTACCGTCACGGCCAGGAACACGACCACCAGCACGCGCCCGGCGGCCAGGGTCTCCGCGGCCAGCGCGGCGGCCAAGATCATCGCCGTGAGGGCGCTATTCGGAACGAAGGGCGACAGGACCGGGTCGCGGAGGTCGGCCAGCATGATCCGGGGGCCCTGGGCCAGGTATATGCCGACCAGGACCAGCCACAGGACGGCGTCCAGGATGTTGAGCGCGTCGGGAACCGCCTGCGGGGTCCCGAGCAGCGGCCCGGCCGCGTGCCAGGCCTGCGCGAGCCCGGCGATGCCCAAGGGAATGGCGAACAGGTGCGGCGGAACCCGCGGGCCCGGGAACCTGGGTCGCCGCGGGCTCTTGTCTTCCTCCCCGATCTGGGTAGGAGCGCGGTTCTGCCTAACCGTGGTCCGCACCCCCCGGTAGCAAGATCATCTTGCCGCCCGCGCGTCCGCTCTCACCGAGTTCATGCGCCTGCGCCGCCTGATCGAGCGGCAGTGTCCTGGCGATCCGCTGCCGCAATTTCCCGGCCGACGCGAGCTCGGCCATCGCGTCCATGCTGGTCCGGTCGGGTTCGACGAGGATGCCGGTCACCCGGACGCGTCCGGCGGCGGCGGCCCGCAGCGGCCCGAGGTCGGACGCGCTTGGCACGCTGATCAGCAGGCCACCGTCGCGGAGCACGGGCAGCGAGGCTACGCCGACCTTGCCGCCGACCAGGTCGAGGACCACGTCGACGCCGGTGACCTCGTCGGCGACGTTTGTCGTGGTGTAGTCGATCGGCTGATCGACCCCGAGCTCGGCGAGAAACGCCTGGTCCCTGGTCCCGGCGGTGCCGATCACGGAGGCGCCGGCGTGCTTGGCGATCTGCACGGCCAGGTTGCCGACCCCGCCTGCCGCCGCCTGGATCAGGACCCGGTCGCCGGCCGTGACGGCGGCGGTGTCGATCAGGCTCTGCCACGCGATCAGGCCCGCGAGCGGCAGTCCCGCCGCCTCGGCGTCATCGAGTGCGTCCGGCGTCGCCGCCAGCTGGCGGGACGGGCAGGTGAGGTACTCAGCGTAGGCGCCGGCCTGGCGGGGAAACCACGGCATCCCGAAGACCCGGTCCCCCACGGCGAACCTGGTCACGCCCTCGCCGAGCGCTTCCACCACGCCGGCGACATCCCAGCCCAGGATGAAGGGCGGCGGACCCAGGCGGCCGCCGTCCGCCCTGGTCTTCCAGTCCACCGGGTTCACGCCCGCGGCCAGGACCCGGACCAGCACCTCCGTCCCGCCGGGCTCCGGCCGCGGCACGGTCACCATGCGCAGCACGCTGGGAGGACCCAGCCGGTCCTGGCTCACCGCCCGCATCGTCTTCTCCGGCACCGTTCCTCCGTCCCGCCGATGTCCGGCCCCCTAAGCCCGGCCAGCCGGCCGGCAATGTGCGCAGGTCCAGCCTCGCACGGGGCCAGTGACCGGGGACAGATCAGGGCGCGGGACCAGGGCGTGCGCCAGGGATCCCCCTGGTATTGCGTACTTCACCGTCGGGCACGACGAAGTTAGCATCTGAACTGCGAGCGAGAGGGGATGCAGATGCCTAGGACCGTGGCCGAGGGCATGTGGGAGATGCTGGCGTCGGCGGGAGTGCGGCGATGCTACGGGATCGTCGGCGACGCGCTGAACCCCGTGATCGACGCGCTGCGGCGCAACGGCTCGGTGGATTTCGTCCACGTGCGCCATGAGGAGTACGGCGTGTTCGCCGCCGTCGCCGAAGCGCGGCTGACCGGCAACCCGGTCGCGGTGTGCGGCACGGCCGGGCCAGGCGTGACGCACCTGATCAACGGGCTCATCGACGCGCTCAAGGAGCGCGCGCCGGTCATCGCGATCGCCGGCGACGTCGAATCGTCGCTGATCGACTCCAGCGCCCTGGAAGAACTGAACCCGTACGAGTTCTTCAGCACCGCCGCGCTGTATATCGGGCGGCTGATCAACCCGGAGCAGCTGCGGCCCATGGTCAGCACCGCCATCACCACCGCGGTCGCCGAACGCGGCCCGGTGGTGATCTCGCTGCCCGGCGACGTGGCGGTCGCCGACGCGCCTTCGGGCTCGCTGTACGTGCCACTGCCTGCCACCATGACCGGCGCGGCCAGCGCCGAGGACCTGGCCGCCATGGCCGACCTGATCAACTCGGCCGGCACGGTGGCCATCTACGGCGGGGAAGGGTGCGAGCAGGCCCAGGACGAGGTCCGCGAGCTCGCGGCGCGGCTCAAGGCGCCGGTCGGCTACAGCCTCAAGGGCAAGGTGTGGCTCGAGCACGACAACCCCAACGCGGTCGGCATGACCGGCCTGCTCGGATACGGCGGCTGCCACGCCGCGATCAACTCCGCCGACGTGCTGCTCATGCTGGGCACCGACTTCCCCTTCGTCGAGTTCTTGCCGCACAAGAAGGTAAAAACCATCCAGGTCGACCGCGACCCCGCCAACATCGGCCGCCGGGCGCCGCTGGAGCTGGGCGTGGTCGGCGACGTGGGAGCCACGCTGCGTGCCCTGGCGCCGCTGGTCCAGGACAAGGACGGCGATCACTTCCTGCGCGAGCACGTGGCGCAGACCGAGCACGCGCGGCGGCGGCTCGGGCACTACGTCACCAAGGGACCCGGCATCAAGCCGATCCGGCCGGAGTACGTCGCCGCCGTCTTGTCCGAGCTGGCCGACGACGACGCGATCTTCACCGTGGACACCGGCACGCCCGTTATCTGGGCCGCCCGGCAGATCGAATACGGCCCCCATCGCCGGATGTTCGGCTCGTTCACCTGGGCCTCGATGGCCAGCGCCTCGCCGAACGCCTTCGGCGCCGCGCTCTCCTTCCCCGGGCGGCAGGCCATCGCCCTGTGCGGCGACGGCGGCTTCACCATGCTCGGGCTGGGCGACCTGCTGACCCAGGTCCAGCGCAAGGCCCGCGTCGTCAACGTCATCTTCAACAACTCGATGCTGGACTTCGTCAACCTCGAGCAGCAGGAGGCCGGTTTCGTCCCCTTCGGCACCGATTTCGTCAACCCGGACTTCAGCCTGGTGGCCACCGCGCTCGGTGCCCGCGGCATCCGCGTCGAGGAGCCAGGCGACGTGCGCGACGCCCTGCAGGCGGCGCTCGCCCACACCGACGGGCCCGTCGTGGTGGACGTGGTGGTGGACCGTTACGCGCTCGCCCTGCCTTCCCACGTCCCGGCCGAGACGGCCAAGGGCTTCACGCTCAGCATGGCCAAGCAGGTGCTGAGCGGCAAGATGGATGAGGTCATCGAGACCGTTGAGCACAATGTCCGGCTTCTGTGAATCGGCGTACCGTGGGCGGTCTCCAGGGAGAGTGGAGGCCGGGCGATGGCGAACGACAGCACGCGGACCGTACTGGTTGCCCTGGGGGCGGGCCTCGGGGTGGCGCTCGCCAAACTCGGTGCGGCGATCTTCACCGGCTCGGCCGCGCTGACCGCCGAGGCCGCGCATTCACTCGCCGATAGCGGCAACGACCTGTTCTTGTTCGTGGCTCAGCGTCGCGGCAGCCGCCCCGCCGACGCTCAGCATCCGCTGGGGTACGGGCGGGAGGCCTACTTCTGGGCGCTGATCGCGGCCATCGGAGTGTTCATCACCGCCGCGGTGTTCTCGCTGCGTGAGGGCATCGACGAGCTGATCCACCCCACCGTCACCTCGTCGTTCGCCGTGGCCTACGTCGTGCTGGGGATCTCCACCGTCCTTGACCTGCTGTCCATTCGCCAGTCAGCCGGGCAGATGGTCCACCGGGCACGCCGGTTCCATCGCAAGTTCCTGGAGGAGTCCCGGGTCACCTCCGACCCCTCGCTGCGGGCGGTGTTCGTCGAGGACGCGGTGTCGGTCTCGGGAGACGTGATCGCGCTGGCCGCCCTGGCCCTGAATCAGATCACCGGGTCGTCCATCTATCAGGGAATCGCCGCGGTGCTCATCGCCGTGGTGCTGATCCGCGTCAGTCTCCGGCTCATCTCTCGCAGCCACGACTTCCTGGTCGGCGCCTGGACGGAGGCCGCCGGGGGGCCGGAGCAGCGCGATGTCGCCGGCTTCACTCAGCCGCTGCGGCCAGCTGATCTGGAGAAAGCACGAGCCTTTCTCCTCGCATACCCCGGTGTGACCGCCGTTCGCGAGCTCCTGTTCACATTCGTCGGTCCGGGCCGGCTATGGATTGTCGCCCGCGTGGACATCGACGGTGGCCTCGGCGGCGCGGAGGTCAGCGCACTCGTACGCGGCATCGAGTCGGGTCTGAAGCATGAGTCGGCAAGTGTCTTCCGGGCCGACATCGTGCCCATCGGCTTAGTACCCGCGGGTGCGATCGACCACGTTGAGGAGGGGCTGGCCGTCCAGGTACCGCCGGAGGTTCTCGGCGAACAGCCGCCGCAGGGGCCCGGCCATAGTCGGGTCCCCGCTGCCCGAGATGTGCGGTGTCAGCAGGATCTGGGGTAGTGCGGTGAGCTCCGGCCGCGGCGGGCGGCCCTCCAGCTCGCCGACGTAGACGTCGAGGACAGCGCCGCGGATCCGCCCGGCGGTGACCGCGTCGACGAGCGCGTCCTCGTCGACCTCCTCGCCCCGGGCGACGTTAATGAGCACCGCGTCCGGTTTCATCGCCGCGAAGACCGGGGCGTTGATGAACCCGCGGGTCTCGGCGGTCAGCTGCGAGCAGATGACGAGGAAGTCGCTGTCGGCGGCCACCTCGAGGATCCGGTCGGCCGGCAGCACGAGATCCGCCCCGTCGGCGCCGGCTAGCGGGGCGGTGACCGAGCGGCGGGTGCCGATCACCCGCATGCCCGCCGCCCGCGACAGCCGGGCCACCTCCTGGCCGATGCCGCCGAGGCCAATGACCCCCATCGTCGCCCCGCGCACGGTGAGCATCTGGTAACCCGCCCGGGTGAACTCGCCGGCGGCCTTCTGGCGGGCGGCCTCGTGCAGGCCCCGGGCGAAGTACGCGGCCGCCGCGAGGGCGTACTCGGCGA
>Ga0335075_10011652_pt1 | contig 13287 bp, 13 predicted proteins | sample Lox_Sample_24_FD_206723 | JGI IMG/M metagenome (GOLD analysis project Ga0335075, IMG submission 206723) | Soil microbial communities from Loxahatchee National Wildlife Refuge, Florida, United States - Lox_Sample_2.4 | ecosystem: Environmental > Terrestrial > Soil > Wetlands | place: USA...
AGGTGGTGAACCGGAACGGGAATGATCGATTTTTCCTTTGTCCGATGCTGGGAAAGAGGAAAAGATGCAAAATGATGCGAGATCTTTGGACAGCATAACTCATGGGCAGATGCAACGGATGTACGGGCAGACCAAGCGCAGGGGTGTAAGTAGACCGGCGGCGGGATTAAAATGAGGGCCATGGCTGGGAAACAGAATGCGACCATTGAAGCGGTCTGCCCGGAATGCGGGGCGACGATGAAGATCGACTTGGCGACACGGGCGGTGATCGCGCATACCCCGGCTCCACGAAAGCGGACATTTGAGGACATTGAAACGGCAGCGCGGGCAATGCGGGAGCAGGACGAGCGCAAGGAGAGCATCTTTAAGCAGTCGCTGGAGGCGCAGAAGAATCATGGCGATTTACTGGAGAAGAAGTTTGCCGAGGCAATGAAGAAGGCCAAGGAGACTCCGGACACGGGCAAACCACTGCGGGAGTTTGACCTGGACTGAACTCGCCGTTCAGGGGACTGGCGGTTCAGGTACACCCGCGCTTAGCGCGCCATCCTGAAACTTAGATCTTGGCCCTCTCGTTGGTCGCGGGGACGATGATTTGTGATGAGATGTGGGTTGTGGTTTGGTGAAATGAATTAGTAAAGGATTTCTCTGAATTATGGCGACGCAATTGAAAGCACTGCCTGCAAAGATTGAGGCTTCGATACCAGAGGTTGTGAGAGAAGTTCCGTGGTCTACGGCTGCGGCAGCCGGATCGCTGGTCGCAGCGGCGTTTCTGCTGATGACCGGGCGACGTAAGGCGGCACTCGCGGTGGTGGTGGCCGGCGGGGCGGTAGCGGCACTGGATAATCCGCAGGCCGTCAAGGAGATCTGGGACAATACGCCGAAGTATCTGCGGGCGGGGCAGGATTTTCTGCTGCGTGCCGAAGACGTGGTGGATGATCTGAAGAACAAGGCGGAGCGCGTCCGCACTATGCTGAGCCAGGCATAGCAGACTGTTCATTATCGTGAGAACCGGATTTCGATGTGCTCATCCGGTTGGTGTGCCGGGTGTTGCGGGCGGTGCCTGACTGCTACTCGTTCTGATTTAACCGAGCACAGGTTATGCTGGGGAGACTATGAGTGTTGATCCGGCAAATCCTGCTGTTCTTCCTGTCCTCGATGTGGGTGCCCTTACGCGGCAACTAGTGGATATCGAGTCGACAACGTATTATGAAGGGCCGGTTGGGCGGTTTCTGGAAGGGTTTCTGACGGAGCGTGGCTTTGCGGTAGAGACGATGGCTGTGCCGCAGCCGGTGGACAGCAAGAGCAAGAGCGAACGCCTGAATGTATACGCGGGAGCGGCCGGCGAGACTCCTGATGTGGTTTTCTCGACCCACATGGATACGGTGCCCCCGTATTTCAAGTCGTCAGAGGACGAGGAGTACATCTACGGGCGCGGGGCGTGCGATGCGAAGGGCATTATGGCCGCGCAAATTGTGGCGGCGGAACAGCTTCGAGCCGAGGGCGCGCGCGTGGGACTGCTGTTTGTTGCGGGCGAGGAGCGCGATTCGGCCGGGGCAAAGGTTGCAAATGCGCAAGCGAAGGGAAGCCGGTATCTGATTAACGGTGAGCCGACGGATAATCGGCTGGCTCTGGCGTCGAAAGGAACACTGCGAGTGCGACTGACGGCAAGAGGGAAGATGGCGCACTCGGCGTATCCGGAGCTGGGCGACAGCGCGACTCACAAGCTGGTGGAGGTGCTGAACCAGCTGCTGGCGATGGAGCTTCCGGTGGTGGAGGACATAGGACCGAGCACGCTGAACGTGGGGCTCATCGAGGGCGGGTATGCTCCGAACGTGATTGCAGACCATGCGGAGGCACAAGTGCTGATTCGGCTGGTGGGGCCGTCGGAGGAGACGAAGACGGCGGTTCTGAAGGCAGCAGAGGGGCTGGCCGAGGTGGAATTTACGCTGGAGATTCCGTTCATGCGGCTGCGGAAGATTGAGGGACTGCCGACGATGGTGGCGAAGTTCACGACGGACATTCCGTGGCTGACGCATTGGGGCGAGCCGCTGCTGCTGGGGCCGGGATCGATCCACGTGGCGCACACTCCGAACGAGCGACTGGCAAAGAAAGAGCTGCACGAGGCGGTGGAGCTGTATGTGGAGGTGGCGCGGGGGTTGGTGGGGTAAAGGGGACGACAGGAAAGGCAGTGATCTCCCACCCTACGCGCGATGAAGCTCCGCGTAGGATGGGGCGCCCGCACCCGCATCCGAAAACAGTATTTGAACTTTTTGGTGCGCGGCGGCGTAGTGATGTTCAGGACTGGTCGTCCAGGTACACGTGTCTTCGGCGCCTTGTTTACCGAGATACCCAGGACGGTGGTCCGACTTTGGGCATCTTGAATTTGCAGACACAAGAGGTATCGGTCTGTGAAATTAAGATCTCCCTATTCCCGGGGATTAGCCGAGATGATGATCGACAGGTTGAGGCAAGTGGTGCGGAGGCTGGGGCGTGCTCCGCTATTTACGGTGCTAACGCTGGTGACGCTAGCGGTGGGCATTGGCGCAACCACGCTGATCTTCAGCGTGGTGGATGGCGTGCTGCTGAAGCCTCTGCCGTATCCGCAGCCGGGAAGGCTGATCGGGGTGTGGTACTCGACGCCGAAGGTCCATATTAACGGCCTGCTGAACATGGCGCCGTTTCTTTATTTCATCAGCAAAGAACAAAACAAGACGCTGGAAGGGATTGGGGCGTATTCAGGCGATTCTTTCAGTGTGACCGGGACAGGGCAGCCTGAGCATGTGAGCGGGCTGGACCTGACGTATGAAGTGCTGCCGATTCTGGGCGTGAAACCGGCGCTGGGGCGGTTGTTTTCGCAGAAGGACGATACTCCGGGGTCGCCGGAGACGGTGATGCTCTCCTATGCTTATTGGCAGAAGAAGTTTGGCGGAAAGCGCGGGGTTATAGGCCAAGAGATTACTGCGGACGGCAAGCCGAGAGAGATTATCGGGGTGTTGCCGAAGGGGTTCCACTTTCTGGACTGGGAAGACGCTGCGCTGGTGGCGCCGATGCAGTTGGACCGCAGCAAGACACATCTGGGGAGTTTCAACAATCAAGGGCTGGCGCGGCTGAAGCCCGGGGTGACGATTGCCGAGGCAAGCGCGGATTTGCAAAGGCTGATTCCAATTGCGATACGGAGTTTTCCCCCTCCTCCGGGGTACAGCGTGAATCTGTTTGAGGCGGCTGACTTCCGGACGGATCTGCATCCGCTGAAGCAGGACGTTGTGGGCAATATTGGCAACGTTCTTTGGGTGTTGATGGGATCAATTGTGATGGTGCTGCTGATTGCGTGCGCGAACGTGGCGAATCTGCTGCTGGTGCGCGTGGAAGGGCGGCGGCAGGAGTTGGCGATTCGGTCAGCGCTGGGCGCGGGATGGCGGAAAATTGCAGGGGATCTGCTGTTTGAAAGCGTGCTGCTCTCCCTGACGGGCAGCGCGCTAGCACTTGCGCTGGCGTATGGAGGGCTTAAATTACTGGTGGGGATGGCTCCCGATTTGCCGCGGGTGCAGGAGATTGGGATTAACGTGCCAGTGCTGCTGTTCACGCTAAGCCTGGCCATTGCGACGGGTGTGCTGATCGGGCTGATTCCAGTGTTCAAGTTTGTTGGCGGGCAGCTGAATGCGGGGTTGCGGGAAGGCGGACGGGCTCTGAGCCAGAGCCGCGAGCGGCACAGGGCCAGAAACGTGCTGGTGGTGGTGCAGGTGGCGCTCGCCCTTGTGCTCCTGATTTGCTCGGGGCTGATGATTCGGACGTTCCGCGCGCTGGAGGAAGTGAACCCGGGATTCACAAATCCGAATGCGTTACAGACATTCCGCATCGAGATACCGGATACGCAGATTCCGGACAATGACCGCGACAAGCTGATCCATATGGATCAGGCGATGATGGATAAGATAGCGGCGCTGCCGGGCGTGAAATCGGTCGCTCTGACGAGCTCGATACCGATGGCTGGTTGGAACAGCAACGATTTGATCTATGCGGCGGACCGAACGTATGGCGAGAGCGAGATACCGCCGATTCGGAGGTTTATTTATGTTTCGCCGGGGTTGTTTAGGACGCAGGGGACGGCAATTGTTGCAGGGCGCGATTTTACCTGGGAGGACAACTACGACAAGCTGCCAGTGGCTATCATCTCGGAGAATTTTGCGAAGGAATACTGGGGCAGCATTCAGAATGCGCTGGGCAAGCGAATACGGACAGGGTCGACGGATGACTGGCGGCAGATTGTGGGTGTAGTCGGAGACGTGCACCAGGACGGAATTTCGGAGAAGGCTCCGACGACGGTGTATTTGCCGCTGTTGGTGAACAACTTCGACACGCAGAAAGAGAGGGTGCAGCGCGGGGTTGCGTTTGTGATTCGGGCGCCACAGGCGGGGTCGCAGACGTTTATGCAGGAGGTTCGGCGAGTCGTGTGGTCGGTGGACGCGGACGTACCGGTCGCTATGCCGAACACCCTGGGCTACTACTACTCGCAGTCGATGGCGCGGACGCAGTTCACGCTGGTGATGCTGGGCGTGGCCGGAGCGATGGCGCTGATGCTGGGGCTGGTGGGGATTTACGGCGTGATTTCGTACTCGGTGAGCCAGAGGACGCGGGAGATCGGGATACGGATGGCGCTGGGGTCACCGAGAAATGCGATTGTGGGGTTGTTTGTGCGCGATGGGCTAAAGCTGGCGGCAATTGGGATTGGGTGCGGACTGATTGCAGCGTTTGCAGCGATGCGCCTGATGCGGTCGCTGCTGTTTGGGGTGAGCGCGTATGATCCGCTGACGTATGCGGCGATCACGGTGGGGATATTTGTAACTGTGTGGGTGGCGTGCTGGCTGCCGTCGCAACGGGCGGCGACGGTTGATCCGATGAACGCATTACGCGCGGAGTAGTGGCAGCGGCGCTTATGGGCTTTGAACACGCAGGAGCAGCCCGCTTCCGCTTCGAATGTGGAGCTTGCCGGGTCTGGATGCGAGGATGATGACGCCGGCCGGGTTCGTTCGGCCGTAGTGTTCGACGCGAAGATCGCTGAAGCCATAGAGGCCACAGGCGTCAGACGAGAAGAGCCATAAGGCCTGGGGCTGGTCGTTGCCGGAGAGATTTGCACGACAGGGCGGGTTGGTTTGCAGCATTGCGAGCACACCATATGGCGTGGGCTGGCCGACGACAGCCATACCGCGGGTTACGGGGCCATCAGGGCGATAGTCCTCTTCTCCACCGATGAGCGTAACGGAGCGCTGCTCTGGCGTGAGCGCGCGGTCGGCGCCTCCGCCGGGAATCTGCGCAAGGTCAATATCCATCATGGAAGCGAGTGTGCGCAGGTTTGTGGTGATGGGGGTGCTCCTGCCGTGGTCGACAAGCGTGTCAAAGCGGAGAGCGATGTGGTCAGGCGAGATGCTGATGACGTGACCGAGCACCTTCGCACCCCGGTGGACGCTGGTTCCGGGGATGTTTTGCATGACCCTTGCCCGGATGAGCTTTTCGGGATGCGTTTTGCCGGACTGTAGAGTCGTTTCGAGGGAAAGCGGAAGGACCGTTCCTGGAGGGATTGCCGTCTGCGCGAGAAGCCCTGCAGGGAAGACGAGTAGAAGTCCCAGCGAAACGTACTGTATGAACATACCGTGCCTCTTGTTGAGGGTTAGGCCTGAGATTCGCGATGTTTGGTATCCAAAGGTCTTCTTCTCAGATCATCCTATATTCGCTGGGTGAAGCATGCTAATAGAGTGCGAGTGGGAGCACTAGAGCTTTGGCAGGCTGCGTGGGGTTGGGTAGACTCGGAGTTGATGGGACATACAGAGAATGCATTAAGTCAGGCGCCGTCGTCGTATCTGCGGTCGGCGGGGCATCAGCCGATTGCGTGGCATGAGTGGGGCGCGGAGGCGTTTGAGCGCGCGAAGCGCGAGGACAAGCCGGTCCTGCTGGACATTGGGGCTGTGTGGTGCCACTGGTGCCATGTGATGGACCGCGAGAGCTATGAAGATCCGACGCTGGCGGCGATTGTGAATGAGCATTTTGTGGCGATCAAGGTGGATCGCGACGAGCGGCCGGATGTGGACAGCCGGTATCAGGCGGCAGTGCAGGCGATCAGCGGGCAGGGCGGATGGCCGCTGACGGCGTTTCTGACTCCGGATGGGAAGCCGTATTTTGGGGGAACGTACTTTCCGCGCGAGGAGCGATATGGGCGGCCGGGGTTTGACCGCGTGCTGCTGACGATGGCCGATGTGTGGAAGACGCGACGCACGGAGGCGGCGGAGTCGGCTGACAGCGTGTTTGCCGCAATTGAGCATGGCGAGACGTTCTCAGGACGGGCGGGATTGCTGAGTCTGGAGATTGTGGACAAGATTGTCGAGTCGGCGGTGAAGCAATTCGATCCGCGGCATGGAGGGTTCGGATCGCAGCCGAAGTTTCCGCATCCGGCGGCGATTGATCTGCTGATTGATCTCGGGGCGCGGACGGGAAGTGGGGCCGCAAGGGAGGCGGCGACGGTGACGCTGGAGAAGATGGCGAAGGGCGGCGTGTATGACCAGCTCGCGGGCGGCTTCCACCGGTATTCGGTGGATGAGCGCTGGGTAGTTCCGCACTTCGAGAAGATGCTTTACGACAACTCGGGACTGCTGGGGAATTACGTACATGCCTTCCAGACCTTTGTGGACGCGGATGCGGCGGCGGTGGCGAAGGACATTATCTGCTGGATGGATGCGGTGATGACAGATCGCGAGAGCGGGGGATTTTATGCCTCGCAGGATGCGGACTTGTCGTTGGATGATGACGGCGACTACTTTACATGGACGCGCGATGAGGCGGCGGAAGTACTGACGGCGGACGAGATGGCCATTGCAGGGCTTTTCTACGACATTGGCGAGCTGGGGGATATGCATCACAATCCTGCAAAGAATGTGCTGCATAGGAAGGTGTCAACCGAAGAGATTGCGGAGCGGGTGAAGAAGCCGGTGGCTGAGGTAGACGCGCTGCTGGCGCAGGCGAAGGACAAGCTGTTGGAGACGCGGCTGAAGAGACCGACACCGTTTATTGATACGACGATTTATACATCGTGGAATGCGATGGCGGTGTCGGCGTATCTGGATGCGGCGAGGGTGCTGGAACTGAAGGGTGCGAAGGATTTTGCGCTGAAGACGCTGGACCGGGTGTTGGCAGAGGCCTGGGATGCGGTAGCGGGACTGGCGCATGTCGTGGCGTATCCGGATGGCAGAGCGGGACGGCGCGTGGCGGGTGTGCTGGAGGATTATGCTTTGCTGACCCTTGCGGCCCTGGACGGATGGGAGGCGACGGGCGAGCGGCGCTACTATGACGCGGCGATGCAGATTGCTGAGGCCATGATAGAGCGATTTTATGACAAGACGGGCGATGGATTTTTCGACACGGAACAGACAGAGGGCGCGCTTGGCGTGCTGGCGGCGCGGCGGAAGCCGTTGCAGGACACGCCGACTCCGGCGGGAAATTCGGCAGCAGCGGTGGCGCTGTTGCGGCTGGAGACCTTGAGCGGGCGGAGCGATTTCCGCGAGAAGGCGGAGGACGTACTGGCGAACTTCGCGGGGATCGTGGAGCACTTTGGGCTGTATGCGGGCATGTACGGGCAGGCGTTGGCGATATTGCTGCTGCCTCCGGTGCAGGTGGTGGTGATTGGAGCCGGGTTGGAGGCGCGCAAGCTAGCGGCGATGGCAACGGCGCGGTTCGCAGTGAACAAGCGCGTGATTATGCTGCGGCCGGAGCAGGTGACGGCGGAGGAGCTGCCTCCCATGCTGGCGGAGACACTGCCGCGTCTGCCGGAGCTGGGAAGCGGACGCGCGTTCGCCGTGGTGTGCCGCGGGGCGAGCTGCCAGCCTCCAACAAATGATGGAGAGAAGCTGCTGGAGGCGATCGCGGCTGTGTGAGCGCCGCAGGCTGCACAAAAGAAGCCCCGGTTTCCAAGCCGGGGCTTTCATGGTTGCGGATTCTTGCGTTGTTCTCGTTTTGTAGCCTGTGTGCGTGAAGAACTCACCGAACGAATTCAACCGCTCATAGCCCGCAAGCCCTGCTCCCCCGCGCCGGTTAGGCCTGCGGGAAGAAACTCTATTCACACGGACAAGGCAGTAAAAGCGCAGGTCAAAAGACACCTGACCGCGAGAATACAGCACGATCGGAAATCCATCTTCAGAAATCGGAGCTGGGTAGGCAAAGTATTTCCGGGTGGTTGTTTATTTAGATGGGGATGGTGTGGAAAAAGACTCAAACGACAGGTAAGAGGCGGTCAGCGGAGTTCCGGTCAGTTAGGGCATAGTGAGCAAAGCGTATTGGTTGGGTGTAGTTCAAAGCCTGTTATTACAGAACTTTGCCGTCGGCGAGGTCGCGGATGAGGCCGCGATCCGCGGCGAGGAAGTCGTAACCGGGCAGGTCCTTGAGCGGGACCCAGCGGACGTCGTTAAAGATGTGATTGACGATTTCGCCTTCGAAGGAGTGGACCGCAAAGAACTGCAGGTCGACAGCGCCGCCGTTGCGGTACGTGTGATGAATCCGGACGACGTGTGGGCCGATCTGGGCACGGATGCCAAGTTCTTCCTCGAGTTCACGAGCGAGGGCCTGTTCGGGGGTTTCGCCGGGCTCGATTTTGCCACCGGGGAACTCCCACTTGAAGGCCATGGCCTGTTGAGCGCCACGCTGGCAAATGAGAACGGTGTCTGCGCGCAGGATCAGAGCAGCCGCGACGAGGCGTACCGTCTTTGCCCTATCCTGCTCAACGTTCGTATCCACGCACTTTTAGTTTAGACCTCTTCACGAAGGAATTGGTGCTATGCGGCGGACGGAGCGTGTGGACGGATTGCCGAAGAGTTCAGGATGGATGACAGATGCGAGGGCGTGAAGCCCCTGGATGAGGCTGGGAGCGGGCGTGTTGAGCAACTCGTCAGCGATGCAGTAGACGCGGGACTCGCGCACGGCCGGAAGGTGCTGCCAACTGCGCTGGAGGATGATTTTTTCGAGGGGGACGCGGCTGCCGGCTCCGCACCAGGCGGCTAGGACGATGTCGGGTTGTGCAGCGGCGACCGTCTCCGGGGTGGTGGTTGTACCGGGTGTGCCGAGAAAACGGCCTCCGGCGATCTCGATGAGCTCGGCGACCCAGGTCTGCGAGTGGATTAGGGGCTTACCCCATTCTTCGCAGTAGACGAGTGGGTGGTGTGTGAGGGATTTTGCGCGGGTGCGGACAAAATCGATGGCCATCTGCATGGAGGTGATAACGGGCTCGCCCTTCTCCGGGACATTGAGTGTGTTGGCAATGAGTCGAATGTCGGTGAAGATGTCGGCGAGAGTGTGGGGCGCGAGTGCGAGGACGGGGTGTCCGGATTTGAGGATAGCGGCGAGGGATTCCTGGCGGTAGGGAACGGAGGCGATGATGAGGACTGGCGGCACAGGCAGCGGCTGCTTTGCGTGGTCACTCCCGCTAGCCGTGGAGCAAGCTTCTGTTACGACAGCGGTAAGCTCGTCTATCTGTGTGGACCAGGAGTCATGAACGATGGGGAGGTTGCGCTGGCGCAGCTCGGGGACGGCGTCGAGGCAGTATTTGGTGCAGGCGGCGAGGGAGTCGAGGCAGCCGAGGTGTTCGAGAATGAGAGTGATGCTCGGCTGGAGGGAAATGATCTTCATCGTTATTCGATCAAGAAGCGGTTAGTTAGAGTGCGGCCAGTTGGCAAAGCGGTCGGTGAGATCGAATGCTCTCGCAATCCCTTGCTTTATTCAGAACCGACTCTTGGCTCAAAAACCATGTCAAGGATAGATACTCGCCTCTTTCACTGAACAGCTTACGCCTTGGGGTCGGCGAGGACGGACTCCGGATAGAAGACGGGCCAGTTGCGCTGCGCGGCGGCTTCAAGCAGCGCCGGAGAGGGGTTTACGGGGTAAGCGTGCTTCGCGATGGCGAGCATAGCCTCGTCGTGGATGGAGTTGCCGAAGACAGCGCTGGGGCGAGTAATTCCGGCGCGGCTGAGCGCGGTGGCTTTGGCAGGGCCGGTGGGGACGTCGATGAGGTCGCTGGTGATGCGTCCTTCGTTGACGCGGACACGCGCGGAGAGCACCCGCGAAGCAGGGATGTTCAAACGGCCGACGCCTTCTTCAATGACCCAGTTGTTGGTGGAGCTAACAGCCCAGATGTCTGCTCTGCGGGCCTGGAGTTTCTCGATAAGGGCGCGCATCTCAGGGAAGATGTGCAGTTCAACGTGCTGGCGGAAGTAGTCTGCGGCAGCGCGGCGGAGCTCGTCTTCGTGGAGGTCCGCATAGAGCTGGACCATTTCGCCGCAGATCTGTTCCTCGGAGACGTCGCCAGAGAGATAGAGGCGGTACTGGGCGTCGATCCAGTCGCTAGCGTTGCGGGAGACGAGGCCCTGGTCGATGGACCAGACCATGAACCCGTAGCCGGCGTCGCCGCTCCAGAGGGTACCGTCGCAGTCGAAGACGGCGATGGAGGGAGAGTGAGACAAGACGGACTGCTCGAACTCAGTTGGTGTGAAGCGTTCGGGGGTGATATGCGCGATGGTCAAAATTTACTCCTACGTATGCTCTATTTTGATGGATGCGGGGGCAAATTGCATTACCAGGATTTGAATCGGAGGGCGAATGAGGATGATAGAGTAGGTTCCCTCTATGATTCATCGCGACGGACAGGAAGGGGCTTCGCCGATAATCAGAAGCATGGGCGTGGAGCGCAATACGGAGCTGTTGCACGAGTATGTGGCGTATCTGCGCGTGGAGAAGGGGCTGCGTCCGCTGAGTTGCGAGGCCTATGAGGGCGATCTGCTGCAGTTTGCCGAGTATCTGGGAGGCGAGCACATATTGCTGGTTGCGGTGCGGCATGCGCAGGTGGCGGGATTTCTAGAGCATTTGAAGCGGCATGGCGTGGAGAGCCGGTCGGCGGCGCGGAAGTTGTCGTGCCTGCGCGGGTTCTACAAGTGGCTGCTGCTGGACAAGAGGATTGAGCGCGATCCGACGGTGAATCTGGAGTCTCCGGCGACGTGGAAGGTGCTGCCGAAGTCGCTGGCCGAGACTGAGGTCGAGGCCATGCTGGAGCGCGCGAATGTTGCGCGCGCGGGCGACGTGAAGGCGGACGCGGTGGCGCTGCGGGACAGGGCGATTCTGGAACTGCTGTATGCGGGCGGGTTGCGGGTGAGTGAGCTGACGGGACTGCACGAAGAGGATGTGTCGCTGGACGCGGGGAGGGTGCTGGTGCGCGGCAAGGGCGACAAGGAACGGATTGTTCCGCTGGGGCGCGCGGCGGTGAAGGCGATTGAGGCATATCTGAAGGATGGAAGGCCGCAATTGGTGAGGCGACGCGGTCGAGGAAGCGAGCATTTGTTTTTGTCGGTGCGGGGCGCGGCGCTGACGCGACAGTGGGTTTGGCAGCTGGTAAAGACCGCGGATGGGCATGCGAGCCCGCATATGCTGCGGCACAGCTGCGCGACGCACATGGTGGAGCATGGCGCGGACTTGCGTACTGTGCAGACGTTGCTGGGGCATGCGGACATTGCGACTACGCAGGTGTACACGCATCTGGCGCTGGGACGGCTGAAGGCCGTGCACCGAGCGCATCACCCCCGCTCGACGAAGGTGGATGCATGAGTGAAAAGCCGGAGATCGTGGCGCGGGTTGAGGAGTTCATCGCGGCGCTAGAGAGGGAGCGCGGGGCGTCGGCGCATACGCTGCGGGCGTATGAGCGCGAGCTCAGGAACTTTGCCGTGTACATGGTAAAGGCGCGTGGGGCAGGGTTTGGGGTTCGGAAGATTGAGCACCAGCAGATTCGGGCGTATCTGAGCGAGCTGTATGGGCGCGGACTGACGAAAGCATCGGTGGCGCGGGCGCTGGCGGCAATCCGGTCATGGTTCAAGTGGCTGGCGCGGCGGGGATATGTAGAGCAGAATCCGGCTGCGCTGGTGGCGACTCCCAAGCTGCCGAAGCATTTGCCGAGGGTGCCGACGATCGAGCAGATGAATCGCGTGGTGGATGCAGCGCGGGAAGACGGCACGGCGTGGCCGGAGCGCGACCGGGTGATTTTTGAGCTGCTGTACGGCTGCGGGATTCGGAACGCGGAGCTGGTGGGGCTGAATCTGGCGGATATTCACTGGGCGAATGAGGCGATCCTGGTGCGCGGCAAGGGACGCAAGGAGCGGAATGTTCCGCTGGGAGATGCGGCGGCGACGGCGCTGCGGGCGTATTTGGCGGAGCGAGCGAAACGGCTGGAGGCAGCAGGGAAACAAACAGACGCGCTACTGTTGAATGCGCGGCTGAAGGGCAAAGGACGGTTGACGACGAGGAGCATAGGCAGGATTGTGAAGCGGATTGCGGTAGCGCAGGGCCTGCCGGCGGAGGTGCATCCGCATACGCTGCGGCATGCGTTTGGGACACATATGCTGGAGGAGGGCGCAGACCTGCGGGCGATTCAGGAGCTACTGGGGCACGAGCGGTTGTCGACGACGCAGCGGTACACGCAGCTCACGGTAGGACAGGTGGCTGAGGTGTATGACCGCACGCATCCGAGGGCAAAGTAGGGAGCGAAATGGAACAGCGGGTAAGTCTGATTACGCTGGGCGTAAGAGATTTGGATCGCAGCCGGCGATTCTATGAGCGGCTAGGATGGCGCAGAGCGATGCGTGAGGCAGAAGGTGTGGTGTTTTTCCAGCTTGGCGGGATGGCGCTGTCGTTGTATCCACGGGAGGAACTGGCAAAGGACGCGAGCGTCGCAGCTGAGGGGGAAGGATTCGGCGGGATGACCTTAGCATATAACGCGCGAACGCGGGAAGAAGTGGACAGGGTGCTGACAGAAGCAGTGGCCGCCGGCGGTCAGCTGATGAAACCGGCCGCGGAGGCTTTCTGGGGCGGATATTCGGGCTATTTTGCGGACCCGGATGGTTTTCCTTGGGAAGTGGCTTGGAACCCGTCATTCAAAGTTGAGGCCGACGGAAGCGTGCGGCTGCCCGAATAGCGAATCTGATCAGGCGAGTTCTTCGATATGCGGCTGAAGTTGTTCCGCAGACGCGAGGGGCAGCGTGAAGAAGAAGGTTGCTCCCGAGCCGAGTTCGCTCTCTACGCGGATGGTTCCGCCGTGCGCGAGGACGATGTGCTTGGCGATAGCGAGGCCGAGGCCGGTGCCTCCGGACTCGCGGGAGCGTGCCTTGTCGATCCGGTAGAAGCGCTCGAAGATGCGGCCGAGGTGCTCGGAAGGGATTCCGGGGCCGAAGTCCTGCACGTAGAACTCTACGAAGCCCTCCACGTCGCGAGCTC
>Ga0335075_10011653_pt1 | contig 13287 bp, 12 predicted proteins | sample Lox_Sample_24_FD_206723 | JGI IMG/M metagenome (GOLD analysis project Ga0335075, IMG submission 206723) | Soil microbial communities from Loxahatchee National Wildlife Refuge, Florida, United States - Lox_Sample_2.4 | ecosystem: Environmental > Terrestrial > Soil > Wetlands | place: USA...
TCAAAGGGTGATTCACTCTGATACCCGTATTTGCCTGTCACCGGTGATCACCTTAGTCCGGGCTATTGAATAAAAGGAGATAATATATCTCCAATGGCGAAGCTTGCACAAACTATTGGGTGAGTCTCGCTCTGCCTATATCAGAGTAATTAAGCTTCAGTCAGAAGATCTTGCTTAAAACCCTCTTGACTTGCTCTGGCTGATCTGCGACCTTTTTCTTTGAGACCACTGCGGTCTGCTTGAATTGCCATGCCCGCTCTCCACCCTTCTTTGATACTTGCGCCGTCTCAGAAACTTCAGTCCTCGCTCCATCTCCATCCTCTTTTGCTCTCTTGGCGGCCTTCTTTGATTCCATGCCCTCTAACATCTTCGCTCTCTCCACATTCTGCACAAACTTCCTATTTTCTTTGGTGGTCTTCTTGATTTCTGCCCGCATTCTGCTCGCTCTCTCTGCATTCTCTGCTGCGATCTGCTCTGTAAGGTTGAACCACTTGAATCCCTTCAAGTACAGCAAGTTCCATACGTCGTCATGGTAATATGTCCCCTTCCTTCCACCAATAGTTCTTGTATTGAGAAGCTCGCAAGCCTTCTTTGCGTCTGCCTTGTTGATGAACTCGACCCAACCGTCGATGAAGAAGCCCTTTCTGTTACCTCCATTGCGGACACGGCGAGCATGCGAGGATGGGTCTTCGGGCGTTAAAAAGATGCGATTGATGGCGCCGTACGGTTCTAAAAGTGAACGAAGTTTGGTGGGTTTCATGAAAGGTGGTATTCGTGACAGGTAGACCACGCCAGAACGTTTGATAGCTGTCACAGTTGCGACGAGGTTTTTCTTCGTAAGTGGCTTAGAGATCCCAGGCAATTCCGCAGCCTCGAGAGACTTGTGCAACTTTGACTTTCCCTCCACTGAATATAGTACCGCATTTCCATCTGTAGATGCTCCGGCCTTGGCTTGCTGATCCGACACGCCATCTTCATCATCACTACCACCGCCTTCAAGTTTCCGCCGTTTCGAACTTCTCCCGCCTTTTCTTATATCCTCCACCTGGGAATCATATCCATGATCGCTGATTTCATCATCACTCACCCCCATTTCAAGGAACTCGTTATGCTTCCTTGTGCCCATATTGCGCACTGATTAATCCAATCTGGCTGGAATCTGGAGTTCGCAAGGTAAATTTATTTGTGTCACGTGGTTCAGTCCCACCGGAAAAAAGTCGGAGCGAATTAGTCACTAATTAGAGTCGGACAGAGACGCAGGGCGTGGCAGGTATCTTGATTTCAATACTTCTTTCAGTTCCCGGGAAAAACTTGTATTATTTCCAAAATGTCTGTAGAAATCATTACAACAATCTCTCCAACAAACAACCAACCAATCATTACCCGCAATGGAGTATCTGCTGCCGAGCTTGAATCCCTACCTTCTGTGGCAATGGAGGTATTTTTAAGCTTCTCTAGAACCCTCTTATCACAACGACAGGCCATCATGAAGAAAGCACTCAAGCTACTGGGTGATAAGAAAGATGAGCTGGCAAAAGAGCTCACAGAGCAAATGGGTCGTCCTATTGCTTACACAGCAAAGGAAATTAGCACAGCGGTGAAACGTGGCGAGTATCTGTTGAAAATCAGCAATGATGCCTTGAAAGACACGGATGGAGAAGCAGAGAAAGGTTTCAAGAGATACGTCCGAAAAGTACCTGTTGGACCTGTCCTGATTCTGTTCGCATGGAATGTGAGTAACGTCATAAATCACGTTACCTACCCACGTGATGCTAATTTTGATAGTATCCTTACTTGATTCTTGTCAATTCTCTCATACCAGCACTCCTGGCTGGAAACTCGGTGATACTTAAGCCATCGCCGCAGACACCGACGATTGTGGAGCAAATCTCAGAAATCTTCACTGAAGCCGGTCTCCCTCAGAACGTCATTCAGTATTTCCACTGCGGTTCGCCTCTCATGATCGAGTCAATTGTCCGGAACCCCAAGGTAGCACTTATTTGCTTCACGGGCTCGGTAGCCGGAGGATTAACTGTTCAAAGAGCTGCTGCTGATAGAATTGTGCCAGTTGGACTGGAACTAGGCGGGAAAGACCCAGCATATATCCGGCCTGACGTTGATATTGCATGGGCTGCAGAGGAGATTGTTGACGGCGCTGTCTTTAATTCAGGGCAAAGTTGTTGCAGCGTAGAGAGGATTTATGTCCATGAGAATATTCATGACGCCTTTGTTGACGCTGTGCAGACCGTTTTGAAAGGCTACAAGCTGGGGGATCCTTTCGATAAGACCACCCATCTTGGACCAGTCATCTCGAAACGGTCGAAGGAGACAATAGAAGCCCATGTCAGAGATGCATTAGAGAAAGGCGCTAAGGATATGACGCCCGAGAATGAGTCTTTCCGGTCGCCCCCACCTGAAGGCAACTTCATCAAGCCGACACTGCTTGTAAATGTGGATCATTCCATGATAGTTATGACTGAGGAAACCTTTGGTCCTGTCATCCCAATTATGAAAGTCAGAAACGATGCGGAAGCTATCGAGTTGATGAATGACAGTGAGTTTGGACTTACAGCAAGTATTTGGACGAAGGACACTGCCAAAGGAGCGGAACTCGCAGCGGATGTAGATGCCGGTACAGTTTTTGTCAACCGATGTGATTTCCCAAGTCCTGTAAGTCATATTCAATTGCCTTCTGTCTTTAGTTAAACTTGACACTGATCATCTAATAGGATCTTGCATGGACGGGATGGAAGAATTCTGGAAAAGGTGTCACTTTGAGTGCTTTCGGATTCGAAGAATTCGTAAAGCTGAAGAGTTTCCATATTAAGGATTATCCGAAGTAGTGACAGAATGAACGACTTTGACCCGAGCCTTAGACTGTATTTGCAACAAACTCGTGCCAATTACGAGATAGGTGGGACTTCAGCATTATGAAGGATGAATAGTATTAGCAGGTAAAAGAAAAGTAGTGTGTAGGGCTTTCCCACTTTTTTGTCGTCGTTGCACATCAACGTGTTATAGTCGTTAGTCTTGATTATGTCTAGAAGGCCCTTTTCCCATGAGCTAAACCGCTAGGGAGGGATAGGGCACAGACCGGCAGGTAAGGGTAGATATCTTTCTGTTATTTGTTGTCCTGAGCGAATAGTACTAGCTAATCTAGCTATATGCAATTCAGCGTGCATGCTTGGATTGGTCTGACCTCCTTCGCCGCTTTGTTAACACCGCCGCACTCAACAAGTTCAACTTCAACCACACACTATATCACCCATAGGATCTTTTGACAGCCTCGCCGTTATCTGCTCAAGAAAACTAGAGACCCCTATTACACTCCTGATTCGGAATGGCTTGCCTCTCAGGGCTTTTCGCGCTTCTTTCCTGCGGTTGTCTGTTCTCCAAGATCAGACGCTGTTTCAAGACAGCCAAGAATGAGCCTGAATCCTATTCCATTATCATAGTAAGCCTTACCCTTCTCTCTACATTACTGATGAAACACTAAACTCTCCAGGGCAAACCTACAAATGCTAAGCACCTATTACATGTTGATACCGCTGATATAGCGGGCACCTTGGCTGATGGTGATGGTTTTAGGAGCATTATGGCTCCGGAGTAAGCTTAATCCTCGACGTTGTAGTATCTCATATACTTGCTAACAGGAGCCCAGAGATTTATTGAAATGGCGTGATCGAGTTCATGTAGTCCTACGCAAGGTCCAGTTTCACCTTGGAGGCGGTGAGGATGACAGCGAGGGAACGGAAGATAGTAATTGAGTTTTGGGGTATAGTCTCTTGAGAAATGGACCCATTTCAGGGCTAGTCATGATTGATTGTGGGCGAGGACCAATTCTGGAAGATCACACAGCCATGGCAGCGATCATTCAATCAATAGCTTGACGGCTTTTTGAGATATCGGAACCTCTATAAAAGCTCTCGAGATGACGGGGAAATTCCCGATCCGCGAAAGTCAGGCGTATCTGAAACGTAGGCCCATCATCCGTCCAATCAATATCAAAAACGCCAGCCAAGTCTAAAAATCCACTCATTTCTCCGCTCCATCCCGCTCTTCCCGCTTCCCGTCCCGCCTCGCCGCCCCCGAAGGATGCAATTCATGCTGCCAAGGATATCTATTACAATGACAGCTCGGGCCAAACTCTAGTTCCTTCAAATTCTCCAAATGGGCCTGATCATACGCCTGATTAGCTTCCTCCAGCTGCTTCTTTCCAACTTCAACTGCGGCGGCTCGGGTGGCGGCAGCAGATAATCTGTCATCTTGTTGTCTGAACTGGTGGCGCTGGAGACTTTCTTGGGTGAGCCTCGGTCCAGGGATGGAGAATCGAACTTGCTTTGGGACTTGAAGGTTTTGGCTGATGACTGTTTTTGTCTCGCAATGTTTCTGGTTGAGACTGGCAATCTTGGCGGCGGCGGCGGAGTCTCTCTGTTGTCCAGATTAGCTTCAAAGCGTAGTGAAAGAAAAGCATGTTTTCAGCGTCACATGTTATTACATGATTTAAATCAAGGCTGGAGCTTCACCAGCGCATCATATAAATACATACCTTTCCATTTAAATCAAAATGCAGCTTTTCTAGATTTCTAAGAGTCTGAAGGCCTTTCCAAGCTTCTGTGTCGTCACGCTCGTTAACCGTAACTGGCTCTCGACTGTCGATCCACTGGTTTTCATCAGATTTTGGATCGAAGCTCTTGTTGGCAGCTTGAAGAGCGTCAATCTGCAGTGAATGAGCGCGAAGAGCTTTCATAGCGTTATCGTCGTTAGTGAGAGACGACATCTTACTGCCCTCGTCTTTGACTTGATGGCGATGTCCTTTTTGTATCATATCAAGTCGAGGATACAAAGAAACTCAATCAGCACAGCGTTGTTCAGCAGCGGCGAATCATGCTAAGAATGGACGATAGCAACACGAAATGTAAGTGGATCGATCTGGATATTGTCTTGCGTCACCTGCGCGTTCTTCACAGCAAGAAATTGAGGGCAGACAAGAAAATGATGGTAGTAGCAAGCATCGCTCACTACCATGTCACAGCAAGGGAACGTTTGTTGAATTCATTTGAGATAAATTGAGGCGATACAGCTTTTCATATGATCCATGCCTGATATTTTTTGTCCTCTTCTCTCCTGACACCTTCCATTTCCCCCTTAACACCTAGAAGCTTAACGTTTTCCCCTTTTGAAGCGCTCCACTCTTTTAAGAAGCCACACAGTTCTGAGGTTGTCTCTTCGTCGTCTTTAACGAGGAGAACAATGGCATCGTAACCACCCGCTCCTGGTACTACACCACCATATACTCCATTGACACCACCAATGACAGCATCAAGTAGAGCTGTTTGTTCAGGCGGTTCAATAGGCACTCCAGATCTTGCTCCCATATCTCGAATATGCGCTCTGATCGCAAGAAAAGATTCTTTTAGCTCTGAAGGCACTCCGGAAAGCAGTCGCTTTGCCAGCGCTTCATTCTCGCGTTGCAGCTGATCCCATATGATCTTAGCGCCCAAAGGGTCTTGCTTTCGCCAATCTAGTACTCTCTTTACCATTCCCACAGTCTCCGAGCCGCAATCAACGTCGCACATGACAAGTGCCATACCTTCAGGTATTCGCACGTCATCTTTCTTGATTTCTGTATCCCACTTGAGCTCTTTATCTGCATCTTCCACAAGATTTCGCAATTCTTGTGCAAAATTGGCAGAAGTTGGCTCACCAAGCCCCGATAATATAGCAGGAGAGAAGCGTCGATATATACATGTGCCGTAGACGGCTGTTCCAATGTCAAATCCTGAACCAACTTTTCCTTGCGCAGCACAATGAGCAGCTTGGGCTAGATTATGCAGAACCGCTTTCCCCTTTGTTGATGAAATAGCAAACTGGGAGTCAGAAAGGTAATGACATAACAATGCGCCTGTGAATGCTGTGCAAAGAGCCGCAGACGACCCTAGTCCAGTCTTGTGAGCGTTTTCTAAGCGCACACCAAAGTCCAAAAAGGGATGGGCTCCCACACTAGATTTTGAGACTGTTCCTGGCTGTGAGTAGTAGTCACTGTCTGCTAGAATGGTAATTAGAGCTGGCTCTATGATGCTTTTCCCCATCAGAGAGGAGACGTAATTGAGAGCGTATATCAGGGCCGTTTCTACGAAAGGATTGCGGGAAGTGACTCCTGAAGAACTAGACTATGGTGAGCTAAATTATTTTATTTAGTGGACGCAAGACATATCGCACTGTAGGAGAACGTGATTCAAGGATAGACGCAAAAGGAAACAACATTAATTCCTTACTCTTGCAATTGAGTGACTCCGATGCTGCTTGTGGCTTCTGAAAAGGTGTAGCCATATCTCCAGAGGGCATCTCTGAACTGAGGACTCTCAACAACAATCTCCGATGGCGCCTTGCCAGAACTACTGTCCACGTGTCGAGCCACTACATGGATGCGAGCGCTCAAACCGAAGACGAGGGCAGTGTAAGCGCGATCAAGGACGAGATAGCCGCCTGCCAACAAGACCTTGCCAGGGGCTGATACAGCTGTAACCATTTTTAGAAGCCAACGATCTTGTTTACTGCGCTGGAAGAGCTCTGATATAGGATGTCTGTCACGTGCTAGGGCAGCTTTCTGTGGCTGCGTGCATAAATTCCGACCCGAGCAACATTCGGCGGTCCCGGGAATTAACAAGCTCCGCTAGCGTCACATCATCCCGAAAACTGCAGGTAAGCGCAGGGGTAAGTCGAATTAATTTGTGGGTCACGGTCACGTGTACGGGTGTCTACGAAATTTTAACGGGATGCAGATTCTCTGATCTTCCCTTCTCAGCACCTTAGCTTTCATTCCCTTCACCAAACGCCCTTCTTTGAGTGTCCTTTCCCTCCTTCTCTCCCGGTCCTCTTTCGACTGCCGCTCAGCTGACCTAGTACTTCCGTCTTGTCGGACCCAATTCAGCCGCGTTGAACTCGTAATTTGCGTGTGCTTAGGCAACTTGGACTCGTCATACAACATTACGACACGACAACCCCCAACTCTCTGCCGCTCTCTCATACTGAGGCTATAATCTTTTCTCCCACCTTAGGCCTCATACCTTCTTCATACACTTTGGCTATTCTTTCCAAGCTTTCGAAGAACAGACTACCTTTGACTCCCTTTGAGTCATAAGTCAATTATTTTCAAGACCAATCTAGCAAAGCGCGTTCATTGACAGCTCTTTTGCTGTCAATGAACCTGCAATCGATCTCAAGCCTGAACCTCACTGTAAGCATTTTTATTGTCTTATCCATTCCCTTAGCTTATACCAGGCACCAGCTGACATATCATTCTATAGTCTTACCTCCCATTCATGAGAGGCCCAACCACCAACTAAATGCCAATTTACTCAAACCTCTACTCGAATCTCGCACGTCAAGGATTCGCAAAGACCTTCACTCACGGCTACGCTCAAAGTGTTGTTGCCGCAACTCACCCTTCTACCTACCCAAATCAACATCATCGTACCGGCTTCAGTCGTCGACCTAGCAGACTTGGCAAGCTCTCCAGCTATCAGTTCCAAAATGCATTTCAGACGAGCGCGAGCTCCTCGAGCGTCATTGCTCAGGAAGGACGTCAGGAGAGGAGCGTCGGCAACGATGGCGGGTTAGATGCCTATTTTGAGGCTTGGAAGAAGCGACATGCTGCTGGGGAGCCTGAAAAGGAATGGACTCAGTTTCAATTCACAAAGCTCATAGAATGGAAGCCTAATGTTCCAGTTGTTGAGCTGAAGACGAAAGGAAAGACTGATGTTGACCAAGTTGTTGTACCCTCTCGTCCCCAACTCGAAAGATCGTTGAGCTTTAGTGCTGTTGATGATCTTAAGAAGGTGCAGCACGGAGTTCCCGAAGCTGCCTCCTTTGAAACGGCCGATGCCGAGCCTTCACACGAGGCAGAGTCCATCCAAGATCAGGATCTTGTGGCAGCAGATGCTCGTTTTCCATCACCACCACTTGCTCCTGTGCAGACTCCAGCCCTTGGGCCAGCGTTTGAGCCTTTACCAAGCAGCGTCACCACCAGCAGTACAACATCTGATATCCAGTCTCAGACATATGCCGAGCATCTCACAAAACTCTCTGCAGCAGGTCGCTATGCCGAGATTCCCGCTGTGTTCGAGGCTATGCTCGTTGCTGGCATACAGCCGATAGCAACGGCCTACAATGCCCTTCTCAGTGCTGCCATTAATCTCCCTACCGAGACAATCCAGGTTGTACCAAAGGCACTTGATGTGTACTCCGATATGCTCAAGCGCAAGGTGTTGCCAAACACTGCAACATACAACACATTGATCAACCTTCTTGCTTCGCGGTCCATCGAGGTCAGTACCTTAAAGAAGTCGCTTGAAGACAAACGTGTCCGTTTTGGCGGCATGGAGGAGGCTGGGAAATTTATGTTTGCTTCTAGCGAGATGGAATATGCAATTCTCTCAGAAGATGATCGGTTGGATTATGCTGTCAAATTATTTGAGGCCTCGATATCCGTCCGCAAGGATCGTTTCTACCCAGCCGAAACTTATCACAACCTTATCACTGCATGTGCTGAAGCTGTTCGTGTCCCTGATATGGTTCGCCTTTACGAGCACATGGAGTCTAGCAAGGTCATCCCATTAGCGGCTACATTTCCACCTATGATCAAAAGTTTCACTAAAGCTGGTGATCTGATTAGTGCTGTGGAATGCTACAACGAGTACAAAGCATTGGCAGTGTCACATGACAGTGGCAAAATCGATATTGCTGATCGTCAGGATGCTGCTGTATACGCCGCTGTCGTGAAGGCCTATGTTGACTCAAACAAATTGGAAGGCGCAATCAAGTTCTATAAGAAGATAGTTGACGCTTATGGTACACAGAGCGCCACACTCCGCGATGTCATCATCTACAATGGCTTCGTACAGGGTATGATTGATCGTGGGCTTCTTCCAGAGGCCCTTGGCTGGGCAGATGGTCTAGGGTACTTTTCTAAAGTTAAGGCCATGAGTAAGATATCGACTCTCGCTGCCGACCGTGGAGACAGAGCAACAGCCGTCTCTGCTTTCGCCAACTTGTCCCAAGACGATCACTCCCTTGCGACTCCTGCAATTGCACTGTTGGCTCTGAGTGTCCGTGAGGGTGATGTTACAGCCGCCTCCCAATATTGGCAGATACTTACTTCACCTGACATGCCTGTTACATCGGCATTAATCGAGCCAACCGCAATGTATGCCGTTGCTCTAATTGGGTCTGGACAGGTTGCAGAAGGACTAGTCCAATCCGAGCAGATGTTCCGGCGCATCAAGGCATCAGCTACAGACACCAAGTCAACGCTTAGCGATGAAGTGGATGAAGGCATGGAGTTTGTGTCACGATTTATGGCAGAGCGTGGTATTTCTGATCCCCGTGCCACGGTGGCCGCGCCGATCTACCAACAGGAGTCATTTATCCCGACCTCATATGCAGCCAGCATCGCTCCACCACCTTATGAAGACAGCTATGACCCGTATGCCGCCTCGACCGATTTTAAAGGCTCCGCCCTTATCGCTGATGAGCTTGAGAGAGGGAATGGTGGACGTGCCAAAGTCTCTCGTCTGAATGAAGCACTTGCCAGGTTCCGCAACATTCGCCGGGCTGGTCGTCACCCTCGATATATCACTTACGCCAAATTGATCTCTGCGGCGGCTAGGGAAGACCGGATGAATCTTGTACATGACATCCTTAGCATGGCTAGAACCGATGTCCCATTGCAGACACAATATTCTTTGGTGAGATATGGTTGGGTCTCAATACTGGATGCAATGGTCGGTGCGTGTCTTACACTCGGTAATCGCACACTCGCGGCACAATATCACCAAGAGTTGCTTGATATGGGAGCAGCACCGACCGCCAATACCTTCGGCCTCTACATTACCACTCTCAAGGAATCGACAAAGACCTTTGACGAAGCCTCCGAGGCGGTAAAGATTTTCCATCGTGCTAAGTCCGAGGGCGTTGAGCCTTCTTCGTTCCTCTACAACGCTCTCATTGGCAAGCTCGGTAAGGCTCGTCGGATTGATGATTGCCTCTTTTACTTTGCTGAGATGAGATCGCTTGGTATCCGACCGACAAGCGTCACATATGGTACTATTGTCAATGCTTTGTGCCGTGTCAGCGATGAGAAATTTGCCGAAGAGCTCTTTGAGGAAATGGAATCAATGCCAAACTATAAAGCTAGACCAGCTCCATATAACAGCTTGATGCAATTCTTCCTCACCACGAAACGGGAGAAGAGTAAGGTTCTTGCATATTATGAGCGGATGAAGAGCAAGGGTATTCAACCGACAAATCACACCTATAAGCTTCTAATCGACACTCATGCTACCCTTGAGCCGGTCAACATGTCTGCTGCTGAGGCAGTTTTGGATGTGATTAGAAGCACTGGTGGGAAGCCTGAGGCCGTTCACTATGCATCTCTCATTCACGCCAAAGGGTGTGTTCTGCATGATGTTGATGGCGCTCGCGCTATTTTTGACTCAGTGCTAGCTGATCATTCTATTCACCCACAGGCTTGCCTCTATCAAGCCTTGTTTGAAGCTATGGTTGCAAACCATCAGTTTTCAGACACAGAATCTATCCTACAAGACATGTCTTCGAGACATGTCGAGATGACCCCTTACATTGCCAACACGTTGATCCATGGTTGGGCAAACGAGAAGAACATCGAGAAAAGCAAGGCAATTTTCGCCGCAGTGGGACGGGAGAAGCGAGAGCCTAGCACATATGAAGCAATGACCAGAGCTTACCTGGCTGTTGAGGACAGACAGAGCGCGAAAGCTGTTGTCCAGGAAATGCTAAGCCGAGGCTACCCAAGTGCTGTGTCTGGCAAGATCATGGAGCTTGTGGGAGGCGGCAATGCTGGCGTATATTAAGGGATGAGCTGGGCCTTCCCTTGCGTGTATATCATGTTTGGGCCCAAGGCTCGGTAAGGAAGATACATGCGACGCGTACATAATTTTCTTTGTTTAGATACCCGTAATACAGATCTGAGGTTGTAGCACAGGCGGGACTGGTTGGCTATTGGGCCGAGCATGCGAAAGCTGTTCGGTTTAGCAGGCTGGTTGGTTTCTTTTGTGATGTTATGGCCTAAAAATGCTCTGTTGCAATGTAACAACATCGAGCCTGGCGTTCAGAGAAAAATATGGGAACGGAAATCACGGCTGTGGGGTCGCTGGACGGCGTTCATTTACACATTATAGAAAAATCTCAACTCATCTAGACGGCGGCATTGAAAATTACATACCGATCAGTCTAGAGGACTGTACGATAGCTAGAAATAGCAGATCCATAATATTGGGACATATTTTGACCATTTGACTGCAATGAACTTTGAAATGACCTTTATTTTTTCCCCTGATATTCTCTTACATATTGTAGCGTTTCGGTTTAATAGTGACATGTATGACTGACCCTTTAGAGTATTACAGGCTTCAATACGATGTTGTCAATCAACCTCACTGGTGGCCCTCCTCCAAAGCCCAGATCTTCATCCGGTTGAGGCGCCTCAACGGGCAGCATCTTGACCGCACCACTTAGGATCGCGCCCCGGGACTCATCTACAATTTCCAACTCTTCCATAGTTTCCGGATCAGCAAGCGAGATATAGTCAATCTCGAACCTAACCTTATGTAGCTGATGCTGCTCGATGAGCAACAATTTTGCCAACTCATTTGCGGGTCCTAGGATCTCATCGCGGGTTCTCTTGCCTCGCAGATATCCTGTCTCGGCCACACGTAATACTTTCGAGAGCACTGTGGCGACTTTGCGTCTTCTAGTCCCAAGATATACATTGCGAGAGCTCATTGCCAGCCCGTCTGGTTCTCGCGTTGTCTCGCCCACAACAACTTGCGTGTCTATGTGGAAGTCTTTGACCATCTTCTTGATCACGACTGTCTGTTGTATGTCCTTCTGCCCAAAATAAACCTTCTCTGGTGTCACGATATTGAACAGTTTCATACATACGGTCGCCACCCCTCTGAAAAAGGTCGGTCGACTCGCTCCCTCCAACCTCTCCCCAACGGGCGTGATGGTGACGAAACTCCCCTTCGCATCGATCTCCTGCCCGGGCCGGCCACTAGGATACATAACCGCCGTAGTAGGCGCAAATACCGCCGCGATCTTGCCCATATTGCCCCCATCATTCGCCAGCTCCCGATCAAGATTCATCAATAGCTTGCAATCCTGCTCCCACGAAGTAGGATAGCTGTCTAGGTCTTCGTGCACGCCGAACTGCGTCGGGTTTACGTAGATGCTCACGACTACGGCTGAATTCTCGGCGGCGGCGAGGCGGATTAGTGAGAGGTGGCCGGCATGGAGCGCGCCCATCGTGGGGACGAGGCCGACGGTGCGGTATTCGTGGAGTTGTTTGCGGCGCCATTGGCGGAGGGGGGAGACGTCGCGGAAGACTATGATGGTTGTGTTTGGGATTGTGGGCTCTGCTGCTCTTCGATACCGTATAACCGTAGTTGCAAATGTGCGACAAAAGGCTAGAGCGCCGCCGTTTACGGGTCTGGCTCTTGCTCCGGAGAGCGAAGTCCAGAACGTTGAAGCAGGCTTCGGAGGCATGGTTCCTTTCTGCTTTTGAAAATTGAATTGTCGTTTTGTGAGGTCTGCCAACTGATACTCATCGAGGCAGAAGCCATTGCGTTACCATGTGAAGAGAACAGTCATGCTGTGCTGGTAACTTCGGCGTAGATTGAAGGCCGTGATAATTTCGAGCTTCGCCTGAGACCTTGCTGGATGAAGTCTAGCCTTCCCGCATCGGCAGGGGTTCACGAACACCAGGTCTTCAGCACGTTGTGACAGTAGCACTATCTCTGCCAGTCATGGTTTCAGGCATTCCCTGCGATGTAGTAGTAGAACTGATGCTCAAGCCTAGATTGGGCGTATACCCTATAACTTCTTTCTATTTTAAACATTCCCAATCTTCACTTTTTTCTTGTCACAATTCGAAGCTTCCAAGTCGGTGATGGCACATCATGGTTATAAACATAGTTCAAGTTTCGTTGCACTTGAAGCTTCCGCGAACGGAGGCTGTGATTTGTGCGGCTCTTGTGTTATGAAATCTCTTTGTTTCCCATTAGGGGGCATGGGTCTCGTTATAAGCTCGATAAGTGGCTTTTGTCTGCAGAAGATGTCGAGGAATTTCTAAAGGGTTGGATCGGAAGCTCAGAAGTGGTGCTCAGTCTGTTCAACAGCAAGGGCCAGTCTGGTTATGAGGTTTACTACCGAATCCAAGGCACTGGGGTCCTCCCATTTAGATCAACC
>Ga0335075_10011654_pt1 | contig 13287 bp, 11 predicted proteins | sample Lox_Sample_24_FD_206723 | JGI IMG/M metagenome (GOLD analysis project Ga0335075, IMG submission 206723) | Soil microbial communities from Loxahatchee National Wildlife Refuge, Florida, United States - Lox_Sample_2.4 | ecosystem: Environmental > Terrestrial > Soil > Wetlands | place: USA...
CGGCCCGTCGACGAGCTAAGCCAGGTGCTCGCGCATGCGCTCGACCGCCTCTTCGATCCGCTCGTCGGGGGCGGTGAGGGAGATGCGGAAGAAGCCCTCGCCGCTCGGCCCGTACATCGAGCCGGGTGAGACGACGACCGCGGCCTCTTCGAGGACGGTCTCGGAGAAGGAGGTCGAGGTGTGGCCCTCGGGGACCGGGGCCCAGATGTAGATCGTGCCCTTCGGCGCGGTGACGTCGACGCCGATCGCACCAAGCGCCGCGACGACCAGGTCGCGGCGGCGGGTGTAGGTCGCGTTCATCTCCGCGAGCGGCTCGGGCGGCCCGGCGAGGGCGGCGACGCCCGCCAACTGCAGCGCCTCGTAGAGGCCGGAGTCGACGTTGGTCTTCAGCCGCCAGTAGGACTGGATCGCGTCGGCGTTGCCGAGGATCGCGGCGACCCGCCAGCCGGTCATGTTGTAGCCCTTGGAGAGCGAGAAGACCTCCACCCCGACCTCCTTGGCGCCGGGCGTGGCGAGGAAGCTGGGCGCGACGTAGCCGTCGTAGGTCGTCTCCGAGTAGGCGTTGTCGTGGACGACGAGGATCTCGTGCACGCGGGCGAAGGCGACGACTTCCTCGAAGAACCCGTCGGGGACGATCGCCCCGGTCGGGTTGTTCGGGTAGTTGATGAACATCATCTTCGCCTTGGCCAGGGACTCGGCAGGGATCGCCGCGAGGTCGGGAGCGAAGCCCTTCTCCGGCAGTAGCGGCAGCAGCTCGGCGGTGGCCCCGTGGAGCAGCGGCCCGCCGGTGTACACCGGGTAGCCAGGATCGGAGGCGAGCGCCACGTCGCCGGGATCGAGGAAGGCGTTGCAGAGGTTGTAGATGCACTCCTTGGCGCCGATCGCCGGGATCACCTCGTCGGCCGGGTCGATCGCGACCCCGAAGCGGCGGTCGTAGAAGTCGGCGAAGGCCTGACGGAACTCCTCGCGACCGCGATTCGACGGGTACTGATGCGTCGACGGGTCGGCCACCGCCTGCTGCATCGCGTCGACGATGTAGGGGTAGGTGGGCTGGTCGGGATCGCCGATCCCGAGGCTGATCACGTCGATTCCGGCGGCTTTCTTCTCCGCGATCCGGCGCTCCAGTTCCTGGAACATGTAGGGCGGGATCTGCTGGAGGCGCTTGGAAGGCTCGGCGATTGGCATAGGTCGGAATCTATTGATCCGTGGCGCGTCGCGGCCCGCTCGCGGGCGGGCGGCTCAGTCCTGCTCGCCGAGCGCGGCAAGCAGCTCCGGCGAGGCCTCGCCCGCGTAGACCGGCTCGGCCCAGCCGTCGAGCCGCACGGCCAGGTCGGCGCCGATCTCGACCGTCAGCTCGCCGCCGTCGAGCTCGACCGTCAGCGGGCTCGGGGCGCCGCGCAGGAAGGCGGTGACGGCGGCGCCGGAGGCCCCGGTGCCGGAGGAGAGCGTCTCCCCCACGCCGCGCTCGAAGATACGCGCGCGAACGTGGGAGCCGTCGAAGGACAGGAAGGACACGTTGGTGCGGTTGGGGAAGAGCGTCGAGCCTTCGATCTCGGGCCCGACCAGCTCCAGGTCGAGGTCGGCCAGCTCGACCGCGTCGACGAGGATCGCGCACTGCGGGTTGCCGATCGAGACGTGCTGGAACTCCCACTCGCGCCCCGCCGAGCGGACCGTGCCGCGGCCGTCGGGCCCGCCCGAGGGGAAGTCCTTGGAGGTGGTCGAGGCCCTGCCCATGTCGACCGAGCAGGTCAGCTCGCCGGTGATCGTCGGCCGGATCGGCCCGGCGACGGTCGAGATCGCGAACTCCTCCGCGTCGGTCCAGCCGTGCCTGCGCAGGTAGAGGATCGCCTCGCGTGCCCCGTTGCCGGACAGCTCGGCCTCCGAGCCGTCGGGATTGAAGATCCGCAGGTCGGCGACGAACTCAGGGTCGTCGCTCGGTGCCAGCAGCAGGATCCCGTCCGCCCCGATGCCGAAGTGCGGATCGCACAACCACTCGACCCGCCTCTCGGTCAGCTCCCAAGGAAGCCCCTCCCGCTCGAGGATCAAATAGTCGTTCCCCAGCGCCTGCCACTTCTCAAATCTCACGGCCCCACCCTAGCGACGATGTCGATGGGCCGAAAAGCGCTCTATAAGAGCGCTTTTCGGCCCATCGACGCGGCTGCCTCGGGGTCGGTCAGGTCGGTGCGGTCGATGAGGGTGAGGTTGGGGATTTTGCGCATCCAGGTGAGCTGGCGGCGGGCGTAGTTGCGACTGCGGCGCTTCATCGTCTCCAGGTCGCCGGCGAGGAGCTCGTCCAGGCCGAGGGCCTTGCGGGCGGTGCGGCCGGCGCCGAGCGCGGCGGCGCGGCGCGCCTCCTCCGCGCCGCCGGCGGCGACGATCGCGTCCACCCGCGCGTCGATCCGCTCGTACAGCCTCGCCCGGTCCATGTCGAGCCCGAAGATCCGCGTCGGGTGCCGGGTGACTCCTGACCAGAGCTCCGACGCCGCGTCGAAGGCGGGCACCTTGCGCAGCGACAGGTCCGCCAGCGCGGCCCGCAGGTAGAGCCCGGTCCCGCCGACCACGATCGGCGTCTTCCCGGCGCCCAAGGCGTCGTCGACGGCGGCGTGCGCCAGCGGCATGTACTCGTGGATCGAGAAGTCCGCCGTCACCGGCACGATCCCCAGCAGCTCGTGCGGCAGCACCTCCCGCTCCGCCGCCGTCGCAGCCCCGGTAAGCACGTCGAGCCCCTCGTACACCTGCAGCGCATCGCAGTTGACGGCCACCGGGTCCTCCCCCCGCGCGCGCAGCAGCCGCGCCAGCTCCACCGCCACGCCGGTCTTCCCCACGCCGGTCGGCCCGAAGATGGCGAGTACCGCCATGCCTACGAGCGGAGTGTCGGCGCAGCCCCGAACGGCTTGTACTTTTCCGTTGCCGGTCCGGGGCCCAGCCGCAAGCTCGTCACCGAAAAAGTTGAGAGAGGGGCTGTGCCGACACTCCCCCCAGGGTCTGGGAAGTCGCGCTCTCGATCTCGACGTCCACCAATTCCCCGGCCTGGGCGGCCCCTTCGAAGTTGACCGCCTTGTTGTGCCGGGTCCGGCCGCGCAGCCGGGTCGGATCGGTCCGGCTCGGCCCCTCGACCAGCACCTCCATCGTCCGGCCGACGAACCGCTGCGCCCGCTCCGTGGCCCGCCGCTGGACCGCCTCGACCAGGCGTTCCATCCGCTCCACCTTGATCGGGTGGGTCAACTGGCCCTCCATGGTCGCCGCCTCAGTTTCGCGCCGCGGGCTGAAGACGAAGGTGAAGGCACCGTCGTAGCCGACCTCCTCCACCACTTCCAGGGTCTGGACGAAGTCGGCCTCGGTCTCGCCGGGGAAGCCGACGATGATGTCGGTGGTGATCGCGCAGTCCGGGACGTGCTCGCGGATCAGCGCGACGCGGTCCATGTAGCGCTCGCGGTCATAGGTGCGGCGCATCCGTTTCAGCACCTCGCTGGAGCCGGACTGCAGCGGCAGGTGGATCTGCTCGCAGAGGGAGGGCAGTTCCGCGTGGGCGCGGATCACGTCCTCCTTCATGTCCTTCGGGTGCGGGCTGGTGTAGCGGATGCGGTCGATGCCGGGGACCGCGTCGACCCGGGCGAGCAGCTCGGCGAAGGTGATCCGGGTCTCCTTCGGCAGGTCGCGCCCGTAGCTGTTCACGTTCTGGCCCAGCAGGGTGACCTCGCGGACCCCGTCGGCGGCGAGCGCCTCGGCCTCGATCAGCAGCTCGGCCGGGTCGCGGCTGACCTCGCGGCCGCGGGTCGAGGGGACGATGCAGTAGGAGCAGCGGCAGTTGCAGCCCTGGGCGATCTGCAGCCAGCCCTGGAACTCGCGCTCGCGCCGCGTCGGCAGGTGGCCGGCGAAGTCCTCGAACTCGAAGTACCCCTGGGCGGTGAGCGAGTCGGAGTTGAGGAACTCGGCCAGCTTGTGGATCTGTCCGGGCCCGAAGGCCACGTCGACGAAGGGGAAGCGCTCGAACACCTCCTCCTTGACCGACTGGGCCCAGCAGCCGCCGACCCCGACCGTGCGCTCCGGGTCTTCGCTCTTCAGCCGCTTCGCCTCGCCCAGATGGGCGATGAAGCGGCTGTCGGCGGACTCGCGGATCGAGCAGGTGTTGAACAGGATCAGGTCCGCCTCGGAGCGCTCCGCGGCCTCCTCGTAGCCGAGCGAGGTCAGCATGCCCCGCATCCGCTCGGAGTCGTGCACGTTCATCTGGCACCCGAAGGTGGTGACGTGGAAGCGCTTCACGCGCTCAGGGTACCGAGCGGAGGACCGACTACTACGGCAGAAGGAGGCGACGCCCGGCGCTATTCGCCGTGGGTGATGTCCTGGGCGACGTAGGCGGCGACGTTTTCGATTTCTTCTTCGGAGAGGACGCCTTTGAAGGGAGGCATCCCGCCGCCGCCGTTGGTGACCTGCTGGATCGCCCCTTCTTCGCTCTGCGCCAGCGGCATCGTGGTCAGATCCGGTCCGCCGTTGCCACCGTGCCCGGTGGCCCCGTGGCAGGTGGAGCAGTTTTCGGAGAAGACGACGGCGCCCGATTCGGCATCGCCGCCGCCCGCGGTGGCCCCGGCTTCGCCTTCCAGCTGTTCGCCGCCTTCGCCTTCCTGTTCGGCGTTGGCTTCTTCACCGGATTCTTCGTTTTCCGCTTCGGCTTCGGAGCCTTCGTCGGCTTCGACTTCGCCTTCCTTTTCGCCGGACGCCGCTTCCGCCGCTTCCAGTTCGGCCTTTTCGAACGGGCCGCTGGTGTCGGCTTTCTGGAGTTCTTCGCTCGCTTTCGCGTACTCCTTGTCGTGCTCCTTCGACTCGTCCTTGCCGTGCAGGACGGCGAAGGTGCCGGTGCCGACGGCGAAGATCGCGAACCAGACGATCACCAGCGGCATCCATTTGCCCGGGAAGTTGTCGTTTTTCAGCCCGAACAGGCTGACGAGGACGGCCGAGGCGGCAAGGATGCCGCCGCAGATGAAGAAGAGCGTTTCGTGCATCAGGCGGGCGGAATCCTATTGGTGCGCGGCAGCGGGTGCTTGCAGGCCGGAGCCAGGCCGCCCTAGGCGGCCTGGGCCGCGGCCATCGGTGCCTCGTCCTGGGCGGCCGCATCGCCCGCCGCAGTGCCGATTCCGAGCGCCGTGCGGACCTTCGTTTCGATCTCCAGGGCGAGCTCCGGGTTGTCCTGCAGGAACTGTTTGGCGTTGTTGCGACCCTGCCCCAGGCGGACTTCGCCGTAGGAGAAGAACGAGCCCGATTTTTGCACCAGGTCCTGTTCGATGCCGAAGTCGAGCAGGCCGCCCTCGCGCGAGATCCCGACCCCGTACTCGATGTCGAACTCGGCCTGGCGGAACGGTGCCGCGACCTTGTTCTTGACGACTTTCACGCGGACCCGGTTGCCGACCGCCTCGGTCCCTTCCTTGAGGGTCTCGATGCGGCGGATGTCGAGGCGCTGGGACGAGTAGAACTTCAGCGCCCGGCCGCCCGGCTGGGTCTCCGGCGAGCCGAACTGGACGCCGACTTTTTCGCGGATCTGGTTGGTGAAGATGCAGACGGTCTTGGTCCGGTTGAGGCTGCCGGCCAGTTTCCGCAGCGCCTGCGACATCAGCCGCGCCTGCAGGCCGACCGTGGTGTCGCCGATCTGCCCGTCGAGCTCCGCTTTCGGGGTCAACGCGGCGACCGAGTCGATCGCGACCACGTCGACCGCCGCCGAGGCGATCAGCCGGTCGGCGATCTGCAGCGCTTGCTCGCCGTAATCGGGCTGCGAGACCAGCAGCTCATCGGTGTCGACCCCGATCGCCCGCGAGTAGACCGGGTCGATCGCGTGCTCGGTGTCGATGAAGGCGCAGACCCCGCCGAGGGCCTGGGCCTCGGCGATGATGTGGTTGACCAGCGTCGTCTTCCCCGAGGACTCCGGGCCGAAGATCTCGATGATGCGACCGCGCGGCACGCCGCCGATGCCCAGCGCCAGGTCGAGCGCCAGCGAGCCGGTCGGGATCGAGTCGACTTTGACCGTGCCTTTGTCGCCGAGGCGCATCAGTGAGCCGACGCCGAAGTCACGCTCGATCTGGGTGACGGCCGCCTCGAGCGCCGCGTCTTTGGCTTTGGCCTCTTTGGCGGAGAGGCCTTTCAAGTTCACTTTGTTGTCCGCCATCTCAGATCATCACCTCACTGCTGCCCCCTTCAGGACAGCTCGACTTGGGCCAGCGGGGCGTATCGCGAGCCCCCTGACTGGAGTTCAGAACGGTAGAGCGTCAATCGGACGCCTAAGAAGGGCTCTTTGAGCCCTTTCGGGAGGTCCCCGGGAAGCCTCTTGACCGCCTGTGGACGGCGCGAGCCGCGCCCCTCCGCCCGCACCCTGGCGACGGTCACGTGCGGCCAGAAATCACGCTTCTCGGGCTCGTGGAGGCCCGCCGTGACCAAGCGCTCCACCAGCCCCCGCCGGAGCTCGGAGGCGGCCGGAGAGGGCGCCGGCAGGGCGTACAGCGCGGCCCGCCGGCGACGCGGCAGCGAGATCGGGTTCTCCAGCTTCATCAACGGCGCCGGGGCGCCGCTCCGCCGCACCACCGCCGCGATCTCCCCCACCTCAGCCGCCGCGCGATGGCCGAGGAAGACCAGGGTCACGTGCAGGGACTCGGGCCGCGTCGGCCGCAGCGCCGGATCGACCAGCTCGGTCCTCCCCCACGCCGTCAATCCGGCCCGCACCCGCTCGGGCAGGTCGAGGGCGACGAAGACTCGTTGGCGTCCCATGCGCCCAAGCTAGGGAGCCGATGCGCACGGCTCAACGCCGCATCGCAACAATTGCGTGAATTTAGGCGCCCAGATCCGTGTCTTCGCCGCCGAGCAGGCTGCGCAGCAGGTGCATCCCGACGAGGGCCGAGCGTTCGCGGACGTCGTGGCGGTCGCCGGGGATGACCGGATCGCGGGCGATCGCGGTGCCGTCGGCGAGCATCGCGTGGAAGCAGACGTAGCCGACCGGCTTCTCCTCCGTCCCCCCTCCCGGTCCGGCGACGCCGGTGATCGACACCGCGACGTCGGCGCCGAAGCGCTCCAGCGCCCCCTTCGCCATCGCCTCGGCCACCTCCGGCGAGACCGCCCCCTTCTCCTCCAGCAGCGACCCCGGCACCCCGAGCAGCTCTTCTTTCGCCGCGTAGGAGTAGGAGACGACGCCCCCCATGAAGTACTCCGAGGCCCCGGCCGGGTTCGTGATCCGCGCCGCCAGCATCCCGCCGCTGCAGGACTCGGCCAGGCCCAGCTTCAGCCCCTTCCCGCGCAAGAGCTTCGCCACCTGTTCGTCGATCGTCTCGCCGTCGAGGCTGAAGGTCTCCCTCGGGTGGCGCCGCCGCAGCCCGTCGCGCACCGCCATCGCGACGTCCTCGGTCTGGTCGCGCCAGCGCACGTCGATCTCGATCTCGCCCCGCCGCAGGCAGGTCGTCACCTCGACCGCGTCCACGTCGACCCCGTCGTCGACCTCGATCTCGCGCAGGCTCTTGGCGATTTCCGACTCGGGCACGCCGAACATCCGCATCGTCAGCCCGTGCAGCGGCGTCGCCCGGTCGAGGATCGCCCGCACCGGCTCGGCCGCCAGCGCCCGCGGCCACATCGGCCGCAGCTCCCGCGGCGGGCCCGGCAGCACGACCACCACCCGCTCCCCGGCGGGCACCACCAGCCCCGGCGCGGTGCCGACCGGATCGAGCGCCTCAGCCCCCTCCGGCACCATCGCCTGCTTGCGGTTGGCGTCCATCATCGCCGCCTCGTCGATCTTCCAGTTCCGCCGTCTGGCGAACCGCCGCAGGATCGTCGCGATCTTCTCTTCCATCTCCAGGTCCAGCCGCAGCGGCCGCCCGGCGAAGCGGGCGACGATCTCCGCCGTCAGGTCGTCCGCGGTCGGCCCCAGCCCACCGCTGGTGACGATCAGGTCCATCCCCTCGTCGGCGAGGAATCGCAGCGCGTGCTCGAGGTCGTCGGGACGATCGGCGACCACCTCGATGTGGGCCACCTCGACCCCGAGCTCGGCCAGCCGTTCGCTCACCCAGGGCCCGTTGGCGTCGGCGATCCGGCCGGTGATCACCTCGGTCCCGGTGACCACGATCCCCGCACGCACTACCTCAGGTCCCTCCATCGAGGGACCGAAACTACCGGACCGGGTCGGTCAGGAAACGTCGCCGTCGGAGTCGGCCCCGACCGGGGACGGAGCCTCGCTGCCGCCGCCGGAACCCGACCCGCCGACGACCCGCGCCAGATCGGCCTGGGTGATCAGCACCTGGCGCGGTTTCGAGCCCTCGTAGCCGGAGATGACGCCGCGCCGCTCGAGCATGTCGATCAGGCGCCCGGCCCGCGTGTAGCCGACCCGCAGCCGCCGCTGGATCATCGACACCGAGGCGGTTTCGGTCTGCACGACGAGGCGGATCGCCTCGTCCAGCAGGTCGTCGGAGTCCGGGTCGAAGTCGTCTTCGCCGCGGCCGCCATCGTCGCCCGCGTCCTCCGGCGTCTCCAGCAGCTCCTCCTCGAACTCCGGTTCGCCCTGCTTGGCCCAGTGGTCGGTGATCGCGAAGATCTCGTCCTCGGTGATGAAGGCGCCCTGGACGCGCGCCAGTTTCGAGGTCCCGGCGCCGCGGAAGAGCATGTCGCCCTGGCCGAGCAGCGACTCGGCGCCGCCCTGGTCGAGGATCACCCGCGAGTCGGTCTGCGAGGACACCGCGAAGGCGATCCGCGAGGGGATGTTCACCTTGATCGTGCCGGTGATGATGTCGGTCGAGGGACGCTGGGTCGCCAGCACCAGGTGGATGCCGGTGGCGCGCGACTTCTGCGCCAGCCTGATGATCGAGTCCTCGACTTCGGCCGGGGCCACCATCATCAGGTCCGCGAGCTCGTCGATCACGCAGAGGATGTGCGGCAGCGGCGCCTCCCCCGCTTTGCGACGGATCCGGTTCAGCTCCTCGAGGTTTCGCGCACGCGCCTGTGACATCACCCCGTAGCGCGTCTCCATCTCGGTGATCAGGTTGGCGAGCACGTTGGCGGCCAGGCGCGGCGAGGTGACAACCGGGGTCAGCAGGTGCGGGACGTGCTCGTAGTGGTTGAGCTCCACCTGCTTGGGGTCGACCAGCACCAGGCGCACTTCGTTCGGCGAGGACGCCATCAGGATCGAGGAGAGCATCGCGTTGACGCAGGCGCTCTTGCCCGAGCCGGTGGTGCCGGCGACGAGCACGTGCGGCATCTTCGCGATGTCGGTCCAGACCGCGTTGCCGTCGATCCCCTTGCCGAGCCAGGCGACCAGCGGCGAGGCCTTCTGGGGCCGGCCCGCGTAGATGTCGCCGAGGCGGACCATGCGCCGTTTCGCGTTGGGGACCTCGACCCCCACCGCCTGCTTGCCCGGGATCGGGGCGAGGATGCGGATGTCGGTCGACGCCAGCGCGTAGGCGAGGTCGTTCGCCAGCTCGGTGACTTTCTTGACTTTGATGCCGGGCGCGAGGCGCAGTTCGTAGAGGGAGACGTGCGGGCCGCTGACGACGCCGACGATCTTCGCGTCGACCCCGAAGTGGCCGAGCGTCTCGATCAGCTTGCGGCCGGTCGCCTGCTGGTCGCGCGGGTCGGGGCCCTTGTCGCCTTTGCCGCGCTCCAGCACCCGCGGGGACGGCAGCTTGTAGTCGATCTCCTCCGAGGTGGTGACGCCGCGCAGGTTCCCCATCGGGGTCGGTTTCGGCGCGTCCTCTTCCTCCTGGTCGGAGGTGAAGAGCTGCGCGATCGGCCCGGGATCGGGCTCGGCGACCTCAGGCTCGGGCTCCGGCTCCGGCTCGGCATCGTGCACGACCTGGGTCTCGGCGGTGTCGGCCTCCTCGTCGAAGTTGAACAGGCCGGGGGCGAAGATGTCCTCGTCCTCGGGCGCCATCGCCACGGTCGGCTCGACGTCGTCGTCCTCCGGGTAGTCGCGCATCACGTCGGTCTTGCCGGCTTTCGTCTCCCCGGTCCGCTCGTCGCGCCGGCGGCGCCACTCCTCCGAGCCCTGCCGGGCGGTGCGGGCGGTGGCTTCGCTCGCCTGGACGCCGCCGAAGAAGACGACCTTCAGCCCGTGGCCGATCCCGCGCGCGAGCGCCGAGACCGAGGTGCCGGTGAGGAGCATCCCGCCGGCGACCAGCATCAGCAGGGTGAAGATTCGCGCGCCGACCGAGCCGAAGAGGTAGATCAGGCCGGTTTCGATCCCGTAGCCGACCTTGCCCCCTTCCCAGCCGAAGAAGAGCACGAAGAGCAGGTAGATCCCCGCCGCGACGAGAAAGAGGCCGATCAGGTCGAGATGGCGCTGCTCGAGGCCGTCGAAGGGCGTGAATCCGCCCCGCGCTTTCGCGGCTTTGCGGCCTTTCGGTTTGGCTTTCGCCTTGCCTTTGGGTTTACGGGCAGGGGAGCGCTTCTGTCGAACGAACACGCGTCCGATTTCGACGTCGCCTCCGTATCCCCTGTCGAACAACCCGTCCAGGGGGCAAACCCGCTCTAAATTCGGCATAAAACCACCGCATAGCGCGCGAAATCGCCTTTAAGATCGGACGATGCTCAGCACCGATCCCGAGGTCCAGCAAGGGGGCCGCGTCCTCATCGTCGAGGACGACGCCGACATCGCCGACGTCCTGCGCCGCTCTTTGCGCAACGAGGGCTACGAGGTGCGCACGTCGGCCGACGGGGTCGAGGCGCTCGACGTGGCGGTCGGGTTCGTCCCCGACCTGGTCGTGCTCGACCTCGGCCTGCCCGGGCTGGACGGGATCGAGGTGTGCAGGCGCCTGCGCCAGGAGGGCGACGTGCCGATCCTGATGCTGACCGCCCGCGCCGAGACCGAGGACCGGGTGACCGGCCTCGACAGCGGCGCCGACGACTACCTGGTGAAGCCCTTCGAGCGCAAGGAGCTGCTGGCGCGGATCCGCGCCCTGCTGCGCCGCCGCCCGCCCCGCGGCGCCGCCTCGCTCGAGGTCGGCGACCTGCAGCTCAACCCGGACACCCGCGAGGTCCACCGCGGCGACCGCGAAATCGAGCTCACCAACCGCGAGTTCGAGCTGCTCGAGTTCCTGATGCGCAACGAGCGCCTGGTCGTCTCCCGCGAGCGCCTGCTCGACGAAGTCTGGGGCTACGACCCGATGGCCGCCACCAACACGATCGACGTCTTCATCTCCAACCTGCGTCGCAAGCTGGAGGCCGGCGGCGAGCCGCGGCTCCTGCACACCAAACGCGGCGCGGGGTACGTCCTCAAAGACTGATGGTCGCCGCCGCGCGCAGCAACACCGCTGCCTGGCTGCGGCGCGTCGCGCATCCCCGCGCCTGGCCGGTCCGCTGGCGCATCGCCGGCGTCTCCTCCGGCCTGACCCTGGCGATCCTGATGGTCTTCGGCGGCACGATCGGCCAGATCGCCACCACCCGCATCCGTGACGACTTCAACGGCGAGATCCGCGGCGCGGTCGAAGTGCTCTCCTCCGAACTGAAGGTGCTCACCCCGCTGGTCGGCGAACCGCGGGTGGTCGGGCCCAACCTGGGCACCTACGTCCTCCCCGACGACGCCTCGGTGCGGGTCTTCGACCGCGCGGGCGAAGTGGTCGCCGAACAGAACGGCGGCCGGCTCGGGCGGCCGGACCACCGCGGCACCAAGGAAGAAAACGGGATGCGGGTGGAGACGGAAATCCTCCGCGACAAGGAATCGGGGGTGATCACCGGCTACGTCCAGTACGGGCGCAGCACCGAGCACGTCGATGACACGATCGACCGCATCTGGCTGCTGATCGGCGCCGGGATCCTCGGCGGCACGCTCCTCGCCTGCCTGGCCGGGGTGGCGATCGCGAGCCGCGCGATGCGCCCGATCGCGGCGCTGACCGCGGGGGCCAAAGAGATCTCCGAGACCCGCGATCCCTCCCAGCACATGCCGACGCCGCCGGTCGAAGACGAGGTCGGCGAACTGGCCCAGACGCTCGAGCAGATGCTCCGCTCGCTCGATGCCGCCCGCTCGGAGCGCGAGACCGCCCTGCAGCAGCAGCGCGAGTTCGTCGCCGACGCCTCGCACGAGCTGCGCACGCCGCTGACCAGCGTGCTCGCCAACCTGGAGCTGCTGCAGGCCTCGCTCGGCGGCGCCGACCAGGCCGAAGACCGCGAGGTGGTCGACTCGGCGCTGCGCTCCTCGCGGCGGATGAGCCGGCTGGTGTCGGACCTCCTGCTGCTGGCCCGCGCCGACGCCGGGCGGCTCGCCTCCCACCGCCGCATCGACCTCGCCGAAATCGCCGGCGACGCCGCCGCCGAGGCGGCGCCGCTGATGGGCAACCGGGCGTTCGCGATCGACAACGACCGGCCGCTGCGGGTCGAAGGCAGCGCCGACGAGCTCCACCGCATGGTCCTCAACCTGCTCGACAACGCCGCCCGCCACACCCCCGACGGGGCGACCATCTCCCTGTCCCTCTCCGAGCAGGACGACTACGCGGTGGTCGAGGTGGCCGACGACGGGCCCGGCATCCCGGCCGCGATGCGCACCCAGGTCTTCGACCGCTTCGTCCGCGGCGAGGGCCCCGCCGACACCGCCCGCGGGACCGGCACCGGCCTTGGCCTGGCCATCGTCAGCGCCGTCGCCACCTCCCACCACGGCAGCGTCGAGGTCACCGATTCCCCCTCCGGCGGCGCCCTTTTCCGCGCCCGCATCCCGATCGCGCAGACCGCGGGCGCAGAAAAGCATTCAAGGTCGATCTTTTAGGGACGCTTTAGTTCTCGGTCCTAGATTTGCTCGTGGACGAGACACTAGCCCGCCGGGATTCTCCCCAGACACTGTCCCGGCGGGCTTTTTAGTGCCATTTTTCGTCCGAGGATCGACCGCATGGCCCGGAGGGGGAAGCGGAAGCCGGTGGGGCCGGCGTCCATGGGAGGGCTCGGACCGGATCGGGCTGGAGGTCCGAGGCGGCGGAACGGTCCCGACCGGATCGGGCCGGTGCCCGGGGACGGAAGGGCCCCGTCCAGATCGGGCCGGTGCCCAGGGGCGCAAGGGTCCGGGCCAGATCGGGCCGGCACCCGGGCGGAAGGGTCCCCGACGGCATCGGGCCGGCGCCTTGGCGGAACGGTCCCCGACCGCACCGGCCGGCGCCCTGGCGGAACGGTCCCCGACCGGATCGGGCCGGTGCCCGGCGGAAAGGGACGCGACCGGATCGGGTTGGCGCTCGGGAGCGGAAGGGTCCCGGCCGGATTGGGCCAGCGCCCGGAGGAGGAGGGTTCAGGCCGACGTGGCCGGCACCCGGGCGGAAAGGACGCGGCCGTCTCGGCCACGGCCCGGGCAGG
>Ga0335075_10011657_pt1 | contig 13285 bp, 13 predicted proteins | sample Lox_Sample_24_FD_206723 | JGI IMG/M metagenome (GOLD analysis project Ga0335075, IMG submission 206723) | Soil microbial communities from Loxahatchee National Wildlife Refuge, Florida, United States - Lox_Sample_2.4 | ecosystem: Environmental > Terrestrial > Soil > Wetlands | place: USA...
CGGCGACTTCTGGATCTACATGCTGATCGCCGAAGGGGCGGTGGATGTCGGCGGCGAGCCGGTGGTGTCGCTGTGGGATCTCGCCGCGCCCCAGGTGATCGTCGAGGAGGCCGGCGGCACGTTCACCGATCTGGCGGGTGTCGCCACGGCGAGCGGCGGCGACGCCCTCGCGAGCAACGGACTGGTGCACGAGGAGGCGCTGGCCCTACTGCGGCGCTGAGCGTCCGCATCCGCCACAGATCCGCCGGGTCCCGGAATAACAGGACGGCGCCGGACGCGAGAAACGGCGCCGGGTCCTCAGACCGGGAGGGTCCTGGCCAGGAAGTCCTTCGTGATCTCCCAGGCCCGGGCGGCCGGCTCGGGCTGATGGAACATCGGCGCCTCGTGGTTGTCGAAGGCGTGCCCCGCGTCCTCGTGGATGTGGCACTCCATCTCCGGCCGGGAGGCGGCGAACGCGCACACGGCCTCGCTCTGCTCGCGCGGGATGTACGGGTCCGAACCGCCCCAGTGGAACAGCACCGGGCAGGTGATGCGGTCGGCCTGGTCGAGCATTCCGGGAATGTCCGAGCCGTAGTAGCAGACCGCGACGTGCGGATCGCCGTTGATCGCGACTCCGAACGCGAGCGTCCCACCCAGGCAGAAGCCGAGCACGCCGGCCCGGTTGCCCGTCACCTCGGGGAGCTCGCGCAGCGCGCGCAGGGCGTCGATCGAGTCGCGGACCGCGAGCTCGGGATCCATCTGCTGGGCGGTCTGAAACGCCTGTCCCAACCCGGCCTCGCTGTGCGCGAGCGCGATGCCCGGCTCGATCCGCCAGTAGAGATCGGGCGCCATCGCCACGTAGCCAAGGCCGGCCAACCGGTTGGCCGCCTCCTTGATGTAGTCGCCGACCCCGAAGATCTCCTGGAGCACGATCATCCCGGGGCCGGACCCAGCCTCGGGCAGCACCACGTGCCCGTCGAACTCCCCATCTGGGGTTGAGACCCGCTCGACTCGGACCGTCCTCGGCACGGCGGGGAAGGTTATCTTCCCGGCGCGAGGGCGAGCTCCATGCGGTAGTGCGGACCGATGTCCGGCGGCTCGAACTCGTCCGAGGCGACGACGAACCCGACCCGCTCGTACAGCGTGCGCGCCCGGGTGCGGGCGTTGCACCACACGCGCGTCGCGCCGTGGGCCATGGCGTGCTGCACGAGCGCATGCAGGACCGCGCTGCCGGCCCCGCTTCCGCGGGCGTGGGTCTTGGTCGCCATCCCGCGCACACGCCAGTCGCCCGGGCCCTCACCGTCGCGTCCGATCAGCCCGACCGCGACCAGCTCATTCCCGTCAAACGCGCCGAAGGCAATCGAGCCCGCCGGCTCGTGCGAGGCGAGCTCCTCGAGCGAGGCGTGGGGGCGCAGCACCTCACGCCGCAGGGCCCGGGTGTCGGCCAGCGAAATCTCTCGCACCTCGATTTGCAGCATCTTCGAACAGGGTATGACGGCGGCGGTTCGGGAAGCGGGTCGAGTGGTCCGCATCCGCGAGGGGTAAGGTCAACGACAGAGAGCGGGCCATGCGCGGCGAACTTCACCCCAGCCGGGAACGCGGCGATTCGTCGTCGGCCGACGGCGACGGCCGCGATTACGCAACGCCGGCTGGCTCGGAGGATGGGCACCACCAGGAGGGGGTCTCCCAGGACACGGGTTCGCTGACCCCGATCGGGCCGATCAGCCGCCGCAATCTCATCGTCGGGGTGGTGTTCGTGGTCGCCGCCCTCGTGGGCCTGTACTTCCTGATCCCGAAGCTCGCCGGGCTCCACCAAACCTGGGGGCGGCTCAAGCACGGGGATCCGCTGCTCCTGGCGGTCGGGGCTGCGCTCGAATGCCTGTCGATCGCGGGCTACACGATCCTGTTCCGCACCGTGTTCGCTCGCGGCCTGCCTCGGCTAACTTGGCGGGTCACGATCGAGATCCCGCTCGCCGGGATCGCCGCGATCCGGTTGTTCGCAGCCGCCGGTGCCGGCGGCGTGGCGGTGATGGTGTGGGCGTTGCGGCGGGCTGGAATGGAACCGCGCGTGATCGGCTGCCGGGTCGCGGCCAACTACTCGCTCCAGTACTCGGTCTACCTCGCCGCGCTCGTCGTCGGTGGAATCGGGCTGTACACCGGAGCGTTCCCCGGCGGGGGGCCTCAGACGCTGACGCTCTGGCCGGCGCTGGTCAGCGCAGCGGCGCTGGCGCTGGGAGCCGCCATGGCGCTGGTTCCAGGCGACTTCGAGCGCCGGTTGGCGAGGGTGGCCCGTCGGTCTGGCCCGGCCGGACGGATGGCCGCGAAGCTGGCCACCCTTCCCGCCACCTTGGGCGCCGGGGTTCGCACCGCCGTTGGCTTGGTCCGAGAGCGACGACTGGGGTTACTCGGCGCGATCGCCTACTGGGGGTTCGACATCGCGGTGCTGGGCGTGTCGTTCCATGCCTTCGGCGCCTCGGTTCCGGTCGCGGTACTCGTGATGGGATATTTCCTGGGGACGCTGGGAAGCCTGCTGCCGCTCCCGGGCGGCATCGGCGGCGTCGAGGGAGGGATGATCGGCGCGTTTGCGGCATTCGACGTCCCCGCCGGCCGGGCCGTGGTCGCCGTGCTCGCCTACCGCGCGATCTCGTTCTGGCTCCCCACCCTGCCGGGCATCGCCGGCTACATCGGCCTGCGCTCGACGGTTCGGGGTTGGCGCGAGGAAGACGAGGCCCAGCAGCAGACGGCCGGCGGAGGCTGACGAGCAATGGCCGCGAGGCGGGGCGACCGGGGCGACCGGGGGGACCGGAGCGACCGGAGTGACCGGGGCATCACGGCTGGCGCCGCGCAGGACTTCTGGCGATTCCTGCGTTGGCTGGGTCGGCTCGGGCGCGGCGAGGTGGTCAAGCGGGTAGGGGGCCCGGCCCGTGCCCGGGTGATCGTGCTGTTCGCGTTCGTGCTCGCGCTGAATGGCGCTGACTCCTCGACCGTGGGCGCGATCGCACGCCAGCTCGAATCCGGGCTTCACATCAACAACACCGACATCGGGCTGCTCGCGTCGATTTCGTTGATCGTCGGAGCGGTGTTCACGATCCCGGTGGGGCTGCTCGTCGACCGGACGCGGCGGATGCCGCTGCTGGCGTTCAGCGTCGTCCTTTGGAGCATCGCGTCGCTGCTCAGCGCGTTCGCCGGGAGCTTCGGGAGCCTCCTGCTGACGCGGATGGCACTCGGAGCCGTCGCCGCGACCGCGGGTCCCGCGATCGCCTCGCTCACCGGCGACTACTTCTCCGCCGAGGAACGGGCCCGGATCTGGTCATACATCCTCGTCGGCGAGGCGGCCGGTACGGCGTTTGGGTTCATCGTCAGCGGGTTCGTCGCGGATCTGATCGACTGGCGCGCAGCATTCGTCGTTCTCGGGCTGCCGGGCTTCTTCCTGGCCCGCGAGCTGTGGCGGACGGTTCCGGAGCCCCTCCGCGGCGGCCAGAGCCATCTCCAGGTCGGGGATGTCGACCTGGACACGGTCGTCCACCGGGGTGCGGCACCCGCCGGGAACGGTGACGCCGCGGTACCGGTGCCGGAGCCGCCCCTCGACGAAGGGCAGCAAGCTGCGCGTGAAGCGGCACGTCAGGCGGGTATCGAGCCCAACCCCAGGCTCGTGCTGCACGAAGACCCCACCAAGATGGGCCTCGGGCGGTCGATCCGCTACTTGCTCGAGATCCCGTCGAACGTGCTGATGATCGTCGGCTCATCACTCGGTTACTTCTACTTCGCGGGGCTTCAGACATTCGCGTTGCTGTTCGTCCTGGGCCACTTCAAGGCGGGTCAGGTGGAGGGTGAGCTGTTCCTCGCGTTGCTCGTCGTCGGTGCGGTGATCGGAACGCTCGTCGGAGGTCGCGTGCCGGACATCCTGCTGAGGCGCGGCAATCTATCCGCCCGCGTGTGGTTCCCGGGCGTCTGTTACGTCGGCGCCGCCCTGCTGTTGATCCCGGCTTTCGTCGGCAAGAGCATCACCCCGGCGATCTGGTTCGCGGTAATCGGGGCCGGCCTGATCTCGGCCGCCAATCCGCCACTTCAGGCAGCGCGTCTCGACGTCGTACCCGCCGGGCTCTGGGGAAGGGCGCAGAGCACACAGACCGTCGCGCGCTCGCTCGCGCAGGCTCTGGCGCCGCTGGTGTTCGGCGGCGTGTCGCAGCTGATCTCGGGGATCGTCCCGTCCCAGGCGCCGATCGGAGACGTGCGCACGCACATCCACGCCCCGTCATCGAGTACCACCACCGGGCTCGAGATCACCTTCATCGTGATGCTGGCGACGCTCGCCGCCGCTGGCTACTTCCTGTTCCGCGCTCGCGAGACGTTTGCGTCCGATGTCGCCAGCGCGGCCGCGTCCGACGAACAGATGCGACCACCCGGCGCAGGTGCGGAAGACGTGGAGTGGTCTGGTTTCGAGGGTCGTTCTGGCAGCGAACCGCCGGCCGGGCCTAGGGGTTCGCCCTAACCGCCGAGGCCGCCGAAGATCGCGAACGAGCCGCGGCCCGGGTCGTCGTCGTAGGTGGCGCGCTGGCTCACCTCGGCGGTGACGGTGCTGTTGGCCGGCGCCTCGGCTCGGATGCGCTCGGCGAGCGCGTTTGCGCTGTCCTCGTCGCGTGCTCCCACGAGCAGGTAGCGCCACCGGCGCAAGACGGGCAGGCCCTCGCCGCGCAACTGCTCGGCCAGCGCGACCGTTTCGCGGTGAGAGTGGAGCTCGACGCGCACTTCATATTCGGCGTAGCCACGCTCCACCGTCTCCTCGCGCTCTTTGGCGATCAGCCTGGCGTGCTCGGCGGCGCGCTCGGCGTCGGTGTGGGGGAGCGGGACGTCCGGGTCCTCCCACTCCTCGGCGGTGGGATGCCAGCGCTTGAGCTCGAGCCCGACCTCCCAGCCGTGCTTGGCGGCGAGCCCGCGGATCACGTCCGCGGCGGCCTCGGCTTGCTTGCGGTCCCCCGCGTAGACGAACACGTTCGGCCCGTCACCGGATACGGCGAGCCGATCGCCGAACGAGGTCTCAAGCTCATCGCCGAGCTTCTCGGCCTCGAGCCGGTCGGTCAGCGCGCGCGCAGTCCCCTCGTCGAGCAGCCCTGCCTGCAATCGCCAGTCATCGCTCATTGCCAGCAGGGTATTTGATTGGCCAAATGGCGAGTGAATCGCCCCGCCTCCCCGGGTACTTGCGCTTTCAAATCCAGGTTTCCCGATCAAGGACCCCATAAATGCTCATCGCTATCAATCTCGCGCTATTGCCGGTTGCGTTCGTGGCCGCGATGGCGGCCCGGGAGCTGCGCCCGTGGTGGCGCCAGTGGCAGCAGATCCGGGCTCTCCCCGAGTCCGTCCAGGGAGAGTCGCCCCGATGAGCCGGTTTTCCCACGACGTCGGCGTGGCCACGGAGGCATACGCCGCCTACCTCAACGCTCCGCGCGGGATCCTCGACACCGACGAGCAGATGCTGTTCGACGAGGACATGGCTCGCGCGCGGGCGGCAATGGAGCTCGCCTGGCTTGAATCCACCCCCGTCCGCGACGGAAACGCGGACTGAGGTTCGGCCCCGCCTCGCGGGCGGGCGATCGTGATGGGGGTCTCATACTTGTGACATGGATCGCTTGTTCGGCGAGGACCAAGCGTCGGCCGCCGCCGGTGCGGCGACGCTGCCCGATGCGCCGCTGGCCACGCGGATGCGCCCGCACACGCTGGAGGAGTTCGTAGGGCAGGATCGCCTGCTGGCGGCCGGCTCCGCGCTGCGCCAGGCGATCCAGGACGGCCACGCGCACTCGATGATCCTGCACGGTCCGCCCGGAAGCGGCAAGACAACGCTGGCGCGGCTGATCGCCGAAGCGTCCGGCGCGGCGTTCGAGGAGGAGAGCGCGGTGCAGGCCGGGCGTGCCGAGGTGCGGGGCGTGATCGAACGGGCTCGGCAGCGGCTGGCGTCGGGCGGTCGGCGCACGATCTTCTTCCTGGACGAGATCCACCGCTTCAACAAGGCGCAGCAGGACGCGCTGTTGCCCGCGGTCGAGGAGGGGCTGGTCACGCTGATCGGGGCCACCACCGAGAACCCCTACTTCGAGGTCAACTCGGCCCTGCTGTCCCGCGCCCGGGTCTACGAGCTCGAGCCGCTGAGCGCGGCCCAGGTGCGGGTCCTGCTCGACCGGGCGGTGGCGCGGGGCGAGTGCGGGCCGGCCGAGCGGGTCTCGGACGATGCACTCACGTTCCTCGCCGAGCGCTCGGGTGGCGACGCCCGGACGGCGCTGAACGCGCTCGAGCTGGCCTGCCAGACGTCGGGGGAGGGACCGGTCGGACTCGAGCAGGCCCAGGATGCCTTACAGCGTCGGGCGCTTCTCTACGACCGGCAGGCCGACCGCCACTACGACACGATCTCGGCCTGGATCAAGGCCACCCGCGGCTCGGATCCCGACGCCTCCCTGTACTACCTGGCGGTGATGCTCGAGGGCGGCGAGGACCCCCGGTTTATCGTGCGCCGCATGGTTGTCCTGGCCTCCGAGGACATCGGCAACGCCGATCCACAGGCACTCTCGGTGGCCACCGCGGCGGCCGCGGCGGTCGAGCACGTGGGTATGCCCGAGGCCGCCTTTGCCCTGGCTCAGACCGCCATCTACCTGTCGCTGGCGCCCAAGTCCGATGCGACCAAGCGGGCACTCGGCGCCTCGCGCGGGTTCATCCGCGAACACGGCGCGCAGGTGCCGCCAGCGTACCTGCGCTCCTCCACGCGCAGCGGCGGGGACTACGACTATCCGCACGCGCGCCCCGGACACATCTCGCCCCAGGAGCTGATGCCTGATCACGCGATCGGGGAGCGCTTCTACGAGCCCGACGATGCGGAGGCGGCGCTGCGCGAGCGGCTCGAGGAGATCCGCCGCGCGCGGGGTCGATCGTGATTGGTAGCGGGTAGTCTCGGTTCGATGGAATCCGCTACTGCCGTTGCCCACCTCGAGTCGTTCAACCCCGCCACCGGCGCGTCCATCGGGTCGGTCGCGGTCACCCCGCCCGAGCAGGTCCAGGCCATCGTCGACTCGGTTGCCCGGGTCCAACCGGCCTGGGGCCAGCTGACGCTCGAGGCCCGCGGTCGCTATCTCGAGCGCGCAGCCGAGGTCCTCCTCGACGAGTGCGACGAGATCCGCGACCTCATCGTCCGCGAGCAGGGAAAGCCCCGCAATGAGGCGTTTTCGATGGAGCTGCTGCCGACGATCGACGCGCTGAAATGGATCGCCAAGGCCGGCGCCGAAATCCTCTCCGAGGAGAAGGTTTCGATGCCGCAGCTGTTTTTGAAGACCAAGCGCTCGGCGTTCGTGTACGAGCCGCTCGGCGTGATCGGGATCATCTCGCCCTGGAACTACCCGTGGAGCATCCCCTTCGGCGAGGTGGCACTGGCGTTGATGGCGGGCAACGGCGTGGTGCTCAAGCCGGCCTCGCTGACGCCGCTGATCGGCGAGCGGATCGCCTCCGTTTTCTCGCGCGCCGGGGTCCCCGATGGGCTCGTGCGGGTGGTGCACGGACCCGGCACCGGAGCGGCGCTGGCCGAGTCGAGCGTCGGCAAGGTGTTCTTCACCGGCTCGGTCGAGACGGGACGGAGCGTGGCCGAGGCGTGCGCCCGGCGCCTGAAGGGCTGCGTGCTCGAGCTCGGCGGCAAGGACCCGATGATCGTGCTCGGCGACACTCACCTGGAGCACGCGATCGCCGGCGCGGTCTGGGGCGGATTCGCCAACGCCGGGCAGACCTGCTCGGGGATCGAGCGCGTGTACGTCGAGCGCTCGGTCGCGGACCGGTTCATCGCCGGCGTGGTGGCCGGCGCGGAGCGGCTGCGGGTGGGCGATCCGACGAGCTGGGACACCGAGATCGGCCCCATGGTGTCGGCCGAGCAGCGCGAGCTCGTGCGGGAGCTCGTCGACGACGCGGTCGCGGCAGGAGCCACCCTGCGCTGCGGCGGGCCGATCGACGCGCCCGCGGGACTCGACGGCGCGTTCTACTCGCCGACGGTGCTGACCGGCGTCAGCCACGACATGCGGATCATGCGCGAGGAGATCTTCGGCCCGGTGCTCCCGATCACCATCGTCGACTCCGAGGCCGAGGCTGTGGCTTTGGCGAACGACTCGGACTTCGGTCTCGGCGCGTCCGTATGGACCTCGGATCGTGAGCGGGGCGAGCGTATCGCTGCGGAGTTGCAATCCGGGATGGTGTGGATCAACGACCACATGTTCAGCCACGGCGCCTGCCAATGCGCGTGGGGTGGGGTCAAGGACTCCGGCCTGGGCCGTACCCACTCGAAGTTCGGCCTGTACGAGTGCGTGAACGTCAAGCTGCGCACCTGGGAGGGCTCGACGGTCCGCGATCCGTGGTGGCATCCCTACGACGAGACGCTGGGCAAGTCGTTGCGCGCGACCGCAGAGCTCCTCTACGGATCGGCGGCGGAGCGGGGGCGCGCCCTTCGCGACGGCGCCGTGCCCCTGACGCGGCTGGGGGCGCGCCTGGCGCGCGACGCGTTCCGCCGGTAGCGGTTCCGCCGGTGGCGCTACGAACTTTGGCGATTCGGTTGAGGTTGCAGCGCCAAAGTTCGGCCGCGGTACCCTCGTAGAGGATGCCGGCCAACGCTTATCGCGGTAAGGAGTGCGTCTGTCAGCTCCGCCGCGGGATCTGTGACCAGTCCTGCGTGCAGGGCATGCTCGAGACCCCGTTCTACATCGCCTGCCTGCGCCTGAACGGCCGGCGGTGCGTGGTGATCGGCGGTGGCGAGGTTGGCCTAGAGAAGGTCGAGGGCCTGCTCGCCTGCGACGCCGACGTGACCCTGGTCGCGCCCGAAGCTCATCCCGAGCTCGTCCAGCTGGCGCTCGAGGGATCGATCGGTTGGGAGCGGCGCGAGTACGCGGACGGCGACCTCGACGGCGCGCTGATCGCGATCGCCGCGACCGACGACACCGACCTGAACATCCGCGTCTTCCAGGACGCCGAGGCGCGCTCGATGCTCGTCAACGTGGTCGATGTCCCGCCGCTGTGCAACTTCATCCTGCCGGCCATCGTCCGCACGGGGCCGCTGGCGGTGGCCATCTCCACGGCCGGTGCCTCGCCGGCGCTGGCCAAGCGGATGAAGCGCGAGATCGGCGAGCAGTTCGGCGAGCCGTACGCGGTGCTGGCCATCCTGCTCAACGACGTGCGCGGCTGGGCCAAGGCCACGCTGCCCACCTATCAGGACCGCAAGGAGTTCTTCGAGTCGATCGTCAACGGCGATCCCGACCCGGTCGAACTGCTGCGGGCCGGTGATGTGGAGGCGGTCCGCGATCTGATCACCGACGCCCAGAGCGCGTACACGCACGCGGCAGGGTGAGCGAGCTCACACATCTCGACGCCGCCGGGCGCGCTCGGATGGTCGACGTGGGCGAGAAGCCGGCCACCGAGCGCCGCGCGGTCGCGCAAGCCGTGGTGCGCGTATCGCGTCAGACCGCCGAATCGGTCCTCGCCGGCGACGCTCCCAAGGGCGACGTGGTCGGGGTGGCGCGGATCGCCGGCATCCAGGCGGCCAAGCGAACCGCCGAGCTGATTCCGCTGTGCCACCCGTTGCCGCTGAGCTTCGTGGGCGTCGAGGCGACGATCGACGCGCCGGCGGGCGCGATCACGCTCACCGCCGAGGCCCGGACCACGGGTCCGACCGGGGTCGAGATGGAGGCGATGACCGCGGCAAGTGTCGCCGCGCTGACCGTCTACGACATGGTCAAGGGGATCGAGCGGGGGGCGGAGATCGCCGGGGTCGTCCTGCTTGAGAAGTCCGGCGGGCGCTCGGGCCGCTGGACCCGGTCGGCCCAGGGTTAGATCCCGCCGCGGCCGGTGGCTGACGCCGGCGCTCGGGTTTGACGGTTCAGGAACGCTGCCGGGGGTATAAGCCGTCCTGATTTAGGAGCGATCGCCGCCGCCGCTGCCCCGTCCATCGAACGCAGCCCGCGGCCCGCGGTCTGAGGAAGGAGGTAGATGTGAGCACCATCCGGCGCGTCACGATCATCGCTCTGGCGGCGGCGAGCGCATCGCTGGTCTTCGTTCCCGTGGCTGGAGCCCACGCCCGTTCCCATCGAGCCCGGGCCCGTTCCCAACGAGCTCAGGCCCGTTCCCACGGAGCGCACGCTCGCTCCCACCGGCACTACGCCGGCGGCGGCGGTCAGGCCCCCTCGAGCGTCGGCCAGTCGAACCGCTTCTCCCCCGAGGTGATCCGGACCGACAGGCCACCCACGGGGTACGCGGTGACATTTCGCTTCTGGGATCCATCGGCGACCAGCGTCCAGATCAAGGGCGAGTGGTACTTCTCGAATCCGGCGCAGACGACGACCGCGAGCAGCCAGGGACTGCTTCCGTTCCAATGGTCGCCAGGCGACGTTCCGATCGCCTATCCGAACTCGTATGAGGCCAACTGGCCGGTCAGCGCGATGACCAAGGACCCCCGCACGGGGGTGTGGACGTACACCACGCCGCTGCCGTCCGGGGTGTTCAACTACGGATTCTTCGTCAACTGCTCGAGCTCCACGCAGACAGGGTGCACCGAGATCGCCGACCCGAGCAACGCGCCGTGGAACGTGCGTCACGGCGTCACGGCGGGATCGACCGAGCCCACGAGCCAGGTGTACGTGCCGTCGGATCCCCGGTTCCACACGGTCAATTACTGGTGGCAGGCCCCGAGCCGCATTCACGGCTCGCTCGTCGACGAGACCTACAACTCCCCATTGTCAACGAGCCCGATGGGGAAGAACTACCTGGCGATCTACACGCCGCCCGGCTACGACCCGAACCGCTCGACTCCATATCCGACGCTGTACCTCAGCCATGGAGGCGGCGGTAACGAGATCGACTGGAGCACGCAGGGGGTGGCCGGGAACATCCTGGACAACCTGATCGTCACGGGACAGATCCCGCCGATGGTCGTCGTCATGACGAACTTCAACGGGTTCGGCGGCGGCTGCGGCACGAGCAGTTGGGAGACCGACTACGACCAGAACCTGGTCGGCGCCGTGATCCCGTACGTCCAGTCGCACTACGACGTGGCGACCGACCCGTCGCAGCGGGCGTTCGCCGGCCTGTCCTGCGGCGGCGACCTCGCCGGCACGCTGCTGACGAACTACACCGGCGAATTTGACTACTTCGGGCTCATGAGCCCGGCGCCGAACACGGTCGGGACGCTCAGCGCGGCTCAACAGGCTGCGATCAAGCAGGTCGCGGTGATGGTCGGCGGCGGCTGGCAGGACCCGCTGCACCCGTTCGCTCTAACCGACCTGTCAGCCGTGCAATCGGCGGGGGGCGAGGTCTTCCCCGACTTCATCAACGGCGGACACGAGTGGTACGTCTGGCGGATCCTGCTCCGGGACTTCCTGACCCGGGTGGCGTTCGAACCGGTCGTGGGCTGAATGAACGCCGGGTTCAGTCGAACAGCTCTGACAGAGCGCCGAGCGCGTCTGCATCCGCGCCGGCGCTCATGTCGGCGTGGAAGGGCGGGGAGATCGAGGTCAGCCCACCGTCGACGACGAGCGTCGTCCCGGTCACGTACTCCGCGCCCGGGGACAGGAGGAACAGCACGCACTCGGCCACCTCGGCCGCGGTCCCCATGCGCCGCTTGGGGATCTTCGGCAGCACGGTGTCGAGCGAGGGCACGCGGCCCGTGGCGTAGAAGTAGCTTGAGGAGTCCGTCTCGATGATCCCGCCGTTGACCGCGTTGACGTTGACGCCGCGCGGCGCGAGCTCGACCGCCATGTAGCGCGCCCACGTCTCGATCGCCGCCTTGGCCGACCCGAGGTTGGCGTAGGTCGGGAACGAGCGGATGCTCCCGTAGCTGGACAGGACCACGATCCGGCCGCCGCCCTCTGGCATGAGCCGCACCGCGCGCTGCGTCCCGACCACGAACGCGCGCACGTTGAGGTTGAAGGTGCGCTCGAGGTGATGGGGCTTGAGGTCCATGAAGTGGTGGAAGTTGCTGGCCGAGGCGTTGGAGACGAAGAAGTCGAGGCGCCCGAAGTGCTCCTGGACCTGGTCGAACATCGCCTCGATCTCCTCGAGGCTCTCGAGGTCGGCCCGGATCGCCAACCCGCTGGCGCCGAGGCGCTCGATCTCGGCGACCGTCTCGCGGGCGAGTTCATCGTTCTGCTTGTAGTTGACGATGACCTTGGTTCCGCGCGCAGCCAGCCGCAGCGCCAGAGCGCGGCCGATGCCGCGCGAGGCTCCGGTGATCAGAGCGACCTTGCCCTCGAACCCGCGGCGGGGACCGGGGAGCAGGGCGTCTTGGGGTTCGGATTCGGAGTGGCTCATCGTCTCAGTAGGTCCCGCGCGATCGTGGTTTTCTGGATCTCGGCGGTGCCCTCCTCGAAGCGCTGGGCGCGGGCGTCGCGGTAGACGCGTTCGATCGGGCTCGAGGACCAGTACCCAAGGCCGCCGTGAACCTGGAGCGCGCCGTCGGTCACGCGCTGGAGCATCTCGCTCGCGAACAGCTTGGCCATCGCGGCCTCCATGGGGGCGCTCCCGCGTTCCTCCCAGGTGGTGGCGGCGTGGCGCACGAGGCGGCGGGCTGCCTCGAGGTCGGTGGCCATCTCGGCGAGCTTGAACGCGATCGCCTGGCGCTCGGCGATCTTCTTGCCGAACGTCTCGCGCTGCTGGGCATAGCCGAGGGCCAGGTCGAGCGCGCGCTGGGCCAGGCCAACGCAGGTGGTGGCGAGCGAGATGCGGCTCGGGCCGAGGAAGCCGCTCAGCGCGATCTCGACGCCCTGGCCCTCTTCGCCGAAGCGGTCGGCCACCGGCACCGGGGCGCGATCGAACACGATGTGACCGTGGTCCGTTCCGCGCACACCCATCGTCTCGGGCATCTCGCGGTTGTCGATGCCCTCGCCGTGGGACGGCACCATCAGCGCGACGGTCCCCTCGGTACCGCGCGTTCCCTCCACCCGGGCGAAGGTCATCAGGTAGTCGGCGATCGTCCCGAAGGTGATCAGGTGCTTCTCGCCGCTCAGGTAGTAGGTGTCGCCCTCGCGCACGACGCTGCAGCGGATGTCGGCGCCGCTGCCGGCGCCCGGCTCGGTCAGCGTGAACGCCACCTTGATCTCGCCGGCCACGGTGGGCTTGATGAAGCGCTCGCGCTGGTCGTCGTTGGCGTGGGAGTCCATCGGGCGCCAGATGCCGTTGGCGACGTGGACGATCATCCGTAGCGAGGCGTGGGACATCGAGAACAGCTCGAGCAGCTCGAGATAACTCGTGAACGGGATGCCGGCGCCCCCGTATTCCACGGGCGCCGCCAGTCGCAGGTAGCCGC
>Ga0335075_10011658_pt1 | contig 13285 bp, 8 predicted proteins | sample Lox_Sample_24_FD_206723 | JGI IMG/M metagenome (GOLD analysis project Ga0335075, IMG submission 206723) | Soil microbial communities from Loxahatchee National Wildlife Refuge, Florida, United States - Lox_Sample_2.4 | ecosystem: Environmental > Terrestrial > Soil > Wetlands | place: USA: Florida...
CAGATCCAGCAGCTCGTAGCGTACCCCGCCGGCCACCATGTAACTGCCGGGGTCCACTCGCACCACCACGCCGCGCCCAGTGTTTTCTACAGTCACCGGCCCGCTGATGTAGTGGAACTCCAGCGGTCGCAGCGCGGTGTTCAGATGTGCGCCCCGGATGTCGACTGGCGACTGCTCGTGCCCCTTTGAGCAGGCCTCGTACGCCGGGTCGAGTTTGCCCCACACCAGCGGACCGGTGTGTCCCTCGTAGTTCCAGTACGCGGAGTTCTGTGCAGTGCAGACGGCGGAAAAGCCAAGCAGAAAAGCGGCAGCAGCAAAAAAGCGCATCCTTAGCTCCCTAAGCGAGGACGCCTCCGGCATCCCCGGAAAAATTCTATAGCTTTTCAGGAAGAAGCGTCTCCGGCACGCTCGCCGTGCACGCGGGAGTCCCAACCTGCGCGGATGCGCAGGCCACTCCACTTCCCGAGGTTTACAGGAGATGGACGCGGGAGCACGCAAAACAGAACTGACAAAGGGAGGGGTGACGGCCAGGAATAAAGGGATCAGACCAGTTTTCAGGCGATCTTTCGGTATGGCTCGCGGTCGATCAATGCACACGACCGGATACGCAACTCTTCGACCACCTGCTTTTGAATCTGCAGCGCATCATCCTGCGCATCGATAATCCTGCGCCGGATCATGATCTCGTTCTCTTTTCCAAGAGCGCGCTCAATATCGGTTAATTTAGCCAGAAGTGTAGAAATCATGGGCCCACCTTCACAGTGGAAGTGTGCCCTGAAGTGCGCCCGCAGGATGTGACGCCTGTCACTCAACGTGGGCGGCCCGGGCGCGAAGCGAAATTCTGACCGTAGAAAGGCCCCGGAGCCGATTGCGAGCTCCGGGGCCGTATTCAGTTCGCGGTTACTTTGCGGCTGCGGCCACGCCTGCCTGTTCGGCCAGCTTGGCGGCCTTGTCGGTCGCTTCCCAGGTAAAGTCCGCCTCGGTGCGGCCAAAGTGGCCATATGCTGCGGTCTTCTGATAGATCGGACGGCGCAGGTTCAGGCTCTCGATGATCCCCTTCGGTGTGAGCGAGAAGTTCTTGCGCACCAGCTCCGTGAGCTTGGCTTCGCCCACCTTCCCGGTGCCGAAAGTCTCAATGCGCACACTCACCGGCTCCGCTACGCCGATGGCGTAGGCAAGCTGCACCTCGGCCCTGTCGGCCAGCCCTGCGGCCACAATGTTCTTGGCGATGTGGCGCGCCATGTAGGCAGCCGAGCGGTCCACCTTGGTCGGATCCTTGCCGCTGAAGGCGCCACCGCCATGGCGTCCCGCACCCCCGTAGGTGTCCACGATAATTTTGCGGCCGGTCAGGCCAGTGTCGCCCATGGGGCCGCCAATCACGAACCGGCCCGTGGGATTAATGTGGTACTTGGTGTGCTCGTCGAGCCACTTGGCCGGCAGAACGGCCTGGATGACGTGCTTGAGAATATCGGCGTGCAGGTCTTCGTTCGACACGCTCTCCGAGTGCTGGCTCGAGATCACCACCGCGTCAATACGCGCCGGTTTGCCATTCTCGTCGTACTCCACCGTCACCTGGCTCTTGCCGTCGGGCCGCAGATAGGGCAGCTTGCCGCTCTTGCGCACCTCGGTCAGCCGGCGCGTGAGCTTGTGAGCGAGTGAGATGGCGGCCGGCATCAGTTCCGGAGTTTCGTTGGTGGCATAGCCGAACATCATGCCCTGGTCGCCGGCGCCGCCCGTGTCCACGCCCTGGGCAATATCGCCCGACTGCTTGTTGATGGTCGAGATCACCGCGCAGGTGTTTGAGTCGAAACCGTACACCGCATTGTCATAGCCGATGGAGGCGACCACCCCGCGCACCAGGCTCTGGAAGTCGACGTAGGCTTTGGTTGTAATCTCGCCGGCAATGACCACCAGTCCGGTGGCTGTGAGCGTCTCGGCGGCTACTCGGCTGTAAGGGTCCTGCTCCAGGCAGGCATCCAGAATCGCGTCCGACACCTGGTCGGCGATCTTGTCCGGATGGCCTTCTGTGACAGATTCAGAGGTAAACAAGAAACGGTCGCTCAAATTCAGACTCCTTCCCACTGAAGGGATATTCATGATCCGCCGCCAGAGGCGGGCTTAATCTTCAATTAGTACCCATCTATGGTAATTGTGCCGGGCAGCGCGGAGCAAAGACTGGCAGCGAACAGCGTGGATAGCCGGTTCAACGGCTCGTTGCGGTATTGAGCCGCGCGGTGGCAGACAGCTCCACCCTCAAGCAGAATCAGATCAGCGCCAGAGCACGTACAAAGACCCGCCCCAGGAAAGCCCGTGCCGGCGCCACAACCGCCGTGAGAATCCGCTCGGGAAGCAGCGTGCTCCACCAGCCTGAGCGCACGCCATAGTAGCGTACCGCCAGGAATGCGGCCAGCGCCACAGCGAGCAGCAGCAGCGCTGCGCCCAGCCAGCGCACGCGCAGCTCCACGGCATCATGGTGCTGAATGCGCGCCCGTCCCACGTTGGTAGCGAAGGTCGTCCAGCCGTGCTCATCTTCGGCCCCCTGCCCAGCCGCGTCGTAGGCCTTCACGAAGCGATCCGTCCAGTCGCGCTCGTCCAAGCCCAGCGCGCTCGCGTAACCGCGCACAATCCCCTTATTCAGAATGCCGCCCGGCAATTGGCGAAATTTGTCCTGTTCCAGCGCGAGCAGGTGCCGCTGGCTGATTTTGGTGACGGCCGTTATGTCTTCCAGCGCAACTCCGCGGGAGATCCGCTCCATGCGCAGGTCTTCGCCAAAACTACTCATAGCCGACCAAAACGGGTGCCGGACCCGAAAGATTTCCACAAATACGATAAACCCGGACCCCGGCTGCGTCAAAATGATTCAGCATTAGCCCCTTTATTATCATGAGTCTGGATGGGAAAGTGCCAATCCGGGACTTCCGGCGATTCTGGGCCGCCGGGCCGGGACGGGCTCCGCGGATTTCCCCAGCCTATCTCACCGCGCGTTGCACACCTTGCCTTGCCCGCTGCTGTTACGCTTGAAGCGAAGACGCTTCCCTCAGGGCCTTTCCCGACAAGCGAGGCGTACAGAAACAAACCGGCATGAACAAACTGATCTTCGCCAATCTGCTGCACCGTCCGCTGCGCTCCATCATCAGCATCTTTGCTGTTGCCATCGAAGTCATCATGATCCTGTCGATCGTGGGCTTCTTCATGGGCATGCTCAATGACCAGAAGGAGCGGACCAACGGCATTGGCGCGGATCTGATGATGACGCCCTCCAACGCGAGCTTCTTTAACGGCGTGAGCGGCGCCGCTATGCCGGTTGTCGATGAGCAGGCGCTCATCAAGCTGCCCCACGTAACGGTTGTGTCGCCCGCGATTCAGAAGCTGTCTACCAAACCCACCGTGGAGATCCTCTACGGCATCGATTATTCGAGCTTCAACGCGCTAAAGCCTTTCGTCTTTGTTTCCGGCGGCCCATTCAAAGGGCCTGACGATGCGATCATCGACGATATCCTTGCGGGTTCCGGCAAGGGCTATCGCGTCGGCGATCCCATCACAATTCTCGATCACACATTTCATATCTCCGGCATTGTCGAAGCGGGCAAGGGCGGTCGCAAGCTGATCCCGCTCGAGACCATGCAGCAGCTCATCGGCGCGCCCGGAAAGGCATCTCTCTTTTACATCAAGGTCGACGACCCCGCCAACGAAGACCTCGTGACCAGCGAGATCCACGGGACGCGCGGCTTTCAAGACAACACGGTCACATCGATCAACGCCTGGCTCGACGAGATGACGCCCAGCAAAATTCCCGGCTTCAATCTCTCGGTTGAGATCATCACCGGCATTGCCGTCGTCATCGGCTTCCTGGTCATCTTCCAATCGATGTACACGGCTGTGCTGGAGCGCACCCGCGAGATCGGCATTCTCAAGTCGATGGGAGCTTCGAAGCCCATCATCGTGAGCGTAGTCCTGCGCGAGTGCGCGGTGCTGGCTGTGGCCGGCGTCCTCATGGGCATTGCGGGAACCTACGGCGTGCGCGCTACGCTGCTGCACTTTTTCCCTACGCAGCACTTCGAGATTGCCGGGCGATGGCTCGCGCAGGCTGGCATAATCGCCTTTGCCGGCGCGCTCTTTGGCGCGCTTTATCCCTCATGGATGGCCGCACGCAAAGACCCCATCGACGCGCTCGCCTACGAATAATGGGGCTATTTGCTGTGATTTCCGCGGCTTTTCGTCACCGCACTGTGCTATTCTTTGCTTATTGACGAAGCACACTTCCGAAATTTATTGACTGCTTTCATGAGTGTGCGGGCCTTTTCGCCCTTCGCCTGCGTCGAGCGTTCATCGCGGCGTGCCTTTTTCGGGCTGCTTTGATTTCGATCTGCAGAGCATCTTTGCGTCACTTCTGACAGTTGATGTTCCATACAACCCACTTGAAGGAGAGCCATGACTATGGAAAGGAATTCGTGTATTCAGCGGAGCTTCGCCCTGTTCGCTTTGGCGGCGTTGTTCTTCGCGGCATTCGCCGGCGTATTCGCAGCAGCGCAAACGTCAGGCGCGGGCACCATTACGGGAGCGGTTACTGATGCCAACCAGGCCGTCATCCCGGGCGCGCAGGTAAACGTTACGGATACAGACACTGGCGTAGTGCATGCCTACACATCAAATGAGGCTGGCATTTACACCGCGCCGTTCCTTCTCCCCGGTCATTACAAGGTCGACGCAACGGCCGCCAACTTCAACAAGGTCGAGACCACCGGCATTACTCTCCTGGTTGGCCAGGTGCTCACCATCAATCTAACCCTGAACGTCAGCTCCTCCAGCACCACTGTCGAGGTCTCCGGAACCAACCAGATTCTCGATACGGAAAAGACTGAAGTCTCGCAGGTGGTCGACAACCAGCTGGTGCAGAACCTGCCGGTCGCGGCCCGCAACTGGAGCTACTTTGTACTGCTCACCCCCAATGTGACCCAGGATGGCGGCACAGGCCTGATCAGCTTTCACGGAATCAGCGGCCTCTACAACCAGAACTACGTGGACGGCGCCAACAACAACCAGATGCTCTTTAGCGAAGCGCGCGGCCGTTCGAGCGGCGCTCCTTACGTCTACTCGCTCGATTCCATCAAGGAGTTCCAGGCCGAGACGTCTAACTATTCCGTCGAGTTCGGTCAGGCTGCCGGCGGGCAGGTGAACGCCATCACGAAGAGCGGCACCAACGACCTGCATGGTGACCTGTTCTACTACCTTCGCTATCCCGACCTTAATGCGCTCGACCCCTACAGCAAATACCAGGCTCTGTACAACGGCGCAACCAAGTTTCTGCTCACCCAGCCTATTCACCAGCAGCAGCAGTTCGGAGGCAGTGTCGGCGGCCCGCTCATCAAGGACAGGCTGTTTTACTTCTTCACCTATGACGGCTACCGTCGCGTGGGCCGCGTGCTCTATTCAGATACCAACACCATTACGCTCACTCCCACGCCGAGCAACTCGGGCAACACGATCATTTCGCCCACGCAATGCCCCACTACCATTTCCAGCGGGCAGTGCACCGCGGGCATCACCTTTCTGCAGACGGTCGCCAACATCGGCGCCGGAGATGCGCCGCCCTCGCGATTCCTGAAGCAGAATCTCTTTTTCCCGCGCCTCGACTATCACATCAACGCCCGGAACGATGCCTTCGTCGATTTCAACTTTGTTGATACCGACAGCAGCAATGGCTACAGCACGGCCAACACGTTTTCAAACAGCTCACCTTCCACGAACGGTCCTACCAGCTATCACGAGCGGTTCCTGGTGGGAGGATTGACTACCGTTGTCACCAACACTGCCGTCAACGAAATTCATGCACAGTGGGGCCGCGATCTTGAGACCGCCGGCGCCAATGCATCGGGCCCCAGCATCGCTACCGGCATTGTCACTTTCGGCATGCCCAACGCGCTGCCGCGAGTGGCCGAGCCAGATGAGCATCGCATCCAGGCCACAGACGTTTTTTCCAAGGAGCTTGGCCGCCAGTCGCTCAAGTTTGGTGGAGACGCGAATATCGTGCACGAGGTCATGATCAATCTCTTCCAGGGCGGCGGTATTTACAGCTACGGCGAATCCACGCCCGGCGCCAACTTCGTTGACTGGATCCAGGATGCTTTCCAGGGGCAGGGAGGCGACACTGATCCCTACGCCGGTTATCACTACAACACCTTCGTGCAGACCGTCGATGCGGTGAACACCAAGCCCGGCACACAGGGCCGAGATGACTTCTGGATGACGATGTACGACGGCTTTGCAGAGGACACGTGGAAGGTGAGCCCGAAGTTCACCGTGAACGGCGGTGTCCGCTGGGATGTACAGCTTACGCCCAGTCCCGGCCTGATCAACAACAATTACGCGCCTCTCTCCACCGAATACACCAAGACCATCAAGAATGTTCTCGACCGTGTGCAGCCGCGCTTCGGCTTCTCGTGGAATCCATACACAGGCACGGTGGTTCGCGGCGGTTACGGCCTGTTCTCTGCGCTCAACCAGGGCAGCACCTACTACGCCATGCGCGTAGAAAACGGTGTCGTGCAGATCAACTACAACTACACCGGCTGCGAGGCTAGCGTGGGGAGCGTGACCAAGGCTAAATGCCCCACGGTTCCAAGTCCTGCAACGAGTCTTCAGTATCCCAACGTGCCGTTTCCTGTGACTGGCCCGTCGCTCTCCAAGGCGCTCTACCCCAGCGGAGGCGCCGCTCCGCAGGTTGCTGGCCCCACCATTTCCGGATCGCAAAGCTTCCATGGACTCGATCCCAACTTCGTGCCGCCTTTTACGCACGAGTTTGAGCTGTCTGTGGAGCAGGCCATGCCCTTGAAGATGTCATTGAGCCTCGGCTACGTGGGTACGCGCGGCATGCGGCTTCCGGTTTTCGTGGACTCCAACCTCATCGGTGTCAGTCCCAGCGGCGTCGCGAGCTACAACGTGCTCGACTCCAGCAACAACCTGCTCCGGCAGATCACGGTTCCCGTTTATCGGCCGGCCGATAGACGCAACACAAACCTGGCAAGCTTCAACACCGGCTTCAGCGTAGCCAACACCTGGTATAACGCGATGGGCGTTACCGTGAAACGTCCGTTCGATAAGGGAGTGGAAGTGCTGCTGAACTACACCTGGGCGCACGCAACCGATACAGGTCAGGTGGGGGGCGCAAACGGCACTTTCTTCGGCGGCGACGTGCCGCTCAATCCGAACAATATCCGCGGTGAGAACGGACCCTCCGACATCGATATCCGAAACCGCATGACGGTGAGCTTCGTCTATCAGCCGCAGTTCGCCTTCGGCAACAAGGTCGTCAAGAACATTGTGGACGGTTTCCGCTTCTCCGGTGACGATATCGCCTCCGGCGGCGAACCCATCTACCTGGCCATGAGCGGTACCGTTTATAGCGGTTCCACCAGCGCCACCAGCTATGGTGACGACGGTGGCATCTATGGCGGCGCCATGAGCTCCAGCTCCGGCCTGCCCACCACCGGGCGTCCGCCGCAGATCGGGCGCAACAGCATCCCGATGCCCGGCTACAACAACCTCGATCTGCGCGTGACTCGCGATATTCCCATCCACGACCAGATATCCATGGAGATTGTGGGCGAGGCATTCAACGCGCTCAATCACACCATCATCGCCGGCGTGAACAGCACATACTCGCAGTACACGGTGGCCAGCGGAACGACGACGGCGGCTGTGGCATGCGCCGCGAGCGGCGCCGCTCCTGCCAACTCCACGCTGCAAGGCTGCATCTCGCCTTACTCGGGAACGGGTTTGAGCGCATTCCGCGCCACCAGTTCCACTTCTAACTCGCTCTACGGTGCGCGCCAGTTGCAGGTCTCGGCCAAGCTGTTCTTCTAACCGCTCCCTTCAACCCGGAAAACGGCAGCTTCGGCTGCCGTTTTTCTTCTGGCCCTGTTCCGATTTTCCGCCGCGTCCCCGCGATCGGCGATACTGGAAGAGAAGGAGCGCCGCGATGGCAGCGGCGGTGCGCCCCGTGCCTTCCATGACCGATCAGCTTGTTTCTCTCGACCTCGTCTCCATCGATCAAATTCGCGCGGCCGCTGCGCGCATCGCCGCTATCGCCATCCGCACGCCGCTTCTCCGCGCGCCGTTTTCCGGCATCGATAGCGGTGAAATCTGGCTCAAGGCAGAGAGCCTGCAACCCATTGGCGCCTTTAAGATTCGCGGCGCGTCGAACAAAATTCTTCAGCTTTCACCGGAGCAGATTGCCCGCGGAGTGATTACTTATTCGAGCGGCAACCATGCACAGGGCGTAGCCTGCGCAGCCCGCCAGGTGGGTGCAAAGGCAGTCATCGTCATGCCTTCGAACGCTCCGGCCGTCAAGCGTGCCGCCACGCTGGCCCTCGGCGCCGAGATTGTTGATGTCGGCCTGGCTTCCAGCGAGCGCTTTGCCGTTGCCGAAGAGCTTGTCCGCCAGCATGGCTATGTCGTCATTCCACCCTACGACGACGAGCACATCATCGCCGGCCAGGCCACCTGCGGCCTTGAAATCGTCGAGCAACTGCCGGACGTGGACCTTGTGCTTTCACCCGTCTCCGGCGGCGGCCTGCTGAGCGGCGTAGCCGCGGCGGTCAAGCGGTTGAGCCCGCATGCCAAGGTCTTCGGCGTCGAGCCGGAGCTGGCCGGCGACGCGGCAGAAAGTTTTCGCAAAGGCTCCATTGTCACCTGGCCAGCCGAGCTCACCAGCCGCACCATCGCCGATGGTCTGCGCACCCAAAGCGTGGGCGCGCGCAACTTCGCCCATATCCAGTCCTTCGTGGACGGAATCGTCACCGTTACCGAGGCCGAGATTCGAGCCGCCATGCGCGCCATCGTCGCCGCCACGCGCCTGGTTCCCGAGCCCAGCGGCGCCGTCACCACGGCCGCGCTGCTCTTTCATGGGCACGAGTTGCCAAGTTATCGCAAAGTTGCGGCCATCGTGAGCGGCGGCAACGTCGATCCCGGTCAACTGGCCCAGGTGCTCACCGAATCCGCCGGATAGCGTCGTTCGGATTATGATTCTTTACGTGATGAATCGCCGTAGATTTTCGCTTGCTTTGCTTCTGGCCTCGCTTTTGATCTGCACCGCGCTGAATTCGCAGGGCGAAAAAAAGCCGCAGCAGATCGTGAAGCCCATGGCCGGGCCGCGTGCCACCGCGCTGCGTGTCACTCCGCTCTACGTTTCGCCCGACCCCAGCTCCCAGCGCGTCGACAAGGTGCAGATCGGCCGCGAAATGGTCGTCGCCGAAAAAAGCGGCCCCTGGATGCGTGTTTATGCCAACACCGACATCGAGGAGATGCACACCCAGGACACGCCCGAGATCGGTGGCGATGACGTGCCTCCGCCGGTCTCCGGCTGGCTCCAGGCCAAGGGCATCGTCGAAGAGTCCACGCCCAACGGCGATCAGATCATCATGGGCGCGGCCGCCAACCAGGAAGCGCTCGCCTCCGATCCGCGCGGTCCCGCCAATGCCGCGCAAAGCGCGCGCCTGCTCTATCGTCGCGTAGCGGAGATGTTCCCCAACTCGCCGCTCGCGCCGGAGGCTGCCTGGCGTGCCGCCGATATCGAATGGCAGATCGAAAAGGCCGATGCATCGAGCAGGCCCTCGTCCCGCGAAAAAGACCCCTACATGCGCGAGCAGATGGACGAAGACGCGCTACGCAAAGTCATCAAGTATTACCCGCGCACCCGCTGGGCTGCCCTGGCCGCCTTCGATCTCATCGATAACAAGCTCTGCGGAGACTGGCAGGGAAGCGAACAGTGTCCTGCAAAGGAAGCCGACTATTACGAGAAGTACGCCAACGAGTACCCTGACGGTCCGCGCACCGCGCAGGCCCTGTACGATGCCGTCTACCGTGCCGCTGTGCTCACCAACATGTTTCAGACCGACGGTAACGACAAAAAAGCCGAGGAGGCCCATAACCACGCCCGCCAGCTCGCCGAGCAGCTCAAGCAGCACTTTCCGGATTCGGACTATACCCTGCGCGCCGGAACGATTGTCTACAAACTCGATCAGGACGTTCCCGTTTTCGGCATCGACCAGCAATAGTCGCGTCGTCAACGGCCGATTGCACCGCGTTCCATGCTGACCGATTCATGGAGGCTGTTTGAATCTCTATTTTGTTTCTGTCCTGCTGGGAATCGTCGAAGGGCTGACCGAATTCCTGCCCGTAAGCTCCACGGCTCATCTACGCATCGCCGAAGCCATGATGAAGATTCCGCTCGACGATCCTTACTGGAAGATGTACACCGTCGTCATCCAGCTCGGCGCCATCCTTGCACTGTGCCTGCTCTTTCTCACCCGCATCCTCGACTTCATCCGCACCTTTCCCGAAGGCGAAGACGGCCGCCATGGCTGGCTCGATCACCCCATCTCGCTTACGCTCATCGCCTTCATCTGCACCTCGATTCCGGCGCTGGTCCTGCATAAGTGGAGTGAGAAAAATCTCGGCAGCCTCACCGCCATGGCGTTAGCACTGCTCCTCGGCGGCATGGCGATGTGGGTCGTCGACACGTGGTCCGAGCGCCGTGATCCGGACACCACCGACGTGGAGCAGATGACGCTTCTGCAGGCCATCTGGATCGGCCTTTGTCAGACTCTTTCCGCCATCTTTCCCGGTGCTTCGCGTTCCATGACTACCATCGCCGCCGGCCAGATGGTCGGCCTCGACCGCCCCGCCGCCCTTGAATTCAGTTTCCTGCTCTCGATCCCAACCATGATCGCTGCGACCGGCTGGGACCTGTTCAAGGAGATCCACCACGGCAGCGCTCCCGGCGCTGCAGCCCATGTCGCCATGAACACCCAGCGCTGGATCGTGCTGCTCATCGGTACCGCCATCTCATTTATTGTGGCTCTCGGGGTAGTCGAGTGGTTCCTCCACTGGGTCCGCCGCCATGGCTTCACCGTCTTCGCGATTTACCGCATCCTCATTGGCTTGGCACTCCTGATCTTCGGCGCCAGATTGCTCGGCGCCTGAAATGACCAGTCTTTCCGGCCTGGTCAGGCAACCCGCGCCGGGGGTGGACATCATGGTTCCCCCGCTGCCTTTTGCACCGGTTTCGCCTTTCCACGCGCCGATAATAAAAGCTGCTCTGGGACTTTTCCCACCCCAGCGGCTCGCCGCGGAGCTGTCTTTACACGGCCGGCCACGGTTTGCAACTGGAGCGGAACCGCCCCGTCATGAAGCCGATTCGCATCGTACTCTCGCCCACGCGCAGCCGCCCTTTGAACGTCTTTCTGGGGTTGCTGATGCTGCTGGTCTCGCTGTTACTGCTTCTCGCCCTGATCACCTGGCATGCCTCCGATCCTTCGCTGAACACTGCTGTCGATCCCGGGCTGCCGCACGCGGCGCACAACTGGATCGGCCCCTTCGGCGCGTTTCTGAGCGATCTGCTTCTCCAGTCCTTCGGCATCACCATCTTCCTGCTGCCCATCTGGCTTGGGGCTATCGGCTGGACCTGGATGCACTCCCAACCCGGCGGCTCGCCGGTCCTGCGCTGGATCGGCGTTCTGCTCTCGCTCGCCTTTCTGCCCACCGTCTTTGGCCTCATGCCCTGGCACTGGCGCTGGCTCCATCTCGTCCCCATTGAGGGGGTAGTGGGTCGCCTCATGGCCGGCCTGCTGGTCGGCTATCTCAACATCCAGGGTGCGTGGCTGGTCGCTGCCGTGCTCGCAATCGCCGGCCTCTACTTTGCCTCCGCCGTCAGCTTCTACACACTCAAGGAGTGGCTCGGCGAAAAATGGCTGCAGGCAGTCTCCCTCTATGAGCGCTGGCAAAACTGGCGTGAAGAACGTGCCGAGCTCCGTGCCGAGCGCGATGCCGCTTCGGGCGAAGACGAGCGGTGGGACGATGCGCACGAACCAGCAGCCGAACCGCAGTTCGCGCAAGCCGCGAGTCGCGCCGGATTTTTCGCCCGGCTCTTCTCGCGCCGCCAGCGGGCGCCCGAGAGCGATCTGCTCGATGAGGTACCTGCTTTCCAGCGCGTCAATAGCCAGAACGCTGTGGCGCAGGAGATCCCGATCACTCCTCAGACCAGAAGGACCAGCATCTGGGAGACGGCCGAAGAAGAACCACGGCCCGAGCCGGTGCAGGCTCAACCAACCGTCGCGCCCATCCGCATGGACGCTACACCCGCGCGTACCGCCGAAGCACATTCCGCCCAGGTACACGCGTTTGAGACGCGCCCGCCGCAGCCGCATCCGGTTCCGGCCCAGCAAGAATCGCATCCCGCGCCATTTCCATTCGGCTCGCACGCGTCTACACCAGCGCAGCCCGACGGCGCCATTGCCATCCACAACCGCGCCGATGCGGAGATTCGCACCGCTACCGTTGCGCCCAAGAATGTGAGCGGCTTCAAGCTGCCGCCCAGCACGCTGCTCAACACCGGCGAGGGTCCGCAGACCATCCGCGAAGAAGAGCTGCGCGAGGAAGCAAAAGTACTGGTTGAGAAATGTGCCGAGTTCGATGTGCGCGGCCAGGTTGTGCAGATCAATCCCGGCCCCATGGTCACCACCTATGAGTTCAAGCCGGAAGCCGGCGTGAAGTATTCGCGCGTCACAGGCCTGGCCGACGATCTGTGCCTGGCCATGCGCGCTGAGAGCATCCTCATCGAACGCATGGCCGGAAAAAGCACCGTTGGCATCCAGGTGCCGAACCACGAGCGCGAAACCATTCATCTGCGCGATGTAATCGAGAGCGAAACCTTCGCCAAAGCCAAGTCGCGGCTCACGCTGGCCATGGGCAAGGACATCAACGGCCGCATCGTCACCGCAGACCTGGCCTCGATGCCGCACGTGCTCATCGCCGGATCGACAGGCTCGGGCAAATCCGTGGCCATCAACGCCATGATCATGAGCCTGCTCTATCGCACCACGCCTAACCAGGTGCGGCTCATCCTCGTCGATCCCAAGCGCGTCGAGCTCGGCATGTATGAAGGCATTCCGCATCTGTTTACGCCGATCATCACCGAGCCCAAGTCCGCCGCCAACGCACTGCGCAACGCCGTGCGCGAAATGGAGCGCCGGCTCAAGCTGCTTGCCAGCCGCAGCGTGCGCAACATCGATCAGTACAACAAGCTCTTCGAAGGCGCCATGCCCACGCTCTTTGACGACGGTCAGCAGGAAGAGCCGCTGCCGTATATCGTCATCATCATCGACGAGCTCGCCGACCTGATGATGCTCGACCGCGCCAACGTTGAAGAATCCATCACCCGTCTTGCGCAGATGGCCCGCGCCGTCGGCATTCATCTTGTCCTGGCCACGCAGCGGCCCAGCGTCGA
>Ga0335075_10011660_pt1 | contig 13284 bp, 10 predicted proteins | sample Lox_Sample_24_FD_206723 | JGI IMG/M metagenome (GOLD analysis project Ga0335075, IMG submission 206723) | Soil microbial communities from Loxahatchee National Wildlife Refuge, Florida, United States - Lox_Sample_2.4 | ecosystem: Environmental > Terrestrial > Soil > Wetlands | place: USA...
GATCCCCGAGTCCACGTCACCGCCGAGGTCCGGGCCGGTGCGAGTCGCGTAGGCCCAGCGGCAGTAGAAGGGGTCGTCGGCCTCGTCCGGCTCACCGGACGCGTGGTCCGTGCCGTGGTTGGTGACGCGGACGATGCCGTCGGCGGACGTGCCGGAAATCACCCAGCCCGGTGCGCTGGCGACCCGGGTGAAATCGCCGCGCTCCACGGGCAGCGGCTCCTCGGTGGCCTGCCACACCGGGTCGTCCGGCGCGAGCAGCAGGCCGGCGAAGCCCTTCGACGCCCAGTACGGCGAGCCCGGTCCCGAGTACGGCTGCCGGATCGGCAGGAACGCGCCGTGCCAGCCGATGGACAGCGTGCCGTCCTCGCGCAGGCAGCCCGCGGACAGGAAGTACCGCAGCATCCCGCTCGCGATCCGCCTGGTGAGGCCGGGTGCCAGCGGGGTGGCGTCGAACAGCGCGCCCGCCCAGAACGGCGCGAGCGCGGCGCAGCGGTACGTCAGCGACCGGCCTTGGAACAGCGGGGCGCCATCCCCGCCGACCAGGTGGGCCGCGTCCTCCAGGTACCGTCGCAGCCGCGACCGGTACCGCTCCTCGAGCCCGGGCTCGGCGCGGTCGCCCGCGATGCGGCAGTACCACAACGGGTACAGGTGCATGGCCCAGCCGTTGTAGTGGTCGAAGTTCCGCGTGCCGCCGTCGGTGTACCAGCCGTCGCCCCGGTACCAGTCCTCGGTGCGGGTGATCGCGTGCCCGATGTCCGCGGGGTCCCACGTTCCGCCCGCCGACCGCGAGAACGCCGCGGCGACGGCGCGAAACCAGACCCAGTTGTTGTCGGGGACCCACGCGCCGGGGAACGCGCCGAGCCAGTCAAGTACCCGTGACCGCACCGCGTCGTCCAGCCGGTCCCAGATCCACGGCCGGGTCTCGTGCAGCGCAAGCACGATCGACGCGGCCTCCACCTTCGCCTGGTCGATCTCGTCAAGCCGCGGCCACCGCTGCGCCGCGCCCGGGTCCGTGCCCGTCGCCAGGCCCGCCGCGTACCAGCCGGCCAGGTCGTGCGGATCGTGGCCGCCGGCGCCCGCCAGCCGGAAGGCCGCGAGCAGGAACGTGCGGGCGAATCCCTCGAGGCCGTCGCTCCACGCCCCGGCGCGGCTGGCCGGCCCGGGCAGGCCGACGAGCGCGTTGCCCGGGGCCGCATGCGGCCGCACCGCGAGGAGCATCTCGTCGGCCGCCGACTCCCAGTGGGCCCGCGTCCATCCGGTATAGGGCGACAGCCGCGAGTCCGCGGTAGCACCTCGGGTCACGCCTGGACCTCCAGTGATCGCGCCGTCAGCGCGTCGAGCGGCGGCAGCCCGGCCGCGTAGCGCTCGAGTTCGGTGAGCGCGCTGGCGGCAAGCTCCCTGGTCTCGGCGCCGAGCGCCCCCGCCACGTGCGGCGTGAGCAAGACGTTGGGCAGCTCGTAAAGCACCGACGACGGCGGCAGGGGCTCGGGCTCGGTGACGTCGAGGATGGCGTGCAGCCCGGCGCGGCACGCCTTCTCCAGCGCGGCGTGGTCGACCAGCGCGCCCCTGGCGGTGTTGATGAGCGTGGCACCGGGCGGCAGCGCGGCCAGCTCGGCGGCCCCGATCATGTGCTTCGTGGCCGGCAAGTCCGGCGCATGCAGGCTCAACACGCCTGCCCTGGGCAGGGCCTCCTCCATGGTGACTAGTTCGGCCCCGGCATCCGCGACGGCCGCCGCGTCCGCGAACGGGTCAACGACGAGCACCCCGGCGACGCCCACCTGCTGTAGCAGCCGCGCGACCCGGCGGCCAACCCTGGAGAACCCGACGAGGACGACCGTGGGGATGCCGCCGAGCTCACCGCGCCCGTGCCGGTAGCTCCAGTCGTCGCGGTGCGTGCGCGCGTCCTGCGCGAGGAACGGCACCTTCTTGACGGCCCACAAGATGGCCGCGAGCGTGTACCTGGCCACCGGCCTGGCGTTGGCATCCGCGGCCGTCGTCACCAGGATCCCGCGGTCGAACACCGCCCGGCCCACGTGACCGCGTACGGACCCCGCCGCGTGCAGCACGGCCCGCAGGCCCGGCGCGCGCCGCAGCACGTCGGCGTCGAGCGGCGGGCAGCCCCAGGACGTGATGAGCACCTCCACGCGGGCGAGCCTGGCCCGGACCGGCGGCGAGCCAAGCTCCGTGGCCGCGATCGGATCGGCCAGCGTCGCCGCCGCGGCGAGCCGGGCACGCTCCGCCGCGCCGAACTGCGTACGCAGCGAGCTCTCGCCCATGACGAGCATCGTCTCCGGCCGCCTGAGGCTGCTGCACTCTGTCACAAGACCAGCAAATCGGCCCCGCTTGGCTACCGTCAATGGTGCGGATCACAGCGCGCCCGGGGAGCCGCCAGGATCACCCGGTCGCATGGTGCCACGAGCAGCCTAGGCGTCGAGGGCACGGGCGGCGGCCCGGGCGGCGGCCGGGACGGCGTCGGCGATCTTGGAGAGCGCCTCGTCGTCGTGGGCGGCGGAGACGAACCAGGCCTCGAAGGCGGACGGCGGCAGGTAGACGCCGCCGTCGAGCATGGCGTGGAAGAACGCGGCGTACGCGGCGGTGGACTGGTCCTTCGCGTCGTCGAAGTTCCGCACCGGGTCGGTGCGGCCAAGGAAGATCGTGAACAGGCTGCCCGCGGTCGACAGGTAGTGCGGCACGCCTTCCTTCTCCAGAACCGCCGACACGTGCGTGCGCAGCGCGTCCGCGAACGAGTCGACCGTGCCGTACACGTCCGGGGTGCAGGACCGCAGCGTGGCCAGGCCGGCGGCGGTCGCGAGCGGGTTACCCGACAGCGTGCCCGCCTGGTAGACGGGGCCGACGGGGGCGAGCCGCGCCATGATCTCCGCCCGGCCGCCGAACGCGGCGCAGGGCAGGCCGCCGCCCATCACCTTGCCGAACGTCACCAGGTCGCCGCGCACCCGGTCGAGCCCGTACCAGCCCTCGCCGCTGACGCGGAAGCCGGTCAGCACCTCATCCATGATCAGCAGCGCGCCGGACGCGTCGCACAGCGACCGCAGCAGCTCGTTGAACCCGCCGTGCGGCGGTACCACGCCCATGTTCGCGGGGCAGGCCTCCGTGATCACGCAGGCGATCTCGTCGCCCCGGGCGGCGAACAGCGCCTTAACCGCCTCGGCGTCGTTGTACGGGAGCACGACCGTGTCGGCGGCGGACGCTCCGGTCACCCCCGGCGTGTCCGGCAGGCCAAGGGTGGCCACGCCGGAGCCGGCCGCGACCAGCAGCGCGTCGACGTGACCGTGATAGCACCCGGCGAACTTCACGACGATCGAACGGCCGGTGTAGCCGCGGGCCAGCCGGAGCGCGGACATCGTCGCCTCGGTACCCGAGTTGACCAGCCTGACCTGCTCGACGGGGGCCCGGGCAATCATCTCCGCCGCCAGCTCGACCTCGCCGGGGGTCGCCGCGCCGAACGACGTGCCGCGTGCGAGCGCGGCCGAGACCGCCGCCACCACGGCGGGGTGGGCGTGCCCGAGGATCATCGGCCCCCACGAGCAGACAAGGTCCACGTACTGCCGGCCGTCCACGTCGAACAGGTACGGCCCCGCGGCCCGGTCGATGAACCGGGGTACCCCGCCGACCGGACCGAACGCGCGCACCGGCGAGTTCACGCCGCCCGGGGTCACTTCGAGTGCACGGGCGAACAGCTCGGCGGAGCGATCGTCAGTCACGGGTCAGCCTTCTTCCTCACAAGCGTCAACCAGGTATTCGAGCAGCCGCAGCCCGTCGGGGAGCGGCCTGCCCGCGGGCTCGCGCACCCAGCGTACGTCCTGGCCCGTGCCGTACCTGGACGGCGGTGCGAGCACGTAACTGTCGCGGCAGTGCCAGCGCACCGACTCTGCCTCCTCGGTCGGGTCGGGCAACGCGTCAAGGCCGCACGACCACCATTCGTCCTCGTCGTCGGGGGCGCCCCTGGTCATGACGAAGAACAGCATCCGATCCGTGCCCTGCACGGCGACCGGCCCGGTCTCGACGCCGTCGGCGGCCATCTTCGCCAGCGCGTGCGCCCCGGCGACGGCGGGCACGTCAAGAACGTCAAAAACCCGCCCGGTGACGAGTATTACGTTCGCCTCCGGACGGGCTTCCCACCACTGCCTTATGACCGCGCTGTCCACGGTGGCCTGCATCTGCCACGTCGGTGACGCCGGGTGTGCCCCCGGCGCGGGACAGCCGACCCGGTCGCACGAGCAGGCGCGGCCCGGGTCGGGCATGCCGATGCTGTCAAGCCCACCGCTTGGATGGGCACCGGGGCACACCGGCCAGCCCATCGCCGCGTACTCTTGCGCCGCCGCGCCTAGCGCGGGCGGCCGGTGCGCCGCCAAGCGGCGGCTTCGTCGCCGCATCATCGTTACCATCCGGCCCCCGCGCGTAGCTGGTTGTCCACCACTTCCCATCATGAGAGGGAATGCCAAAGCACCCACCTATCTCTGATTGGGATTGCCGAAATGGTACCGCCACCCAGCCCCTTATCCGGGGCAGATGCGCGTGACACTTGCCACCCCCGGGGGTCAGCCAAGCTGTCGGTGCTAGCCAAGCCGGCGGGCCACCTCGGTGGCCCAGTAGGTCAGGATCACGCTCGCGCCCGCGCGACGGATCGAGGTCAGGGTCTCCATGATCGCCTTCTCACGGTCCACCCACCCGTTGGCCGCGGCCGCCTCGACCATCGCGAACTCGCCGCTGACCTGGTAGGCGGCGACCGGGACGCGGACCGTGTCGGCGACCCGGCGGATGATGTCCAGGTAGCTGAGCGCCGGCTTGATCATGACCATGTCCGCACCCTCGGCGAGGTCGAGCTCGACCTCCTTCAGCGCCTCAAGCGCGTTGGCCGGGTCCTGCTGGTGCGTGGCCCGGTCGCCGAACTTCGGCGCGCCCTCGGCGGCCTCGCGGAACGGGCCGTAGAACGCGGACGCGTACTTAGCGGAGTAGGCGCAGATCGGTACATCGCGCAAGCCGGCCGAGTCAAGCGCCTTCCTGATGGCGCCGACCTGGCCGTCCATCATGCCGCTTGGCGCGACCATGTGGGCGCCCGCCCGCGCCTGCGCGATGGCCGTGGACGCGTAACGGTCGAGCGTCACGTCGTTGTCGACGATCCCCGCGGGGGTGACGATGCCGCAGTGGCCGTGATCGGTGTACTCGCACAGGCACAGATCGGCCATCACCACGAGGTCATCGCCGACCTCGGCCCTGATGTCGGAGATGGCGACCTGCGAGATGCCCTCGGGGTCGTCGGCCGCGCTGCCAAGGCCGTCCTTGTCGGCGGGAACGCCGAACACTATGACGCCGCCGACGCCGGCCTCGGCCGCCTCGGCGGCCGCCTTGCGCAGGCTCTCCCGCGTGTGCTGCACGACGCCGGGCATCGAGCTGATCGGCTGCGGGTCGGCGATGCCCTCCTTGATAAACACGGGCAGGACCAACTCCGCCGGCCGCAGTGCCGTCTCCGCCACCATAGACCTCAGCGCCCTGGTCGCGCGCAGCCGCCGTGCCCTTACCTCGGGAAATCCAGCCCTCATAGCCTCTCCTGTCCCGGTCGTGGGCTCGCTAGCGGATGCGCCGCCTGCCGCCGCGGCGGCGCTCGCTCGGGCGCCGCAGCGGCTCGCCCGCCGCCAGGGCCGCGTCGCGCTGCGCCGCGCCGAACTCGGCGAGCGCGTCAACCAGCGCGGTCACCGACGGCTTGCCCGCCGACACGTCAACGCGAAGGCCGAAGTCGGTCGCGGTCTTGGCGGTCTGCGGGCCGATCACGCCGATGACGGTCACCGCGTGCGGCTTGCCGGCGATGCCGACCAGGTTCCGCACGGTTGACGAGGAGGTGAACAGCACCGCGTCGAACCCGCCGCCCTTGATCGCTTCCCTGATGGGCGCGGGCGGCGGCGCTGCGCGCACCGTCCGGTACGCGGTCACGTCCTCCGCCTCCCAGCCCAGCTCGGTCAGCCGGGCAAGCAGCGTCTCGGTGGCGATGTCGGCCCGCGGCAGCAGGACCCGGTTGATCGGGTCGAGCAGATCGTCATAGGGCGGCCACACCCCGGCCAGGCCCTCGGCCGACTGCTGGCCGTCGGGCACCAGGTCGGGCCTGATGCCGAAGTCGAGCAGCGCCGCCGTGGTCTGGTCGCCCACCGCCGCTACCTTGACGCCCGCGAAGGCGCGGGCGTCAAGACCGTATTCCTCGAGCTTTTCGCGCACCGCCTTGACCGCGTTGGTCGAGGTGAACGCGACCCACTGGTACCGGCCGGTGACCAGGCCCTTGACGGCGCGCTCCATCTGCTGCGGCGTGCGCGGCGGCTCGACCGCGATCGTCGGCACTTCCTCGGGCACCGCACCGTACTCGCGCAGCCGCTCGGACACGACCGACGCTTGCTCCCTGGTCCGCGGCACGAGCACCCGCCAGCCGAACAGCGGCTTGGTCTCGTACCAGGACATCCTGCTCTTGGCCGCCGCCGCCGCGCCGACCACGGCGACCGCACCGCCCCGGGTGGTGGCGACGGTCACGCCCGCCGCTTTCAGGTCGGGCCCGATCCGGCTCAGCGTGGTGGCGACCGTCTGCTGGTCGGTGGTCGTCCCGTCCCAGGTGATGGCGAACGGGGTGGAGTCGGGCCAGCCCGCCGCGATCAGCATCTTGCCGAGGTCGGCCGGCGCCGTCTCCGCGCCGAGGACCACGAGGGTGCCCGTCGAGTAGCCGACCTGGCTCACCTCGTTAGCGTGCACGATCCGTAGCTCGCCCGCGCTGTCGGCGGGCAGGGCGATCCCCGCGTACGCGGGGACTCCCGTCGCGGCCGGCACGCCCGGCACGATCTCGAACCGCACGAGCGCCTTGGCGCACGCCTGCACCTCGGCCGCCACGCCGGAGAGCAGCGGGTCGCCGGCGACCAGGCGGACGGCGAACTGCCCGCCCTTCGCGGCCTGCACCAGTGCCTTAGCGGTCGCGGCGGCGTCAGCCGAGGGCTCGGCCACGTCCGCCTCCGCCGCGAACAGGTGCCTGACGCGGTCCGCCACCTCGGCCTCGGCCACGACGAGGCCCGCCGCGCCGAGCAGCCGGGCACCGCGCACGGTCATGAGCCCGTCATCGCCCGGGCCCGCGCCGACGAACGCGACCCAGCCGTCACGTGCCTCGGCGGATCGCTCTTCCGCGGGATCATCGTCCGCGTGGGCGGGCCTGATAACGTCGCGGTCTTTGCGATCGGGCCCGGCCGCCAGGGCAGCGGGGGGTACGGGGGGTCGTCCCCCCGGAAGACTACTGTCAGTCATGCCCATCATTCCCGTTGGTGTTCTGCGCGCGCATCAGACCTGCCGCGCCGAGTGCCAGCATCCGTTCGGCCAGCTCACGCCCGAGGCGTGCCGCATCCGCCGTCTCCGCCTCGCCACGCTCCCGTATGACCATTCTGCCGCTGCCGGCCGCCGAGTCCAGCACGCCAGGCGGCGAACTTGCCTCTGGTGTGCCGAGGACAATGCCCTCCAGGTGCAGCCGGCTGGCGCCCGCCTGAGTCGCGTAGGCGCCGACGGGCGCGCTGCACCCGGCCTCAAGGGCGGCGAGCAGACTGCGCTCCGCGGTCACCGCGGCGCGGGTCGGCGCGTGGTCGACCGTCGCGAGCAGCGCGACGAGGTCGGCATTCTCCGTCAGGCACTCGACGGCCAGCGCGCCCTGACCGGGGGCGGGAAGCATGGTGTCTGGCTCGAAGATCTCGCTGACCAGCTCGGTCTGGCCGATCCGGGTAAGGCCCGCGTAGGCCAGCACGACCGCGTCGAACTCGCCATCGCGCACCTTGGCGAGCCGCGTGCCCGCGTTCCCTCTGATGGGGACGCAGGTGACGTCGGAACGCAGGAACATGAGCTGCGCCGCCCGGCGCGGCGAGCCGGTACCGATCCGCGCTCCGGCCGGCAGGTCGGCCAGCTTCGCGCCGTCCCGGGCGACCAGCGCATCGCGGGGGTCGTCCCGAGCCGGGGTGGCGGCCAGGGTGATCCCGGGCGCGGCCCCGGTCGGCAGGTCCTTGAGCGAGTGCACGGCGAAGTCCACCTCGCCGCGCAGCAGGGAGTCGCGCAGCGCGCTCACGAAGACCCCGGTGCCGCCGATCTGCGACATCTGCTCCTTGCTCACGTCGCCGAGGGTCGTCACGCCGACGATCTCGACCGCGCGGCCCGTGCGCTCGGTGATGAGCCTGGCCACGCCGCCCGACTGCCAGACCGCCATCGGGCTCTTGCGGCTGCCGAGGCGCAAGGGTTCCGAGTTCACTGGTTCCCCTCCAAATCGAGGTTGGGGGATTCGAGTTCAGCGCGCGTCACCGCGTCGACCGTGCGCGGGTCTAGGTCGAAGAGCACCCGCAGCGCCGCGGCATATTCCTCACCATCGGGCGACGATGCGAGTTCCTTGACCCGGACGGTGGGTGCGTGCAACAGCTTGTCTACCACTCGGCGGACGGTCTGGGCTATTTCTTCCAGCGCACGGCCGCTTACGCCTTCTTCTGACAGCCGGCCGGCGAGCCTGCTCAGCTCCGCGTCGACGACCGTCGCCGCCTTCGTTCTGAGCGCCACGACCGTCGGCGTCACCCGGGCGGCGCGAACCGCCGAGCCGTAGGCGGCGAACTCTTCGTCGACGATCGCGCGGACGGCCGCGACCTCGTCGGCGCCCACGCCGCGGCCGGTTCCGCGCAACTCGTCCATCCCGATCACGCGAACGCCGGGCAGGTCGCCGACCGCCGGGTCAACGTCCCGCGGCATCGCCAGGTCGAGCAGCACGAGATCGTGACCTGGCCGGCGGCCGGCCAGGACCTCCCGCAGGATCGCCTCGGTAATCACGAGGCTGGCCGCCCCCGTGCAGGAGATGACCATGTCCGCCGCCGCGATGGCCGCGGGCAGGTCCGCGAAGTCCGCCACGGCGCTGTCGACCTGGCCGACCACGCCCGCGGCCAGCCGTTCCGCCTTCGCGCGGGTGCGGTTCGCCACCGTCAGCCGCGACGCGCCCGCGCGGGCCGCGGTCGCCACGGCGAGCCCGCTCATCGCTCCCGCGCCGACGACCAGAACATGCCGGCCGGAAAGCCGCGTCCCCTCGTTCCTGCCGACCGCGCCTGGCCCGGGGACGGCGAGGTCGATGCCCACGCTGACCAGGCTAAGGCCGAGCCGGTCAATGCCGGTCTCGGCGCGTGCCCGCTTGCCTGCCCGCAGGGCCAGCCGACCCAGGTCGCGCAGCGACCGGCCGAGCGTGCCCTGGTCGCCCGCGAGCTTCAGCGCCGACCGCACCTGGCCGAGTATCTGGTCCTCGCCGACCACCATTGACTCAAGGCCGCTCGACACCGCGAGGAGATGCTGGACCGCGCGCTCCTCGTAGTGGACGTAGAGGCAGGAGGTCAGTTCCTGCACGGGGATGCCCGAGTACCGGGAAAGCAGCTCGCACACCCCGGCGACGCCGCCGTGGAAACGGCCCACCTCGGCGTAGACCTCAACCCGGTTGCAGGTGGAGATGACGAACGTCTCGGCGATGTCCGGCAGGAGCGCGACTTCGTGCAGCAGCTTGCCAAGCGTGTCGCCGCCGACCGCGGCGCGCTCGAGGACAGAAACCGGCGCGCTCTTGTGGCTCAGGCCAACGACGAGGACGCTCACTCTTGCACCGCCTACGCTTCCGCTGCTGTCTGATCCGCTGCCTGTCCGAACCGCTCGGCGCTGCGTCGCTGTGCGTGGAAGGCGAGGATTTGCAGCTCAATCGATAGGTCGACCTTACGCACATCCACGCCGTCTGGCACATTCAGCACCAGCGGCGCGAAGTTCAGGATGCTCGTGACCCCGGCGGCGACGAGCCGGTCGCACATCCCTTGGGCCGCGCCCGCGGGCACCGCGATCACGCCGATCGCGATGCCGTGCTCGGCCACGACCGTCTCGAGCTCGCCGACGTGCCTGACGATCACGCTGCCGAGCTTGCGCCCGACCAGCGACTGGTCGCTGTCGAGCACTGCCTCGATGCGAAATCCCCTGGTCAGGAAACCGCCGTAGTTCGCGAGGGCGCGACCGAGGTTACCAGCGCCGATGATGACCACGGGCCAGTTCTGCGTTAGCCCAAGAGCCCGGGAGACCTGATAGACGAGGTACTCCACGTCGTAGCCAACGCCCCTGATGCCATAGGAACCCAGGTGGCTCAGGTCCTTGCGCAGCTTCGCCGAGTTAACGCCCGCCGATCGCGCGAGCTCGTCGCTCGCGACGGTGGTCACGCCGTGCTCCGCTAGTGCGTAGAGCGCGCGCAGGTAGACGGGCAACCTGGCCACCGTAGCCTCGGGGATACCGCCTGAATCTTGCCGTTCTTGGGTATGGCCTGGCTCGGCTTCTGGGTCTGACAGCTCGGCGGCACTGGACATGCGACGCTCCCGGGGACGGTTCGGCGCTGTAGCGGGCCGGGCAAGGACACGACCCGCGTTGGTTAGGACGGCGCAAGTTTAGGTGCGCGACCTACCTACCATACGTCGTTTGTGAACAAATGCACAAAGTCTGCACCATCAACCGACCACCTGCGGGGATAACGTCAGCGCCCGGCGCAGCCGCTCTTCTGAGACCCGCCAGAAGTCGTGCTGCACGCCGTCCACGAGCGTGACGGGGATCTTCTCCCAGTACTCGCGCAAGTCTGCCTCCGACTGCGTGATGTCGCGTTCCTCCCACGTCACGCCGAGGTCATCAGCCACCTTGATGATGACCTTCCGCGCGTCGTCGCACAGGTGACATCCCGGGCGGGCGAGGAGCGTGATCCGCGGCACGGTCACCGCACCCGCCTACCGGTAGTCCTGCTCGCGTGGCGGCGGCCACTCGGACGCCTGCGGCCGGGCGGACAGCCTGCCGCCCTCCGTGTAGCGCTCGTTGGCATCGGACTGGGAGCCGCTGGTGAGCTCGCGCCGCGGGGTGAACTGAGCGCCCGCCGAGGCGCCATACGAACCGGCGGCGGCGTTCCCGCCGTACTGGTACCCGTTGCCGCCATTGCCTGGGGCATCGGCGTATCCGCTGCCGTTGGAGTAGCCATTGGCACTCGAGTAACCGCTGCCGTTGGAGTAACCGCCGCTGTTCGAGTAACCATTGGTACCTGAGTAGCCGTCGGCGCTCTGGTATCCGTTAGCACCGGAGTAGCGATTGTCGCCCGAGTAACCGTTTGCACCTTGGTATCCATTAGCACTTGGATAGCCGTTGCTCTGGTAACTGCCGCCATTGGCATACCCGGCGGCACCCGAGTATCCGTTGCTGTTAGCGGCCCCGTACTGACCGTTACCCGTCCCGTACCCATTGGCGGAGTTACCGTACTGGGGGGTCGGGGAGTAGGCCTCCCGGCCGACCGTCGGGGCCTGTCCGTTGTCCGCGCCGTAGTCCTTCGCCGGGGTGAAGCTCGCGGCCGCGGCCGAGCCCTGTGCGGAAGAGTACTGTGCCGACGGGTACTGTGCCGGCGAGCCCTGTGCCGAAGAGTATTGTGCCGGCGAGTTCTGGGCCGGCGCGTACTGTGTCGTCGCGTACTGGCCCGACGAGTACTGCGAGGACGCCGAGTACTGGGCGGACGACGGGTACTGCGAGGCCGGGTACTGGCCCGACGTGTACTGCGCCGCGGCGGCCGCGTAGCGGTCGTTGGACGGCGCGGCTTCCGCGCGCGGGCTCCAGCTCGCCCGCGGCGACGCCGCGGTCTCAGTGGCCGAGGCCAGCGACGCCACCTTCGCGTATTTCAGCCGCAAGTCGATGATGTTGGTGGCGATAACACAGGAGGCTCGGTCCGCCGCGAACTGGCGAATATGCGGCTGCCGCTCGTGACTTAGGAACGCGCCACGATCACGATAGATTTCGTAGATGATTCGCTGCATCGGCGCCTTAGGCACCACATGGATGACGTACACAAGAGTGTCAGGCTCTGACGCGCGAACACCTTCCGCCGCGCGTTCGGCAAGCCGGTCGAATTCTCGGGTCTTATCTTCATGCAACGTGTAAATCGAAAGCCGGCCGTATGGCCTGGGCGTGCTTGCGGGCCCGTCGTCATCCGCTTCATCATTATCGACGGGCATGTAATCAGGGTTAAAGCTCGGGCCGCCGGACCGGCCATTGGCACCGCCGTAGGCCGCCGCTCCGCCGTAGCCAGAGTCGCTTCCCTGACCGCCGGAGCCATAACCCGACCCGCCATAGCCGCCATTACCGCCGGCGCTTCTCCCCTGGCTGGCCCCCTGGTACGCCTCACGGCCGGCGCCGTACCCGGCGTCCCGCCCGTCACTGCCGTACCCACCCGAGGCATACCCGCCAGAACCGTGGCCGCTCGCGGCGTAGCCGTTCGAGCCGCCGCGGTGGCCGGTACCGGCGCCGTAGCCGTCGCCTTCGTCCCCTACCGGGAACGAGGGGAAGGACGGGGCCGCGTACGACTGGCCGCCAGGCGGCGCGTTGCGCACGTAAGCACCCGCGGCGCCACCCTTGGCCGCGTGGCCTGCGCCGGAGGACCCACCGGACCAGTCGGCGTCTTCGCCACGGCCGGCCCCCCGCTCGCCCCAATCGTCGATACCGTCGTCAGCCCACGGGTCACGCCGGTCGTCCTGCGCGTCCGGTCGACCGTCGCCCCACTCATCGTCGCGTCGACGTCTGCCGCTCATATCCGCTCCGATCTCGGTATAGGGCTCCCGCGTCTTCCATTGTCAGTCAGGCCGGCCACTGCGGCCAACGTGTCACGACAATCGGCACCAGCAAACCGTGATCGACCGGTTCGTGGCGACGCGAGCGGGAACCTGTCCACCGGACAGGCCGCCGTCTCGCGGGGCCGCAGACCGCGGGCACGCCACTGGCGCACCCGCAGGACCCACAGCGCCCGCGAAGCTCGGCTACTTCTTGTTCCTGCGCTGGATCCGCGTCTTCTTCAGCAGCTTGCGGTGCTTCTTCTTCGCCATCCGCTTGCGACGCTTCTTGATGACTGAGCCCATCAGGCCACCATCCCTTCGGCACACTGGCAGACGGGCACGCCATCACCCACCGACCGCCGGGAGGCTGGGCACACGCCCGAAAATTAGCAGGAAGCGTGAACGCCAACCGCTCACGCAGTCCTCAAGCGTACCTGCTACCGCACGGCGGTGGGACTCTATCCCCCGGGGGGACGACCCCCCGTACCCCCCGACTGCGCGCCCGCTGGCAAAAACCGCCATCGTATCGGGCGCGCGGATCCCGGGGGAACAACCACATACCCCCGACTGCGCGCCCGAAGGCAAAAACCGCCATCGTATCGGGCGCGCGGATCCCGGGGAACGACCACGTACCCCC
>Ga0335075_10011661_pt1 | contig 13283 bp, 8 predicted proteins | sample Lox_Sample_24_FD_206723 | JGI IMG/M metagenome (GOLD analysis project Ga0335075, IMG submission 206723) | Soil microbial communities from Loxahatchee National Wildlife Refuge, Florida, United States - Lox_Sample_2.4 | ecosystem: Environmental > Terrestrial > Soil > Wetlands | place: USA: Florida...
GTGTGATCTGGTCCGCCTCACCGCGCGATGCCCAGTAAAGCGCGAAACCCAGTACGACGAAACCGATCAGGGCGTTCCGGGTGGATTTGACCAGCACCGCGATCTTGCCCGCCTGCTCGGAGTACAGATAGCCCGTCGCAGTGGTTTCGGCGGTGTTGTCCACCGAAAGACCGGCCCACAAACCGAATTCGTGGTCGGTCAGGCCGAACGCGTGTCCAAGCACCGGCAGGGTGAACAATGCGACAGCACCCAGCGCCAAGATCGCAGCAATTGCATAGCCGACGTCGGAATTGCGAGCCCGGATAGCTCCTTTGGAGGCCACGATGGCTGACACGCCACAGATGGATGTTCCGATGGCCAGCAGCGAACCAAGCTTCCCGGACAAGCCGAAGAAGTGGGCCGCGCCCAGAATGATCGCTCCGGCCAGGGTCATGTCCACCAAGATCTGTACCAGCGAGATGGCACCGAGTTTGACGACATCGCCGAGCACGAAACGCACCCCGAGGGTGACAATTCCTATCTTCAACCAGAATTCGTATGTCTGGACTCCGGCGCGAAAGATGCGGTGCAAGCCGACGGTGTTCGTCACGAGCAGCCCGAAAACGATTGCCCACAGCACATACTCAATGTCGGGCACTGTCCAATGCTCGTGTTTCGCAAGCGAATTCCACCACACCTGTGCATACTTGCCGAGCAGGCCGATCACGATGAGCAACAAGACGCCTGGCACGTAGGTCAGCAGGTTGCTGCTGGTGAAACTGGCGTCTTCGGCAGGCTGTGTCTGATCGGCAACGACTGCGCTCATCGGTTCACCACGGAATCTTGGGTAGCAGACCAGCTACGGCAAAGAGCACAACTATCCCGGCCACAATAGTGGCCCACCAATCGACGCCGATCTGCCCCAGGCGTTCACGCCGCGTTAATTCACCATTGGTGGGCTCGCCACCGCGATCGTCTGCGGTCACCGCAATCTCCCTAGCGCCAAACACTTTTGCAAATGCTGACCGCTGCACGCAGCAGTAGACAAGAGATCTAATCCGCCTGATCGATATGGGTGGGCACACTAATGGGCATCGCGACACTTAAATCATTGCGGCGACACGCCGGCTTCCGTCGCAGCGGTTTAAGAATCGGGGTTGCCCGCTGCGGCAGTTCGCTAGCGGGTATGCAGGCGCCGGAAGTACTCCACGGTGCGACGAATGCCCTCGTCGAGTGCTACCTGTGGGCGCCAGCCCAAAACCCGTTCAGCCAAACCGATGTCGAGCCAAGACCGTTTCAAATCGCCCAACCGTGGCGGATAAAATTCCGGATCATCGGGCGCACCGACGGCGGCGGCCACCGCCGAATGCAGTTGGCGATCCGAAGTTTCCACACCGGTGCCGACGTTGAACCGCTGCCCGCCGCCGGCAGGGCCGGACGCCTTGATGAACGCATCCACCACATCGTCGACGAACACGTAATCGCGGGTGTTGGAACCGTCGCCAAACACCTTGGTCGGCTTATCGGACAGCAGCGCCTGGGCGAAGATCGCCACCACCCCGGCCTCGCCGTGTGGGTCCTGACGCGGGCCGTAGACATTGGCCGGCGCGATGTGCGAGCACTCCAGGCCGTACAGATGGCGGAACGTGTTGAGGTAGATCTCCCCCGCGACCTTGCCCGCGGCATACGGCGACGCCGGGTCGGTGGGAATGTCTTCACTGGTCGGGTACGACGGCGGGGTGCCGTAGATCGATCCGCCCGACGACGTGTGCACGACCTTGCGCACCCCAGCGCGGCGGGCCGCGTCGGCGAGCCGCACGGTACCGATCACGTTGACCGACGCGTCGAATTGCGGGTCGGAGACGGAGTGCCGCACGTCGATCTGCGCGGCCAGATGGAACACCACCTCCGGGCGGTGCTCATCGAGGATGGCCTCCAAATCGGCCGAGACGATGTCGGCTTCGACAAAGACGAACTCGCCCACGTCGGCCAAGTGCTCGATGTTGGTGGCCCGCCCGGACGCGAAGTTATCCAGGCCTGCGACGCTGTGCCCGTCGCTCAGCAATCGGTCGACTAGCGTCGACCCGATGAACCCGGCTGCCCCGGTGACCAGTGCGCGCACCGGCCCACCATACCGACGGGCTGCCGGGGTACCGAAGGTAGCGGTTGCCGCCATCACGCTGATCGTGTTGCAACTGGTGATTCGCGCGGTGCTGGCGTTCCGGGGCTACTTCTACTGGGATGACCTGATCCTGATCGGCCGAGCCGGCACGCACGGCCTGCTGTCGCCGTCATACCTGTTCGACGACCACGACGGCCACGTCATGCCGGCCGCCTTCCTGGTCGCGGGCGCGATTACCCGGCTGGCGCCGCTGAACTGGGCCGGACCGGCCACCAGCCTGGTGGTGCTGCAACTGCTGGCCTCGCTGGCGCTGTTGCGTGCGCTGCACGTGATTCTGGGCTGGCGGCCGGTGCTGCTCGTGCCGCTGACCTTTGCGCTTTTCACGCCGCTGGGCGTCCCGGGGTTCGCGTGGTGGGCGGCGGCGCTGAACTCGCTGCCGATGCTGGCCGCGCTGGCGTGGGTTTGCGCCGACGCTCTTCTGCTGGTGCGGACCCGTGACCAGCGCTACGCGGTGAGCGGCGTGCTGGTCTACCTCGGTGGGCTGTTGTTCTTCGAGAAGGCCGCGGTGATTCCGTTCGTCGCGTTCGCGATCGCCGCGCTGCTGTGCCACGTACACGGTGATCGCGCGGCGCTGGCGACCGTGTGGCGGGCCGGGGCTCGATTGTGGACGGTGTCGCTGGCGCTGACCGCCTTTTGGGTCGCCGTCTACGTCGTCGTGGTCAACCAGAAGCGGTGGAGTTCGGATGTGACGATGACGTGGGATCTGCTGCAGCGCTCGATCACCCACGGGATCGTTCCCGGTTTGGCAGGGGGGCCGTGGGCCTGGGCCCGCTGGGCGCCGGCCTCGCCGTGGGCTGCTCCGCCGTTGACGGTCAGGGTGCTGGGCTGGCTGGTACTCGCCGCGGCGCTGAGCGTCTCGCTGGTCCGCAAACAACGCATCGTGCCGGTGTGGCTGAGCGCGGCCGGCTACGTCGTCGCCTGCCAAGTGCCGATCTACCTGATGCGCTCATCGCGGTTCACCGCCCTGGAACTGGCCCAAACATTGCGCTATTTCCCCGATCTCGTCGTGGTGCTGGCGCTGTTGGCCGCCGTCGGGTTCTGCGCCCGGAACCGTCCCTTCGCCGGAAGAGCACAGCAGTGGTTGGACGCGTCGGCGGGCCGCGCCGTGGTGACGACGGCGGTAGCGGTGGCGTTCGTGGCGAGTAGCGGCTATTCGACGGCGACGTTTCTGACCTCCTGGCGGGACAACCCCGTTCAGCCTTATCTGCAGCATGCCCGCCGCGGTTTGGCCGCCGCGCATGCGGCCTCGAATGCGCCGCTGCTGGATCAAGAGGTCGATCCGCTGGTGCTGGGGCGGGTGGCCTGGCCGGAGAACCTGGCCAGCCACATCTTCGCGCTGCTGCGTGATCGCCCGGAATTCGCCTCGGCAACAACGCAATTGCGGGTACTGGACGGCTCGGGCCGGCTGGTCGACGCACAAGTGACCTGGGTGCGCGCTATTCGCCCTGGGCCAGTGCCGCAGTGCGGCTACTTCGTGCAGCCGGACCACCCGGTGCGCCTCGGCCTGGACGGCCCACTGCTGCCAACGGATTGGACTGCCGAGATCAATTACCTGGCCAACAGCGACGGCTCGATGACGCTATCGCTGTCCGAGGGGCCTGCGACAAAGGTTCCGGTGCATCCCGGGCTCAACCGGGTCTACGTCCGCCTGCCCGGGGCGGGCAACGACATCACCGTGCGGGCCGATACGGCCGCGCTCGCGGTCTGCGTTGCAGCGGGGCCGGTGGGCTATGTGCTGCCCAAGTAGATCCGCGAACGTCACACATGAGTGACGCTCGACGCAAAAAAGCGGAGCCACCTAGGAGAATCGAACTCCTGACCTGCTCATTACGAGTGAGCCGCTCTACCGACTGAGCTAAGGTGGCGTGCCCCGACGGGCGGGACGAGTCTACGACAGGGCCGCTTGCCCACCCAACTTCAGTCGCGCAGGGCCTGGCCGATCGTGGCGACCATGGCGTCGACGGCGAACTTGGGTTTGACGTTGACCGCCAATGCTTCGCGGCACTCCAGCACAGCTTCGATGCAGCGCAGCAACCCCTCGGGTGCAACATGCGCGGCCATCGCCCCGATGGGCTCCGCCATGTCGGGATGGTTGCGCCGCACCGCGGTCGCGTCGGCGGCCACCAGCAGCGCGTCGCGGAAGTAAGTCGCCAGGTCGATCAACGCGCGATCCAGGGCATCACGCGACGCCCGAGTCTGCCGCGACTTCTGGCGTCGCTCAAGGTCTTTGATCGCGCCGGTGGCGCCGCGCAACGCGCCGGCGGTGCCTTTGCCGGTGCCGCCCGCGCCCAGCGCGGTGCGCAACTCCTCGGTCTCGGCCTCGTCGCGCCCGGCGGTCAGCACCGCGGCTTCGGCTTCGGCGGCGGCCACCAGCGCCTCGGCAGCGCCGTAGGCCTTCGATCGGGTCGCCGCGTCGCGGGCCAGCCCCAACGCCTGCAGCCGCCGCTCCCGCGCCTCCGGATCGGTAGCCAGCCGCCGCGCCCGGCCCACATGGCCGCCGCTGACGGACGCCGCCCAGTTCGCGGTCTCGGCCGTGAGATCGTCGCCGTCGATCAACACCTGGGCGATGGCCTCGGGTGAGGGAGTCACCAGCGCGATATGCCGGCAGCGAGACCGCAGCGTGAGCGCAATGTCCTCGGGATCTACCGACGGCGCGCACAGCAGAAACACCGTGGACGGCGGCGGCTCCTCGACAGCTTTCAGCAAGGCGTTCGCCGCGCCTTCGGTCAGCCGGTCGGCGTCCTCGATCAGCACGATCTGCCAGCGCCCCGTACTCGGCCGGCGGGACGCGATCTGGACGATCGCGCGCATTTCGCCGACACCGATCGACAGCCCCTCCGGGATGACCCGGCGGACGTCGGCGTGCGTGCCGGCCATCGTCGTCGTACAGGCGCGGCATTCTCCGCAGCCGGGCACGCCGGGGGATGTGCACTGCAACGCGGCGGCGAAGCACAGCGCCGCGACCGAGCGCCCCGAGCCGGGTGGCCCGGTGATCAGCCAGGCATGCGTCATCGCGGCGGTGTGAGTCGAATCACCGCGGGCCGCCTCGGCGGCGGCCACCAGGTCGGCCTCGACCGACTCCTGGCCGACCAGTCGTGCGAATACCCGCGACATCACCGGCAACAGTACTGCTGACCGCTGACGACTCCGAAACACAAGCGGCTGTACACGGAACGTTTTGGCTACTTTTTCGTCCCTGACGCCCGATACGGTGGGTTGGTGGCCACGGCAGGAGCACTCCCTGGGCGAATCAGCGGATTCGTCCAATGGCTGGTGCGCACACCGTGGCCGGTGTTCTCGCTGAGCCAGCTGCAGGCCGACATCATCGGCGCACTGCTCGTACTGGGCTTCCTGCGTTATGGGCTGCCACCCGAAGACCGCATCGAACTGCAGGATCTGCCCGCCCCCAACCTGGCGATCTTCGCCGGGTCGGTCGTCTTCCTGTTCGTCGTCGGATTTTGGATCAGCGTGCGGCTGCTGGTGCCGGTGTTCCGGTGGCAGCGCCGCGACGGCCTGCTCAGCGACACCGACCCGGCCGCCACCGAGCTGGCGCGGAGCCGCGCGCTGCGAACGCCGTTCTACCGCACGGTGATCAACTTGGTGTCCTGGTTGATCGGCGGCGTGGTCTTCATCATCGCCAGCTGGCCGGTGGCCAAGCACGCCGCTCCGGTGGTGGCGGTCGCCACAGCCCTAGGGGCGGCCGCCACCGCCATCATCGGCTATCTGCAGTCCGAGCGGGTGTTGCGGCCGGTGGCCGTCGCCGCGCTGCGTGGTGGCCTGCCGGAGAACATCCGGGCGTCGGGTGTCATCGGACGCCAAATGCTGGCCTGGGCACTGTCCACCGGGGTGCCGCTGCTGGCGATCGTGCTGACCGTGGCGGCCGACAAGGCTGAGTACCTTCATGGGTCGCCGGAGAAGCTGTTGAACCCGATCCTCCTGCTGGCGTTGCTGGCGTTGGGCATCGGGCTGGCCAGCACGCTACTGGTGGCCATGTCGATCGCCGATCCGCTGCGTCAGTTGCGCTGGGCGCTCGGCGAGGTACAGCGCGGTAATTACAACGCGCACATGCAGATTTACGACGCCAGCGAGTTGGGGCTGCTGCAGGCCGGCTTCAACGACATGGTGCGTGACCTGTCCGAACGGCAACGGCTGCGCGACCTGTTCGGTCGCTACGTCGGCGAGGACGTCGCCCGGCGTGCGCTGGAACGTGGCACTGAGTTGGGCGGTCAGGAGCGCGATGTCGCGGTGCTGTTCGTCGATCTGGTCGGCTCGACCCAGCTCGCGGCGACACGCCCACCCGCCGAGGTGGTGCTGTTGCTCAACGAATTCTTCCGGGTGGTGGTCGACACCGTCGGCCGGCACGGCGGCTTCGTCAACAAGTTCCAGGGTGATGCCGCGCTGGCGATCTTCGGCGCACCGATCGAGCACCCGGACGCTTCCGGGGGCGCACTGGCGGCGGCCCGCGAACTGCACGACGAGCTGCTTCCGGTGATCGGTTCGGCGGAGTTCGGCATCGGGGTGTCGTCCGGGCGCGCCATAGCCGGCCACATCGGTGCGCAGGCCCGCTTCGAGTACACGGTGATCGGCGACCCGGTCAACGAGGCCGCGCGGCTCACCGAATTGGCCAAGCTCGAAGACGGCCACGTGCTGGCCTCAGCCGTCGCGGTCAGCGGCGCCCTTGACGCCGAAGCCTTGTGCTGGGACGTCGCCGAAGTCGTTGCACTGCGCGGCCGCAATGGCCCCACTCAGCTGGCGCGGCCGCTCAACCTTGCCGCGCCTGAGGAATTGTCCAGCGAAATTAGTGGCTAGCCCGCCGGCGGTGGTGGGCTGGTCGGCGGTGCCGTGAGGTCGCCCGGTGTCGGGGCTATCGAGGGATCAAGACCGAGGTTCAACAGGTCAGTGAGACCCGGCACGTTAGACGGCTGGCCCTGGCCGTCGTTCATGGCCGCGGCGTCGGACTCGGTGATGTTCTGCACCACGATGGGGCTGTCAAAGCCGTACATGACCTGCAGTAAGTCCGCGACCGTCGGGCTGTTGACATCCGGGTTGTCGTGCGTGTTGCCGGAGAGTTCTACCGCGGGCACCTGGATATCACGAAGCGGTGGGGCCGCCGGGGCGGCGATGATCACGCTGATGCCACCGAGTGCAACACCAGCAGTGATGCAGTATCGGATAGCGGACCGCATTAACTCTCCTCAGGTGCCTGCCGTGACCGTTTCACGACGGACGTTAGAGTTCACTGTACCTGAGAGCTGGCTGAGAATCACCACTCTGTAGGCAAAAAGTTGGAAAAAATAAACTTAAGGCGCTCTGAGCTGCGATATACCGCCCCGCGGACGCCCGCAAGAGGGCTATCAGGCCCGCTTGGCCGCCTTCTTCGCCGGCTTCTTGCGCGCGGTCTTCTTGGCCGACCGCTTCACCGGACCGCGGGCCCGCCGGTCGGCCAGCAGTTCCGCGGCACGCTCGTCGGTGATCGACAAGACGTCGTCGCCTTTACGCAGACTGGCGTTGGTCTCACCGTCGGTGACGTACGGGCCGAACCGTCCGTCCTTGATCACCATCGGCTTGCCCGACGCCGGGTCGTTGCCCAGCTCGCGCAGCGGCGGCGCCGCAACACCCTGTCGGCCACGGCGTTTCGGCTCCGCGTAGATCTTCAGCGCTTCATCGAGAGTGATCTCGAAGATCTGGTCTTCGGTGGCCAGCGAGCGAGAATCGCTGCCGCGCTTCAGATATGGGCCATAACGCCCGTTCTGCGCGGTGATCTCCTCGCTGGAGTCGGGATCGACGCCGACGACGCGCGGCAGTGACAGAAGTTTCAGCGCGTCGTCCAGAGTGACGGTCTGCAAATCCATACTGCGCAACAGCGAACCCGTACGCGGCTTGGGGCCGGTGGGCTTCTTACCTTTCTTCGCGACGGTGCCCTCGGGGTCATCGGGCGGCTCCGGCAGGATCTCGGTGACGTATGGCCCGTACCGACCGTCCTTGGCGACGATCTCGTGACCCGTCTCCGGATCCACACCGAGCGTCCGTCCCTCCTGCGGCGTGGCGAAAAGCTCTTCGGCCACTTGCAATGTCAGCTCGTCGGGAGTGAGCGTGTCGTTCAGGTTGGCCCGCTGCGGTTTCGGCTCGCCGTCGTCGCCGAGCACCATCCGTTCCAGGTAGGGCCCGTTCTTGCCCACCCGCACATAGATGGTGCGTCCTTCGGCGTCATCAAAGAGCTTGATGGAGTTGACTTCTCGCGCGTCGATTCCCTCGAGATTGATCCCGACCAGCTTTTTCAGTCCGCCGGAGCGGGCCACCGAGTCCGCGACACCGTGGTCGCCGCCGAAGTAGAAGTTGTTGAGCCAGTTGGTGCGACGCTCGCTGCCCGAGGCGATCGCGTCGAGCTCGTCTTCCATCGCGGCGGTGAATCCGTAGTCGACAAGCCGCCCGAAATGCTGTTCGAGCAACCCGGTGACGGCGAACGCGACCCAGGACGGCACCAGGGCGCTGCCCTTCTTGTGCACGTATCCGCGGTCCTGGATGGTCTTGATGATCGACGAATACGTCGACGGCCGTCCGATGCCGAGCTCTTCGAGCGCCTTGACCAGCGATGCCTCGGTGTAGCGCGCCGGCGGGTTGGTGGAGTGGCCGTCGGGGGTGAGCTCGGTGGCGTCCAGCCGCTGTCCCTCGGTGAGCTGCGGCAGCCGACTCTCGGCGTCGTCGGCTTCGCCGCCGGCCAGTTCATCCACGGTTTCCACGTAGGCCTTCAGGAAGCCCGCGAAGGTGATCGTGCGCCCGCTGGCGGAGAACACCACCTCCTGGCTTCTGGATTGACCTGCGATGCGCAGGCTGAGCGTCGTGCCGCGGGCATCGGCCATCTGCGAGGCCACAGTGCGCTGCCAGATCAGCTCGTAGAGCCGGAAGTCGTCGCCGCTGAGCTCGCGGCGCACCGCGTCGGGGGTGGCGAACGTGTCACCGGCCGGCCGGATCGCCTCGTGTGCTTCCTGCGCGTTTTTCACCTTGCGGGTGTACTGGCGCGGCGACGGGTAGACGTACTCCTCGCCGTAAAGCTGGCGGGCCTGGTTGCGCGCGGCGTTGATGGCGGACTCCGACAGCGTGGTCGAGTCGGTCCGCATATAGGTGATGTAGCCGTTCTCGTACAGGCGCTGGGCAATGCTCATCGTGCGCTCGGAGGAGAACCGCAGCTTGCGGCCGGCCTCTTGCTGCAGCGTCGAGGTCATGAATGGCGCGTATGGACGGCGGGTATAGGGCTTCTCTTCCACCGAGGCCACGGTCAGCTGAGCGCCGTGCAAACCCGCGGCCAGCTCGGTGGCGCGCGCCTCGTCGAGCACCACAACTTCGTCGGGCTTGCGCACGGCACCCAACGAGTCGAAGTCTCGTCCGGTCGCCACCCGCAAGCCATCGACATTGGTGAGTCGCGCGGTGAAAGTGGGCGGCTGAGCTTTGGGGTCGGACACGCTGGCATCCAGCTCGGCGATCACGTCCCAGTAGGCGGCGCTGCGGAACGCCATCCGATCGCGCTCGCGCTGCACGATGATGCGGGTGGCCACCGACTGGACCCGGCCCGCCGACAGCTTGGGCGCGACCTTCTTCCACAACACCGGGCTGACCTCGTAGCCGTACAGCCGGTCCAGGATGCGGCGGGTTTCCTGCGCATCGACCAGGTCGATATCCAGGTCGCGGGGATTCTCCGCGGCCTCGAGGATGGCGGGCTCGGTGATCTCGTGGAACACCATCCGCTTGACCGGGATGCTGGGCTTCAGCGTTTCCAGCAGATGCCAGGCAATGGCTTCACCCTCGCGGTCACCATCCGTGGCCAGATAGAGCTCGTCGGCGTCTTTGAGCAGCCCTTTTAGCTCAGTAACGGTGCTCTTCTTCTCCGGGCTGATGATGTAGAGCGGTTCGAAGTCGGCGTCGACGTTGACCCCGAGCCGCGCCCAGGGCTCGGACTTGTACTTGGCCGGCACGTCGGCCGCCGCCCGGGGCAGGTCGCGGATGTGGCCACGCGAGGACTCGACGATGTAGCTGGAGCCCAGGAAGCCGGCCAATTTGCGCGCCTTAGTCGGCGACTCGACGATGACGAGTCGCCGCGTGGTTCCATTGCCCCGCCCATTTCTAGGGCCAGCGCGGTCAGCCACCTGCGTTTACGCTCACTTTCCACTTCATCCCCGGCCAGTCCTGCTGGCGCAGACGCAGCGACCAGCCGGTGTCGTGCTCAGGTTCCGTTCGGCCGTGCGAACACCTGACAATGTGGCACCCGGGATGGGCCGACGCAAACCGACCCCCCGTGCACAGCCGGTTTAAGGCCCGTTAATTTGCCGCTAATTACGCGGCCAATAGGGCAACGCCTCGACGGCATCGGGCGGTTCCCCGACACTTTCTACCAGGCGCGATAGTCTGCGCCGGCCGCTGATCCGCAGCGCCGGCCGGGCCCCGCGGGTCCCGATCAAGGTCGGCGCGATCCCGACCCGCATCATCGCTGAAGCCAGCGGCGAATGGGTGTCCGGCGCGTGCGGATCCAGCCCGAGCAGGTAGCGGTCGGCTTCCGGGGTGCCGGCCGCCAGTATCCAGGCGCGGAGCTCGCGCGGCCCGGGCAACCACAGCGGGGGGACGGTCTTCACCGCGCCGCGCGTCCAGTCACCGGCGATCGGACGCAGCCTGACGTCGACCGCGGTCCGCACCAGCGGGGTGTTTTCATCGGTCTGGGTGATTTCGGCCACGAGGCCCGCTTCGTCGATCATCTCGGCCAGGGCGTGAGCCCGCCAAGACTGATCCACGACCACCGACAGCCTGGCCCCACCGCCGACGGTGACGATCTGGCCCGCGGCCGCCAGCACCCCGGTGAGGTCGCCGACCGCAGGCGGCACCGACTCCGCCGAGAAGAAGGACAGCTGGCTCACGTCACCGACAGTAAGCGTCCGGATGACGATACGCGTCGCGGCGCGGCGACGGTGCGCCGCCTTCCTCCCCGGGCCATGGTCGCCGGCGCCGGCTTGGACAGCGAGAACCCCCCGACCGAACCCGATAACTCTGGATCGTGCGGGGGGTTGTCGTTGAAAGTTGCTCAGACGGCGCGGACGCCGGTGGCCTGGGGGCCCTTGGGGCTCTGCCCGACCTCGAACTCGACCCGCTGGTTTTCCTCAAGGGTGCGGAAGCCGCTCCCCTGGATCTCCGTGTAGTGGACAAACACGTCGGCCGAACCGTCTTCGGGGGCGATGAAGCCGAATCCCTTTTCCGCGTTGAACCACTTCACAGTTCCCTGTGGCATTTCTTGCTGTTTCCTTTACTTCTCGGGTGCGGAGCATCACCTCGATGCTCCGGGCCCGTTCCGACCGCTATACCTTGCCGAGTCGCCGGAACTTCACCCGACCTACACCCTCGCAGGAACCGCGGCCGCAACGTCGATCCTGCGAAAGTTTTACACGAACACAGAAGCTGCGACCGCAAACAGTCAATCACGTTCAACGCTTCTGCGACAGCCTCAGGTGATCAATTCAGCTACCACGAGGTAAACAATTCAGTAGTGAAACCCAAACCCCAGGCTGCGGGGCCCCCGCCGGTCCAAGTATTCGGAATTAACTTCAGATCAGGAGGGGCGGAAAGGTAGTGACGTTCGGCAGCGAACTGCTCGCCGCAGCGGTCGCCGGCAGCGAACCCGGAGAACATCCGCTGCGTCACGTCGCGGAGCTCCCGGCGCGGGACGGCCGTCGGCGTCCCTGGCCCGCCTGGGTCGAGCCGGACGTGGTCCGCGCGTTCACCGATCGCGGCATCAGCTCGCCATGGGCGCATCAGGTTGAGGCGGCGGACCTGGCCCATGCCGGCCGTCACGTGGTTATCAGTACCGGCACGGCGTCGGGAAAATCGTTGGCCTATCAACTTCCGATCCTGAACACGTTGGCCATGGATCCGCGGGCCCGGGTGCTGTACATGTCGCCGACGAAAGCGCTTGGCCACGACCAGTTGCGGGCCGTGCATGCGCTGACGTCCGCGGTACCGCGGCTGGGTGACGTGGCACCCACGGCCTACGACGGCGACAGTCCGGCCGAAGTGCGTCGCTTCGCGCGGGAGCGCTCTCGCTGGCTGTTTTCCAACCCCGATATGGTCCATCTGGCGCTGCTGCGCAACCATGCCCGGTGGGCGGTGTTTCTGCGCAACCTTCGCTATGTGGTTGTCGACGAATGCCATTACTACCGCGGCGTTTTCGGCTCGAACGTGGCGATGGTGCTGCGTCGCCTGCTGCGGTTGTGCGCGCGTTACTCGGCTCACCCGGCCGGCACGCCGACGGTGATCTTCGCCAGCGCGACAACTGCATCGCCCGGCGCGACCGCCGCCGAGCTCATCGGCCAACCGGTCGAAGAGGTCACCGAGGACACTTCGCCACAGGGTGCCCGCACGGTGGCGTTGTGGGAACCGGCGCTGCGCGCAGACCTCATCGGCGAGAACGGCGCCCCGGTGCGACGGTCCGCCGGTAGCGAGGCGGCACGCGTGATGGCCGACCTGATCGCCGAGGGGGCGCGCACCTTGACGTTCGTGCGGTCGCGCCGGGGTGCCGAATTGACCGCGGTGGCAGCCCGTGCGCGGCTTGAGGACATTGCCCCGAAGCTGACCGAGACGGTGGCGTCCTATCGGGCGGGCTACCTGCCCGAAGACCGCCGCGCGCTGGAACGCGCGCTGGTCGACGGGCAGCTGCGAGGTCTGGCCACCACCAACGCGTTGGAGCTGGGTATCGATATCGCCGGGCTCGACGCGGTGGTGTTGGCTGGCTTTCCCGGGACGGTGACGTCGTTTTGGCAGCAGGCCGGGCGATCTGGGCGACGTGGCCAGGGCGCGCTGGTCCTGCTGGTCGCACGCGACGATCCGCTGGACACCTATTTGGTGCACCATCCGGCCGCACTGCTGGATAAGCCGATCGAGCGGGTGGTGATCGATCCGGCCAACCCCTACATTCTCGGTCCGCAATTATTGTGCGCCGCAACAGAATTACCGTTGGAGGACGCAGAGGTACGGACGTTGGGCGCCGAGGATGTCGCCGACGGGCTGGTCGACGACGGGCTGCTACGACGCCGCTCCGGCAGGTACTACCCGGCACCGGGGGTGGATCCGCATCCCGCGGTGGACA
>Ga0335075_10011662_pt1 | contig 13283 bp, 14 predicted proteins | sample Lox_Sample_24_FD_206723 | JGI IMG/M metagenome (GOLD analysis project Ga0335075, IMG submission 206723) | Soil microbial communities from Loxahatchee National Wildlife Refuge, Florida, United States - Lox_Sample_2.4 | ecosystem: Environmental > Terrestrial > Soil > Wetlands | place: USA...
CCGTGCTCGACGTGCGGGTGCCGAACGAGAGCGCCGACGCCAACACCACGAAAGTGGCGGTCCGGTTTCCGGAAGGGTTCGGCGACGTCTCCTACCAGGCGGTCCCCGGCTGGCAGGTGAAGGTCGTCCACGACAAGCTGAAGAAGCCGATCCAGACCGACGACGGCCCGGTCACCGAAGGGGTCAGCGAGGTGATCTTCAGCGGCGGCAAGCTGCCGCCGGGGGAGTTCCAGGATTTCCCCCTGTCGGTGCAGATCCCGGGGAAGGCCGGCGAAGAGCTGACCTTCAAGGCGGTCCAGACCTACGACGACGGTGAAGTCGTCCGCTGGATCGGGGCGCCGGAAACCGAACACCCGGCCCCGCAGGTTCTGGTCACGCCTCCGAAGGAAGCGGGTCAGGCGACGACCGCGGCGGACACCAGCGAAGGCGCGGCGGCGAACTCGACCGCGTCGTCGAGCTCCGGCTCCGACGACAAGGGCCTCGCGATCGCGGCCCTGGTGGTCGCGGTGATCGCGTTGCTGATCGCCGGCGCCGCGATCTTCGGCACCCGCCGAGGGGCCGCGTGACGGGCGCCCTCGAGGCCGCTGTGGAGCCTTACCGCCACCGTGCGGCGGTAAGGCTCCACGCCGCGAGGCCCGGCGGCCGGCTACGGCAGGCCGGGGTCGAAGCTCACCGACCAGACGCTCATCCCCGCTTCGGGGATGAGCGCCACCCGGTGGGCGCCGTGTCGCTCGTGCTCGGCCAGCTCGTAGATCCCCGGCCCGGGGATCTCGAGCGTCCCCCGGTCCTCGCCGTCGACCGCGACGGTCAGCCCGCCGCGCCCCTCGACCGTCGCCCAGGAGCCGCCCGCCTCGTATTCGACCACCAGCTCGTCGGCCTCCTCGCCCGCGACCCAGGGGCGCTCCCAGCCGCCGCCCGGGAAGACCTCGGCGCTCGGCGCCATCACCCGCGCGTTCGGGGCGTCCTCGGGGCGCAGCGGCGCCATCGGCTCGGGCAGCGGCCGCAGCGCGTCGGCCTCGCGCAGCTCCTCCTGGATCGCCATCTCGGTGCCCAGGTAGTCGCCCTCGCCGAAGTGGATCCAGCTGAGGGCGCCGCCGGTGGCCCAGAGGAAGAGGCTCGGCCAGCCTTCGCAGCCGTAGGCGCCCCAGAGCTCCCGCTCGGCGTCGATCGCGACCGGGAACTCGATCCCGAGCCGTCCCAGCCCGGTGGCGACCGCGTCGCGCTCGGCACCGAAGGGGAAGCGCGGCGCCTGCACCCCGATCACCGACAGCCCCGCCTTGCCGTAGCGCCGCGCCCACTCGGCGACGTAGGGGAGGGTGCGCACGCTGTTCAGCTGCGCGAAATCGAGGAAGTGGACGATCGCCGGGCCGCCCGCGGTGAGCGCCGGCATCGAGTCCGGTTCGGCGCCGATCCACTCGAGCCCGCTCGGCAGGTCGGGTGCGGCGATGTTGTCGCGGCCGGGGCGCACGGGCGGACGCTATCGAGGAGGCTGCCGCGATGAGCGTCACCCTGCCCTTCGCCCACGCGCTCGTCGCCAAGCAGGACCTGCCGATCCCCGCCTGGCTCTTCGCCTGGGCCGCCTCGATCGTCCTCGTCGTCTCCTTCTTCGCCCTCTCGGCCGCCTGGCGCAAACCGCAGTTCGAGGACGAACGCTGGCGCCCCTCGGCCGCCTGGCTCTCCCAGGTCCTGCGCTCCTGGCCGCTCCAGATCCTCTGCGGCGGGCTCGGCGTCTTCCTGCTCGGGGTCGGCATCTATGCCGGCATCCACGGCACCGAAGCTCCCGACCGCAACTTCGCGATCACCTTCTTCTTCGTCACCGCCTGGATCGGCTTCCCCTTCGCCTCGGCGCTGTTCGGCGACGTCTTCCCGATCTTCAACCCGTGGCGGGCGATCGCCCGGGTCGCGGGGGGCGCCTGCGCGCTCCTCGCCCGGCGGCGGATGCGCCACCTCGCCTACCCGGAGAAGCTCGGCCGTTGGCCCGCCGCGCTCGGCCTGCTCGGCTTCGTCTGGCTGGAGGTCGTCTACGGCTCGAGCGGCGGCGTCGCGGTAGGCCTCGAACCGCACGCGGCCGGCGTCGCCGCCTGCGTCTACACCGGCTACACGCTGGCGATGATGGCCCTCTTCGGCACCGAGGTCTGGTGCTCGCGCGGCGAGATCTTCTCGGTCTTCTTCGGCATGTTCGCGACCCTCGCCCCGTTCGGCGCCAAGGACGGCCGCATCGGCCGCCGCCGCCCGCTCACCGCGGCGGCGCGCTGGGTCGCCGCGGTCCCGGGCTCGACCGCGGTGGTCGTCGCCTCGATCGCCTCGACCAGCTTCGACGGGGCCGAGGACGGCGCCTATAAATCGGGCCTCGAACATGTGGGCAGGTGGTTCTCCGACGCCGGCGTCGGCCCGCTGGCGACGATCCGGATCACCGACTCGATCTTCATGGCGGCGACCGTGCTCGCCGTCGCCGGCGTCTACCTCCTCGGGGTGAAGGGGATGCGCTCGGTGCCGGGAGCCCCCCCGTTCCGCGAGCTCCAGCGCGGCTTCGCCCACACCCTGATCCCGATCGCCCTGGCCTACCTGGTCGCCCACTACTTCAGCCTCTTCGTCTACCAGGAGCAGGCCCAGTTCACCTACCTGCTCTCCGATCCCCTCGGCACCTCGACGACGAACCTCTTCGGCACCGCCGAATACGGGATCGACTTCAGCGCCCTCAGCCCCAACGTCATCTGGTACGTCCAGGTTGCCGCGCTGATCGCCGGCCACGTGCTGGGGCTGACCCTGGCCCACGACCGGGCGCTCGTCTACTGGCCCGACTACCGGCGCGCCTCGCGCTCCCAGTACTGGATGCTCGCGGTGATGGTGGCGTTCACCTGCTTCGGCCTCTACCTGCTCTCGGTGGGAGGCGCCTGATGGGGGAGACGACGATCGCCGCCCTGATCCTGCCCCTGGCCCACATCGGCCACTGGCTCTGGGTCTTCTACGTGCTGCCGGTGCTGATCGTGATCGGCGGCATCATCCGCTCCACCCGCGCGGAGAAGAAGCGCGAACGCGACGAAGAGGGTAAGAAGCGCCGCTGAGGACCTGGCCTGACCTTTGTCCCCCGGGGGATCGGAAGGACCGGCCGGCAGGAGTGGGGGCGAGGCGCTAGAGGATCTCGGCGAGGCGGGACTCGAGCGCGGCGGAGATCTCGTCGCGGACCGGGCCCTCGGCGAGCCGTTCGACCAGCGCCTCGAGGAAGCCTTCGATCACCAGGGACTTCGCCGCGGCCTGGTCGAGGCCGCGGGAGGTGAGGTAGAAGAGCTGGTCCTTGTCGACCTGGGCGATCGCCGCGGCGTGGGTGCAGCGGACGTCGTCGGCGAGGATCTCGAGGCCGGGGATCGCGTCGGCGTGGGCCTCCGGTGAGAGCAGCAGGTTGCGGCTCTCCTGGAAGGCGTCGGTCTGCTGGGCGCCCGGATCGACCTTGATCATCCCGCGCCAGACCGCCGTCGAGCCGGCCGCGAGGACGCCGCGGAAGGCGAGGTCGGAGTTGGTGTTCGGCGCCGCGTGCTCCTGCGTGGTGTCGTAGTCGAGGTGCTGGCCGGGGCCGCCGGCGTAACCGCCGGTCACCCGCGCCTCGGAGCCGGGGCCCGCCAGCTTGGTCTCCATCCGCACCTTGCCGCGGCCGGAGCCGAAGCCGAGCGCCGACCAGTCGAGCCGGCCGTCGCGCTCCACCTGAGCGCGCTGGGTGGCGAAGATCCAGGCCTTCTCGGAGAGGTCCTGGGTGTTGATGTAGCGCAGCGTCGCCGCCTGGCCGACCGCGAGCTCGACCACCGAGTTGAGCAGCGCGTCGACCTCGTCGTCGGGCGAGGACCAGTGCTCCCAGACCTCGGCCTCGGCGCCCTCCTCGAGCACGATCAGCGTGCGCCAGCTGACCGCCGCGCCGCTCGCCTCGACCGGAACCTCGATCCGCACCGGCTCCGCCAGCCTCACCCCGCGCGGCACGTGCACCAGCACGCCGTCGCGCCAGTCGGCCTCGTTGCGGGCGACGAAGGGGTCCTCGACGGGGACCAGCGACCCGAGCGCCCGCTCGAGCAGCTCGCCGTGCGACTCCACGGCCTCGGCCAGCGAGACGACGGTAGCGCCCTCGCCGCCGCTCACCTCGACCGCCGCGGCGGCGCCGGCGTAGGACCCGAGGTCGAGGCTCGCCAGATCGGTGAATTCCCAGCCCTTCGACTTGTGGTCGGGAAGGGGAAGGGTCTCGACCAGCGCGGCGCCCTTCTGACGCCGCTCCTCCAGCCAGGCGGGCTCGGTCGCCAGCTCAGCCAATGGAACCCTCCATCTGCAGCTCGATCAACCGGTTCAGCTCGACCGCGTACTCCATCGGCAGCTCCTTGGTGACCGGCTCGATGAAGCCGTTGACGATCATCTTCGAGGCCTCCTCCTCGTCGAGCCCGCGGCTCTGCAGGTAGAAGAGCTGCTCGTCGCCGATCTTCGAGACCGTGGCCTCGTGGCCGACGTCGGCGTCGTTCTCGTCGATGCGGATCGTCGGGTAGGTGTCGGAGCGCGAGTCCTCGTCGAGGAGCAGCGCGTCGCAGACCACCTTGGAGCGCGATTCGCTCGCCCCGTCGGCGATTTCCATCAGGCCGCGGTAGGTCGCCCGGCCGCCGTCCTTGGAGATCGACTTGGAGAAGATCGACGAGGACGTCTTCGGCGCCGCGTGGATGATCTTGCCGCCCGCGTCCTGGTGCTGTCCGGCGCCGGCGAAGGCGATCGAGAGGATCTCCCCGTGGGCTTCCTCGCCCAGCAGGTAGATCGACGGATACTTCATCGTCAGTTTCGAGCCGAGGTTGCAGTCGACCCACTCCATCGTCGCCTTTTCGTGCGCGACCGCGCGCTTGGTGACGAGGTTGAAGACGTTCTGCGACCAGTTCTGGACCGTCGTGTAGCGGACGCGCGAGCCGGGCTTGGCGACGATCTCGACCACCGCCGAGTGCAGCGAGTCGCTCGAGTACACCGGCGCCGTGCAGCCCTCGATGTAGTGCACGTCGGCGCCGTCCTCGGCGATGATCAGCGTGCGCTCGAACTGGCCCATGTTCTCGGTGTTGATCCGGAAGTAGGCCTGCAGCGGCATCTCCACCTTGACCCCGGCGGGGACGTAGACGAACGAGCCGCCCGACCAGACCGCCGAGTTCAGCGCCGCCAGTTTGTTGTCGTTGGGCGGGATCACCGTCGCCCAGTACTCGCGCAGCAGGTCCTCGTGCTCGCGCAGCGCGGTGTCCATGTCGGTGAAGATCACGCCCTGCGCCTCGAGCTTCTCGTTCACCTGGTGGTAGACGACCTCGGACTCGTACTGGGCCCCGACCCCGGCGAGGAATTTGCGCTCCGCCTCCGGGATCCCGAGCCGGTCGAAGGTGTATTTGATGTCCTCCGGCACCTCTGACCAGTCGCGCGAGTTCTTCTCCGAGGCGCGGACGAAGTAGTGGATGTCGTCGAAGTCGATCTGGTCGAGGTCGCCGCCCCATTTCGGCGTCGGGCGTCCTTCGAAGTGCTCGAGCGCCTTCAGCCGGAACTCGCGCATCCACTGCGGCTCGTCCTTGAACTCGGAGATAGTTTCGACCACCTCACGGGTGAGCCCCTTCGGCGCTTTGTAGGCGTAGCCGGTCTCCGGATCGTTGAAGCCGAACTTCTCCTTGTAGTCGGCGTTGATCCCGGCAAGCTCTCTTTTCTCGGCGAGTACCTCGGGCGACGTAGCCATGCTTTATGCGACCTCCAGGGTGACGGTGTCGTCCGCGACGGCGGTCGCGAACGTCTTCACCGGCTTGAACGCGGGGAGCGTCTTCGGCCTGCCGGTGGTCAGGTCGAAGAGGGAGCCGTGACGGGGGCACTCGACGGTGCAGGCGGCCTGGTCGAACTCGCCCTCGGCGAGCGGGCCGTCGTCGTGGGAGCAGCGATCCTCGATCGCGTAGATGGTGCCGTCGCAGTTGAAGACGCCGATCGTCATCCCCTCATGCTCGACCAGGCGTCGCGCGCCGGGCGGCAGCTCGGCCACGGGGCACACTGAGATCGTCGTTCCTGCGGTGTCGGTCAAGAGGATGCTGCTTCCTGGGGCGGCTCAAGGCCCCGATGAGACGAGGTGGGATTTAAACCTACTTACGGGGTCGGATTTTACAGGTCGAGCGCCGCGCCCCTGGCCACGTCTCGCAGATTTCACGTTTTGGCGATTAGTTTGGGACGAACGGGTGGTCTTATGAGGCAAGAGACCTTGGGCATCGGCCCTGCGAGAGGAGCGAGAGATGAGTGAGAGGACCAGCTACGAACCCGGCACTCCCTGCTGGGTCGAACTGAGCGGCACCCCTGACGTCGACGCCGGCGAGCGCTATTACCGGGAGCTGCTCGGCTGGGAGATCCCGGAGCAGCCGAACTCGGCGGAACTGGGCGGCTACCGGCGCGCCAAGCTGAACGGCCGCGACGTCGCCGGCGTGATGGGGAAGATGGACGACGCCCAGCCCTGCGTCTGGGCCACCTACGTCTCGGTGGTCGACGCCGAGGCGACCCTGGCCGCGGTCCGCGAGGCCGGCGGCTCGGTGATGGTCGAGCCGCTGGACGTGATGGGGATGGGCAAGATGGCCGTCTTCACCGACCCGACCGGGGCCGTCTGCGGGATCTGGGAGCCCGGCACCTTCGTCGGCGCCGAGCTGGTCAACGAGGACGGCAGCTTCGGCTGGAACGAACTCGTCACCCGCGACGTTCCCGCCGCCCGCGAGTTCTACGGCAAGGTCTTCGGCTGGACCGTCGAAGAGCAGGAGATGCCGGGGATGGGCACCTACTACGTCTGGAAGGACGGCGAGCACGTCCGCGGCGGCATGATGGACATGACCGGCATGGCCCCCGACGAGGCGCCGCCCCACTGGCTCGTCTACTTCACCGTCGCCGACGCCGACGCGGCGGCGGAGACGACCAAGGCCGCCGGTGGCCAACTGCTGAACGGCCCCGTCGACATCAGCATCGGCAGGCTCGCGGTGCTGATGGACCCGCAAGGGGCGACGTTCGCGGTGATGGCGCCGACCGACGAGACCCGCGAAAACACCCCGTAGTCCGGGCCACCAGATCCGAGGAGGACATCGATGAGCAAAGTGACGAGCTACGCGCCGGGTACGCCGTGCTGGGTCGACATCATGTGCGCCGACCTGGAGGCCTCGCAGGCCTTCTACGCCGACCTGCTCGGCTGGCGGTACGAGCCGATGGTCGGCGAGAACGTGCCCGGCTACCCCCTCGCGACGTACGAAGGCGACCGGGTCGCCGGGCTGATGCCCGCGATGGGGCACGACGGTCCGCAGATGTGGAGCACCCACATCTCGGTCGCCGACGCCGACGAGTCGGCGGCGAAGGTGACGGCGGCGGGCGGCAAGGTCCTGGCCCCGCCGTTCGCGGTCTTCGACCTCGGCAGGGCGGCGGTGTGCGCCGATCCGGGCGGCGCCGTCTTCGAGCTCTGGGAGCCGGGCGGGTTCGCCGGCGCCGAGCGCGTGAACGGCCCCGGTGCGCTCGCCTGGAACGAGCTCGGCACCCGCGACGTCGAGGGCGCCAAGGCCTTCTACGGCGCCGTCTTCGGCTGGACCGCCGAAGAACACGAGCTGCAGCGCGCCGACGGCGGTCCCGGCCCGGCCGTCTACGTCGAGTGGAAGCTCGACGGCAAGGACGTCGGCGGGATGATGGACATCTCCGGGATGCTCCCGGCCGAGGTCCCGGCCCACTGGCTCGTCTACTTCGGCGTCGAGGACGCCGACGCCGCGGTGGAGAAGGTGAAGGCGGCCGGGGGAGAGGTCCGCTTCGGCCCGGTCGACATCGCCGCCGGCCGCTTCGCCGTGGTGACCGAGCCGCACGCCGACCCCGGCGTCTTCGCCGTGATCAAGCTCCCCGACTGACGCGCCTGGACCGGCGCATCTCGGTGTCCTCGGTCGCTCGGGTCGGGTCACGCACTGGAGTGCGCTCCCCACACCACGCTTACCGGCGTCCACGAGCTGCTTGGTGCAGACCCGTCAGAGAGTTGCCGCTTCGGCCGGGTTGCCGGTCTCGCCCTCGTCCTCCCATTCGGCGGCCTGGCCGAGGGCGGCGGACTTGACGATCTTCAGGCCGAGCATCGCGCACTTCATCCGCGTCGCCGAGATGTCGATCCCGAGCAGCTCGAGCACGTACTCCTTCGGCAGCCGCAGCAGCTCCTCGCGCGTCTTGCCGACCAGCTCGTCGGTGAGCAGCGAGGTCGACGCGGTCGAGATCGCGCAGCCTTTGCCCTCGAAGGCGACCTCGCTCACCCGGTCCTCGGCGTCGAGCTTGATCGTCACGTGCTGCTCGTCGCCGCAGAAGGGATTGGTGTCCTCGAACTCGAGGTCGGCGTCCTCGACCACGCCGAAGTTGTGCGGGCGCTTGTAGTGCTCGAGGATCTGGTCGCGGTAGAGCTCGTCCATGGTTCGAGGCTAGCGAAGCGTCAAAGTCCGAAAACCCGGCGGGCGTCTTCGAGGCCGTCGACGAGGCGGTCGATCTCGTCCGTCGTGGTGTAGACGCCGAAGCTGGCGCGGGCGGTGGCGGCGACGCCGAGCCGCTCCATCAGCACCTGGGCGCAGTGGTGGCCGGCGCGCACGGCGACCCCGTGGCGATCGAGGATCTCGGCGACGTCGTGGGCGTGGATGCCCTCGATCTCGAAGGAGACCGGCCCGAGCCGCCGCGGGCCGCGGGGGGGACCGAAGACCCTCAGCCCGGGGACCTCGGCGAGGCGCTCCAGGGCGTGGTCGGCGATCGCCCGCTCGTGGTCGCGGACCGCCTCCATTCCCAGCTCGGCGTCGAGCCAATCGAGCGCGGCGCCCATCCCGATCGCCTGGGCGATCGCCGGGGTGCCCGCCTCGAAGCGGGCCGGGACGTCGGCGTAGGTGGTGCCCTCGCGGCTGACCTTGCGGATCATCGAGCCGCCGCCGAGGAAGGGCGGCATCGCCCGCAGCAGGTCGAGCCTGCCCCAGAGCGCCCCGATCCCGGTCGGCGCGTAGAGCTTGTGGCCGGTGATCGCGTAGAAGTCGACTCCCAGGGCGGCCAGGTCGAGCGGCAGCTTCGGCGCCGCCTGGGCGCCGTCGGCGACCACGATCGCGCCCGCCTCGTGGGCCATCGCCGAGATCTCGGCGAGCGGGTTCTCGGTGCCGAGGACGTTGGAGACGTGGGTGACCGCGAGCACCTTCGGGCCGCGTTCCAGCAGTCCCCGCAGCGCCTCCAGGTCGAGCCGGCCCTCGGCGTCGATCGGCGCCCAGTCGACCTCCGCCCCGACCCGCTCGGCCAGCTGTTGCCAGGGCACCAGGTTCGAGTGGTGCTCCATCTCGGTGACCACGATCCGATCGCCGGGCCCGACGTTGGCATCGCCCCAGGAGCGGGCGACGAGGTTCAGCGCCTCGGTCGCGTTGCGGACGAAGATCACCTCGCGGCGGTCGGCCGCGCCGACGTGGCGGGCGACGATGTCGCGGGCGCCCTCGTAGGCGGCGGTCGCCTCGGCCGAGAGGGTGTGCGAGCCGCGGTGGACGTTGGAGTGGTGCCGGCGCTCGTAGTCGGCTACCGCCTCGATCGAGGCGAGCACCCGCTCCGAGGAGGCGCCGGAGTCGAGGTAGGCGACCGGGACCCCGTTGACCTCCCGCTCGAGCAACGGGAACTGGGCTCGCACCCGCTCGATCGGGAACGCACCGGTGGCCGCTCCGTTCGCGGTCGCCTGCTCCATCGCGGCGCGGGGGCTAGGCGGCGGCGCCTGCCCCGACCTCCTCGCGGATCCAGCCGTAGCCTTTCTCCTCCAGGATCCCGACCAGCTCCGGCCCGCCGTCCTTGACGATCCGGCCGTCGAACATGATCGAGACCTGGTCCGGCTTCACCATGCTGAGGATCCGCTGGTAGTGGGTGATGATCAGCACGCCCATGTCCGGGCCGGCGAACTTGTTGACGCCCTCGGCGACGGTCCGCAGCGCGTCGATGTCGAGGCCCGAGTCGGTCTCGTCGAGCACCGCGATCTCCGGCCGCAGCAACGCCAGCTGCAGCAGCTCCATCCGCTTCTTCTCACCGCCCGAGAAGCCGTCGTTCAGGTAGCGGCTGGAGAAGTCTTTGGGGATGTTCGCCAGCTCCATCGCCTCCTGGGCGGTGCGGGCGAAGTCTTTGATCTTGATCTGGTCCTCGCCGCGCGCCTCGCGCTGGGCGTTGATGATCATCCGCAGGTACTTGGAGACGGAGACGCCGGGGATCGCGACCGGGTACTGGAAGGCCATGAAGAGGCCCGCCTGCGAGCGATCCTCGGGGGCGGCCTCGGTGATGTCCTCGCCCTTGAAGGCGATCGTCCCCTCGGTGACCTCGTAGGCCGGGTGGCCCATGATCACGTTGGCGAGCGTCGACTTGCCGGAGCCGTTGGGGCCCATCAGGGCGTGGACGCGGCCCTTCTCGACGTCGAGGTCGAGGCCTTTGAGGATCTGCTTGTCCTCGATCTTGACGTGCAGGTTGCGGATCTCCAGCTCAGCCATTTCGCTCCGTTTCTGGGTTCTTTCGTGAAGTTCGGGGGTGGTGCTGTCGACTCGACGGCGCCTAGGCGGCGCGGACTACCGTCGCCCGGCCGCGACTCGTCGTGGGCTGCGGGTGCGGGGTCGAGAACTCGACCAGCTCCGCCAGGGTGGTGCCCGCGAGCGCCTTGGTGACGCCGTTCTGCACCCGCGTCCAGAGCAGCTTGGTCGCGCAGCCACCGGCCGAGGCGTCCTCGTGCGAACAGAGCACGCGGCCCTCGGGGGTCTCGTGGAAGCACTCCATCGGCGCGATCTGCCCTTCCAGCGCCTGGACCACGGCGTCCATCGTGATCTCCGTCGCCGGCTTGGCGAGGCGGTAGCCACCGTGGGCGCCGCGGGTCGAGGTGACCAGGCCCGCCTTGCGCAGCTTGGCGACCAGGTGCTCCAGATAGGAGAGCGGCAGGCGCTCCGCTTCGGCGACCGAGTTCAGCGAGATCGGGGTCGACCCAGGCTGACGACCGAGCTCGATCATCAGGCGCACGCCATACTCGGCTTTGGTCGAGAACAACATCAAAACGAAATCCTACCGAAGCACTCGGCTTTGCCGAGTCAGGGCTCGATCAGGCCCCGCCGGATGGCGTACCGGACCAGCTCGACCCGGTCCCGCATGCCGAGCTTGCGCATCGCGTTGGCGCGGTGGTTCTCGACCGTCTTCTCGGAGAGATGGAGCAGCTCGGCGATCTGCCTCGTCGTGTTCGCCTCGGCGACGAGCTTGACGATCTCCTCCTCGCGCGGGGTCAGCTCCTCCTCGCCGGAGGAGCCGCGCTCGAGCACGTCCTTGATCAGCGTCCGCTGCGCCTCGGGGGAGAGGAAGGGCTCGCCGCGCTCGACCGCGCGGATCGCCGCCAGCAGGTCGGTGTCGGCCTGGGCCTTGAGGACGTAGCCGGAGGCGCCCGCCTTCAGCGCCTCGAAGAGGTAGCGCTCGTCGTCGTGCATGGAGAGGATCAGCACCGCCACCTCGGGCGCCTGCCGCTTGATCTCGCGGGTCGCCTGCAACCCGGTCAGCTTCGGCATTTTCACGTCGAGGATCGCCAGGTCGGGCCGCTCGCGGACGGCCAGGTCGCGCGCCTCGGCCCCGTCCGCCGCCTCCGCGATCACCTCCAGGTCCGGCTGTCGCTCCAACAGCAGCCGCAGCCCCGAGCGCACGATCCCATGGTCGTCGGCAATCAGCACCCTCACGACACAAATCCTCCCCAATCCCGGCCCCACCCCGCGTTGACGGGCCGAAAAGCGCTGATATAGAGCGTTTTTCGGCCCGTCAATCGGTCGGGACGCGGAGGTGGACGGTGGTGCCGGCGCCGGGGCGGGACTCGATCGTCAGCTCGCCGCCGACGAGGAGGGCGCGCTCGCGCATGCCGCCGATGCCGAGGCCGCGCTCGGACTCGGCGAAGGCGAAGCCGCGGCCGTCGTCGGCGACGCTCAGCTCGACCCCGGCCGGGCCGCGGCGCAGCTCGGCGGCGACGTGCGTCGCGCCGGAGTGGCGGGCGGCGTTCGAGAGCGCCTCCTGGGCGACCCGGTAGACGACCAGCTGGACGTCGTCGGAGAGGTCGGAGAAGTCGCCGTCGACAGCGATCCGCGCCGCGATCTCGCCTTCGCCGAGTCGGTCGACCAGCCCCGCGATCGCCGCCGCCAGACCGAGGTCGTCGAGAGCCGTGGGGCGGAGCTGGCGGGCGAGGGAGAGCAGCTCACGCATCGCCTGGTTGGCGAGCGCCTTGGTCTCGGCCAGCTCCGGCTCCAGCGTCGGGGGCGCCGCCGAGCGCGCCGCCTCCAGCCGCAGCAGCAGGCCGGTCAGCGACTGGTTCACCTCGTCGTGGAGGTCACGCGCCACCCGCGCCCGCTCCTCCTCCTGCGCCTGCAGCGCCGCCGAGCCGGCCCGCCGCCGCTCCGCTTCCAGCCGCCGCATCATGCGCAGGAACGCGAGCTCGATCCGCTCCACCTCCTCGGTCTCGCCGACCCCGTCGATCGAGCCGGGAAGCAGGGACCCCGGCCGCGAGAGGTCGACCTTCTCCATCTCCTGGATCAGATCCTCGAGCGGGGCGAAGCGGCGCCGCAGCAAGATCATGTTCACGGTCGCCCCGGCGAGCACGCCAAGCACCACGAGAGCGATCACCTCTCCCGCCGCAAGCCCCGCCACGGCCCCCGCGACGATCGCCACCGCCCCGAGCAGCACCGTATTGACGACCAGGACCTGGGTGAAGAGCGAGCGGCGACGCACCGGTCCAGCGTAAGGGGAGGGGTGGGCGAGGGACGGGGAAGGGACGCGCCCGCCCGGCGGCGACCCGGGCAGGCTGAGGCCGCCGCCGAGAGGGCGCGTCTGCGGGAACAGGCATAGGGACGCCGGGGAGGCATCAGGGGGACGAGGCGTCAAAGCGACGAAGGCCGCCAGGGGGACGGGAGCCGTCAAGGCGCCAAAGGACGAGAGGCGCCGTAGGAACGAGAGGTCCATGGCGCTGACGTGCCGATCGCCACCGGGACGCCGAGGTCGTGACCGAGACGTGCCGATCGCCACCGGGACCCCGGGGTCGTGCCGGCGACGCGCCGATCCCCACCGGGATGTCCGGATCGGCACCCAGACGCGCGCGGATCACGGGGGACACATGGATCGCCACCCGGACGCCGGGTAGTCACCGGGACGTGCGTATCGACACCGGGACGCGCGGAACTCCACCATCACGTGGCATCCGACACCGCTCTCCCACCGCTCGGCACCGTGCCGTGGAGAGTTGCTCTCGCTATGCGAGAGCAACT
>Ga0335075_10011663_pt1 | contig 13283 bp, 13 predicted proteins | sample Lox_Sample_24_FD_206723 | JGI IMG/M metagenome (GOLD analysis project Ga0335075, IMG submission 206723) | Soil microbial communities from Loxahatchee National Wildlife Refuge, Florida, United States - Lox_Sample_2.4 | ecosystem: Environmental > Terrestrial > Soil > Wetlands | place: USA...
CATGTCCGCGAGATAGCCGTAGACCTGCACCGCGGGAGCGTCGATCGTGCGCTCGGCGGAAGCCTCAACTTTTGCCATGGCCCATGTCTATCATCCGCTGTCTATCATCCGCCGGGCGCCGGCGACGGCCCCTGACCCGGGAGCGTTCATTCGCAAGACTCGATGTCACCGCCCTCGGCTACGAGGCTGGTCGCTGGCCAGGCAGGGACAGCGGTCGCCGTGGTGAGTACGGCGCGTCATCGGGCGATGTGGTCAGGTGGAAGAGCCCCGCCCGGCGGAGCCGGGCGGGGCTTGGTGTTGATGGTGTCACCAGCGTGATCAGTTTGTCGCGGTGACTTCTGGGATGGCGGCTCCGGCGGCTGCGTGGTCGACGAGGGCCTGACCGCGGGCTGCGGACGTCGCCCTGCACTTGGAGCGAGGTCACGTCCAGCGCGCCGATGAGCGGAAGAACCTGCTCGTAGGCTGCGCGGATGTGGTCGTTGCCCGAGCCGATGCCGTCAGGCCCGACGACAATCGCGTCCGGGGCGGGGTGGTCAGGCTGCGGCGAGTCCGACGCACAGGGCGACGAGTGCGAGGGCCTGCAGTACGACGCGCTCGTTGATGACCGAGTCCCAGCGGGCTTGAAGGTGGCGCGCGTCGTCCGGCACCCGGCCGGCGACTGCCGCTGCGGTCAGCGCCGTGTTCACAGGCTTGCTGACCCGGTTGTAGACCCCGACGAAGACGATCAGGGCAAGTGTGGCGAGCGCTCCGGCCGCGGTGCTCGTCCAGCGCCCGCTCGCGGCAGCGAGCGCGGCCATCGTCACGGCGGCGGTCAGGCCGCCAATGGAGACCGCCGCCAGACGGCGGTCGGCGATGCGGTGGACGTGGCCGAGCAGTTGCGTGAGGGTACGGTCGTCGACCGCGGCGACGGCGGGGCGCAGGATGATCGCGCCGAAGACGTCGGTGCCGTAAATGACGGCGTTAGCGAGGATCGCGAGGCCGGCGAGGATTTCGATGAGGGTGCGCATCAGTGGGTCTCCTGTTGGGTGAGGATGCGGTGGGCGAGGTCGAGCCGGGCTTGGACGTGGCTCGCGCGCAGGCGTCCGCTGGCCTGGAGGGTGGCCAGGCCGTGCAGTGTCGACCAGGCGACCTCCGCCTGGGTGTCGTCGGCACCGGGGAATGCGTCGCGGATGCCCGAGAACGCGTGGCGGAGTGGATCAGGGGTGTCGTCGGCGGCGAAGGCGAGCCCCGAGGGCAGTGAGAACATCGCCTCGTAGAGCCGGGGGTGCGCGGCGGCGAAGTCGAGGTAGGCGCGAATCCGTGCCATGGGCGAGGCGTCCGCCGCCTCAAGCGCCGCGGCGAGGTCGCTGAAGCCGGTGAGCGCCACCGCGTCGATGAGTGCCTGGCGGCTGGCGAAGGCCGAGTAGAGCACCGGCTGGGTGACGCCTAGCTCTCCGGCGAGGCGGCGCATCGTGACGGCTGGCCAGCCGTCGGAATCGGCGAGATCGCGGGCGGCGCGGATGACCTGTTCGCGTCTCAAGTCTAGATCTGGAGCTGGTCTTGGCGACATACCTGTAGTCTAGCATCGTTATCTAACATTGCAAGAGAACGAATTTGCCGAGGAAAGGACCCATCCGGCAAGACCGTTGCCGTCCTGCGTGCCTGACTACGTTCGACCCCGGCGATCGGCCGTTGGGGTAATCCTCGTGGACTACCCCCGGGGTTGACGGCCGCGAGCAAATCGCCTGCGGGGCCGATGCGCGGCGGTCACCCGTCGCGGCACTGTCTACTTATGAAGGCAAGTCCCACGACCTCGCGGCCGGATCCCCCGGTCGCGGCCGGACGGCGCCGGGTGCTGGCGCGGACCCGGCTCGACTTCTGGCTCGACGCGCTCCTGCTCGTGGCCTATACGCTCGCTTACAGCCTGGGGTTCACCGGGGTCGCCACGCACGAATGGCTCGGCATCGGGCTCGGCGTGGCCCTGCTCGTCCACCTCACGCTGCACTGGGACTGGGTGCTGCGCACCACCGGGAGGCTGCTGCGCCCGGGCGGCCGCGAGCGGTTCGTCTGGCTGGTCAACCTGCTCCTCCTCGTGTCCATGACGCTGTGCATCGCCTCCGGGATCCTGATATCCGAGGTCGCGCTGCCAGAACTCGGTATCCACCTTCCGGCCAGCTCCTTCTGGCGGCAGGTGCACGACACCACGGCGACGTTGACGCTGATCCTCGTGCCCGTCCACGCCGCGATCAGGTGGCGGTGGATCGTGGGCATGGTCCGCCGTTTCGCCGCCTGGCGCCCGCGGCGGTCACGGTGAAGTTCCTGCGCCACCTCGGCGCGGTCCTGCTGGTGGTGACGGTCATCGTCGGGCTAGGCATGCTGTGGGCGCACGCCTCGGGCGACGGCGCCGCCGGCCGTACTCCCTCACAGGCGCAGGTCCTGCGGCTTGAGCAGGTCAGGGCCGGCGTGATCGCGGTCCATTCCGACGACGGGCCCGACTTCGCCGACACGAGCGACTTGATCCGGACCGGTGAGATCGAGGCGGCCTTGGCGTTCGCGGTGATCACGGCCAGTGCTATCCGGCGGCGCCGTCGCCGGGAGCGGCGCTCGGCCGCCGCGGAGGTGTAGCGGAGCTTGCCCGCGTCGATGTCAGGTGCTTGACGGCGATGGCCGCGGATGCGCTTGGCGATGCGCTGATGGTCTCGCCCGGTGCCTGATCTTTCTGAGTGAGCGGGGTCAGGCGCCTTCCGGGATGGGCGGTGCCCACGGTGGCCGCGTGATGAGGCAGAACGGGTGGCCCGCGGGGTCGGCGTACACGTCCTCGCCGTCGAGCCTTACCGCGCCCAGTGCCAGCACCCGCGGGCCCGCGGTCGCCGGGTCCTCGACCATGACGTCCAAGTGCACCTGCTGCGGCACCGACGGATCGGGCCAGGTCGGTGGCCGGTAATCCGGTGCGCGCTGGAACGCGAGACCCGACGACTGATCGCTGACGGCGACCACCACCCAGTCGCTGTCGCGGTACGTCACCGGCAGCCCAAGCAGGGCGGAGTAGAACGCGGCGAGGGCAGCCGGGTCCGGGCAGTCCAGCACCACGTGGTGCATCCGTCCGATCACCCTGCCGATTCTGCCAGGGCCATTCCATCAAGCTCGCTTGAACTAGCATGAGGCCGTGACCGCGTCGCGTGCTTCCGTTCCCCCCGTGCTGCGGCTGCTGGCCGACCCGGTGCGGTGGGGGCTGATGCGTGAGCTGGCCGCGAGCGATCGGCGCGTCCGCGAGCTGGTCGCGGCGGCGGGCCAGCCGCAGAACCTGGTCTCTTACCACCTGCGGCAGCTTCGCCTGGGCGGCCTGGTGACCGCGCGGCGCAGCAGCTTCGACGGGCGCGACACCTACTACAGCCTGGACCTGGACGGCTGCGCGGCGGCGCTGGCCGTCGCCGGCGCCGCGCTGCACCCCGGCCTGGCCTCGTTCCCCCCCGTCGCCCCGGGGCCGAGGACAGCGCCTGAAGCCGGCCAGCGGCGAGTGCTGTTCGTGTGTACGGGCAACAGCGGCCGCTCACCGATGGCCGAGGCACTGCTCCGGCACCGGGCGGGGGCCCGGGTCGTGGCGGCCAGCGCGGGCATCAGGCCCAGGCCGGTGCACCCCGAGGCGGCGGCGGTCATGCGCGACCGCTACGGCCTTGACATCACCGGGCACCGGCCCGTGCTGGTGCAAACGGTCGCGGGCGAGCGGTTCGACTGCGTGATCAGCCTGTGCGACAAGGCCCGCGAGGCCTGCCCGGAGTTCGCCGGCCGACCCGGCCGCGTCCACTGGAGCATGCCTGACCCGGCGGCCAGGGAGGGAGGGCTGGCCGGGTACGCGGCGTTCGAGCGCACCGCCGCGGAGCTGGATACCCGGATCCGCTTCCTGCTGCCATCCCTCGACGCGAGTGCTGGCCGTGGTCAGCTCCGCAGGCGGAAGACGCCGTAACCGAACGGGTCGACGGAGATTGCCGACTCCCTGACGCGCACGCCGACCTGTCGCACGGCGGTAGCCGCCGCAAGCTCGGGGCGGTCGTGCGGCAGGCTGACCACACGACCGGCCGGGTTGACGACGACAAGGAACTCGCCGCCGCGCAGGTACGCGAGCGGGTATCCGTTGTGCAGGACCTCGATGCTCCCCTCTGGCCCGAGCGCCCGGTGCGCGGCCCGCAGCGCGATCAGGTCCCTGACGAGGTGCAGGAGCGAGCCCTCGTCCGCGCGCTGCGCGGCAACGCTCGGCCGGGCGGGGTCGGGGTCGACCGGCAGGTACAGCTGGTCGGCCCGGGCGGCGGAGAACCCGGTGTTCTGACCCCGGTCCCACTGCATCGGCGTCCGCGAGCCCGCACGGTTGTAGCGCGGGCCGAGAACGCTCCCCTCGACGTCCGGCAGGCCGGGCACGTACCGCATCCCGATCTCGTCACCGTAGTAGATCGCCGGCAGGGTCGGAAACGTGAGCTGGAACGCGAAGGCAGCCGGCAGTTGCTCCGGCGTTCGCGGCGCGCAGTGCAAGCGGGCGAAGTCGTGGTTGGAGGTTGGCAGCACGACGTGCCCGGGCTGGCCGATGGCGGCGACGGCCGACTCGTACGCGTCGAGGAACGTGCGGGCCGTGCCCCGGCCCTCGGCCTCGAAGAAGCACGGCTCGGACCCCCACTCCTCGCGGTCGGTGCCGGTGTGCGTCTGCCACAGGGAGCGCAGCGGCCTCCCTTCAGTCGGCCCGCCGAACTGGAGGAAGAAGTCCGCGTGGAATCCCGCGGGCACCGCGACCGACGGATCGCCCCACTCCGACAGCAGGACCGCGCCCGGGTGCCGGGCATCGAGCCAGGCGCGCAGTTCTGACCACAGTCTCGCCGTCTCGACGTGCCCCGGGTCATCCTTGACCAGCGAGGCCGCCATATCGGCGCGGAACCCGGCCACGCCAAGGCCGAGCCAGTGCGCGAGGATCTCGCGGAGCGCGGCGCGGTTGCGGCGCGGGCCCTCCGCGTCAACGCGCTGCCGCCACGGCTCGCCCGGACTGGGACGCGCGTAGCCGAAGTTGAGTGCGGGCTGGACGTCGAAGAAGTTGGGCAGGTAGCCGCCGGGTCGCGAGCCTGGAGAGGGAACGAAGCCCCGGGGCAGCCGGCCGCCGTCGCCCTCGGCCCAGATGTAGCGGTGGTCGGCGGGATCGTTCGCGGCGGCGAGGAACCAAGGATGCTGATCCGACGTGTGGCCGACCACGAGGTCGAGCAGGACGCGGATGCCGCGCGCCCGGGCCTGGTCGACGAGCTTGGCCAGGTCGTCGTTCGTGCCGTAGCGGCGGGCGATCGTGAGGTAGTCGGAGACGTCGTACCCGGCGTCGCGCATGGGCGAGACGAAGCAGGGGTTGAGCCAGACGGTGTTCACGCCGAGCCAGGACAGGTGATCGAGCCGGTCAGCGATGCCCTGCAGGTCGCCGATCCCGTCGCCGTTCGAGTCGGCGAAGGTCTGCGGATAGATCTGGTAGAAGACGGCGTCGGTGAGCCAGCCGGGTGCGGTTGTCGTGAACACGGAATGCCTTTCAAGTGCCGGGGGATGGTGACTGGTCCGGGGACGGAAGGACTCTGCTAGCCCTTCACTGCCCCGGCGGTCAGCCCAGAGACCACCGCGCGCCGAAATACCAGGACGAGAATCGCGATCGGGAGCATCGCCACCGCGGAGGCCGCGAAGATCGTGCCGTACGGCGTGGTGAACTGCCCGCCGAAGAGCGCGATCCCGACGCCGATGGTGCGGTACCGGTCGGAGTTGTTCACCGTCAACGAGATGATGAACTCGGTCCAGGCGGCGACGAAGGTGAACACCCCCGCGGTGAACACGCCGGGCAGCGCCTGCGGGAGGATCACCTGAAGCACGGTGCGGAACGGTCCCGCGCCATCGACCCTCGCGCTCTCCTCCATCGCCTTGGGAATCGTCAGGAAGAAGTTGCGCAGGATCCAGATCGCGAACGGCAGCATCAACGCGGTGTAGGACAGCACCAGGCCCTGGTAGCTGTTGAGCCAGCCGATGTCGCGCAGCAGCAGGTACAGCGGCGCGACCACGGCGATGGTCGGGAACAGCGAAATCATCAGCAGCGCGGTCATGATCGCGGTCTTGCCGCGCATTGGCAGACGGGCCAGCGCGTACCCGGCGAAGATCCCGAGCGCGAGCACGAGCAGCGTGGTGGCGACGGCGACGATCGCGGAGTTCTCGATGTACGTGCCGAAGGCGTAGCTGGAGAAGGCATTGGTGTAATTGGCCGTGGTCGGATGCGGCGGGATCGCCGACGCCGAGGTGATGTCGGCCTGGCCCTTGAAGGACGCGGCCACCATCCAGTACAGCGGAAGCGCCACGAACGCGGCGATCAGCAGCGCCGCGACGTTCGTGCCCGTGTTGCGCTTCCGGCGGCGGCGCGCGGCGGACGCGGGGCGCGCGGTGATGGCGGTGTCGGCCATGAGTCAGCCCTCCTGCTCGGCGACCTGGGTACGGAACACTTTGAGGAACAGCAGGCAGACCACGAGGACGATCAGCGCCGTGCTGGCAGCGACCGCCGCGCCCGGCCCGAACTCAAGGTCGTTGAACAGCACCTTGTAGCCAAGCACGGCGAGGGTCTCGGTGCTGGTTCCCGGTCCGCCGCCGGTGAGCACGTAGGGCAGGTCGAATATGCCGAAGGCCTGGAGGATGCGGAACATCACGGCCACGGCCAGGACGGGACGGAGCAGCGGCAGGCGAACGCGCCAGAAGATCGTCCAGGCGCTCGCGCCGTCGATGCGCGCCGCCTCGACCACGTCTGCGGGCAGCATGACGAGGCCGGCGAGCACCATGATGGCGACGAACGGCGTGGTCTTCCACACGTCGGCCACGCCCATCGCGATCGAGGCCTGCAGCGGGGTGCCGAGCACATCGACCCCGTGCACGCCGACCGTGTTCAGCCCGGCCTCGAGCATGCCGTAGACGCCGTTGTAGATATAGGCCCACAGCTCGGCGGAGACCACGGTGATCAGCGCCCACGGCATCAGCAGCAGCGCCATCATCCAGCCGCGGGCCCTGGTCAGCCGTTCAAGGACAAGAGCGACCAGCGTGCCAAGCATCATCTCGATCGTCACGGTGACGACGGTGTAGGTGGCGGTGAACTCAAGGTCGTGCCAGTAGCGCGGCGAACCGAACAGGATTGAGTAGTTGTGCGTGGTCAGGCCGCTGAGCTGGAAGCCGTTGCCCGTGACGTTGACGTTGCTCAGCGACATCACGACCGAGAAGACGATAGGGAAGATCATCACGGCGGCGACGACCAGCAGGGCCGGGGAGGCGAAGGCCCACCCAAGCCGCGCGGAGCCGCGCTGTATCACGCTGCGCGGCGGCCGCGGTCTGCGCCGTGCCGGCCGGCTCGCTTCCGGTCGCCTGCCGGTCTGCGGCGGACCGCCGCGAGTGTCTGTGCTGGTCATTTCGATCCACCTGATGGATGCGGTGAGGGGCGGAGGCGGGCGCGGCGCCGGGGGGGGCGCGGGGGCGCGGCCCGCCCGGCGGTCGATCTACAGCCCGTTGCTCGACAGGGCGGCGGAGATCTGCGAGCTGGCCGACGACAGCGCGGACGACGTGGAGACGGAGCCGCTCAGCGCCCCGTTGATGTTGGTGTAGATGGCCTCACTCAGCTGCGGGTACTTCGCGACGAAGGACGGGCGCGCGTTGAGCTTGTTCTTCGCGGCGACCGGGAACGCGGGGTTGGAGGCCTGCACTCGCGGGTTGTTCAGCACGCTCGCAACGGTGGGCAGGACCCCGCCCTGCTCGGCCATGATCGTCTGGGCTTGGGCGCCGGTCATCCACTTGATGAAATCGACGTCGGCGGGCAGGTTCTTGCTGTGCGGGTTGATGTAGAGGTTCCAGCCGCCGGTGACCGAGTAGCCGGGTCCGGTCTGTCCGGCGAACGTCGGCAGGTTCGTCACGCCGACGTCCCCCACGATCTTCGAGTTCGCGGGCGTGTTGGCGTCGGCGTAGGCGTACGTCCAGTTGCGCAGGAACGCCACCTGCCCGGAGTCGAACAGCGACTCCGACTGCTGCTCCTCGAACGTGGTGATGGCCGCCGGCGCGACGCCCGAGGTGATCAGCCCGCGCATGTAGTCAAGCGCCTTGACCGCGGCGGTGGAGTCGATCGTGGACCGCGTGCCGGCCGCGTTCACGCTTGAGCCGCCGGCGTCCGCGAGGAACTCGGTCCAGTCGCAGGTCAGGCCCTCGTACGAGTTGAACTGGGCGGCGAATCCATACTTGACAAGACCGTCCTTCTGCAAGGTCTCTGCCTCTGACTGCAATTGCTCCCACGTGGTGGGCACCGGCAGGTGCGCCTTGGCCAGCAGGTCCTTGCGATAGAAGAGGAAGGCGTTGTCGGTGAACAGCGGCGCGGCGTAGATCTGACCGTCGTACGTCAGGCTCGGGACCATGCCCTTGGAGAACTTGTCCCAGTAGCTGGAGGGGAAGTACGAGTTCAACGGCAGCGCCAGGTCCGCCTTGGCGAACTGGGCCGGCCAGACCACGTCGCCGTTGTAGACGTCGAAGCTGCTCGACCCGCCGGAGATCTGGGTAACGAGTTCGGAGCGGTAGGTGTCCTCGTCGCTCGGGGCCTGCTCAAGCTTGACGGTGATGCCCGGGTACGCCTTCTCAAACGCCGCGATCAGGGTCTTGCGTACATCCGTCGAGGTGGGTCCGAACTGGTTGGCCATCCACGTGATGGTGCCGGCGGCCGCGCCGGTGGCCACCGGGCCGGCCTGCGTGCTCGCGGACGAGGAACAGCCCGCCGCGCTCAGGGCGATCGCGGCGGCGCAGATCGCGGCTAGGGCGGGGGTTCTGTGTCTCGGGAATCTCATCTCGATGGCTTCCTTAACGTTAGGGGGCGCCGGGGTAACGGCAGTATGCCGCACTTAATTTTCGTGCGTCAAGAAATAAACTAAGAGCGCCCGTCCGAGCTCGCAGCGCCGCCGGAAGCGAGAGTCGCTGTCATGCGCGGGGGGTGGCCGCCCGCCGGGTCGCGCTGGCGAGGAAAAGGCTCAGGCCGGGCTCCCTTCCTCGAAAGTCGGCGCCCGGCCGCTTGCGGCCGGGCGACCGCGGTGTGGCGGGTTTCTCCGGCTCGACCTCGTGCGTGCCACGGCAAGACGGTGGCTTGCCGCGTGGCCAGGAAGGCCGGCTTCGCCGGGTGCGACCCCAGCCTGCTGGTCACGATCGACGGCGTCACGCTGGCGGCACGCCGGGGCGGGGCTAAATGAGTTTCGCAGGGCCGCGCTGACCGTTACGCTACGGCGGATGGTGCTGGGATCAGGGCTCGCGCACCTGGGCGGTTATCCCTTTGAGGTGCGTTACAGCGACGGGGCGCTGGTGCGCGCGCGTGCCGCCGCCGATGTCACCGCGGACGCGTACAGCTACTTCACCGGCCTGTTCTCGGTCGAGCCCGATATCGCGGTCATCGTGGCCGACGAGGCCGACTGGGAGAGCAGGCAGCCGTACGGACTGCCGTTCTTCAACGATGACGGTGGCCAGATCCGTCCGGGCATCGTGGTGATGCCCGCGGGGAGCGGAGATTTCTGGGCCGGCCTGGGCCAGGATATTCGCGACGCGTCGCCGCGCGGTTACGCCCGGCTGCTTGCCGCCTACCCCGGCCGGGCTGACGGCCTTGACCTGCAGCCCTTCTTCGACCTGGTCACGATCCACGAGCTCGGCCACGCCTTTGAGGTGCTCGGGAATCTACGGTTGCCGACCTTCTGGCTGGGCGAAATCTTCGCCGACCTGGCCCTGCACGCGTTTGTCGCGACCAGGCAGCCGCGAAGCCTGAACACGCTTGAGGCACTGTCCGTCGTGGGAGCGGGCAGCCGGCGCCTCGCCGCCCGGTGGCGCGCAGAAGGCTACAGCACGCTGGAAGAACTCGAGGCCCACTACACCGGCGGTGATGAGCCGATGAGCCCGCTGAATTACGTGTGGTACCAGTACCGGTGGCAGCGGCTCGCGGCAAAGATGTTCGATGCCGACGGCGAGGAAGGGCTGGTGCGCTTCTGGGACTGCTTTCACGCGGCCGATCCCCTCGGTCCCGCCGAGGTCACCACATCATCCCTGGCCCGGCTGTTGAGAACCGAGGTGAGCCAGACCCTCGGCCGGGCAATCCAGAGCTGGCGGTAGGTCCTGGCACTGCCACGGCCATCTGTTACGCGAAGGGCCTCGGGGCACGCGGCGCCGACGGTGCATCCGATATATTTTCCGATGTCAATAAATAGCGTCTCGACGGGGCGGGCCCGTACGGTTAGATCGTCCTAGAGCGGGTTGGCAGGCCACGACGCTTACATGACTGGGGAAAGTATGTCTCGGGATCTGGCACGGGATCGCATCACGATCGGGCTGTCCGACGAGCCGTGGCCGCGCTCCGGCGATCGCGGCGCGGACGAGACCAGGGCACAGCTGTTCGCCGAGATCCTGACCGCCGGGCCGCTCTCGCGTACCCAGCTCTCCCAGCGCACCGGCCTCTCGCAGTCCACCGTCACGAAGGTCGTCAATCCCCTGATCGAGGCGGGGTACGTCACCGAGGCCGGTGAGCACAGCGGCGGCCTTGGCCGGCCGCAGCGGCTGCTTGAGGTGGCCGCGGACCGGTACGCGGCGATCGGGGTGAAGATCGGCCCTGGCGCGGTTACCGGGGTTCTTACCGATCTCCGTGCGCAGGTGCTCGAGCGGTCCACCCGGCAGCTGTCGGCCGGGCATGATCCGTCCGCGGCGCTGTCCGCGGCCGCCGCCGTCGTGGGAAGCCTCCTGGCGGGTAACGGCAGCGGTACCAGGGAGCGGCTGATCGGCGTCGGCGTCGGCCTCGGCGGGCACATCGAGGCCGCGACGGGCCGTGTCGTGCACTCAGGCGTCCTCGGCTGGGACGAGGTGGAGGTCGGCGCGCCGCTGCGCGCGGCCACCGAGTTGCCGACGGTCGTGGACAACGACGTGGACGCGCTGGCCGTGGCGGAGCGCTGGTTCGGCAAGGGTCGCGACATCGACACGTTCGCGCTGGTCACCGTGGGCCCGGGGATCGGCTGCGGGCTGTTCCTCAACGGCGGGCTGTTCACCGGGACCAGCGGTCTGGCCGGGGAACTCGGCCACATCCCCGTGCGGCGCGAGGGCACCGTGTGCAGCTGCGGAAACCGCGGGTGCCTGGAGACCGTCGCCTCGGACAGCGCCGTGCTCCGGCACATCGCGGACGCCGGCGGCGCGCGGTTCCGCGACATCGCCGAAGCCGTCGAGGCGGCCCGGGCGGGCGACGAAGCGGCGGTGTCGGCGTTCGCGGCGATGGGCGAGGAGCTCGGCCGGGCCCTCGCCACCCTGTGCAACCTGGTCAATCCGCGACGCATCGTGCTTGCCGGAGAGCGAGCGGACGCGTTCGACCTGTTCGGTCCCGCGTGCGAGAAATCGTGGCGTGAGCATGCCTTCTCCAGCGCCGCCCAGGAGTGCGAGCTGACCGTGGACGTGACCGACGACTTCCTGTGGGCGCGGGGTGCCGCGTGCCTGGTGATCCGTGACGCGGTGAGCGGGCGGCCAGGCTGACCGGAGTCGTAAGCCTTCAGACCCGGGCTCACCTGTGACGGGTGATGACTCGGGGTCGGACAGGGACATGATCTCTAGGTGGGGCCGCCGATGGGCCCCTATTCACCGGGATGATCCACTTCCCCCGGCTGAAGGACCGGCTGGCCACCCACTTCGTGCCGTTCACCGAGTTCGAGGCCGACGCCGCGGCGGGCACCTTGCCGGACTTCTCGCTGATCGAGCCGAACATGCTGGCGGGCCACGGTGACTACCACCCGGCGTTCGGCCGGTCATTCTCGGCCACGGTGGACCTGGCGATGGACAACCCGTCCTCGATGCCGTCCGGCGAGGCGTTCCTTGCCCGGGTGTACGCCGCCTACCGGTCAGCCACCTCACCGGACGGCGCGAACGTATGGAACACCGCCCTGCTGATCGGGTGGGATGAGCCGGGAGGCACCTATGATCACGTCCCGCCGGGGCCGGTCGCGCCGCCGGATCCGGCCGCGCCGCCCGGCGAGTTCGGCTTCGCTTTCGACCGCTCCGGGTACCGGGTACCCGCTGTCATCGTGTCGCCGTGGGTCGAGCCGGGGTCGGTGTACAACGAGGAGTACCGGCACACCTCGCTGATCGCCGGCCACTTCTTCCCGCTCCTCGCGGTAGACGCGAAGGACCTCCGGTGAGTTCGGGCCTGTGGCCGACGGGTCCCTATATCCATCAAGACATATTGATGTATTCTCTGAGGGTGCGTGGATCGCCCGCGGGCCGGCCGCGGTGAGCCGCTCCGGGGATGATGGCCCTGCCCCGGCGGACGCCGTCGCCCCTCCCCCCGGCATGCCGGTGGTGCCGCTCGCCACGGTGCTGCGCGAGTGGGGGCGGATCGGGTGCGTCGGGTTCGGCGGGCCGCCGGCCCACATCCGGCTGCTGCGGCAACTGGTGGTGGAGCGCCGCAGGTGGCTGGACGCGCGCGAGTTCGAGGACGCGATCGCGGTCTGCAACCTGATGCCCGGCCCGGCGTCCACGCAGCTCGCGATCTTCTGCGCCTGGCGACTGCGCGGCCGCGCCGGGGCGCTCGTCGGCGGCGCCGCGTTCATCGTGCCCGGGCTAATCGTCATCCTGGCGCTCGCGGTGCTGTTCGTGGCGCAGTCCCCGCCGCTGTGGGTGCTCGGCGCGGGGGCGGGCGGCGGTGCGGCCGTGCCGGCCGTGGCCGTGCGGGCGGGCTGGTCACTACTCGGGCCGAGCTGGCGGAACAAGAAGGCCGCCGCCCGCTGGGTCGGTTACCTGGCCGCCGGGCTCGCGGCCGCCGCGACGATTGGCGAGTGGCTGGTGCTGGTGCTGCTCGCCTGCGGCGCGGCCGAACTCTTGACGCGGCACGGTTTCCGGTCCGGTGGGACGCACGGGCGTGCGGCCACAAGTCGTTACGAGGAAGCGGACAAAGCCGGTGACCAGGGAAAGCTACGCGGACTCCTTGCCGCGCCCGCGCTGGTCTTGGCGGTGGGCGGCGGCGTGCTCGCGTCGGTGGCGTGGGAGGCGTTCAAGGTCGGCGGCCTGTCGTTCGGCGGCGGGTTCGTGATCATCCCGCTCATGCAGGCAGACGCGGTCGGACACTACCACTGGATGACCGGCGCGCAGTTCCTCAACGCGGTCGCACTCGGGCAGATCACGCCGGGGCCCGTGGTGCAGACCGTGGCCGTGGTCGGCTACGCCGCCGCCGGGATCGCCGGTGGGCTGCTGGCGTCGGCGGTCGCCTTCACCCCGTCGTTCCTGCTCGT
>Ga0335075_10011664_pt1 | contig 13282 bp, 15 predicted proteins | sample Lox_Sample_24_FD_206723 | JGI IMG/M metagenome (GOLD analysis project Ga0335075, IMG submission 206723) | Soil microbial communities from Loxahatchee National Wildlife Refuge, Florida, United States - Lox_Sample_2.4 | ecosystem: Environmental > Terrestrial > Soil > Wetlands | place: USA...
GCGCGCCGCCGGCGCGGCTTTCGGCCGGGTGGTGGAGATCCTCGAGGCCGATCCGGGCGACGTCATTGCTACGGCGCTCGCGCGGCTCGGGCGGACGCTCGCGGGCCGGAATCCTCAGTGATTCTCTGGACTGCACGCCGTGCGAAGAAACCCTGCTTCACATTCTCTTCCCTCTAGCCGCATGATCTGACCCATCCCCAGGAAGCAAGAAATGCAGAGCGCGCCTTTCGCGCGCACAGTCCTCTCTTGCCTCGGGGGGCTCCGCCCCCCGAACCCCTCGGGATATTTACACAAGGGAAGCACAAACTGGCTTTAGAAACGCCGCTTCTCGTACAGCCTCAAATGACGAGCATTTGCCAGCAAAGCATGTTGCCAGATTGCCGGCAATGCGGCAGTTGTCTTTCTGTCTTGTTTCGGCTCGATTCTCTGATATGTTGCCAGCAATGGGGCAAGCCGAATTGCTGTGTTGCTGGCAATAAGGCAAATCGGCAAATGAGAAGCCTACATGCGGACAGTCGCGATCTTGAGCCAGAAGGGCGGCACGGGGAAAACAACCATCTCCGTGCATCTTGCCGTGGCCGCGCAGCAGGCCGGAAAGGCGGCCGTGGTTATTGATCTCGACCCGCAGGCCAGTTCTGCCGGCTGGAAGGACAGCCGTACGGGCGAGGAGCCGGTTGTTGTCTCCGCACCGGCTACCCGGCTTCCTCAAGCCTTGCAGGCGGCGAGGAGCGGTGGGGCCGATCTGGCAATCATCGACACCGCGCCGCACTCTGGCGATGTAGCACTGGCCGCCGCTGAGGCGGCCGACCTCGTGCTGATCCCGTGCCGCCCAGGCATCTTGGATCTCCGCGCTATCGGCACGACGGCTCGCGCCGTGAAGCTGGCAGGCAAACCCGCCTTTGTCGTACTGAACACCGTTCCTCCACGTGCAATCCATATGCTGGCCGACGCCCGCGCGGCCGTTGCGGTCCATGGGCTCGACGTGGCTCCTATCGCGTTGCAGCAGCGGGCTGCGTACGCCCATTCCCTAACAACTGGGCAAACTGCGCAGGAGTACGAGCGGGGAGGAAAGGCGGCCGAGGAAATCGGCAGCCTGTATAGCTGGCTCACAGGGATCATTGCCTGATTGCCATATTGCCGCGCTGCCAAATTGCCAGCAAGCCAGCAATGTGGCACTCTCGCAATGGTGACTCGAGAGGGGAACGCATGAGCAGCAAGCGGCCAAGTCTGGCAGAGAGCATCCGCCAGGCCGTCCGGCCCGAGTCAGAGACAGTGGCGGGGAGATCGCCGCCTGCACCGGTGCGGGCACCGGTTCCGGCGGCTCGGCCCGCGAGCGGCTTCTATGCCGCAACGCGGGCGGGCAAAAAGAAGGTAACAGCGACGGTCGATCCCGCCGTGCACAAGCAACTCAAGAGCCTAGCCGTTGAACGGGAGACCACGACCGAGGCCTTGTTGGTCGAAGCAATTGAGGATTTGCTCGGCAAGCACAGGGCAAATCGAAGTGCGTAAGGATAGAGAGGAGGCGAAACCCCGCCGACATGCGCAAAGGGGTTCTGCGAGTAAGCCATGAGCCGTCGCAGCACGACCTTGTGTGCATGGCAGGCGGTACAATATATATTCTCGCAACTGAGAACAATTATGGTGAGCTATGCGAATGCACGACGTTTCGCTGTTCACTGCCACGGAGGCGGCGGTCCTGACGCGTCTCTCGCTCAAGGCGGTGAACAATGCAATCGACAAGAAGACTGTGCCGACTGTTTCCGGCCAGCGAGCAGGGCAGGGGGCCCGGCTGCTCGACCTGCGGGGGTTAATGTCCCTGACGCTGGAGCGGCGACTGGCGGACCGCTTTGCCCCTGACCTGCGCAGGGCTGTATTCGATGCTCTGGCGAGTGGACCGCGTAGCCGGGTGTCCCTCGAAGGCGGTTTGCTTACGGTCGATCTCCGCGAGCCGCGGCGGGAACTGGCGAATTCGCTGCGCAGACTGCGGCGGGCCCGCGCGGCAGTGATCAGCGATCCCGAGATCCTGGGGGGCGAGCCCGTGTTTCGCGGCACGCGTATCCCGGTACACTTGATCGCGATGCTGTTTGAGCAGGGTTCGGGCGAGAAGGAGCTGCTGGAGGCTTATCCACGCCTGACCGCCGAGCTCGTTCAGCTTGCCCCGATTTACGCGGCTGCGTACCCGCTTCGGGGCCGGCCCCGTTCGCAGCCGTGGCACGATCGGCCGCCAGTGCACAGCACGCGCCGGAAGCTTGAGACGATCGCAGAGGGATGAGGTTTTTGATCGATGAGTGCCTGACCATCGATCTGATTTCGATCGCAAGCGAAGCGGGCCACGAAGCCCAACATCTCGCCCATGTCGGCAAGGCTGGGTGGAAGGACTGGAACGTCGCCCACTATGCGGCCGAAGGCGACTTCGTGGTGGTCACGAACAACGCGAGCGACTTTCGAAGGCTCTATGCGAAGGAACCGCTGCACGCCGGCCTCGTCATTATCATCCCGCGCGGCAATCGCATGGAGCAGCAACGGCTTTTCCGCGGAGCGCTCGAGGAATTGTCCAAATTTGGCGAGCCGATCAATCGTGTCCTCGAGGTGGATATCGAAGGCGACGAGATGACCTTCACATTCTATGAGCTACCGGCAAAAAGCGGCGATTGAACTCGACCGTCGTCACCGCAGGACCTCCCTTTCCGGCTGCCCGTTGCCTTGGTTCCCCAAGGCTGCGGCCTGCTTGTCGGCGTCGAAGGCATTGAGGCCGCGGCGGCGCCAGCGGGTGGCGAGGTGGGCGGGATCGACGCCGGCCTCATCCAGTCCCCGCAGGCGATCGGCAAGCTCGAGGAAGGCGCCGAGGAGGGTGGCGCGATCGTCCTCGACAAGCTCGACCAGGCCGGCCTTCTGGACCAGGCCGCCGAGCTGGATCAAGTGGCGGGTGCGTTCGCGGCGTGCCCTGACGCCCGCGCGCATGTCGGTACGGGCCTTCTCGGCCTGGAGCCTATGACGTTGGGCCGCCGCCAGGCGCAGTCGACGCGCCGTGACCTGAAGCTCCCGACGCAGGCTCGCCGGAGCCGGCATTCTTCCGGCCGCCGGCTTTTCCGTTCCCGCGAAAAAAGGCTTGGCCGCGTTCCGTCCACCTCGCGACTGCCTGGGGTTTTTCCTTTGCGTCCTCGACGGCAGCGAGCAGCACGCCGGCGAGCGCGTCGAGGGGGAGGGAGTCGGCGCCGGTGGCGAGCACGAGCTCGCCAAGCTGGGTTTTCTGTTTGTCCTTGAGGGACTTGGCTTTCTCCTGCAGGGCCTTGATCTGGGCGTCGATATCAACGGGCTTGCGCATGCGGGGTCTCCGGTCCGAAGCTGCGGGCAGAGGATAGCTCCCACGACGGGCGGCGTCACTTCCGACGGAGCGCAGCGAAGTGGAAGGGCGCACTAACGAGTTGCTTCGCAACTCAGTGCCAGTTACCGTCACAACTCGACGCTGATTGGCGGCTCGGATTGCTCTTGGGGCCAGCCGCGGATGCGCTTCCTCGTCTGCTCCCGGAGGCTCGATGGACATTCACCTTTTTCTCGCGTTCTGCCTCGCCGTCACGATTCTGGTTCTGCTGCCAGGGCCGATCGTCACGTTGGTGATCGCCAATTCCTTGAGCCACGGCACCCGAACCGGACTCACCACGGTTGCCGGGGCAAGCATCGGCAACGCGATACTGCTTGCCGCGACCGCGATCGGCTTGGTGACGGTTTTCTCGTTGTTGAGCGAGGTGTTCGCGATCGTTCGCTGGATCGGCGCGGCGTACCTGATCTGGCTCGGCGTGAAGGCATGGCGCGCGCATGGCGGAGAGGCGTCGGCGACGGTCGCGCCGGCGGTGCCGCGATCGGCACGTGCGGTCGTCCTGCAAGGCTTTCTGATTGCGATCACCAACCCGAAGGCGATCGTGTTTTACATCGCCTTCCTGCCGCAGTTCGTTGATCCGCGTCTGCCGGCCGGGCCGCAGCTTCTCGCCATGAGTTGCGCCATGATCGCGATCGCCCTTGTCACCGACAGCACCTATGCGCTGTTGGCCGGGCGCGTGCGGGGGTGGTTCGCCGCGCCGGGGCGGCGCCGGCTGCAGAGCCGCATCACGGGGACGTTGCTGATTGGAACCGGCTGCGGCCTGCTGCTTGCGCGGCGCGGCGGCTAACGCTGCCGATGTCCGCCTGGTCGCAATTTCGGATGGACGCGAGCCGGCACGTGAGCCGGAGCGCGGGGCAGAGCGCGATTGCCGCGGCGGCCTACCGTGCTGGGGCGAAGCTGTTCGACGAGCGCACGGAGCAACTGCACGACTACACGCGCCGCTATGGGGTGGTGGCGACCGGGCTCACGATGCCGGAGCGCGGCGGGCCAGGCTGGACGCGGGAGGAGCTGTGGAACGCCGCGGAGGCTGCGGAGCGGCGGAAGGACGCGCGTGTGGCGCGCAAGATCGAAGTGGCGTTGCCGGGGGAGATGACTCCGGAGGAGCGGCAGGAGCTGGTGGTGACGTGGGCGCGGGCGATCGCCGAGCGGTACGGGGTGGCGGTGGACTGGGCGATCCATCTGCCGGACCAGGAGGGGGATAAGCGCAATCACCACGCGCACCTGATGGTGACGACGCGCGAGATCGGCCCGGAGGGATTCCGGGGCAAGGCGGCGCTGGAGCTCTCGAACGCGGACCAGAAGAAGCGGGGCCTGGCGGTCGGGGACGACGGGATTTACGCGCTCCGGGCGCTGCTCGCGGAGCGGCTGAACGAAGTGGCGGAGCGGCACGGCCTCGAACTCACGGCCGATCCGCGAAGCTACGCGGCGCGGGGGATCGAGCTCGCGCCGACCAAGCATGTCGGGGTGCACGCGGTGGGGATGAACCGGCGCGGCCTCGAGGCCGAGCGGGTGGACGAGCACGCGGAGGCGCGGGCAGAGAACGCGCGGCGGATCCTCGAGCGGCCAGAGGTGGTGCTGGAGACGCTGACGCGGACGGAGGCGGTGTTTACGCGCCATGACATGGCGCGGGCGCTCAACCGGTATCTCGATGATCCGGAGCAGTTCCGTGACGCGTTGGTGAAGCTGGAGGCCTCACCGGAGCTGGAGCGACTGACCGAGGGAAGGGCAGGGGAGCCGGCGCGGTTCTCGACGCGGGAAATGATCGCCGCCGAGGAGAAGATGATGGAGGCGGCGGCGGCGCTGGCAGCGAGCGGCACGCACCGCGTCACCACGGCTTCGGCAGAGCGAGCCGAGGCCCGACATCCAACGTTGTCGGAGGAGCAGCGGGCGGCGGTCGAGCACGTGACGGCGCCGGGGCGGCTCGCGGTGGTGGCCGGGGCGGCCGGTGCCGGGAAATCGGCAGCGCTGGCGACAGCACGCGAGGCTTGGGAGGCCGAGGGCTACCGGGTGCGGGGTGCGGCGCTGGCCGGCAAGGCAGCGGAAGAATTGCAAGCCGCGGCAGGGATCGAGAGCCGGACGCTGCACGCGCTGGAGTACGGCTGGCGGCGCGGACGCGATCCGCTCGCTGCGCGCGACGTGCTGGTGATCGATGAGGGGGGGATGGTGGGCAGCCGGCAGCTTGGCCGGGTGCTGGAGGCCGCCCAGGGTGCCGGGGCGAAGGTGGTCCTGGTGGGCGATGCCCGGCAGTTGCAGCCGATCGAGGCAGGAGCGGCATTCCGGGCGGTGGCCGAGCAGGTGGGGGTGGTCGAGATCGGGACCATCCGCCGGCAGCGGGAGGCGTGGGCGCGGGAGGCGAGCCAGGCCTTTGCACGCGGGGAGACCGGGGCGGGGCTCGAAGCCTACGCGGCGCACGGCGCGGTGCATTGGCTGCCGAGCCGGGAGGCGGCGAAGGCGGCGATCGCCGAGGCCTACGTGGCGGCGGGGATGAGCCATCCTGGCAGGATGAGCCACCCTGGCGGGGTGAGCCACCCTGGCAGGACGGGCCGCCCGGGCGGCGGGGGCCTAATCCTGGCGCACACCAACGAGGACGTGCGGGATCTGAACGCACTGGTGCGGACAGCGCGGCAGCGCACCGGCGCGCTCGGCGTGGAGTCGCCGTTCGCCACGGCGCGGGGGGAGCGGTGGTTCGCCCCTGAGGACCGGGTGGTCTTTTTGCGCAACGACCGTGCCCTTGGAGTGAAGAACGGCACCCTTGGCACGGTGGCCGAGGCGGCACCGGGGGCGCTCACGGTGCGGCTCGACAGCGGTGCCGAGGTGCGGGTGGGGCAGGGGCAGTATGCCGAGCTCGACCACGGCTATGCGGTGACGCTGCACAAGGCGCAGGGCACGACAGTAGAGCGGGCCTTTGTGCTGGCCTCTGGCGGGATGGACCGGCATCTCGCCTATGTCGGGATGACGCGGCACCGGGAGGCGGCGGGCCTCTATGCCGGGCGCGACGATTTTCCGAGCCAGGCGGCGCTGGTCCGGCGGCTGAGCCGGGAGCGGGCGAAGCAGAGCACGCTCGACTTTGCCGAGCGGCGCGGGGTGGAGACGCCGAAGGCGTGGCTGGAGAACACGTGGGCCTGGCTCGATCGGGGCAGGGAGCGGCTGGCCGAGGCCTGGGGGCGGGCCGAGCGAGTGTTTGCCGCTGTGCGGGGGCGGTTCACGAGCCAGGCACGGCCGGGGCCAGCGGCCCGGGCAGCGTCGGCGGCTCGGCTCGCGCCGACAATGGAGCAGAGCCGTCCCGTCACAGATCAGGGGATATCGCGCACGCCGGAGGCGGCGGAGGCCGAGCGGCAGCAGGCATTGCGGGAGGCGTTCCGATCGGGGCCGGAGGCCTCCGAGGCGAAGACACAACGTGCGCACGAGGCCCGGCTGCGCGAGCAGTTCGGCCAGAGACACGCGGCGGGGGCGGAGCAGGACCCGGCGGCGCGGCAACGCGCCTTGCGCGAATCATTCAGCGACCAGACTCCACAGTCCGGCAAGACACCCGAGGAGCTACGCCGGGCGTTCAAGGATCGTGACAATCCCGTTCCGGAACAGAATCGGAATCGTAACGGCAACAGCACGAACAGAGAACGCGGCCGGGAGAGTGGGCAGGGGCGCGAGCGGTAGGCAAGCTTGTGAGGTTGGCGGCGGCGCCACGCGCCGGCAATCCGCGGCGCCTGGGCGGCTAGTTGGCGGCTTGCTGCTTGCGGAGTGCCAACTCGATGCCGATCGCCTCGGTGCGGATCGCGCCGCTGCCGAAGCGGCTCGCCGCCGCCATGCGCTCGAAGGCTTGGGCGGTGTAGGCGCGGCCGATCAGCATACGGCGGAAGGCTTGGCGGGTGATCCAGGCATCGAGCCTGGTGCGGCCGCTCCGCCGCACATAGGCGTCGATCTCGGCGAGCGACACATCTTTCCGCAGATCGACGATCAGCGCCTCGCCGCCAGGGTGGAGCACGCGGTGCATTTCATCGAGGGCCTTGACCGGCTCGGCGAAGTTCTTGAACGCCGCGGAGCAGTAGACGAGGTCGAAGCTGTCGTCGGGCAACGGCATGTCGGCGGCGTTGCCGAGGCAGAAGGCGATGCGCACCCCCGCCTTTGCCGCGTTGTCGGTCGCCATGCGGACGAAGCTTCGGCTGATATCGAGGCCAGTAATGGCAAAGCCGCCGAGCTGGGCGAGCTCGATCGCGAAATAGCCGGGGCCGGGCGCGACCTCGAGCACGGCACCACCCGCCGGCAGCCGGGCCGCGACGCGCACCGCCTCGCTGCGGAAATCCGCCATGTCGGCGGCCCGCGTGCGCGCATACCAGCGCGCGACCCAGCCTTCCATGCCGGCATCCCTGGGTGCCGGTCGCGCTGTCGTTGGCATGGTTGTTCCTCTTGCTCACACCGGATATTATCTTAATTAGTAAGTATCTTAAAAATGCAGATATATGATGTCAACCAAATCCAGCGCCCCATCCGGCACGCCCGAGCGTGCCGCGCTGCTGCGGAATCTATTCGAGCTCGGCCGGTCGATGAGCACGCAAACCGTGTTCCTGCACCAGGCGATCGCCGAGACGGTGGGGCTGAACGCGACCGACACGAAATGCATTGACCTGGTGCTGCGCGCGCCAGACGCGACGCTGACTGCGGGCCAGCTCGCGGCGCTGAGTGGGCTTTCCAGCGGCGCGGTGACGCATATCGTCGACCGGCTGGAGAAGCGCGGCTTCGTCGAGCGTGGCCGCGACGCCAAGGACCGGCGCAAGGTGCGGGTGCGGGTGCGGATGGCGGCGCTCGAGCCGGTGATCCCGAAATACGAGACGATCGGGGCAGCCTATCTCGCGCTGCTGGCGCGCTACAGCGACGCCGAGCTCCGGCTGATCTGCGATTATCTGGAGCGGATATCGGCGGTCTCGGCGAGCGAGCTGGCACGGCTCGCGACGGCGCGGCAACGCGCCTTGCGCGAATCGTTCAGCGACCAGGCTCCACGGCCCGCCAAGACGCCCGAGGAGCTACGTCAGGCGCGCAAAGGTCGTGAAAAGCCGGCCCCGAAGCAGGATCGTGGCCGTGACAGCGGGCGGGGGCGCGAGCGGTAGGCAAGCTACCGAGGGTTGACGCTGCCCCCCGCCCCTTGGGCATGCTGCGACGCAAAACGACTCGGCGGGAACGGAAGGCGTGGCGCAAAGGACCGATCAGCAATCCGCGTTGCTGTTCATGGGCTTCCTGGCGAGCCTGGCGGCGATGGCCGCGGCCTGGCACTTCGGGGTGCGCGGCCTTGTCCCGCCGTCGCAGCGGTTCAGCCTGTCCCGGCTGCTTGGGTATCTCTGGACGGGCTTCTCGAACCAGGACCTTGCCCCCTACACGGCGCAGGCGGGGCGGTTCTTCCTGGCGGCGGGCTATCCCTGGTACTTCGCGCTCAGCGTGCTGCCGGGGGTGGTGGTGTTCGGCGGCACCGTTGCCTTGGCCGAGCAAAAGCCGGCCGGCCTCAAGTTCGCACTGATCGGGTTCCTGGGTGGAGCAGTGACGGGCGGCGTGCTCGCCGGGCTGGCCGGGTGGCTGGCGCCCGGGCTGCTCAACCCGTTCCTGACGGCGCTGGCGGTGCCGGGGCTTGGCGGCCTGTTCGGCTATCTCGGGGCGTGTCTTGCCCTGTCGCCGCCGGGGGTGGCCGTGGTGCGCGGCACAGCAATCAGGGAGCACCAGGCCGACACACTGCGGGTGATGAACAAGGCGGTTGCCAAGGGCCGCACGGTGCTGGCCGGGCTGACCTTGAGCCGGGAGGCAGAGACCCGGCACGGGGTGGCACTCGGGGTGACCGGCAGCGGCAAGTCGACCGCCATCCGGGGATTGATGTACACGGCGATGTGCCGCGGCGACCGGCACGTGGTGGCCGACCCGGACGGCAGCGCCATGCGGCTCTTCTGGCGGCCGGGCGATGTGATCCTCAATCCGTTCGATGCCCGCAGCGTGCGCTGGGACGCCCTGGCGGAGTTCCGCGAAGAGACCGACTACCGGTTCCTCGGCGAAGCGGTGCTGCCGCCGGTGGGCGGCGGGGCGCAGGACGAATGGCTCGGCTACGCGCGGGAGATCTTCATCGCCGCCTTGCGAAGCTGGCACCGCAACGGGCTCGGGCCGGCCGAGCGGTTTTTCGACGCGCTGGCGACGGCGGAGCGGGAGAAGCTCGCCCTGCTCTGCGAAGGGACCGCGGCACAGCATTACTTCGCGGCGGGCAACGAACGGATGCTGGGCAGCATCCTCGGCACCATGGCGCCCCGGGTGGAGATCATGCGTCAGGCCGCGCATGCCGGCGAGGAGGCCTTTTCGGTGCGAAGCTGGATCCGGACCGAAGGGCAGGGGACGCTATGGCTGCCCTACCAGGCGCATCAGATCGCGGCACTCCGGGGGCTGATCTCGTGCTGGATGGGGCTCGCGATCACCGAAGTGCTGGCGCTGCCGGACTCGGCGACCCGACGGATCTGGTTTCATCTCGACGAGTTCGACGCCCTGGGGCCGCTGCAGGGGCTGAAGGACGCGCAAGCGCGGCTGCGTAAGAAGGGCGGGTGCGTGGTGATCGGATTGCAGTCGATCGACCAGGTGCGGGCGGTCTATGGCGCGGCGGCGGCGAACACGATCATCGAGAACTGCGGCAACACGCTGATCCTGCGCTGCGGGGCGAGCGAGCGCGGCGGGACGGCACAGTTTGCCTCCGAGCTGATTGGCGAGCGGGAAGTGGAGCACGACGAGACCACCACCTCGCGCTCGAAGGGCAAGGAGCACACCACCAGCAGCACGGCGAAGCACGTGCGCCGGCGCACCGAAAAGGCGGTGCTGCCCTCGCAGATCATGCAGCTTGCCGACCGCAGCGGTTATCTCAGGATCGCCGGCGAGGCGGAGTGGAAGAAGGTCCGGTTCGATTACGTCCCCTTCCAGGCGGGAACCGAGCCGTACGTGCCGGCACCGGCATCGGCGCCGCGGCGGGACGCGGCGGAGTGAGCCGGGGCCGGCCGGGGTGGAGTTTCGTTGTGGGGAACAAATGAGCCGAGGGGAAAGAAGGATGGCCTATCCCAATCCGCACTACGATCCCGACTGGGAGACGTTGCACGACCGCCATGACGAAGAGCGGACCCGCGCCAGCGAGGAGATGGAGCGCTTGGCCAAGGCCGGAGAGATGAGATCCGACGCCTACGACCGGGCAAAGGCGGAGTTCAAGAGGCACCACGAGGCGGCGTGCCATACGCTGCTGAAGAAGCAGCACCCGACGGTGCAGGAGTATGCCGAGTGGCTGTTCCGAGAGTTTCGTGTGGATGCGGAGGATTTTGGCGCCGGGATCCCGGTTCCCGAGGTTGACTTTGCGGAATTTCGGACGATCGAGGAGGTGGATGCCGCTTGGCGGCGCATCCATACGGCGATCAGCAATTCCGCGCATGAAAAGCGGGCCAGCCTCCCGGTCGGCCAGCCCACAGGTTTGAAGGCCTTCGCCGATCCTGCCTCACCGAGCCTGATGCGCTTCTGGAGGCACTTCTTGCCGCGCGAGCTGTACCCGGTCGGTTATGCTGGCGAGTTCGGCGTGCGAACGCTCGTCACGGCCGATCGGCAGGAGGACGGCTGGCACGTCTGCTTCATGCACGACTGGGACAGCCCGGGTATGAGTGTAACCAACGAAATCGAGAGGCTTGCCACCGCCTTCTATCGCGAGACCTGCCCCATGGCCCGGCAGCCGGCGGCAAGGAGGCGCTGGGTGGCTTGGCTTGCCCGCCGCCTGCTGCGGCGCAAGCCGGCGGTGGCCCCGGATCCCGGCCGGTTCCATTTCTATCAGCACATCCTGCCGAATCCTCAGGGTTGCCGAGAGACGTTCGACCGCATTCTGCTGCGGTTCTGGCAAGGCGAGTACCGGGACCCGAAGTGGTTCAGCTACCGGGTCATTCCGGAAGTCATCCAGTCGGCGCGGCTCGAGCGTGCCACGGATGTTTCACGGCCAAGCTGGGCCTTGCGCATTTCTGATGACCTTACGTCATTCACGCGGATGTCTGCCCTCTAATTTGTAAGGACTCATTCTTGCATGAGACATCACGATTGGTACGACATAGCAACCCTTGGCGTGATTTCCGGCACCCTTTTCTTTGTCTTCACATACACGTCCATCACAGCCTATCAAGCTTGGATCGCCAAAGACACCATGCGACGGCAGTTGCGCGCATATCTATCTGTTACCACCAGTGGACCGCCAGGAGTTTTCGCCGGCCTCAAGCCAGGGAGTCCCGGACATCCGAACCCTCTCGCAGTGCTGTTCATAAAGAATTCCGGTCAAACACCAGCTTATGAGGTGAGCTCATGGATTGCAATCGACGTAAAGGAGTATCCACTCAAGACGCCCCTTCCGACAGCTCCCATAACGCAAAAGCTCGCGCGAACAATCATTGCTCCAGGCGATGCCACGAGCCTCATCACCAAAGCAGGCCGGCCACTGGTATCGGACGAAGAGAGTGATATCAGACAGGGAAAGAAGGCAATTTATGTTTGTGGGGAGGTGAAGTATCGCGACGCATTCGGACGCCGGCAGTTCGTTCGTTTTCGTTTCTTCAACCAACTGTGGCTCGAGCGCCCTACGAGCTTTGAAGCTGACGAAGAAGGAAACGAGGCAAGCTAGGATGAGGCTGACAAACCCTCTTGCTACGATCCAGGAATGGTATGACGCGCAGGCTGTCGAAATCAGAGAGACAATCGCCTTCTTCATCATAGCTTACACGCCAGGGCTCGAATCGACTGGAGAAACTGACGACTCTGTAGCTACCATGCGGAAGTGGTTGGAGCCGGGTCAGACAGACGACAGAATGCAGATCGTCGGGAAGACTATAATGTGCCGCGCACTCATTGAGTACACGTGTCGAAATCATTTTACCAAGGAAGGTTGGGGAGCAATAGGTACAAGAATTGCTTTTGCAAAGGATTACCTTACCAAGCGGAGCAACGAGAGGTTGGCAGAGAGTGCCAGTAAGATGATTGAACGACTCCCATTCCGTTCGGCGCAATGGAGGAAGGCGGGGGAGGCGTGGCAGACTCTTTGTGTTACTGCCCTGGCTGATGGTGCGCTGAAGGCCTACGAGGTCGAGGGCCGAAGCAATCGGCAGTAGGGGCTACATGTCTTCAGTGTGGGCGTCGATTGCGCCTGCGGAAAGGCACTTGATCACAAGACTTCTACCAACCTGCACCGTCGATGTCCAGTTTCGATAGCGGCTTCAGTGATGTCTGTGATTTGGCGTCAGAATTGGCTACACGGCCTTTCACGCCTGGCATCGGGGGCGTGAAGAATCCTTTGAAAATCCACTGCCGCCGACTATGAGAACGTACATTGTAGTCGATCGTGACAGAGGCCTCTGTTGCGGGACTCAAGAAGTTCGCAGCAAACGTAGCGCGCGGGAAACCACCGCCTGTTGTGGCACGAGAATCTGATGCGAAACACTTGGCTACGAACCCGCGATCAAAGACGTCAGCCGCATCTCCAGTGCAGCAGCCAGTGCCTGTCTCCCTTCGGTGTTGTTCAGATACGGCACATACCGAAGGTGACGAAGGTCAAAGGGAATGTCCGCAGCGTTCTGTGTTATCAGGACGACCTCGCGCCCCAATGTGTGCGCTATGCCGACTTCATAGAAGACATTCGGATTTCTGCCGGTGCAGTCGCAGATCACGACCCGTGACCGGTCGATCAGGTGTGTTTCGGCGTGGAAAAAGGGCTCTGACGCAATCTTGATGCTGCCTCGATTACCCGACGCCAGTGATGCGGGCTTCCAGCAGATCGAGCTTCCCGCGGCCATACATCATGCGTTTCAGGAGCTTGAGCTTTGTGATCTGGCCTTCGGTCTGACCATTGGACCAAGCCGAAGTGATTGCAGCGCTGACCGC
>Ga0335075_10011665_pt1 | contig 13282 bp, 10 predicted proteins | sample Lox_Sample_24_FD_206723 | JGI IMG/M metagenome (GOLD analysis project Ga0335075, IMG submission 206723) | Soil microbial communities from Loxahatchee National Wildlife Refuge, Florida, United States - Lox_Sample_2.4 | ecosystem: Environmental > Terrestrial > Soil > Wetlands | place: USA...
GCGGGACGGCGCGGCGCCGAAGGCCGGACCCGGGTCGCTGGGGGCGCCGAGACGGTCCTTCAGCTCGAGGATGATGCGCTGCGCGACCTTGTTGCCGATGCCGGGCACCATCGTGAGCGCCTTGACGTCTTCGGTGGCGACCGACCGGCGCAGCGCGTCGGGCGAGTGGACCGCGATCATCGCCAGGGCGAGGCGCGGGCCGACGCCGCTCGCCGTCTGCAGCAACTCGAAGACGTTGCGCTCGTCGTCCGTGGCGAACCCGAAGAGCGTGAGCGAGTCCTCCCGCACCACCAGGGAGGTCGCCACCCGGGCCGGCTCACCCGGCTTGAGCGTGGCGAGGGTGTCGGGCGTGCACTGCACCCGCAGCCCCACGCCGCCCACCTCGATGACGGCGCCGTCCAGGCCGACACCCGCCACGATGCCGTTCAGCTGCGCGATCATGCCGTACCTCCCAAAAAACAAGTCTCTCCATAACGGATGCCGGCTCATCGTGGTCCGCGCACTGACTTGCCGGGCCTGCCTGGCCTCGATGGCGGGTGCGCGCCACAGGTGGCAGATCGCCAGCGCCAGGGCGTCGGCGGCGTCGGCCGGCCGCGGCCGCTCGGTCATCCGCAGCAGCCGCATGACCATCAGCGTGACCTGGTCCTTGTCGGCGCGGCCGCTGCCGGTCACCGCCGCCTTGACCTCGCTCGGCGTGTGCAGCGCCACCGGCAGCCCGCGCCTGGCCGCGCAGACGATCGCGACGGCCCCCGCCTGCGCGGTGCCCATCACGGTCCGCACGTTGTGCTGGCTGAACACCCGCTCCACCGCCACCGTGTCCGGCCGGTACTCGGTCAGCCAGCGCTCGATCTCTTCCTCGATCGCCAGCAGCCTGGCCGCTATGTCCTCGTCCGCGGAGGTACGGACCACGCCGGTGGCGACGAGGCCAGGCGGCCGTCCCGGCACCCCTTCGACCACGCCGAGGCCGCATCGCGTGAGGCCGGGGTCGATGCCGAGCACGCGGGACGACGGGCGCGCGGCGTAGCCGTTCACCGTGTCCATCTCACCGGGCCCATTTCACCGTGCCCATCTCACCGTGCCCACTCGATCACCGTGCCACTCGGTCACCGCGCACCCCACCGCCCCGTCTGCCAGCGAACACCTGTTCGTCACCCTACCGCGCCGCCCGCCCGCGGCGCTCGCATCGCTGGCGCGTGTCCCGCCGGTTCAGGGCTTGCGGGCGACGCCGGCCCACAGGACGCCAGGGCTGGCGGCCGTTTCCGCGGAGTCCTGGCGCCACTCGTGGGTGAGGACCACGCCCGGCTCCACCAGCGTCAGGCCGTCGAAGAACCGGGTGACCTGGGCGTGGGTGCGCATCGTGAACTGCTGTGTCATCGACTCGTTGAGTCGGCGGCCCATCTCGGCCATCGTTTCCCGCTGCACGTCGCTCGCCAGGTGCGAGATCACCAGGAAGCTGCCGGCCGGCACCGCGGCCATGAAGCCCTCGACGACGTCCCCCGGCGCCTCGTCGTCGCGGAGCATGTGCAGCACGGCGACCAGCATGACGGCGACGGGGCGGGTGAAGTCGATCAGCTCGGCCGCGCCCGCCAGGATGTCCTGCGGGTCCTTGATGTCCGCGTCCAGGTAGCCGGTCTCGCCCTGCCGGCTGCTGGTCAGCAGGGCACGGGCGTGCGCGAGCACGATCGGGTCGTTGTCGACATAGACCACCTTCGAGTCCGGCGCGATCGCCTGGGCGACCTCGTGCGTGTTGTTCGCCGACGGCAGGCCCGTGCCCACGTCGAGGAACTGGCGGATGCCCGCCTCCCGCGCCAGGTAGCGCACCGAGCGGGCGAGGAACGCGCGGTTGGCCCGCACCGACAGGGCCGTCTCCGGGTGGATCTGGAGGACCTTGTCGCCGATTTCCCTGTCGACCGCGAAGTTGTCCTTGCCGCCGAGCCAGTAGTCGTAGACCCGGGCGATGTGGGCGACGCCGGTGTCGATCTTCGGCAGCTCGCTCCGGTCGGGCAGCATGGCGCTGCGGAAGAACTTGCCAGGCATCGGCGCACCTCTCTCGGCGGGTCCGGTGCTCCCATCCTCCCAGCAGGCGGCGCGAACGACAGCGGGAACCGCCGCGTTCCATCGACCCGCTTAGAAGTCGTCGAGCATGTACGAGGTGGCCGCGAAGGCCGTGTCCAGGGCCGCGTCCGCCTCCGGGGTGCCGCCCGAGGCCAGGCCGGCCAGGCGCAGCGTCCCGACGGGGATGCCCGCGTACAGTGCCGCCACGCCGCGGGGGCCCAGGGTGAGGGCGGCGGGCGAAGACACTCCACCGTTCGGGATAAGCATGCCGGTACCGCCGGTGACCGTCAGTCGCCAGTGACCGGAGTTGGCCGGGCGGGACGGGTCGTGAATCTCGAGCGGGACGCTGACCGTGATTCCCGGCGGGAAGCCCCGCGCGCCGATCGCCGCGCCGGCGTCGACCACCCGGAGCATCCACATCGAGCGGCGGGTGATCGTGGCGTCGCGCTCCCTGGTGAGCCACCAGAACGGGTCCTGCGGGCCGGTCCAGCCGCTGACGTTGTCGGCCGTTGAGCTGTGGGAGGCGATGACCGACCAGAGGGCGCGCAGCGTTTCCGGCGTCCTGGCGTGGACCCGCTCGACCCACAGGTCGCCGCCGGTCCAGCGGTAGGCGGCGAAGCCGTCGTCTCCCGCCAGGTAGGAGTACAGGTCGTCGCGGCCCAGCCACTGCCCGGCCGGGCCTTCGTCCCAGGTCAACGGGCCCGCGTCGCGGGCAGCGCGGTGGCTTTCCCCGATCCGACCGATGACCGTGGCGACGTCGGCAGGCGTGGCCCGGCGGACGGGGACGTCCCGGTGGCCCGCCCCACCCCCGCGCGCCGCGCTGTCCGGCTCGACGAGGCCGCGCAGCGAGCGGGCGGTGACCGAGAACTTGTGCTTCGCGCCCGTCAGCTCCCACCCGAGTGACCGGTAGATCGGCGTGGTGGCCGGGTAGAGCACCGACAGCGGGTAACCGCGCTCGGCGATGCGGGCGAGCGACTCGGTCATCAGCGTCCGGCCGATGCCGCGGCCACGGTGCTCCGGCGCGACCTTGACGCTGGCGACACCCGCCATCGTGACCGGCCGGCCGAGCCAGTACTGGCGCATGTCGTGCAGCATCGCCGCGCCCGCGGGCACGCCGTCGACGAACGCGCCGAGAAACAGCCCCTGCCCGGCCCGCAGCCGCGCGACGCGCAGCCAGCTGGCCTTCTGCTGCGCGGAGTAGATGCCGAAGGCCCGCTGCCCGAGATCGACCTGGGCGTCAAAGTCATCGTCGAGACGGATGGGGCGAATTTCCACGTCGGTCACGAGCTCTTACCCTACGGCGAGCGCGTCGCGACAAAACGCCCCGGGGCGGAGCCCGCGGGGCGCTTGCCGCGTCAGCGGGTAACGTCAGCCGATCTTTTCCATGATCTCGTCGCTGACGTTGTAGTTCGCGTACACGTCCTGGACGTCGTCGGAGTCCTCCAGGGCGTCGATCATCTTCATGACCTTGCGCGCCTGGTCCTCGTCGAGGTCGATCTCGCTGCTCGGCAGGAACACGATGTCCGCCGACTCGTAGTCGATGCCGGCGTCCTGCAGGGCCTTGCGGACCGCGACCAGGTCGGTCGCCTCGGAGATGATCTCGAAGTTCTCGCCGAGGTCGTTGGCCTCTTCCGCGCCCGCGTCGAGCACGGCGAGCAGGACGTCGTCCTCGCTCAGGTCCTTCGCCTTGTTGACGATGATCAGGCCCTTGCGGTTGAACAGGTACGACACCGATCCCGGGTCCGCCATCCGGCCACCGTTGCGGGTGAACGCGACGCGGACGTCGCTCGCCGCGCGGTTGCGGTTGTCGGTGAGGCACTCGACCAGGACGGCGACGCCGCCGGGGCCGTAGCCCTCGTACGTGATGTTCTCGTACTGGGCGCCGCCGGCCTCCTGGCCGGAGCCGCGCTTGACCGCGCGGTCGATGTTCTCGTTCGGCACCGAGGACTTCTTGGCCTTCTGAATGGCGTCGTAGAGCGTCGGGTTGCCGGCCGGGTCGCCACCGCCAGTGCGGGCGGCCACCTCGACGTTCTTGATCAGCTTGGCGAACAGCTTTCCGCGCTTAGCGTCGACCACCGCCTTCTTGTGCTTGGTGGTGGCCCATTTTGAATGGCCGCTCATGACGTTCCCTTCACCATCTTGACGAACAGCTCGTGAATGCGCCGGTCCGGGGTCAGTTCCGGATGGAACGCGGTCGCGAGAAGCGGACCCTGCCGGACGGCGATGATCCTACCGTCATCCTCGCCGAGCACGGTGACTTCCTCGCCCGCTTGCTCCACCCACGGCGCGCGGATGAACACCGCGTGGAACGGCGCCGCCGCTTCCGTGACTGGCCCGCCGGGGTCACCGCCGGGGGCGCCGGCGGGGTCACCTCCGGGGTTACCGGCGGGGGCGCCGGTGGCGCCGGCGTCGAGCCGGAGCGAGACCTCGCGCTCGAAGGAGTCCACCTGGCGGCCGAAGGCGTTGCGCCGTGCGGTCATGTCGATGCCGCCGAAGGTCTGCTGGCCCGCCACGCCGTCTTGCAGGCGGTCGGCCAGCATGATCAGCCCCGCGCACGAGCCGAACGCGGGCAGGCCGGCCGCGATCAGCTTGCTCACCGGGTCGAGCAGGTCGAACGCCATGGCCAGGCGCCAGAGGGTGGTCGACTCGCCGCCCGGGATGACCAGGCCGTCGACGGACTCGATCTCGGTGAGGCGGCGCACCGGCCGTGCGGTCGCGCCGGCCTCGTCGAGCGCGCGGACGTGCTCCCGCACGTCGCCCTGCAAAGCGAGTACCCCGATGACCGCCACGTTGGATTCCTCCCAAGACCCCTTTGTACTCTGCCAGCGCCCGTACTCTGCCAGCGCCTGTACTCTGCCAGCGCCGGGAGCCGAAGCGTGCGGGCACGCGTCACCCGCGCCAGAGTCAGGGGATTCGCTGGACATAACGCGCTAAGGAAGGTGAATCTTCCCTGGCGGTTCGCTAGCCGCGTCCCCCGGCCGCTACCAGCCGCGCGAGGCGTAGTGCTGCTCGGCGGGCAGCGTGTCGATGTTGATGCCGACCATCGCCTCGCCGAGGCCGCGGGACACCTTCGCGATGACGTCGGGGTCGTCGTGGAACGTGGTCGCCTTGACGATCGCGGCGGCGCGCTTGGCCGGGTCGCCCGACTTGAAGATGCCGGAGCCGACGAAGACGCCCTCGGCGCCAAGCTGCATCATCATCGCGGCGTCGGCCGGGGTCGCGATGCCGCCGGCGGTGAACAGCACGACCGGCAGCTTGCCCGCCTTAGCCACCTCGACGACCAGGTCATACGGCGCCTGGAGGTCCTTGGCGGCGGTGAAGAGCTCTTCCTCGGGCAGGCTCGCGAGACGGCGGATGCCCTGGCTCAGCGAGCGCATGTGCCTGGTCGCCTCGATCACGTTGCCGGTGCCGGCCTCGCCCTTGGAGCGGATCATCGCGGCACCCTCGGCAATCCGGCGCAGCGCCTCGCCGAGGTTGGTCGCGCCGCAGACGAACGGCACGGTGAACTTCCACTTGTCCACGTGGTGCGCCTCGTCCGCGGGGCTGAGCACCTCGGACTCGTCGATGTAGTCGATGCCGAGCGACTGCAGCACCTGGGCCTCGACGAAGTGGCCGATCCGGCACTTGGCCATGACCGGGATCGACACGGCGCTGATGATGCCGTCGATCATGTCGGGGTCGCTCATCCTGGCGATGCCGCCCTGCGCGCGGATGTCGGCGGGTACCCGCTCAAGCGCCATCACCGCGACCGCGCCGGCGTCCTCGGCGATCTTGGCCTGATCCGGCGTCACGACGTCCATGATCACGCCGCCCTTGAGCATTTCGGCCATGCCGCGCTTGACGCGTGCGGTGCCGGTCTCTGGCCCGGTGCCTTCAAGCGCGGTACCGGCGGCCTGAGAACTGGTCGTTACGTCGGCGGTGGACACGTCAAACCTCCTGGAACGGGCATGTGCTTGCGTCCATGGTATGTCTTCGCAGGCGGGGGACGGTCGCGCCGATTGGCTCTAACGTGGCTCTATTCGATGGTCTCGCCCGCGAGCGCGTCGTCGATGTCGAAGAACTCCGGCTGCTTCGCGCTGCCGGACAAGTGGAGGACCTTGGCCAGCGGACGGCGCCTGGCATCGACCGTGCGGCCGGCGAGGTCGTTGTAGAACTTGCGGGCGATAAACACCTGCTGCGCGGCCGCCTCGACCTCGGCCACGAGTTCCGCCGCCCCGTCGTCGCGGTCGGCCCCCTGGTCGTAGGCCCCGTGGTCGTAGGTGGCGCCGTTCCCGCCGACGAGTTCCTTGCGGAAATCGGGGTCGCCGAGCGTGGCGCGCAGCGCGCGGGTCAGGTCGGACTCGGCCAGGTCACGCTCCGCCGTCCCGTCCTGCCTGACGCGCCGCACCGCGTCGGCCAGCAGCAGGGACGCGGCCGGGTCGAGCAGGCCGGATGAGGCGAGCTCGGACGCCGCCGAGGCCCGCCTGACCAGCGCGAGGTCGAGCGCCGTGCGGGCCGACTCGGCGCGGTTGTGCAGCCGGTCGAGACGGCTGGCGCGCCAGGAGACATAAAAGCCCCACAGCACGACGGCCAGCACGACGAGCACGATGATCGTCCAGGTCATCGAGCCACCCCGCTTCTTGCTGTTATCAGGGGACGGGCGCGGCCGGGCAGGGATAGGGGATACTTCGTGCCCCTAGAGGGGCCCTTTGTATCCCACGTCTTGGGCTTGCCCGGCGTCATTGGGCGATGCCGACCGTGGTGCGGCCGAGCACGACCGTCTCGTACACGCTGAGCACGTTCCGCGCCACGGTCGCCCAGTCGTAGTCGGCCACCGCGTCGAGCGCGGCGACGGAAAGCTCCGCGCGCCTGGCCGGGTCATCGAGCAGTCGCCCCGCCGCGCGGGCCAGGTCGCCTGAGTCCCCGGTGGCGAACAACTCGCCCGCCTGGCCGTGGCGCAGCACGTCGCGGAACGCGGGGATGTCGGACGCGACGATCGGCAGGCCGGCCGCCATCGCCTCGGCGGTGACGATGCCGAAGGACTCGCCGCCGGTGTTCGGCGAGCAGAAGACGTCGACCGAGTGCAGGAGGCGAAGCTTGTCGCTTTCCGACACCTCGCCGCGGAACACCGCGCGGTCGCGCAGTTCCGCGGGCAGCGACCGCCGCGCCTCGTCGATGTCCCCGTGGCCGGCGATGAGCAGCCGCAGGCCGGGGCGGGCGGGCGCCAGCAGTTCAAAGGCGCGCAGCAGCACCGGCAGGCCCTTGCGCGGCTCGTCCATGCGGCCGAGGAAGCCGATCGCGCCGCCCTCCCCCGGCCAGCCCTCCAGGGGATCGGCGTGCAGGTAGCGGCGGGTGGCGACGCCGTTGGGGATCAGCACCGCGTCGCCGCCCAGGTGCTCGACGAACGTCGACCGGGCCGCCTCGGAGACCGCGATCCTGCCGTCGATCTTCTCCAGCGCCGAGCGGAGCACCGGCTGGGTCGCGAGCAGCACCCTGGACTTGCGCATCGCGGTGTGCACGGTCGCCACGATCGGGCCCGCGGCCACCCAGCACGCGAGCAGCGACAGCGAGGGCACGGTGGGCTCGTGCACGTGCAGGACGTCGAAGTCGCCCTCCTTGAGCCAGCGCCGCACCCGGTGCGTGGAGATCGGGCCGAACGCCAGCCTGGCCACCGAGCCGTTGTACGGGACCGGCATCGCCTTGCCGGCCGGGACCACGTAGGGCGGGAGCGGTCGGTCCTCGTCGGCGGGCGCGATCACCGAGACCTCGTGGCCGAGCTCGATCAGCGCCTCGGCCAGGTCCCTGACGTGTGACTGCACACCGCCGGGCACGTCCCACGAGTAAGGGCACGCGATGCCTATCCGCACTGGCGTACCCTTCCCGGTCTCATGCGCCTGCCTCGTTCACCGTGCTCGCCCCGTTCCCCGTGCCGTCCGTGTTGCCGTTCCCGTTAACCGCGCCGTTCCCGTTAACCACCGTGGCTCCGTTCCCGTTACCCGCCTTGGCGCGGCTGCGGGCCAGCCGCTCGGGGTCGAGGTCGTCGACGAACACCCGCTGCAGCATGTGCCAGTCTTCCGGGTGCTCGCGGATCGCCTGCTCGAAGACCGTGGCGAGGGCCTGGGTCATCGCGGCGGCCTTCTCCCTGCGGCTGCCCTCGGCCGGGACCGGGATCTCGTCGTACACGTGCGCGCCCCACTCGGTCTCGCCGACGAACGTGCAGGCGACCGGCATCAGCGCCGCGCCGGTCTGCACGGCCAGCATCGCCGCGCCGGCCGGAAACAGCGCCTTCTCGCCGAAGAACTCGACCTCCACGCCCGTGTCGGACAGGTCGCGGTCGGCGATGATCGTGACCAGCTTTCCCGCCCGCAGCCGCTGTGCCATCACTCCGAACGGGTGCGGGCCGCCTGTGGTCGGCACGATCTCCATCCCGAGGCTTTCACGAAACGCGAGGAACTTCTGGTACACCGACTCGGGCTTCAGCCGCTCGGCCGGGGCGGTGATCACGCCGGCGCCCGCCAGGTTCACCCAGCGGCCCGCCTGCTCGAAGTCCCCCATGTGGGGCAGCGCGTAGATGACGCCGCGCCCGCTCTTCATGTGCTCCAGGGTCAGGTCGACGTTTTCCTGGTTGACGTGCATGCCGGCCCGGATGCGCGCGTCCGGGATGATCTGCAGGCGGAAGGTCTCCAGGTAGTAGCGGGCGTAGCTGCGCATCACCGCGCGCGAAAGGCCCCGCAGCTCCGCGCCGAACTCGCCGGGCGGCAGGGAGGCGGCCGAAGTCGTCCTCAGCACCCTGACCAGGTTTCCCTCGAGGACCTGCACTCCCGGCCCCTCGCGGCGCCATGCGATGTCGGCGCCGAAGTTGAACAGCGCGCGGGCCACCGGTTCCGGGAGGCGGCACACCAGGTTCCAGCCGACGCCGAACGCCATGCTGGTCAGGCGTTCCCTGAGCGTTTCCGTTGCCATCAGGCTTCCTCTGGGGGCTGGGCCGCCTTGGCCCGGGCGTCAAGGAAAACAGCGCGCATCCGCTGGTAGAGCGTGAACGCCGTGCCCGCGGCGAGCGCCCACATGCCGATCGGCAAGACGTACGGCACGCCGAGGCCGGAAAGGCCGATGCTGGTCAGGCCGATGAGTACCCGCTCAGGGCGCTCGATCAGGCCGACGTCGGCGTTCAGGCCAAGGCCCTCGGCGCGGGCCTTGACGTAGGACACGCTCATGCCGCCGGCCAGGCACCACAGGCTGGCCACGGCGAGCAGGTGATCGCTGCGCATGAACCAGATCGTGATGCCGCCGAAGATGGCCGCGTCGCCGAGCCGGTCCATCGTCGAGTCGAGGAACGCGCCGTACTTCCCCGAGCTGCCCTTGATCCGGGCGAGCTGCCCGTCGAGCATGTCGGTGAAGATGAAGAAGGTCGCGGTCGCGGCGCCGGGGAACAGCCAGCCGATGGGGAACATCGACAGCGCCGCCGCGGACACGCCGACAGTGCCGGCGACCGTGATCATGTTCGGGGTGACCGGCGTGCGCGCGAGGCCCTGCACGATGGGGCCGAACAGGCGCGCGAAGAAGGGACGGAGGAAATTCAGCATGGCCGGTCAAGATCTTACTTGGTAGCGGTTGAGCCCCTGCGCGCCCGCGCGGCGGTCATCGCTGTGGGGGCGAACAGTCATCTGACCGCTACCTGACGGATTCTCACCGGGGGTCTTGTGGTAACGCCGCCGTCGGGTTCACGCTGTGCATACGAAAGCTCATCGAGCGCGAGGAGGCGACGAGAGTGACGGACACAGGCAGCTCAGGAGGGGCAGGACCGGCGGGCGCGGGCAGGGAATCGGGGGCCGGCGGCATACGAAATGTCGTGCTAGTCGGCCATTCGGGGAGCGGTAAGACAACGCTAGCCGAGGCGCTCCTCATGCACACGGGCACCATCGCCCGCGCGGGGCGGGTCGAGGACGGCACGACGGCCAGCGACTTCGACGACGTGGAGATCAGGCAGAAGCGGTCGGTGAACCTGGCCCTGACGCCCTTCGTCTCCGACGGGGTAACGGTCAACATGCTTGACACACCCGGGTACGCGGACTTCACCGGGGACCTGCGGGCGGGGCTGCGCGCCGCTGACTGCGCGCTGTTCGTCGTGGCGGCCACGGACGGCGTGGACGGGGTGACGCGGCTGCTCTGGGATGAGTGCGCGGCCGTCGGGATGCCGCGGGCGGTCGTCATCACCAAGATCGACCACAACCGGGCGGACTACGCGACGGTGCTCGCGGAGTGCCAGGGGGCGTTCGGCGAAGGAGTCCTGCCGCTCTACCTGCCGGTCGCCGGCAACGGCGGGGTCAGCGGCCTGATCGGGCTGCTTTCCGAGAACCTGTACGACTACTCCTCGGGGTCACGCGTCGCCTCCCCGGTGTCCGACCCGTCGGAAGACGCGCAACTGGCGCGGGACTCCCTCATCGAGGGGATCATCACCGAGAGCGAAGACGAGACGCTCATGGAGCGGTACCTGTCCGGCGAGACGGTGCCGACGGACGTGCTCATCTCCGACCTGCTTACCGCCGTCGCGCGCGGGTCGTTCTACCCGGTGCTCGCCGTCTCCTCGCCGCTCGGCATCGGCATGGAGGAACTGCTTGAGATCGTCACCCTGGCGTTCCCCTCGCCGCTTGCGCACCCGCTGCCGCCCGTGGCGTCGGCCGCGACCGGGGATCCGGTGGAGGGGCTCGCCTGCGACCCGGACGGGCCGCTGCTCGCCGAGGTCGTGAAGACCACCTCCGACCCGTACGTCGGGCGGATCTCGCTCGTCCGGGTGTTCTCAGGAACGCTGCGCCCCGACATGTCCGTCCACGTGTCCGGGCACGGGCGGGCCGCGCGGGGACACCCGGACCACGACGACGACGAGCGGGTCGGCGCGCTGACGTCGCCGCTCGGCAAGCAGCAGCGGCCGATCACCGAGTGCCAGGCGGGGTCGATCTGCGCCGTGGCGAAGCTGTCCACGGCGGAGACGGGCGACACCCTGTCCTCGCGCGAGCAGCCGCTGCTCATGGAGCCGTGGACCATGCCGGACCCGCTGCTGCCGGTCGCGATCGTGGCCAAGTCGAAGGCGGACGAGGACAAGCTCTCCTCGGCGCTCGGCCGCCTCGTCGCCGAGGACCCGACGATGCGGCTTGAGATCAACCCGGAGACCCACCAGCTCGTGCTCTGGTGCATCGGCGAGGCGCACTCGGACGTGCTGCTCGACCGGCTGTCCGCGCGCTACGGCGTCGCGGTGGACACGGTGACGCTGCGGGTGCCGTTGCGGGAGACGGTGTCGGTGTCCGCGCGCGGGCTCGGCCGGAACGTGAAGCAGACCGGCGGGCACGGCGAGTTCGGCATCTGCCACATCGAGGTGGAGCCGCTGCCCGACGGCGCTACCGGGTTCGAGTTCGTCGACAAGATCGTCGGCGGCGTGGTGCCCAGGCAGTTCATCCCGTCGGTCGAAAAGGGCGTCAGGTCACAGATGGAGGCCGGCGTGCTCGCCGGCTACCCGATGACCGGGCTCCGGGTGACGCTCTTCGACGGGAAGGCGCACTCGGTCGACTCCTCGGACATGGCGTTCCAGAAGGCCGGGCGCGCCGCGCTGAAGGACGCCTGCGAGAAGGCGGTGCCGATGCTGCTCGAGCCGGTCGACGAGGTGTCCATCCTGGTGCCCGACGAGTACGTCGGCGCGGTCATGTCCGACTTGTCGGGCAGGCGCGGCCGGGTGATCGGTACGGTGCCGGTGGGCGTCGGACGGACCCAGATCCGGGCGGAGGTGCCGGAACTGGAGATCACCAGGTACTCGATCGACCTGCGGTCGGTCTCGCACGGCACCGGCTCGTTTACCCGCGGGTACCTGCGGCACGAGCCGCTGCCCTCCCACGTCGCGGCGAAGGTGGCGGCGGACGCCAAGCCCGCGTAGGCGGGTCGCGGTCCCGCAGTCCGGTGAACTGTTAACACTATCGTTAACAGTTCACCGGGCTGTTCGGCGAGGAAGTCCCGAGCGGCCCGGCCCGCCGCCGAAGGGCCCTCAATGAGCGCGGCCGGGCGCGGGCGCGATAGGTCATAACCGGAGATGGCGCAGTGGCGTCTTTGCAGCAGTAGGGAAACCGGTTCCCGGTCCCTGGCGAACCGCTTGCTGGAGGCGCTGCCATGAGAACGTCATCACGGACCGGCGCGAGACGTCTCGCGCTGGTGTTTACGGCCGCGCTCGCCGCCGCCGCGCTGAGCGCCTGCGGCCACGCCAACTCGGCCGCGGCCGGCCCGTCCGCCGCGCCGTCCTCGTCATCCCCGGCGGCGGGCAGCGCGCCGGCCGACCCGACGACGGCCGCGGCCGTGTCGGCGACGACAAGCGCGCCGACCGCGGCGAGTGGCATGCCAGGCTCACCCGGCTCACCCGCTCCGGCCGGCGGGCCGGTGCCCGCCGGGTTCGCGGCGACCTCGGTCACGTTCGTCTCGGCCGACGAGGCGTTCGTGCTCGGCACGGCGCCGTGCGCGCAGGCGCCCTGCACGTCGATCGTGCGCACGCTCGACCGCGGCGCGACCTGGGTCGGGCTGCCGGCGCCGGTCGTCGCGCTCGGCGACCCGTACTCGAACGCCGGCCTGGCGGCGGCCTGGGGCATCAGGTTCGCCAACCCCGACGACGGCTTCGTCTTCGGCAACGGGCTGTGGGCGACCACCGACGGCGGTGAGCACTGGACGAACGTCGTCAGCCCGGGCGGCTCGATCACCGACCTTGAGATCATCGACGACCAGGTGCTCGCGCTCACCGACACCTGCACGGCGCAGTCCGGCTGCGCGCAGACCGAAACCCTGGTCCGCCGGCCGCTGGCCGGCGGGAACTGGTCCGTCGTCACGCGATTGAGCGGCCCGCGCGGCATCGCCACGCAGGCGCGGGTGGCCGCGGTGCTCGACGACGGCGGCGTGGTGGCCACCGGGAACGGCGGGCTCACCTTCGCCACGCACGCCATCCCCTGCGACGCGACGGGGTCGGCGGGCGCCGCGGTCGCGGTGACCGGGCCCGATTCCCTCTCCCTGCTCTGCGCGGGCGACGCGGCGATGGGATCGGTCCAGAAGACCGTCTACGTGAGCGACGACCTCGGCGCGACCTGGACGAAGGCGGGCTCGCCGCCGCTCGGCGGCGACCCGGCGGGCATCTCCGGCGGCACGGCGGAACAGCAGGTGGTCGCGGCGGAAAGCGGCGCGAGCTTCCTGTACTACTCCGCCGACGGCGGCGCCCGGTGGTCCA
>Ga0335075_10011666_pt1 | contig 13281 bp, 11 predicted proteins | sample Lox_Sample_24_FD_206723 | JGI IMG/M metagenome (GOLD analysis project Ga0335075, IMG submission 206723) | Soil microbial communities from Loxahatchee National Wildlife Refuge, Florida, United States - Lox_Sample_2.4 | ecosystem: Environmental > Terrestrial > Soil > Wetlands | place: USA...
AGCCAGCGTGTCCAGGCCGCGATTGCAGACGAACAGCGTGAGCTCGTCATTCATGCCGAACTGCTCGGCGAGCGGCACGAAGATATCCGGCGGCACCATGCCAAGCGCGGGATGGTTCCAGCGCACGAGCGCCTCCGCGCCGATGACGATGCGCGCATCGTCTACCTGCAACTGATAGTGCAGATCGAGCTCGCCATGATCGAAAGCGTGGCGAAGATCGTTGATGAGCCGGTAGCGTTCCGCCTCGCGGTCGAGCGTCGAGGGATCGAACAGCGCCACACCGTTCCGGCCGGCCGCCTTCGCCTGATACATGGCGATGTCGGCATGCTTGAGGATATCGTCCGGGCTGTTGTCCTTGCCGTCGAAGACGACGATGCCGAGGCTGGCCGAAGCGACATGGCGAACCACGCCGACCTCGAAGCCGGTGCGGAGCTCGGCTAGGATGCGGTTGGCGAGCGTGATAGCGCGGCGCGTGGCCTTGCCGCGGTCGGCGCCTGCCTTGTCGATGACCACGACGAACTCGTCGCCGCCGATGCGCGCCACCATGTCCTCATCTTGCAGGCAGGTTTTCAGCCGCTCGGCGACCTTCACCAGGAACGCATCGCCGATATCGTGACCCTGCGTGTCGTTGAGCGTCTTGAAATTGTCGAGGTCGATGAAGAGGAGCGCGCCGTGGCCCTTGTGGCTGTCGCAACCGGCAATCGCGGTGGCCATGCGGTTCAGGAACATGCGCCGGTTCGGCAGGCCGGTGAGGGGATCGAAATAGGCAAGGCCCTCGATCTCCATCTCGTGCATCTTGCGGCCCGATATGTCCGACGTATAGCCGTGCCAGGTGATGCTGCCGTCACCCGCGGCGTCGGCGCGGGCGTTGATCCTCAACCACCGCTCCTCGCCGGTATGCGCCGTGATGCGGAATTCGTAGTTCCAGGGCTCGAGCGTCTCGGCGGACGCGAGAATGGACTGATAATAACCTGGCCTGTCGTCCGGATGGATCAGCGGATCGAGCCGGCCTTCCGATGTCGCGTCGACGGTGTCGGGCAGGCCGGTCAGCCGGTTGAAGCCCTGGCTGAGATAGAGAACCGTAAATCGGCCGTCGGCATCGCGGCGCAGTTGGAAGAGGGCGCCGGGGAGCTGGTTGGTGAGCTTGCGGAAGCGCTCCTCGAGATTGAGGCGCTTCATCGTCTCGGTGATCTCGCGGACCGAACCCTCATAGAAAAGCGGGCGCCCCGTCTTCTTGTCGCGGACGAGGCGCGCAGCTTCGGTGATCCAGATGCGCTCGCGGGACTTGTGCCGGAATACCTCCGAGATGAAGTCTTCGACCCGGCCATCTTTCATCAACGCTTCGCGGAACTCGGCGCGCCGCTGCGGCTCGACATACCATTCGCGAGCGATGTCCTTGACGCCTTCGAGCAGCTCCGCCTCGCTCGAATAGCCGTTGAGCTTCACAAGTGCTGGATTGGCGGACAGCATGCGGCCGTCGGGCAGCGAGCGGTAGATGCCTTCCGAGAGGTTCTCGATCAGCTCCTTGCTGTTCTCCTGCTCGTCGCGCGAGGCGAAGTAGAGCGCACGGTAGCGCAGCATCCACAGCCCGAGGAGGATCGACAGGATGACATTGGCGGTGACCAGCCAATCCGTGCTGGTCCCCATCTCGAGCAAGGCGCCGTAGAGCGATTTCATAGCGGAATGCGTGCGTTCCCCTTGCGCACGCATAACCGGAACAGAATTTCGAATCCTCTAATAAGCCTGCCGGCAGCAAATCGTCGTTAACAGCAGGTTTCCGTTTGGGAATACAGGGCGATACTTGGCGCTAGTCTTTTGACCACCGCCGGGCCGCGGCGTCGTCCGCGTCCTTGGCTTCGACCCAGCCGCCCTCGGACCCGTCGGAGCGGTGCTCCTTCTTCCAGAAGGGGACGCGGGATTTGAGATAGTCCATCAGGAAATTCGCGGCCTCGAACGCCGCCTGGCGGTGGCTGGAAGCCGTGACGACCAGCACGATGTTTTCGCCCGGCCGGATCTTTCCGAAACGGTGGATGGCGGTGAGGCCGGTCAGCGGCCAGCGCGCGGTTGCCTCGGCCGCGATGCGGGAAATCTCCGCCTGCGCCATGCCCGGATAATGTTCGAGCTCGAGAGCCGCAAGCGCACCTTGTTCGTCGCGGCATAGACCCGAGAAGGTGACGACGGCGCCGACGTCGGCGCGGCCTTTGGAGAGCCGCGCCACCTCCGCCGCTATGTCGAAATCCTCGGCCTGGATGCGGACCGTCGGAACGACATGGGCGGACATGGTGGTCAGCCTCCCGTCATGGGCGGGAAAAGGGCGATCTCGCGCGCCCCGGCGATCTTTTCGCGGTGATCGACATGTTCCTGGTTGATCGCGACACGGATCGCCTTGGGATACTGAAGCGCGGCCTCGTAGCCGTCGCCGCGCGCCTTCAGCCAGTCGAGCAGGTCAGACACCGTCGCGACCTCGGCTGGCAGGACGATCTCTTCCTCGGTCTTGCCGATACGCTCGCGTACCCAGGCGAAGTAGACGAGCTTCGTCACCTCATTCGTCCATGATGTGCTTCACGCCGGCGCGGAAATAGTCGTAGCCCGTGTAAAGCGTGACGATCGCGGAGGCCCAGAGCAGCACGATGCCGGTTTCGGTCGCGTAGGGAACGATCTTGTCGAGGGCAGGACCGGCGAGCAGCACGGCAATCGCGATCATCTGGATGGCGGTCTTCCATTTGGCGAGCTGCGTGACCGGTACGCTGACCTTCAGGGCGGCGAGATATTCGCGCAGGCCCGACACCAGGATCTCGCGGCACAGGATGATGATCGCCGCCCACAGCGACCAGCCGGCGATGGTGCGGTCGGTATCGGCTGCCAGCAAGAGCAGGCAGGTCGCGACCAAGAGCTTGTCGGCGATCGGATCGAGCATGCGGCCGATGTTTGAGGTCTGCTTCCAGGCGCGGGCGAGATAACCGTCGAGATAGTCGGTGACGCTCGCCGCAACGAAGATGAAAAGCGCCGACCAGCGGGCAAAATCGCTGGACTGGAGCCTGCCCTCGAGGAAGAAGCAAAGCACGACCAGTGGCACCGCCAGAATACGGGCGTAGGTCAGCATATTGGGTAGGTTGAAAGCGCGTTTCGCCATGAAATGTCCGTTAGGGCCGCCCGGGAATACTCAAATCAGAACAAAATATGGGGTTCAACTGGTGCGAGGCCATGGACCAGCGGAATCTTGCCGCAGCCGGCTCAGGTGTCGTGGAAGTGATTGTAAACCAGCCGGGCGGTGGATTCCGAGATCCCGTCCACGGCCAAAAGATCGTCAAAGGCAGCGCGGCTGACGGCTTTGGCGGTGCCGAAATGCAGCAGCAGCGCCCGTTTGCGGGTCGGGCCGATGCCGGCGATCTCGTCCAGCGGGTTCTTGATCATCTCCTTCTTGCGGCGCGCCCGGTGCGAGCCGATGGCGAAACGGTGCGCTTCGTCGCGCAGCCGCTGGACGAAATAGAGAACCGGATCGCGCACCGGCAAGGTGAAAGAGTCGCGGCCCGGCACGATGAAACGCTCGCGGCCGGCGTCGCGGTCGACACCCTTGGCGACGCCGATGGCGATGACCTTGTCCTGGATACCGAGGTTTTCGAGAATGCCGCGCACGGCCGACACCTGGCCTTGGCCGCCGTCGATCAGGATCACGTCCGGCCAGGCGGGAAACCCGTTGCCGGCCGCCTCGAAATCGTCCGCCTCCGCTGCTTCTTCTGTCGTGGGGCCATCGCCATGCTCCTTGATGAGACGCGAGAAACGCCGCTCCATCACCTCGCGCATCATGCCGAAATCGTCGCCCGGCGTGATCTCGGTCGAGCGGATGTTGAATTTGCGGTACTGGTTTTTGACGAAACCTTCCGGTCCCGCGACGACCATGGCGCCGACGGCGTTGGTGCCCATGATGTGCGAGTTGTCGAACACCTCGATGCGGACCGGCGTCTTCTCCAGCCCGAATGTCTGCGCGAACCCTTCCAGCAGCCGCGCCTGCGTAGAGGTCTCGGCCAACCGCCGGCCGAGCGCCTCGCGCGCATTCTGCAGCGCGTGGTCGGTCAAATCCTTCTTCTCGCCGCGCTGCGGCACCGAGATCGCAACCTTGCGGCCGGCGCGCGTGGTCAATGCCTCCTCGAGCAGCGCCTGATCGTCGACGGTCCGGGACAGAAAAATCTGCCGCGGGGTCGGCTTGTCGTCGTAGAACTGCGCGAGGAAAGAGCCGAGCACTTCAGACGGCTCCAGCGCCGGATCGGCCTTGGGGAAGTAGGCGCGGTTGCCCCAGTTCTGGCCGGTGCGAAAGAAGAACACCTGGATGCAGGTCTGGCCGCCTTCCTGATGGATGGCGAACACGTCGGCTTCCTCGACGCTCTGCGGGTTGATGCCCTGATGCGATTGCACATGCGACAGCGCGGCGAGGCGGTCGCGATAGATCGCGGCGCGCTCGAAATCGAGATCGGCGGAAGCGTCCTGCATCGCCGACGAAATCTCTTCCTTCACCTTCTGGCTGCGGCCAGACAGGAAGTCCTTCGTCTCCTGCACGAGCTCGGCGTAGTCCGGCGCCGAAATCTCGCCTGTGCACGGGCCAGAGCAGCGCTTGATCTGGTAGAGCAGGCATGGCCGCGTGCGGCTCTCGAAGACGGAGTCTGCGCAGGTGCGTAAAAGGAACGCGCGCTGCAGCGAATTGATCGTGCGGCCGACCGCCTGCGCGGAGGCGAACGGTCCGAAATAGTCGCCTTTGCGCGAGCGCGCGCCGCGGTGCTTGAAGATGCCGGGAGATGCGTGGTCGCCGGTGAGCAGGATGTAGGGGAACGACTTGTCGTCCCGCATCAGCACGTTGAAGCGTGGGCGCAGCCGCTTGATCAGGTTCGCTTCAAGCAGCAGCGCTTCCGTCTCGGTGCGGGTGACGACGAACTCCATCGTCGCCGTTTCGCGCACCATGCGGCCGATGCGGTTGGTGTGGAACCGGCCTTGCGCATAGTTCGTCACGCGCTTCTTCAGGCTGCGCGCCTTGCCGACATAGAGCACGTCGCCGACCGCATTCATCATGCGGTAGACGCCGGGCGAATTCGGCAGCCGCCGCGCAAGGGTCTGGATCAGGTCCGATCCGCTGCCCTCGACCGCGCCTTCGTTGGCATTCCAGTCGATCGCGGTGAAGGTTGGGGTAGGGCCAGCGGGCTGCGCGTCCTCTACGGCGATATCGTCGTCGTCGGTTTCATCGCCCGGCATGAAGCCGGCGATGTCGTCGCTTGCCGACGATCCGCCGCCGCGCCGGGACTGTCCGGTCGCCTTCAGACCTGGTTCCTTCGCTGTCATTCCACAATGCCTGTCACATCGGGCGTTTGCCACGCAAGGTGCTGGCCGCCATCGATAGCAATCATCTGGCCGGTGACTGACGGCGTATCCCAAAGATAGCGGATCGTGCGGCCGAAGTCGTCAAGCGGCGTCGCGCGCTTCAACGGGACGCCGTCGACCTGCGCCTGGAAATCGGCCTGGCTCTGTCGGGGGCTGGGCACAGTCGGGCCGGGGCCGATCGCATTGACGCGGATGCGCGGGGCGAGCGCTTGCGCAAAGGTCTGCGTCGCGGTCCACAGCGCCGATTTGGAGAGCGTGTAGGTGAACTGACCGGGCGTCAGTTTCCACACGCGCTGGTCGATGATGTTGACGACAAGACCCGACGTATCAGGGGGCAGGGCGGCGGCGAAATCCCGCGTCAGGACGGCGGGCGCGGTGAGGTGAATTGCGAAATGGCGGTCGAGCAGATCGAGGCCGAAATCCTCGGCCGTGTCGCTCTCGAAAATGGACGCATTGTTGACGAGTAGCGTGAGCGGGCCGATCGCCGCCCGCGCGGCGGCCATCAGACCTGCGACATCGGCAGCCTTGGTGAGATCGGCCTGCACGATTTCGGCGCGACCGCCGGCCGAGCGAATCTCCTCGGCCAGGCTTTCAGCTTCGGCGCGCGAGCGATTGTAGTGAATCGCCACGGCAAAGCCCTGCCGCGCGAGGTCGCGCGCGATCGTCGCGCCGATGCGGCGCGCGGCGCCTGTGATGAGAGCGTTGCCGAGGGTCTGCTGCATGCGCCGTCGCCATTCTGGCCGTTCCTGTGAACGACGAAGTGATGTTTGTTAACCGCAACTGTCAGGTATTGGGCAGCAATGTGGCCGCTTCCCTGACGTTATTCGGCGGTTCGCCGACTAAGAACGGCGGCGAGCCGCGAATATAGGTCGCCACACACCATGCTCCAAGCGGCATCGCGGCCTGTCGTATGCAACCTGCTGACAGGTCTGTTGCCCCATTGCAACGTCACATTCCAGTCTCATTGCCGCCGGGCAATGACCGGATTGCCGGAACGCTTCAGCCGCATTTCGACCCGACATTCGGAACCGTGCGATGCCAAGGCCGTTGTTCCCCCCACGGCGGTCCCAGACATCAAAGTACAGGGTTTCCTGTGGCTAAGGAGTAAGAACAATGAAAGCCAACCTCAAACTCGCGTCGGCGGCTACCGCCCTCGCGCTGCTGGCCTCGATCCCGGCCTATGCAGCGGACGTCGTCATCGAACAGCCACCGGAGCCGAGTGTTCCGATGGAAGTGCCCCCGGTCGCATCCTGGGCCGGCCCCTATGCCGGTATCTCGCTGGGCTACGGCTTCGCGGGCAATACCAATGGAGCCTTTGGCGGCGACATCGAGACCGACGGTTTCCTCGCTCACGGTTTTGCCGGCTGGCAGGGCCAGAGCGGCATGTTCGTCTACGGTCTTGAAGCCGACATCGGTTATGGCGGCTACAGCGGCGACAATGGCGTGACCGAATCGCGTTCGGCCATCGACGGATCGCTGCGCGCCCGCATGGGTGTGGCCGTCACCGACGACATCCTCGTCTACGGCACGGCCGGTGGCGCGGGTCAGACGCTGAAGCTCGAAGACGCGGCGGGTTCCGACCGCAACACGATGCTCGGCTGGACCGTCGGCGCCGGTACCGACGTGAAGATCACCGAGACCTTGTTTGCCCGTGGCGAGTATCGCTACTCCGACTATGGCTCGAAGGACTTCAATACGGGTTCAGGCCCACAGTCGGTGGACACGAGCAACCATCGGGTCTCGTTCGGCATCGGTATGAAGTTCTGATTGGTCAGTAACGTCACGCCAATCGCGTTGAGTAGAAAAGCCGGGCTTCGCGCCCGGCTTTTTCATTTCGGCAGAAAGGCGACCATCTCCGGATATTTCTGGTCGAATTTCGCCGCCCAGCGCTTCAGCTTGGTGCGGCCTTTCTCCCACTGACCGGAAAAGCGCAGGTCGGCGTAGCCCAGCATGGCCCGCATCGCGATGTGGCCGGCCGTCGGCTTCTTCGGCAGTTTGGGTGTCTCCTTGACGAGATAGTCGAGCCCGCGCTCGGCCTTCTGCCACTGCTTGTCGAGCCACGGCTGATGGACGATCTCCGCCGGCCGATTGCGGCGCTCGTAGACATGCGCGAGCAGGCAGTCGCAAATGCCGTCGGCCAGCGCTTCCAGCCGCTCGGCGTCTGTGCGTTTTTGCGCATTGCGCGGGAAGAGCGAATTCTTCGTCTCACGGTTGATGTATTGGGTGATGGCACGGCTGTCGAAGATCGCTTCGCCATTGTCGAGGATGAGCACTGGCACCTTGCCCAGCGGGTTGGCGTTGATCAGTTCCGGCGGCTGAGGCCCGGTCTCGGTGACCGCCATATCCATCGCATAACCGGCATACGCCGCGGCCATCCGCACTTTGGCGCTATAAGGCGAGGGGCCGGAATAAAGCAGCTTCGGCATCTATGATCTCCCGTATGTGCGGAAGCCGGTTAACGCAGCGCGCGAGCAAGCGACAGGTCCAGCCGGCGATTTAGCTAGTCCTTAAAGTTTGTGGCCTCACCAGCGATAGCTGAATTTCGCCTTTGCTCCATAGCTCGTCACGTTGGACGAGAATTCGCTCTGGAAGGTGACGGCCGCCGCGAGATTGTTGCCGAAGTCGAATTCGGCACCCGCGTCGATCAGCGCCGCGTGCCGCGCGGGTGCCGCGCCATCGACGATGAAAGGCTGGCCCGCCAGCGACGGGAAGGAGGCGACCGCACGCCGCTCCGTACCGCCATTGATCGCCCAGGCGGCGCGGCCTGTGAGCTTCATCACCGCGCCGTTAGAGAGCGCGATCGGATGCTCGATGCGCGCGCCGAGCTCGATACGCGTCGCCGTGGTCGACGAGGCGGCATAGTCGAGCGGGAAAACGCCCGGGCCTGACTCGGAATAGGCGGGCATCTGGTAGTTGATCGCCTGGAACGCGGCGTAAGGCGCGATCGTCGCGATCGGTATGTCCAGACGGTAACCGATTTCCGCGCGGCCCGAGAAAGTGTGTGCGTTGAAATCCGCCGTCAGCGCGTTGCCGAACACGGTGCGGCTCGTGTCGACGGCGTGGAAGCCGTAGGCCAGCGCGCCGACCATGTAGAGATTGTCGAACGACTGGTTCACATAGACGCCGGCGTTGAAGGTGCCTGCGTTGCCACTGCCAAGTCCGCCCGCGAGCTCGAAGCTCGACGAGCCGCCGCCGAGCGCCAGTCCGATCGCGCCATTGCCGAACACATGCTCGATGCCGCCGGCGATGCCGAAGACGCGGGCGTCGACATCGGCCGAGCCGATCACGACGGGCTCGCCCTCGATCTCGGATGCACCGCCATAGGCGCCGCCCCAGACCTTCCAGCGTGAGGCGAAAGCGGACTCGATTGCGTCGGCCGAGTGTTTGGACGAGTTCGCCAGCGACTTGGCGAAAATCTCGGAAGAACTCGCCGTCGCGTCCGGCTGATCGGCGAAAGCGATCGGCTCGCCGCCCGATGCGGCATTCGCGCCGTTCGACGGGTCGGAAATCATGTCGAGGAACTTGTCGGCGGCGAGGATGCCTGCGGTGATGGCGCCGGTCGAAAGCTCACCGGTGACGAAATTCAGCGTGTCCTCGTCGAGTGCGGCGAACTCCGCCGGCAGCGATCCGGTGTCCTTGAAATAATCGAGGATCGTCTTCAGTGCGCGCCTTTCGTTGAGCGTCACGCCCTTGAGGTCGGGGTCGGTCGGTTCCTCGGGCTCGTCCACTTCCGTGATCAGCAACACGTCTTTGCCGACATATCTCAGGCTTGTCTCGAGGCCAGGCAGCGTGGCGGCGGAAAGCGCATCGAACCGCGTCCCGCCGAGCCCGCCTTCGGCATGCAGGATCGTGTAGCTGCGAGTGATGAAGGTGCCGGGCAGATAGGTGACGACGACCGTGCCGGCGAGCGCGGCTTTGCCAAAGACATTGGTCCGGTCGGCGGCTGCCGGCGAGGTTTCGACCTCGTAAGTCGACCCCGCATTGAACGTGAGGTCGCGGGTGATCCTCAACGTGCCGATTGAGTTGCCGGCAGCAAGCGTTCCGTCAACGGTGACATCGCCAACGCGGCCGGCGCCGCCCAGAGTTCCATTCGCGCCGACGACGATATCCGAACTCAGCAGCGAGCCGTTCACCACCAGTGTGCCGTTGTTTACGGCAGTTCCACCCGTATAGGTGCTGTTGCCCGTGAGCGTGAGGATGCCGCGGCCCACCTTGGTAAGCGTGCCGTCGCCCGAAATGACGCCGCCCAGCGTCGCGGCATCGGTGAAATTGGCGACGATACGGCCAAAATTCTCGATCTCGGGCGTGACGACCGTTCCGGCGCCACCGCCATTGCCGATGTTGAGAACGCTGCCGACGTCGAGGAAGATGCCGTCCGGGGAGTTGATGGTGCCCCCGTCGCTCGCGGTTAGTATCGCGGGACCGCAGAAGCAGCCGAGCCCGTCGTCGACGTTCCAGGTCGAACCTGCACCCGTGACGATGACGCTCGCCGTATCGGGGCCACCGCCGCCAACAACCTCGGCGCCCGCCCGACTGTTGAAGGTAGCGCCGCCCGAGATCGTGAGGGACGCGGGACCAAAGACGCTCATGACGCCGGTCAAACCATTGGCTGTCACAGTCGTTCCGACGCCGTCGACCAGCATCTCGCCTGCGATCGCGATGCCGCCGAAAAGGCCGGTGGCGAGCGTTGTCAGAGTAGCGCCGTTCATGGCCCTGAAAACCACATCGCTGCCGAAACCGCCGACGACCAGACCGTCCTGAAGCGTCAAGCCGCCCCCATCGAGGTTGACGGCGCCTTGACCGACGAAGAGATCCGTCAGCGCGTTCGAGGTATTTGTCAGCGTCAGAGTGCCGTCGCCGACCTTGGCGAGCGAGCCGCTGCCGAAAACCGAGCCCGAGACGACGAATTCGTGACCGGCTTGAGAGACGCTTATGGTGCCAAAATTGGTGTCGAACTCAATGTCGCGCGCCGTCTGATCGAAGGTGTTGCCTGTGATCTCCAGAGCGCCGCTGCCAATCCGGATGTCGCCCGACAGATCGCCGAGATTGCTGTCGGCGGAAACCGAGACAAGGCCACCCGATATCTCTGTGCCGCCGAGATAGGTGTTGTTGCCGGTCAGGATCAGCTCACCGTTGCCATCCTTGATCAGCGCACCGTTGCCGGTGACGACGGAATCCAGCGTGAAGGTGTTGAAGGAATCATCGATGAACAGGGTGCCGTCACCATTACCCACCGTCACGGCGCGGTTGGTATTGGTGAAAGCGGCCCCGAGGACCGTCAGCGTGCCGCCGTCGAGGACGATGCCGCCGGCGGCGTCACCGAGATTGGCGTCGTCGGAAACCTGCAACTCGCCGCCCAGAACCGACGTGCCGCCGGCATAGGTGTTGGTTCCCGTGAGCTCCAGAGCGCCGGCGCCATCCTTTGCGATGCCGCCATTGCCGGAGATCACGTTCGCAACCAGGACATTCGTCGCCTGGTCGAAGGTCAGAAGGCCAGCGCCGCCGACATTGATGCCGCCGTTGAGTCCCCAGCCGCTTTCGAGCCTGAGCACATTGCTGCCGCCGATGAAATTCAGCGAGAAGCCGCGCACAGCGCCTGCACCGTCCAGGCCGCCGCTGATCGTTCCAGAATTGATGATCGTGATGTTCTGGCCGACGATACCGCTGCCGCCATCTCCCGAGGGGCCGTCGCCGAAAAAACTGATGCCACCCGCGCCGCCGTCGCCCCCAGAGATCGTGGCGGTATTTTCCAGGGTCCCTCCAGTTTCGAAGAAGACGCCGACGCCGCCGTCGCCCCCGCCTCCGCCAAGACCGAGACCGCCGTCGCCACCCCCCGCACCGCCCGTGCCGCCAACAATTGTTCCCGCATTGATGTGAGCGATCGAGAACGCATCGATCACGGCGCCATAGCCGCCCTCGCCGCCACCACCGCCGCCACCAGCGGCGCCGCCGGCGCCGCCTTGGCCGCCGGTGCCGCCGGCCAAGACGGCGGCATTGTTCAACAGCGGTCCGACCGATCCGTTCGCGCCACCCGCACCGCCACCACCACCGTGGGCGCTACCGCTACCAGCCGTTCCTGCGCCAACCCCCCCAGCTCCACCGGCGTTACCGCCGCCCGTGCCTCCGCTGCCACCGCCGGCACCGCCACCACCACCGCCGCTGCCAGCGATCCCTCCGGGGAGCGTAAAAAAGCCCGCTCCGCCAGGCCCGCCATTCGGCCCAACTCCGCCAGCGCCACCGCCGGCACCACCGGTTCCGCCATCGGCCAGGGCTGGGAAAACGCCCATTATCGTTGAAATGGCGAGCGCTGTACCTGCGAGCAGCGTATGATTGCGCGTCGCACGCGAAGGAGTGTGCCGTATTAACTGCGGCCTGGCTGCCACTCTGTCCACCGCGGACACAAACAATTGAAAAGCCACGACACCCCCGCCCGCAGCACCCACCCCCTTGCGAACGTCTGCCGACGCCGCGCCGGCAATCTGGCCGATTTTGTCAATCCCTGCCACACGCAAAGGTAGCGCTTAACCTGTTTTTCCATGAACGTGCCCATGCGGCAACGTTTCGCCTGACCATTTCTGGGGCGTTTCAGCCACCCCTGACCGGCGGCATCACGGCCTTGGGCAGCGTGCAGGCACGCCGATCGACTTCCGGGCACGTCCGGAACTCGAGATCTTTCGTCATGCACAGCCTGACCTCGCGCAGATAGCGATCGTCGCATGTGACGGCTGAGCCTTTGGCGGCAAGGCCGCGATTCGACTGCAGAAACGCCTTCTCGACATCGCCAGGTGGGACGGTCAGATAGTTGTCCAGCTTGCGGAATTGCGCGGGCACGACCACCCGCTCGCGCGCGGCACGCAGCACGGTGAAATAATCCTCCTGCGACAGGCCGGAACAGGAGCCGTGCTTGCGCCATTGATGACCGATCAGCCCGCCGGACGGCATGATGTCGCGCAGCGACCGGACGATCTCATCGTCGACATAACCGTCGTCGGTGTCGCAGTTTTCCGGGTAGCCACGCTCATATTGCGGCCAGAGTCCGTGGACGACAAACGCATAGGGCCGGCCGGATTTGCATTGCTGGCCGTTCGCGTCTTCGCCCTCCGCCTCGCAATAGCTCGGCGACCAGGACAGCGAAAGCACGTAGAAATCGAAGCCCGTCCCGATCGGCAGCGAGCGGTTGGAACCGGCCTTGCGCCCAGGCGCCGAGGCAGCATTGGGCTTGGGCGCTGGAGCGGGTTTCGGTTCGATGGCAGGCGCACTCTGCGCGATGGGTGTCGGGGCGCCCGACGCCCGAGGCTCGCTTTGCTCGCAACCGAAAAGCAGGATCGGAAGAAGCAGGCCACAAGGGCCTACAGCGGAGAAAGGCCGCATCGCCGCGCGAGCTACCTCAGGACGCGGCAGTGGCCGTTATAGACCTTCCAGCGGTCGAAGCCGGAAACGCACCATTCGACACCGTCGCCGACGCCGACAAAGCCCATACGGTCCTCGATCAGGTACCAGACATCGCGCATGCGGCCGTCGGACATTTCGGCGGTGGCGCCGCAATAGCGTCGGGCGATCGGCTGCTCGTCGCCGAACGGCTGGTAGCGGTTTTCATGGATGCCGTGGAAGGCGACGATCGAGACATCCGGCAGGTTCGGAACGTTGAGCACGCCGTGCCGGAAACCGCGCTGCACCCGTTCGAGAATGCCAGTGTCGTCGCAGAAACGCGATTCGCGGTTGGAGGTCGGGAAAAGCCAGTCCACGGCAAAAGCTTCGCCGGTGGTGACAGCGGCCATGCCGGCGGCAAGCGCGAGGGAGGCGAGGCGACGCATGGGACTTCTCCGTACCGTGAGGCAATTGGCACGAATGTGCGCGAGACGGTGCGCCCCGGTCAAGCGCAGGATGGCGTTGCCGACACGAATCCGCCACCGT
>Ga0335075_10011667_pt1 | contig 13281 bp, 12 predicted proteins | sample Lox_Sample_24_FD_206723 | JGI IMG/M metagenome (GOLD analysis project Ga0335075, IMG submission 206723) | Soil microbial communities from Loxahatchee National Wildlife Refuge, Florida, United States - Lox_Sample_2.4 | ecosystem: Environmental > Terrestrial > Soil > Wetlands | place: USA...
CCTCCTCCAATCCAACCTGGAGACGCACTCATATGAGCGACCTTACCAAGGCGTTCGACTTCAGCAAACCAGATTACACCTTGCCGCAAATTCCAGACATCACCAATCCATCAGTTAATCCTTCGACCGGTGTCTGGAATGGCTACGCTGTCTGCGAAGCCCTCTATCCTGTTCAGCGTCCACCTGTACCGTACGGCAACCAAACCGAAGCAACATCTCTGGTATCAGAGCAAGGCTTCAAAACCGTCCGAGGTGACTTGACTGAAGGCCGCTCTCTCGTGTTTGAGATGAACGGCTTTGCTCTTACAAACGCTGGCAATACTCTCTCCACGTCCCGTGCAACTTCCCAGCACGATAATAAGTTTCAGCGCTGGGTTGCGCATCAGCTTACTGCGGGCACTCCGCAATTTACCATCAGCAGTGCTCTTGATGGAACTTACATTGCTTCCGATGGGAAGTTGGTGGCTGGAAACGGCGCGGCGGTTGTACTGACAGTGACAGATTTGGGGGATGGCAAAGGCCTCGCGATTTCTAGCAACAGCAATGGCTACCTCTCCATAGACAATTCTGGCAAAATAAAGTGGACTAAGAACGCGGTGGGGTTCTCGACATATAGCGTGACGTATAATAATTAGACAAGTCCGTCCCGCGTGCATTTTGGAGCCAGATTCATCTGAGTAACAGAGTCAATGAGTAGGAATATCAGTATGAGGAAACCGCTCTTCGACGTAGCTAGCATAGATAAACGAGTCATTCCTTTGATACATGCCTGGAAGTTTCGGATTTTTGATGGTCAATCCTTTTGTTGCCGCCAAGCAACCATACGGATGCTCAGGTTAACGTACACATTATTGCAGATCGTACCAGAGGAGAGAGATCCTGCAGAAGCGGATCATGATGCCTTAGAGTAGGAATTTCGACCTGTTAAGCGTGAGCTGCAAACTCAGGACAATGTGATTCCTTGCGTGGAACACCATTTCGAAACGTAAACCAAACGACATCAGTCATGTACCACGGTTCCGGATGAGTCCAAAAGAATGAATAGTATTCTTGTCTAATTTGGGAATTTGTACGCATGAGTTGCCAGAGAGTTGCTGGATCGCATTGTTCGTATATCGCTCGGCGTCTATTCAGGCGGCGCAGCACCGCCGGGAATAACACTTAATTCCTTGCCGGTATTCCTATCCAGAATCCTAACACGCGGACACTCCCATCCCGGATCCTTATTCCTGGCCTGCTCAAAATCGCTTATTAAGCCATCCACATATCTTCTCTCTCGATTCCAACTGATTACTTCTTCCTGCACCAATAAATCCAGTTCCTTCAGTTTCCCCATTCGCATCAAAACATCCATATGAAAGTGCCCAAAATAGGCCGCATCTTTAACCTCCAATATCATCCTTTGCAAGCGCTCCACTTCTTCTCCTCCTATATATTCGAGTATGTTATCTTCGCATTGAATCGTATCGTGCTCGAAGGAGATATATGTGTAGTTTGGGGAGGTATCGGTTTTGAACATAGGTACATAGGTTAAGAAGCCTTCAAGACGCGATTCGCGGCAGGTGTGAAGGAGGGCTGGTACTGCGGTCTGCGAGATGAAGGACTTGGCGAAGCGACGTGTACGATTTAGTCTTTCCTTTTCGCAGGATACCGTTACGACTCGGGGTAAGGAGAGGGCGAGATTCCACACCTTAATCCGGATCTCCGAGGGAAGCGTAGGGAAGAGGTGGAACGTGGTAAGAGTAGACATAAAGTTCGCGTTTTCACGATTTGAATGGGATCCCGTCTTGCGAATGAGCTGGATTGATTCGTAATGAGTGTTGTGGTGATGTTGTGATGGTGGTAGTTATTGCTACCCATATCTATATGAGCCTGCTCGCTTGGCACCGCCCCTCCACCCTACGGAAGCCTATTTATACACTCCCTAGGCTCCTTTATCCCTAATTCTTTAAAGATACTAACAATAAACCTGGATAATTACGATATTGGCTAATCTCCATCATACATATTGGTGAAACCAGGTCTGCCCCTGACGCGTGCTGGCGCGTTACAAACACACCATTTCTCAGCGCTTTTGCTTGCTCTCTCACATTTTAAGTTGACTATTATACTCTTCTTATTTAGAATGACCGTTACCCCAAAAATTCGTTCCAGGAAAAGTGGTGATCGTAGCACAACGCGACGTCAAAGATTCCATGATGAACAACGGTACGAACTACGTAAACAACACCGCTTAAATCCAGCATGGAGCCAGCAAGACCTTATTTGCTGGTGGTTTGACACCTACAAGACAACAATCACTCAGCCTACCGTCTCCGAGATCCTTTCTCCCAAGTATGCGTACCTGGACAACCTTACCAGAAGCTTTGACAACGCTCTCACGTTATGAAGAGCAGCAGGACCACTGTAATAACGCGTTGTTGAGGCAGCTGGAACACCAAGAGAAGTTGATCAAGAGCAGGCTTACTCAAAAGGCGAAGCAAACTGACTTGACAAAGTGGTTCGGGCCGGTGTGAACCGTCAACACGGAATTTTCTGTACATACATTGAATCTGCTCAATAATGGTGATTCTTGGCATTTGACAGCACTATTGGGCTTCAGCACCAGAAAACCTGATTATAACAATAACCTCTACTTATCGTTGTGACCCCTGACCTCCCGAGGCATCGTTATAACCAAGGTTTACTGTAGCCTGTTTCTCATCACCGGCCGTACCTCGCGTCGCTTATCTATACCGTTGGCCCTCATTCGTTCCCTCTACGCTCCATCTCGCTCATGGCTATATATTTGCCGTTGCTCTCTAGCGCACAGCTATGCCACTTGCTCATTTTCAAGCATTCTCCAGGTCTAGTCGAACGGCCTTCATTCAAGTGTCGTTCCGTCCGAGAGATCTAGCAGCGAAATCCTTCAAAGATCTCACAGCAGGAGCTATCCGTCACAAGGGGCTGTTCCCTGTGCTCCCATCGTAGCAGCCCTGGATGCTTGGGCCGATTCCACTTTCGGCAGCTCGTCCTCTGAACTATCTCAGCCACTGAATCCTATTCCGCTTCACTGGCCACGTCGCCGTCGCTAGTAATCTCAGCCCGAGGCGACAACGGCAAAGGCAAGCCCTCGCTGCGGCCGACTCAACCCCGTCGTATCTCGGCCCTCTATCTGTCTGTGCGCAGGTTTTCAGCTGGCGTCGATTGACGCGGGACCATGAGCTGGGGGCGAGACGCTGCAGCGGTGGCCCTGGAGACAGGCGTCACGCCAATCGCTGAGGGCATGATTTCGGATCCGGACACGCAGGGCCATGGAAATAACGCAGGCGATTCTGGCGATGATGTAATGCGATTCGCTCAGCTTTCAGAATTTGGAGATGGCGGCGACGACGACGATGACGACAATAATGCTACTGGGATTGGCCTGCAGGTCCTCAAGCAGAGGAAGCGTGTTCGCTCTCTGTCCATCGATACGACAACACATATGCTCGGAACGCCTGATCCTGACACTGACCGTCTTCTTGATGGTCCGCATCTGGCAAAGCGGCAGAGGCCGTACCTTTGTACGAACGATAAGTCGGTACCCAAGCACACCCTAACGCCAAACCCCCAGTCGACACGGGCCCCCGAAGCGGGAACAGGCGGAACCCGTAGTAGGATGGACGATGGGTGCATCGGTTCTGGATACAATGGCGACGCTGTCGTCATCGGCAGCGAGACGACGCGAGTGACAACGGAAAGACCAACTACGGAGACCGTGACGACTCTGGCGACGATGCTGGTGATGTCGGGCCCGCCGAGCACGCCGAGCACGCTGAATACACTGAGACCGCTAAGCAACCAGCATCGCCCCTCCGGTAATCGCCCAGCCATCAGCACGGAGCTCAACGCCTACGTCAGGTTGAGGAGTTGCGTGATAGCATTGGCGGTGGTTGTATGGCCGACAATGACCACGGATCACGGTCGCCTGCGCGAGCACATAAGGTCAGCGAGATAACACTTCGCCCGATATCGGTAGGAGTATTATTCCTGGCGGCCACCATCCAGACCACCGGCGATGTAAAACTGGGGAATTGGACCGATTCGAGGCGTATGCGAAAGCGGACCTGGAATCTGCTAGGTTTGGTGTAGCCCAAATTACAACAATACGAAACCACCTGATCCAAGGACTCCGATTAACCGGTCGTTCCGTCCGGACAGGAACAGTTCTCACTACCCATCGTTCCTGTAGCAACTGACGTCGACTTGATCATTCTTCCTGATAGTATTGAGAAGCACAGTCGATTTCCCTGTCGTAGCAAATAGGACCTTAAGGCTGGTCCCCTCAAACACGTGTAGAAGTTGTTGTAGAAGAGATTCAGTACTCTTGCTGTCTAGCCAATGGAGGCCCTCTAACACGCAGAAGGCTATGGAATTCAGCGAGTCAAAGAATCCAACAAGGTCGTGAAACAGTGCCAACGCTGCATCCCATGTGTTGGCTTCGCCGTCTAGATCCTGAAACTGTTCCTTCGACATGTCGTTAGTCGCTCTAGATTCTGGCGGCAGGAGCTCAACAGTCTGTCGTATCAGAGCATACAGCATAGCAACCGTGGCCTTCTTTGGCCCATTTTCGCTATGTTTGCAGAAGTATGATATGATGGGCGTGCCGACTTTGTGTACCTGCTCAACAAAACTAGCCACAAGTGTCGTGACCTTGTTCGCGGAATCTGTGGCCGGATCGTATTCGCCCTTCAACCAAAGGAATTGCGATGGTTTATCCGGATTTCTCCATCGACTGATCCGATCAAGGACCTGGCGTGGTGCCATGATCGATTGGCGGGCCACATTGGTCAAGCGGACACGTTTTGGATCGAAAAATTTCTGTAGGCTCTCAGAACTATCATCAATTTGTTCGGCTGTCCAGACTGCTTCTGATAAAGGCGCATCGAGTAGACTAGGGTCTTGACATTGTGACGCATTATAGGGCAAAAAATTGAGCAGGTCTTCCGGTCCTAGATTTGTAGTAAGCTTTCCGATATGGAGCAAGAGGCAAGCAGTATATGCGCCGAACTTGGCCACCAGCGTACTGGTATCCATTCGTTCTTACCCTTTGAAGCCTCGCTGATCTCTTTTCTAAGCCGCAGAATTGCCTTTTCCCTCCCCTCCCCATATAAAAGCGGCATGGAGATATCAAAAATGCCCAGCAGAGAGTACGCCAAGTCCTCCTTTCGTGTAGTCTCCCGGTATTGTGCCCAGCTGAATCGCTCAAGGATACTGAACTGAGATAAGGAGGCTCCTTGAAGTGCTAGGATAGCAATGCCCGTTATCTCATGGATTTGTAGCTCTAGTGATTTCTTATCGCCCAGTCGATTGCCTTGCTTGGAGAAGAATTCGACCGATTGTGGGGCGAGGAGTTCTTGGAGTGTCCAGCCTCGCCTGAACCATTTGCTCTTCCGAAACGCCGACTCCCATGATATCTGGTAAGACCGGCCGTTTAGATCATAGCTATTAACGGAAACGTCTGACAAGTATACGTAGCAACGAGCCGCATTACGGTAATAGCGAAACATAGAATTGATAGTCTCTTGAAGCTCGGCGCTGCTTGACTTGTCGATACAGCAGGTGTCTACCCAAAAATACTTTAGGCCATGACGAGCTGCTTGATCTCCGCAGAAGCGGATCTTCTTATAGCCAGCCTTGCTCTTAGCACTTCCTGTCGAGACGTCGTTGTAGGTTACCTCACTTCCATCCTGCAGCCAAGTATGCGAAAGTATTGCATATCGGTGAGGGATCTCGTCGCCTGAAAACTCCTCCAAGTGCGGTCTTCCGTGGTCATCGAGATATAAAAGGCGCATGGTTTCGCGTGGTTGACGAGCTCAACTAAGAGCACTTCGGTAAGTCGGAACGAACACGGCAACACACTCGTCGGGAGAAAGGATTCTGGTGAGTTATCAAACTAAGAATGGGAACATACCAGAGGAGAGTACCTCGCAGTGTGGCGACTCAAGAGAAGTAAGCGTCGGGGGATTAAGTATGGCGGTCTTTGGTGCTCCGTGCTCTCACCAGTGCCTTCGGGCCTCGTGTCCACAGCTGTGAGCACAGGAGCCAGCAAGCTACATAATAAGCCGAGAAATTGGGCGGTGAATCTAGTATTTTCCGCCTCACCTATGGGACTGTTACCAAACTCGGGGAAAACGGTTTTCCCGTGCTAATTAAGACTGTTACCCTACGAGGAGAAGGCAACACAATCGTCCGTTTGATCGCATAGAGTTCATAGTGTGGCCAATAGGATAGCCCTAAAACGTGGCGCAGCGAGGCTGATGCGATTGACGGGGGGAGCTCCACGACGTGGTCGAATGAATGGATAACTCAACACAGCCATCCTCGCCTATATACCCTCGATAATCGTGGCAAAGAATGCCTCGCGGCTGAGCCCGCACCTTACTGATTTGAAAGCACTGTATTTGGACACTCCAATCGTCGACTCCCGTGTGCCGCTCCACATGTTCGGGGCTTGAGGAAACTTTCCACAAAGTATGGCAATTGATCATCCCTCGTTTTGAAGCTTGCTGCCAACACCTTTGCTTTGCTTCGGCACAGAACAATACAGTGCGCGTCTTGTAGCTTCATAGAGCAGAGTGCCCAATATGGTCGGATCTGTAAGCTCCATTGCATCTTGGCCGTGGTGTCTGGTTGTGCTCGGTACGGAAGGACCTAGAGCTTTATGGCGGACCTCGAAGAACATGGGTAAGGTAAGCGAAACTGTCTATCCTACCGGTCAAGTTGGGAGGCTGAGGCAACGCACGAACCACTCGTGCTGACGACCAAAGGACGCCGCAATACTTATTGAGCATGCCGGGCTGAAGTCGTCGGATATCTTGTCGTCAACCGCATTTCTCTTCCATGTCTTAGTATATGGACGTCCGTATGCAACTAAACTTTAACGAGTGGTTTGCTATCACATTTGCATTTCACTCCAAGGTTGAGTTTCAGCCAAAAGGCACCCTCGTTTCTCACCGCATGCCTTGCTTAGGATACCTTGGCACCTCCTCTCTTCACCGTAGTCATGGATTCGACGAAAACTGTGGACGGAACCGACACTGAAACTGAAAGGGATGACTTGATAAAGTCGAAAGCAGAAGGAACCAAGAATGGGATCTACGGCAATGGCGCTGTTTCGTCCCCAGGCTCAGGTGGAAGAAGAAGTGATACTTGTATTAGGTATTCGACTGAATACCGTACACGAGGAACCAAAGACATTGTGCATTCAATATTGCACCAGGACGAAAAGGAATTCGAGACCACAAACTGGACCAAGCGCAATAGAGGCACCGAGTCTCCGGCTTTTGAAGTCCTGGCAGTATACGAAATAACGCCTTTCGCTGCCCATAACGCCAAGAAAACTAGTGGGCCGGAAAAGGAAGCCCCTACCACCGCCGTAGAACCCACTTACTTCTTGCGGATCTATTCGGGGGCTATCATCAACGCGCTGCGGTGCGTGGTCGAGTACTATCCGCAGGTTAACTTGAATGGGGACGTGATTGAATTGCGCTGGCCTTACCCTTTACTTGCGCATCACTACGACGAGCTACATAAGTTTCAAGAGCGATGCCAAGCCACGGATTCCTCGAAGCTGTGCGAGCGGGAGGAAGATGCAGCTGAACACCTAAGACTCTTGCTTGAATATCTAGATACGCACATCATGGACAAGGTTAAAGCCGAAAAGAAGCGCAATATTGAAGGTAAAATGACATTTAACTACCGGTGGGTTTCAATGAAGCCGGGGACGACCATCATGTTTAAAATAAGGGAAAGCGTAGATTGGTCCGTTGGCGTCGTGTACTCCTGCTCGGGTGGCATATTCGTGGATCCGCCGGTGGCTTGGACGGTCGATGTTTGGAACCTAGAATACGATGGCAAATACCTGAGCCGAAAGAGACAAGGTTTTGACTTTCACCCGTACGACAGCGAGATGGACTCCGACTTCATCTGTATCGACCGCAGTAAGTGTGATGACGCATCCATCAAAGAGATAATGGAACAACAGCCGTTGGTCAAGGAAGCCGTTGAGCTTGGCGAGATGTACTGGGATTTTTTGAGACCCGTGTGTAAAGAGTACAAGGGTACTGCTTGGCAGGACCCTACCAACGAGGAAAGTGAATCATTGGTGAGATTCTACAATTCTAAAGCTAACCTTTAGCCAGATTGATGACCTAGTCATGGTGGATGCGAGCAGTTACTTGGCCGAGAAGAAAGATCCAAGGTCCCCTCTCTGGCAACCCGCCTCCTGGCACCCTGAAGGCTTGTACTATGACATTAACGGTCGATTAGATCAACGTGATTTGCGAAGCCCAATGTCAGACTGCCAATGTCGGAACTGCAAAAGAACGCCGAAGGACCCCAAATTCAGGAGTGTCTTTGAAGCCTATAACAAGATCACTCTAAAAGGTCACCCGGAATGGAGACTGTCCCTTCATACATACCTCCTGTGTCCGAAATGGATTCCCGCATTCACGTTCAGAACGCGAAGATGGGGTACGTCAAGTCTACTGCTATCCTCTCAAATTTGAGGGACCGCTGATCTCGGACTGCAGAGCGCATCTACATACGAAACTGTGCGGATCCAAAATTCAAGCCGAACATGATCGACACGCTGGTCATGGACGAGCAGCGAAAGAAAATCTTAAAGGCTCAAACTGTTAGCTTTATCAGAACCAACAAAATGGGTTTCGGTATCGAGCGGAAAGTGTGGAGTGCCGACTACGTAGAAGGAAAGGGTAACGGCTTGATTTTCTTGCTGCATGGCAGTCCTGGCGTGGGCAAAACGTACACGGCCGGTCAGTCTTCTCCACATTCGCCTTGCCCTGCCAACGGCTTTGCAAGCAATGATTCATCGACTGACGAGAGAGTAGAATGTATCGCACAGTACCTCCAGCGGCCTTTGATGATCATCACGAGCAGCGACGTCGGCACTGAGACAGAACTCGTGGACAAGAACCTGACCGCGATTTTTAGACGGGCCGCTAAGTGGGGCGCTGTACTTTTGTTCGATGAAGCAGACGTCTTTCTAGAGATGCGTATGACACGGGACTTGAAGCGAAACAGTCTCGTAGCTAGTAAGTTACGACGTTGCTAAGTGCTTGAAGCTATCTAACATCATATTATCAAGATTTTCTCCGTGCTCTTGAATTCTACGAGGGTATCATTTTCCTTACTACCAACCGAGTTGGTGCATTCGATGACGCCTTCATTTCTCGGGTGCATATTGCGCTCTATTATCCACCACTCGATCGCGACCAACGCGAGCAGATCTGGAAGGTTTTTCTAGAGAAGTTTGAGGAGGAGAGGCGCGATATTAGGATTAACTGGACTGCAAGAGAGTACCTGCGTTCAGATGAGGTGCTTGACAAGAATTGGAACGGGAGAGAGATTCGAAATGGTGAGACTAGACCCGATTCCAAACTCTCGGGTCGTGCTGACTTCTTTCCATGCAGTGTTCCAGAGAGCCGTTGCACAGGCCGAATACGAAGCAGAGAAGGACGAGGAGAGGGGCAGTGGAATCTTGCTGACGGAGCGGCATCTACAAGCGGTTGCAGATCTGCCAGAGGAATTCAAGAACCATCTCGTCAAGGTACATGGGCAGAATGAGCACAAGCGAGCCAGGATGAGATCTGAAAGGCACGATTATGATTCTGACTCTGAGGAGAGCAATGCAAAGCGTGTAAAAATCGCAATGGCTTGAGAAAATGGGACTGGCGCATCTGCCAATGGTTTCTCATGATAATATCAAAAGCACTCAGCATCAAGAGTATCAGTAGTTTGGCCTTCCACAAGATATGTCTAACCTAAGGCGTAGCTCCTGTACATAGTCATGTAGACTGAATTGACGAACCTACATAATCCCTCAGCAATCGCCTTGACTTTGAACGTTTGGGATAGGAGGATAAACCAGATCTCAGAATAAGCGGGCATCTTTGGGAGCCGTTCCGTTTATCGCTGCTGTTACACCATTATTATCTTGTAGTCACTGTAGTTATTTTACAATTAGTATAATGCTGCGTCCTGTGACTGCCTCAACTCGAACAATTGAGGGCTGTCTAACTCAACAGGTATAAGGCCTTCCGTGACTCGGGAGTCAAGCTCGTGACGACCCCCAGCAGGTACATAGGGTTTTCACTCCGTCGGCTTGGCCGTAGCTTTCGGCTGTATGAACGGCGCCATAGGAGAAAGGCTCCGAGCAAGAGGGAAATTATCCCGCAAGATACGCTCACCCCAATGGCCACTATCGCGCTGGATGACAGTGGTGCAGGAAGTTGAGAGTTGGTTGGTTGCGGAGAGCCCGTTACTTGAGGTAACTTGGAACTTGCTGGGTGTTGTGCAAGCTGTGCCATTGACGACACAATACTAAGAACTTCGCTATCGGTCGACTGTCATCGAATCTTAATGATGTCTGCCCAAACAGTTGGATCTGGTATTGTTGCTACTTTCAACGAGGCGAGCTCAGCGGGTTGGCACGTGCTCTGGTTGAATAGCGGAGAAAGCAGCATTTCGTCGAAAACTGATTGTTCTTCTAAGGAGGATTCCTGCTTCTTATCCTAGAATTAGGAAGAGCCCCTGAAATACTACGTTAACAACTAAATAGGCAAGCTATGAAACAAACAAGAGAAGGCCGCTCATGATGGTGTTGAAACTACTGATATCGGGTCATGCTTTAGCGAGATACTTCCTAGGTTAACAGCTACATCGACAGTGGTAGGGCTTGGATTCGATGGGGTTGGCACTTCAGCTAATGTTGAAGTCATATACACGTTGGCGATAGAACCCGATAGGACACTAGCACAGTAGAGACCGTATGCATTTGTAACCGGTCCTGTCCCCACGAGATAATTGCTAGATTATAAGGTAGTTAGTGTGAGCCCGTCTTGCCACTTTCAAGGAGGATGGGTTCTACTTATTCGGGACAGCAGATGGCATAGTCTCGGCCGTGTTGTATACTAGCGCGCCAGTGCCGATCAAAGAACTCACACTACCCTATTTGTACGGGCAGACGCCTGGAGAGTAACAATGGTCCCACATTTGCGAGTAGTTAGTGGGCGGTGGGCCAAAGCTTAGTTAAGGACATATCAAAATGGAATAAATTGCGAAATTAATTCCTGACTTCAATGAACAAAGGCGGTCATATTTCACGAGAAAATGATAGATCTCAAACACCAGTGCTTTTTTTTGGGTGGCGGGGAACGCTTGGCCAAATCAACCAACCTCTACCAAATCTTTCCAGTGACCATCATCTTTCTACCAAGGGTATCTTGTCATCACATGTAAGAGCTCGGAAAACCCGGTGCAATGCTAATATGCGGGAATTTGGTGTTGAGCATCTTTTCCTGCCCATAACTTGGCCGTACCATCGTGCTCTACGACACCACACTCTTGAGCCTGCTCGTCGATTGGCAGCAAGCGCAACCGAGGCTGAGTTGCGTCGTAATGTTGATGAGTGGAGAACTATTAAATGTCAAGAGCTTGATTTTGTCAAGGCCGCTGTAGGTTTCGTCTGGTATTGCATGAACTTTGACCGAATACGAAGACTAACATAGTACGAAGGGCGCCCTCTCAGCGGGAGCTGTCATTGGCATTTTCTCGTGGAATAATGTTCCAACAACTTATTGGCTCGCTCAGGCTTTATTCTATACCTGCTTATCTCTGAGCGTTTGGGCTGTCATTACTGCCTCCCAACAAACGACGCTGATTAACGCTCTTCCGCCAACTGATAAGCTTCAACTTGAGGAAGTTTACAGCACCGCTCAGATCATCCTCAGATTCAAGACTGATCTTGACGATATTGAAGGATACGGCTCAGCTTATTACCGTGGACCAGAATCCCTCGGAAAGAAGGGCTGGACTGCCAGAAATATCATTTATGTTTGGCAATGTCCGCTTATGATGATGTCATGGGCATGGGGCTCACTTCTTGTTGGTTTAACATTGCACGTGTGTGCTCCTTTAATCGCCGGTAGCGCGACGTTGGATGAAATACGGATTGCCATTTTCTATCTTGCCGTTGGCTTGGGATTATTCGTCAACTTTTTATGGACCAGCGCGTCCACCTATTGGACGTCGCGAATAATTTACGGCATGGACAGATTGCATCTTGATCCTGCCGAAGCACATTCTCGGAGTGCGAGTCGCAACGTGACTGGTGTGTCAGCGCTGAGTCGAGGCCCCCAAAGCCATTCGATAAGAATGGATGGCCCGAACCGAGTACCAACAGATATGTCAGAAATGTCAAAAACTTCGAGAAGAGAAAGTTACTCCGTGGCGTATCCCAAGCGAGATGGAACCTTCGGACAGCGTCCTGTATTCTAGCATTGCAATCTTTGAGATCTCAATCTTTTTGTATATCTATAAATCTTTTGATTACACTCTTTGTAATTTCAACATCTCACCCTCATCTGTCAGGTGGTGCCATCCTTACCGAAAGTTACTCGCAGTCTTCAAAATACGAAAACCAAAACATTGCCCTTTCGATCACAAGCAAGACTTCGAGGACGTTGTTGGAAGTGATCTTGACTTCGTTTCTTCTCCAAGACTTACGCAACTACTGAGAAGCGCGTCTCCTTAATCAAGTCGAACAATATCGTGCAGGCCAATGTCCTTGCGAGCCTGGATACTGAGCCTGGGCATATTAGTAACATGTTAGGAATAGTTTAAGATGTAAACAACTTACCACACCCGAACGCATCAGGAAGCCAGGCTTCTTACATCCTCGTCCTCCTCGTCCTAGTAAATATTAGCAACACGATCAAAACAGTTTGGGAACATATTACTTCATCCTCTTCGTCCTTTTTAGCATTAGTATGATGTATACTTAAACCGCCGCCCATGTCGTCGTCCTCCACTTAACGATGTTAGCAACATACATGTGACATGTTTCAATGACTTACCTCAGCATCAGAATCCTTGCCGGCCACTTTGTGGAATCTCACCGAAGCTCAAACAAAGTCCGCGTGAACAGAGCTGGCTCGACTGGGCCTTCAGGTGGTTTGACTTGATTTGCCATTGTAGATGGTTCGGTCAGAGAGCGCTGCAGTGACTTGATATATTCGCTGTTAGGCATTGCTTTTGATTTCTCTGCGGCTTTCCGAACTGCAGCTAGCTTCTCCTTTTCCTGAGCATTCATCTGCTTCGCACTGTCCTCAGCGGAGTGCTGCATAGGAATTGCCTCTCCGTTCATCATCCCGTGGAGGTAACATTCGCCTATAAGCTGGTAGAAGGTGTACTCATCAGCTTTGAGCGAAGGCTCTGTGGGCTTAGCGACCGAGTTTG
>Ga0335075_10011668_pt1 | contig 13280 bp, 13 predicted proteins | sample Lox_Sample_24_FD_206723 | JGI IMG/M metagenome (GOLD analysis project Ga0335075, IMG submission 206723) | Soil microbial communities from Loxahatchee National Wildlife Refuge, Florida, United States - Lox_Sample_2.4 | ecosystem: Environmental > Terrestrial > Soil > Wetlands | place: USA...
AGGATACGAACCGCGCATGTTTTCCAAGATCCTGATCGCAAACCGGGGCGAGATCGCCTGCCGCGTCATCAAGACCGCGCGCAAGATGGGCATCAAGACGGTTGCCGTTTATTCGGACGCCGATGCGCGCGCGCCGCATGTGCTGATGGCCGATGAGTCGGTGCGCCTCGGGCCGGCGCCGGCCGCCGAGAGCTATTTGCGCGCCGACCTGATCATCCTCGCCTGCAAGGAGACCGGGGCCGAGGCCGTGCATCCGGGCTACGGCTTCCTGTCCGAGCGCGAGAGCTTCGCCAAGGCGCTGGCGGCGGAGGGCATCGCCTTCATCGGACCGCCGCCCAATGCGATCGCGGCGATGGGCGACAAGATCGAATCGAAGAAGCTGGCGCAGGCGGCGGGCGTCAATGTCGTCCCCGGCTTCCTCGGCGAGATTGCCGACACCGAGCAGGCGGTGCAGATCGCGTCGGACATCGGCTATCCGGTGATGATGAAGGCCTCGGCCGGCGGCGGCGGCAAGGGCATGCGGCTCGCCTGGTCCGAACAGGATGTCCGCGAAGGCTTCGAGGCGACCAAGCGCGAAGGGCTCGCGTCGTTTGGCGACGACCGCGTGTTCATCGAGAAGTTCATCGAGAGCCCGCGTCACATCGAGATCCAGGTGCTGGGCGACCAGCATGGCAATGTCCTTTATCTCGGCGAGCGCGAATGTTCGGTGCAGCGGCGCCACCAGAAGGTGGTCGAGGAGGCCCCTTCCCCCTTCGTCACGCCCCAGATGCGCAAGGCGATGGGTGAGCAGGCGGTCGCGCTGGCAAAGGCGGTCGGCTATTACAGCGCCGGCACGGTCGAGCTGATCGTCAGCGGTGCCGATGCGACGGGCGAGAGCTTCTACTTCCTCGAGATGAACACCCGGCTCCAGGTCGAGCATCCGGTGACCGAGCAGGTGACCGGCCTCGACCTGGTGGAGCAGATGATCCGCGTCGCCGCCGGCGAGAAGCTGGCGTTCGGTCAGGACGATGTGAAGCTTCAGGGCTGGTCGATCGAAAACCGGGTCTATGCCGAGGACCCCTATCGCGGCTTCCTGCCCTCGACCGGGCGGCTGGTCCGCTACCGCCCGACCGCGGAGAAGGACGGGGTGCGCGTCGATGACGGCGTCGTCGAAGGCGGCGAAGTGTCGATGTTCTACGATCCGATGATCGCCAAGCTGATCACCTACGCCCCGACGCGCGAAGAGGCGATCGACCGCCAGATCGCGGCGCTGGACGAATTCATGATCGAGGGCATCGGCCACAATGTCGATTTCCTCTCCGCGCTCATGCAGCATCCGCGCTTCCGCGAGGGCGCACTGACGACCGGCTTCATCGCCGAGGAATATCCGGAGGGTTTCCACGGCGCCCCGGCGGACGAGACACTCCTGCAGGATCTCGCGGCGGTTGCCGCAATGGCAGCGGCGACATGCGAACTCAGGAACTGGCTGATCAGCGGCCAAATCGGCAGCCCGACCGGAAAGCTCGACTTTCTCGTTCGCATCGGCGGGCGCGAGTATCGCCAAAAGGTTCGCGGCGACGAGGGGAATTTGCGAATCGGAAATAGCGAAGACTTGGGCGATTGGCGCGAGGTAAACGGCCACTGGCTCCCGGGGCGGCCCAGCTTCAAAGGCACGGTCGACGACCAGCCCTACAATATCCGGATCGCCCGCAGCGGCCGTGAGTGGATTTTGACTGCGCGGGGCGCGAGCCACAGGGTCCAGGTCTATCCGCTGCATGTGGCAGAATTCACCCGGCATATGATCGAGAAGATCCCGCCGGATCTGTCCAAATTCCTGATCTGCCCGATGCCCGGCCTGCTCACCGCGCTGAATGTCGGCGAAGGCGACAATGTGGAGGCCGGCCAGCCGCTCGCCGTCGTCGAGGCGATGAAGATGGAGAATATCCTGCGCGCCGAGAAATCGGGGACGGTGAAGAGCGTCAACGCGAAGCCCGGCGAGAGCCTGGCGGTGGATGCGGTGATCCTGGAATTCGAATAATCGGCATATTCTTGTAAAGCGTCCGCAACGTTTCCGGGGGGAGGCCGTTCTGGCGCACATGAAAAAGCACGCGACCTGCCTTCGCCGTGCAGCGCTCACCTGCGCTGCGTTGCTGTTCACCACCTCCGCGCTTGCGCAGGACGAGGAGCGATCCGACCGCTGGATCGTCGATCTCGGCACCGGCATCCAGGCCACGCCCAAATATCCGGGCGCGAGCGATGTCAGCCTGCTGCCGATCCCGCTCCTCAACGTCTATCGCGAAGGCGACCCGATGCCGATCGAGGCGCCGGACGAGGGCTGGGGCATCGGTGTTCTCAACCGCTCCAGCACCTTCAACATCGGTCCCTCGATGCGCTTCCAGGGCAAGCGCCGGGAAGAGGATGTCGGCGCGGCGGTCGGCGATGTCGGCATCACGGTCGAGCTTGGCGGCTTCGTACAACTCTATCTCGACCCAAGCCTCCGTCTCCGCATCGAAGGCCGCAAGGGTCTCGGCGGCCATGAAGGCTGGATCAGCGACGTCTCCGCTGACTATGTCCTCACCAATGGCGAGGATTATGTCTTCACCATCGGCCCGCGCCTCAGGATCGCCGACGGCAATTTCCACGACGCCTATTTCGGCGTGACGCCGGCCGTGGCAGCGGCGACCGGCCTCCCCGCCTTCGATCCGGGCGGCGGCATCTGGGCGGTGGGCGCAAGCGCGGGCCTGACCTACAGGCTCAGCGAGCGCTGGGGCGTCTATGGCTTCGGCGGCTATAACCGCCTGGTCGGCGACGCGGCGGATTCGCCGATCGTCCGCGCCTTCGGCTCGCGCGACCAGTTTTCCGGCGGCATCGGGGTCTTCTACACGTTCGGCGTCAACCTCTAGGCAGCCGGGCTGCGGCGCGCACGGCTTTGCGCTAAGATGGCGGCGCGATGAAGCATGCGGCGCCAGAGGGTGCGAAGACCAGGATCGAGGCGGGCGCCGCCGCGCTGGCGATACACGGTCTGATCGCCGGGGCGCTGCTATGGGGCCTCGGCGCGCCCTTGCAGCGCATCGTCGAAGAACCGCTCAAGCTGTTCGAGATCGCACCGGAGCCGCCGCCACCACCGGTGGTGTCGACGCCGACGCCGCGCCGCCCCACGCCGGTCGAGACGCAGCGTGCCGCGCCCGGACGCGAAGGCGCTGCCTCCCCGCCCAATCTGCGATCCGAGGCGACCCAGATCGTCGCGCCGCCGCCTCTTGTCCGGCTGCCAATGCCCTCGCCGGTCATCGCCGCGCCCGAGGCGGGGTTCGGCACTGACGCGTCGACCGGCCGCGCCGATATGCGCGGACCGGGCACGGGCAGCGGCGGCTTCGGCAACGGCCGAGGATCCGGCGCGGGTGGCGACGGGGATGGCGGTGGCGGCTATGGCGAGCGCAGCCCGCCGCGCCACATTCGCGGGCGGCTCAGCGATCGCGACTATCCGCGCTGGGCGGGCGAACAGGGAATTGGCGGCACGGTTTCGGTGCGGTTCACGGTCGCGCTCGACGGGCGCGCGGTGAATTGCCGGATCACGCAGTCGAGCGGCAGCGCCGAGCTCGACGCGATCACCTGCGGCCTGATCGAGCGGCGCTACCGCTACGAACCCTCGCGCGACCGTTATGGCCGCCCGGTCCTCTCCGACGTGGTCGAGGACCATGAATGGGTGACCTATGACGAGCCGCCCGACCCGCGCCGCGACTATTGAGCGGGCCGGGCGGCTTCGTGGCTTCTAGACCGCCTTCAGCGCCTGATCGAAGTCGGCGATGAGATCGTCCGGATCCTCGACGCCGATCGACACGCGCACCAGATTGTCGGTGATGCCGAGCGCGGCCTTGCGCTCCGGCGGCACGGACAGATGGGTCATGCCGGCCGGGTGCGACGCCAGGGTCTCGGTGCCGCCGAGGCTGACCGCGAGATGGGCGATCTTCAGCGAATCGAGGAAGGCGAAGCTCTCTTTCTCGCCGCCCTTCAGATAGAGCGAGAAGGTCGATCCGGCGCCGGTGCAGTGGCGGCGGTAGATGTCGGCCTGGCGCCCTTCGGTGAGGAAGCCGAGATAGCCGACGCTCTCCACCTTCGCATGGTCCTTGAGGAAGGCGCAGACCTTGGCGGCATTCTCGCCCGCACGGGTCATGCGCAATTCCAGCGTCTCGAGGCTGCGCAGCAGCATCCAGGCGGTGTTCGGATCTGTGATCGTGCCGATCGTGTTGCGGAGCATGCGGATCGTGTTGATCAGATCCTTCGATCCGGTGATGCCGCCGGCGACGAGATCGCTGTGGCCGCCCGCATATTTGGTGAGGCTGTAGACCGACAGATCCGCGCCGTGCCGCAGCGGCTGCTGCCAGAGCGGGCCGAGGAAGGTGTTGTCGATCGCGATCGGCGGGCGTTCTCCTTCCGCAAACAGGTTGTCGCGTACGCGGCGGACGGCCTGCACGTCGACCAGGGCATTGGTCGGATTGGCGGGGCTTTCGAGATAGATGAGCGGGACGCGGCCCCTGGCCTTGGCCTGCGCGACGACATCGGCGATCTCGTCCTCGGTCGCGCCGGCCGGGAAATCGAGCCAGGTGATGCCGAAGCGACCGAGGATGCGGCCGATCAGGGTCTCGGTCGCGGCGTAGAGCGGGCCCGAATGGACCACCACGTCGCCGGGCTGGACGAAGGCCAACAGGAGCGTCGCGATCGCCGACATGCCGGACGAGAAGGTCAAGGCGTCCTCGGCATCTTCCCAGACGCTCAGGCGATCCTCGAGGATCTCCTGATTGGGGCCGTTGAAGCGCGAATAAACGAGGCCGTCGGCACCGCCGGGGCGCTTGCCGGTCACGCCCTCGAAATGGCGCTTGCCGGCGGCCGCGCTCTCGAAGACGAAGGTCGAGGTGAGGAAGATCGGCGGCTTCAGCGAGCCTTCCGAAAGGGCCGGATCGAAGCCGTGACCCATCATCAGGGTCGAGGGCTTCAGTTTCTGCCCACCGATTTCGAGCACGGCGGGCTTCGGGCGACGACGCGGAGTCGTGCCGGCGAGGTCGTTTTCGTCAGTCATGATGCATCCCTTTGTTCGGCCAGCCGAAGCTGAACCTGAAGACCGGGCCTGCCGGGATGAGACAGGCCCACCGACCGCATCGAGCGGCCCGAGGGGTGAGGTCCGTTGCCCGCTTGCTCCCTAGCCGATCCGGGGGCGGACGATCTAGCCCCCGAAGTTGCGCGACATGACCGGTGCGACGACGGGAAGCTGTTCGGTGCGCAGCGCGATGGCGTGGATCTTCGGGCAGTTGGCGGCGAACCAGTCGCGGCGCGGGCGCCATTGCGACATGATCACGACATAGAGATCGAGCGCCGAGGGGCGCTCGCCGAGGACGAAAGACCCCTCGCCGAGCTCGTCCTCGAACTGGCTCCACAGCGTCTGGCGGAAGGCGTCGACCCGCTCGACCAGCTCCTGCGGCGCGGACGGCGCCCAGCGCTCGGGATAGTCGCGATAGGTGAAGGTCGGATAGAGCGCCGACACGAACCAGACGAGGCGGTTGAGACAGCGCGGCCGATCCGGATCACCGACGGGCGGCACGAGACCGGATTCCGGGTGCCGGTCGCCAAGCGCGAGGATGATCGCGGCGCTTTCGGTCAGGACCTCCCCATCCGGCGCGACGAGCGTCGGCACGCGCGCGAGCGGATTGACCGCGAGAAGCTGGTCGCGCGCCGGGCCGGGGCTGTCGAAGCCGTCGACATCGACGAAGTCGAACGGCTCGCCGGTCCAGGCCAGCGCGGCTTCGGCGAGGGTCGAGCCCCAGCCGCGGGCACCGTAGAGCGTCCAGCGCGACATCGACGTCTCCATCCTTGAGCGATCCGGCGCGTCAACTGGTAGGATGTGACGAATCACCCGGCAAGGCCAGCGAGGCGCGCATGTCAGATCCTTCGATCGCCAATTCCGAACAGGCGCAGCTGTGGAACGACCGGGCCGGGCGGACCTGGGTCGAACTGGGCGACATGCTCGATGCGCTGCTGGCGCCGTTCGCGACGATGTTGGTCGACGAAATTGGGCCAGTCGCGCAGGGCCGCATTCTCGATGTCGGCTGCGGCTCCGGGGCGGTCACGCTGGAACTTGCGCGGCGATCGGGGCCCGGCGCGTCCTGCCTGGGCGTCGACATCTCCGCGCCGTTGATCGAGGCCGCCCGCGGACGGGCTGCGGCCGAAGGCCTCGCGACGGCCGCCTTCCGGCAGGCCGACGCCGAGAGCCATCCTTTCGACGCCGGCGCGTTCGATGCGATCGTCTCGCGCTTCGGAATCATGTTCTTCGCCGATCCGGTGGCCGCCTTCCGCAACCTCGCGCGGGCGACGCGCAGCGGCGGGCGGCTCGCCTGCATTGCCTGGCGCAGCGCGGCCGAGAACGACTTCATGACGACCGCCGAGCGGGTCGCATCGGCCATGCTTCCCGATTTTCCGCAGCGCGACACACATGGCCCTGGCCAGTTCGCATTCGGCGACCGCGAAAAGGTTCGCGGCATATTGGAAGCGAGCGGCTGGCGGGAGATCGCCATCGACCCGGTCGATGTCACCTGCCTGATGCCGCGCGACGCACTGCGCACCTATGTCACGCGGATGGGCCCGCTCCGCGGCATCTTCCCGACGCTCGACGAGGAGACGCGCGCGCGGCTCGTGGCGGGGCTGGACGCCGCATTCGCGCCCTTCGTCGAGGGCGACGAGGTGCGCTTCATCGCCGCCTGCTGGCGGGTGACGGCGCGCGCCTGACCGGGTGTCAGCCGGGCAGTGCGATCAAAGAGATCTGGCGGCCGTAAGTCGGTTCGCCGCGATGGGTGGCGCGGCGATAGCTGAAGAAGCGGTCGGGATTGGAATAGGTGTCGAGCCCGAGCGCCTCGACCCGGCGCAGGCCGGCGGCGGCGAGGCGGGCGAGCACATAGGCTTCGAGATCGAACTGGTGATGCCCGTCGCGCCCCGGCGTGAAGAAGCGTTCATTCTCCGGATCGGCCTCGGCGAAGCGGCGCAGGAAGCCTTCGTCGACTTCGTAGGACTTGCGGGCGATCACCGGGCCGATGGCGGCGGCGATGCGGCTGCGGTCGGCGCCTAGGCTTTCCATCGCGGTCAGCGTCGATTCGACGACGCCCGAAAAGGCGCCCTTCCAGCCGGCATGGGCGGCGCCGATCACGCCGGCGGTCTCGTCCGCAAACAGGACCGGCGTGCAATCGGCGGTCAGGACACCGAGGACAAGCCCCGGCCGGTCGGTGACGATCGCGTCGGCATGGGGGCGGCCGTCATCCGGCCAGGGCGCGGTCGCGACCAGCGCATCGGCCGAATGGACCTGATGGACGGTGACGAGGGCCGCGCCCGGCGACATTGAGGCTGGCGCAGATCCCTTCCGAAACGCCGCCGGTGCGGCCGAGAAAGCCGTGCGGGACGGAGAGGAGGCCGGAGCGGCTGAGGTCGATGGTCACAATTTCAACCGCATGATGATGTCCTCGTCGGCATGGCTCCCCACCATGAAATCGTAGCGGCCGACATCTTCGAACCCGTAGCGGTGGTAGAAACGCTGCGCGCGGTGATTGTCGATGAAGACCGAGAGATAGAGTTCCGCGGCGCCGCGCCGGCGCGCCTCATCCATCACCCAGTCCATCATCACCGGCGCGATGCCGGCGCCCTGCCAGGGTTTCAGCACGTAGAACTGGCGCAGTTCGGTCGCCTTCGCGTCGGTCTTGAACGGCAGCGAGGGCGGCCCGACCTTCGCAAAGGCGGCAGCGACCCCGTCATCCTCCACGATCCGCACCGAAAAGTCTGAGCCAGACAGCTGTTCGCGCCAGTTCGCGACACTGTGATTCTCGAGAAAGGCCTCAAGATTTTCGGGCGTGTAGAGATGGCCGAACGTCTCGACGAAGCTGCGCGTGCCGATGTCCGCCAGCAAGGCGGCGTCGTCCGGACCGGCGTCGCGATGGGTAATCGTCATGGGAATGCCCCTGCCGGAAAGGCCGGGCCCAGCGCAAGCGATGCGATCAAAGGCGCAGCCGCATGATGATATCCTCGTCGGTTTGCGTTCCGACGTCGAAGCCGTAGCGCCCCGCCTCGACAAAGCCGTAGCGGCCGTAGAAACGCTGCGCCTTCGCATTCTCCGCATAGACGGAGAGATAGACCTCGTCCGCGCCGCGGCCGCGCGCTTCGGCGAGCGCCCATTCCATAAGGGTTGGGGCGACGCCAGTGCCGTGCCAGGGCGAGAGCACGTAGAGATGGCGCAGCTCCGCCGCGTCGCTCGTGCTGTCGATCGGCAGCAATTGCGGCCCGACGTCGCAAAAGCCGACGGCATTGCCGCCGGCCTCGGCCAGACGCAGCGAGAATCGGCGATCCTCGAGCTGCAGCTCCCAATTGCCCTTGCTGTAATTGCCGAGAAAGTAAGCGAGGTCCTCGGCCGCATATTGGCCGTCGGCAGCCTCGGCGAAGCTGCGCCGGGCGAGTTCGGCCACGCATTCGGCGTCGGCCGGAGTCGCATCGCGGTAGGTGATGGCGTCCATGTCAGAACCCTGCGCCTTCCGGCCAGTCCGGCGCAAGCATTGTCATCACCTTGAAAAGACGGCCCATCTGCTTCGGCGCGGTCAGGCGGTCGCGCGCAGCGGCAATCTCTTCGGTCCGGTCGGGCGACGTTCTGGCAAGCGCAGCGGCGCGCAGCTGGATGCCCATGCGCTCCAGCCAGTCGCCCTGCCCCACCGGCCCGGTGACGCGCGCGCCCTCCGCCCGCGCCGCATCGGCGAGCGCGGAGAAATCGACATGGGCGGTGAGGTCGCGGCTGCCGGGCGCCTCCCACGGATCGGCATAAGCGTGACCGGAAACCGCCTGGAGCGTGTCGCCGGTGCCCGGCCGGGCATGACCGTAATCGACGATCAAGGCCGCCCCGCCCTGTGCCACGAGGCGGCGCGCCAGATGGCTGACAATCTCCAGCGACGCCGGCGATGCCTCACACTCGACCGTGCCAGACCGGATGAAGCGGCCGCCTTCCAACGTGACGCGAAGCTCGGCGCCGTCCGGGCCATATTGGTGGACCGGCAGCGCGTCGAAAAATTCGTTGGCGACGATCAGGAGTGGGCCATCGGCGGGCAGACTCGCCACATCGTCATGCCAGCGCGCGTGCGGCACGCGTTCGGCCTGTGCGTGGCGAAGCACCGGGCTGGTTTCAACGAGGTCGACCGGCGGCGCGAAACCCGTGCCCCGCGCGGCGCGCAGCGCGTCGGCGGCGAGCGTGCCGCGCCCGGGGCCGAGCTCGACATAATGGGCATCCGCCGGACGCCCCGCGCGCAGCCACAGATCGGCGAGCCAGATGCCCACCAGTTCCCCGAACATCTGGCTGATTTCGGGCGCGGTCGTGAAATCGCCGGCCGCGCCCAGCGGATCGCGGGTCGCATAATAATGCGCGTTGGCGGCCGCCATATAATCGGCGACGTCGATCGAGCCTTCGCGCGCGATGCGGGCCCGCAGTTCCTCCTCAGGCGGGCTCATCGGCCAGGACCGCACGGACCCGATCGCCGCGCCTGCCGGCGGTCAGCACGAGATAGAGGCCGCCGAGGATCATCGGCAGCGACAGCCACTGGCCCATGTGGAGGTGGGTCGCCTGCGCGAACTCGACGAGATGGGCGTCCGCCTCGCGGAAGAATTCCACCACGAACCGGCTGAGTCCGTAGACCAGCAGGAAGGCGCCGACGAGGCGGCCCGGCTGATAGCGAGCGCGCGTCTTCCAGAACATGAACCAGAGGACCAGGAACAGGACGAGGCCCTCGAGGATCGCCTCGTAGAGCTGGCTCGGATGGCGCGCGGGACCGAGGACGAGGACGCCATTGACCACCTCCGGGAAGCGCACCGCCCACGGCACGTCCGTCGTGTGACCCCAAAGCTCGGCATTGACGAAATTGGCCAGGCGGCCGAGGCCGAGGCCGAAGGGCACGCAGCAGGCGACATAATCGTGGATGCGCAGCCAATCGAGCTTCTGCCGCCACGACATATAGATGATGCCGAGGCTGACCCCGATCACGCCGCCATGGAACGACATGCCGCCATCCCACAGCTGGAAGATCTCCAGCGGGTTCTGCAGGTAGAAACCGGGCCGATAGAAGAGGACATAGCCGAGCCGGCCGCCGAGGATCACACCCAAAGTCGCATAGAAAACGAGATCGTCGGCATGACGCCGCGCCATCGGCGCGCCGGGCGCGGCCAGCAGCCTGAGCAGATACCACCAGCCGAGGACGATGCCAGCGAGATAGGCAAGGCTGTACCAGCGGAGCTGGAACCAGCCGAGATCGAGCGCGATCGGGTGCAGGCCGAGATCCTGGAAGCGGATCGCTCCGGCGCTTGCCGTCAAAGATGTCAGTAAGGCGTCGATCAAGGCTTCCCCCTTTGGGCTCGCGCCTTCATAGTGGGGGGACAAGAAAAGGCAAAGAAGGAGAGCTTCGGGCATGACGAGCGCACTGGACCGCACATTCGACGCGGTGCAGGCCGCGGTCCTCGGCGAGGGCGGCAAGATCCAGATCGGCAAGGATGAGGCCGGGCGGGTGGTCGTCACCAACCTGCCGCCGACGCTGCCGATCTTCTTCGACGCCTTCTGCATGCTCCATGGCGCGACCGAGGCGGTGATCGCCGGCGACGAGCGCCTGACCTATGCCGATCTCCATGCCCATGCGGTCAGGCTCGCCAAGGCGCTGGTCGGCGCCGGAATCGGGAAGGGCGACCGGGTCGCGATCGCGATGCGCAACTGCCCGTCCTGGATCGTCAGCTATATGGCGGCGCTGAAGGCCGGCGCGGTCGCGACCTTGATCAACGGCTGGTGGCAGACCGAGGAAATGCGCCATGCGCTGAACCTCACCAACCCGAAGCTGGTGATCGCCGACGAGGGCCGCGCGCGGCGGATCGAGGCCGCCTGCCTCGATTGCCGGATCGTCACGCTGCCGGTCGAAAAGCCGCTCGACGAGGCGCTGGTGCCCCTGTTCGGCGGACCCGAAGGCGAATTGCCGCAGATCGCGCCGGACGACGATGCCACGATCCTGTTCACCTCGGGCTCCACCGGCCTCGCCAAGGGCGCGGTGTCGACCCACCGGGCGGTGACCACGGGCGTTTATGCCTACGCGCTCGGCCTCGCGACCCTGCGCGGCATTCGCGAGAGCCGGGGCGAAACCGTCCCGCAGCCGCGGACCCTGGTCAACGTGCCGCTGTTCCACGTCACCGGCGAAGTGCCGGTGATGCTCAACAGCTTCGTCGTCGACCGCACGATGGTGCTGATGCCCAAATGGGATGCGGGCGAGGCGCTGCGGCTGATCGCGCAGGAGAAGATCACCTATTTCGTCGGCGTGCCGACGATGAGCCTCGAACTGCTCCAGCATCCGGACCGCGAGAAATATGACCTGTCCACGCTGACCGACATCGCGGCCGGCGGCGCCGCGCGGCCGGTGTCGCACGTCAAGCGGCTGGAAGACGGGTTCAAGGGCGCGCAGCCGGCGCTCGGCTACGGCCTGACCGAGACCAACGCGGTCGGCTGCAGCAATTTCTGGACGAACTATCACGACAAGCCGGCGTCCACCGGTCGCGCGCAGGCGCCGCTTGTCGAGGTCGCGATCCTCGACGCGGAGGACCGGCAATTGCCCGTCGGCGAGCGCGGCCAGGTCGCGATCCGCTCGGCCGCCAATGTCCGCGGCTACTGGAATGACGAGAAAGCGACGCGCGCCGCCTTCACCCCCGACGGCTGGTTCAAGTCGGGCGACATCGGCTATCTCGACGACGAGGGCTATCTGTTCATCGTCGACCGGATGAAGGACATCATCATCCGCGGCGGCGAGAATATCGCCGCGCAGGAGGTGGAAGCGGCGATCTACGCCCATCCGACCGTGTCCGAGGCGGCGGTGTTCGGCATTCCCGACGAGCGGCTCGGCGAAGTGCCCGCCGCGGTCGTCTATTGCGAGGACGGCAGGATCGAGGCGGACGCGCTGACGATCTTCCTCTCGCAGCATCTCGCCCAGTTCAAGCTGCCCGCGCGGATCTGGTTCGTCGACGAGCCGCTGCCCAAGCTCGGCACCGGCAAGATCGACAAGCCGGAGCTGCGCGCCCGCTACCGTCCGCTCGCGGCGACCGGCTGACGCGACCAGGAGCCATCTCGTTCGTTGTCGGTCCGGGGCCGATGAAGGAGGCAAGGATGCGCGTATTGGCGACGATTGCGGGCGGCGCGCTCGCGCTGGCGCTGGCCGGGTGCGGAAGTCCGTCGTCGGCGCCCGCGAACCAGATTGAAGCGGATCCGCTGTCGACCGAAAACCAGATTGCCGGGCTCGCCGAGGGTCAGCGCAACGGCGTCTTCATCCGCGCGATCCGCGATGCGGGCCTCGACTGCCAACATGTCGAAAGCTCCGCGCCGGCGGGCAGCCATGAGGGCTTTCCGGTCTGGCGCGCCACCTGCGAAGGTGGCAGGAGCTACACTCTGGTGATCGGCAATGCCGGCACCGTCCAGATCCTCGACGATGCCGAAGCGCGGCTCGTCGGCAACGCGGCCGTCCCGGCCAACGCCCAGGAGTGACGTATGCGTGTTATCGGTCCGTTCGTTCTCGGCGCGGCGATGCTGGCCCTCGCCGGCTGCGAAGACGGGACGCCCCCCGAAAACCGTCAGCAGATCAAGGTCGTCAATCCGCACCATGACCAGTTGATGGGGCTGTCGAGCCTCAACCAGCGGCTCGGGCTGATGCGGGCGATCCGCGACAATGGCAAACGCTGCCAGCGGGTCGACGGCGCGCGCTATCAGGAGGATCATCGCGGCATGGCGATGTGGGTCGCCTTGTGCAGCGACCAGCGCCACTGGGCGATCTTCATCGCCCCCAATGGCGACACGCAGGTGCGCAATTGCGACGAGATGCACCAGCTGCAATTGCCGCAATGCCGGCCGGTGACGCCGGCTCCGGCCGCGGAGAATGACGTGAACATGCTCTAGGCGCCAAGCGCCTTCAGCATTTCTCGTATTTCCAGTGCCGCTTCTTGCCCTCGGCGATCCATTCGGCCGCCTGGGCGATGCGCTTCGCGCGGGTTTCGGCGCGCTTCGCTTCGACCACCCACTCGACATATTCGCGCTGCGCGCTCGGCGCGAAGGCCGCGAAATGCGACGCGGCGGCCGGCTGCGCATCAAGGGCGGCGCGCAGGTCTTCCGGCATGTCGAGCGGGGCACTTTCCTGCTTGTTGCGCGGCGTCTTCACCCCGGCATCGGTCAGCGCCATCGCCTTGCGGACCAGGGCGGCGAACTCGTCCGCCGGCGGCAG
>Ga0335075_10011669_pt1 | contig 13279 bp, 14 predicted proteins | sample Lox_Sample_24_FD_206723 | JGI IMG/M metagenome (GOLD analysis project Ga0335075, IMG submission 206723) | Soil microbial communities from Loxahatchee National Wildlife Refuge, Florida, United States - Lox_Sample_2.4 | ecosystem: Environmental > Terrestrial > Soil > Wetlands | place: USA...
GTAGTGCAGCAGCTGCGGCTTCGCCGTCGGAGTCCCGAAACCAAACTCCTGCACGGTGCCCGAAGACCACCAGCCGCCGCGGCCATCTGACACGGCGCCGGGCAAGTAGTAGCCGGAGTTTGACCGAGTTACCTTGCGCCACTTGCCGCCCGCCAGGTGCAGCACGAAGGAGCTCGGGATCCAGCTGTCCTGGCTGTTCTCGCGGAGGATCCGCCCGGCTACCCAGACGTTGCCTGCCGAGACGGCGTTGATGGCCGAGACCGCCCAGGTCACGGTGCTGGACTGGACAGGCAAAGCCGCCGCGAATGCCGTGTCATTGCGCCAGGAGCGACCGTTCCAGTGCGCGACCACGTCGTTGTTGCCCACCCGGTCGGCAGCCATCGCCCAGATGTCGCGGGCGGACACCTTGCTGGCACCGATCAGGGCAAACGAACCGGTCTTGGTCAGCCGCCAGGTGCTTCCCTTAAGGCGCCAGGTGCCGACGCCAGGCGCCTCGTGGGACAGCCCGTAGACCCAGGCGTTAGTGGCGCTCAGCACGGTGCAGCCGGAGACTATGCCGGCCGGGGAGAAGGCCTTCTTCACCACCCACTTCGCGCCGCTCAGCCGCAGCGCTCCCGCGTACCTGGCTGGACCACCGGAGTACGACGTGCCGGCGAATGCCCACACATCGCCAGGCGACGTCCCCGCCGTGCAGGCGATGCCGCTTCGCACCGACTTGGGGAAGCTGACTCCCGTCCACCGGTGCCCGTTCCAGCGAAGTCCCGCGGGCAGGCTCCCGAAGTTCGGCCCCGGCTTCTCGCCCAGCGCCCAGGCGCTCCCGGCGGCGGGCGCCACGATCGTGTTCAGTTCACTGTCGCTGTGCGCCACGACCCGCCAGCGGGCAGTGCTCGCCGCACTAACGCGTGCCGCCGTGCTCACGCCCGGGCCGGCGCGCACTCCTGCCACCGTGCTCGCCGCGCCCGCTGCGCCCGTCCCCGCAACCAGGCAAAGCCCGCCGATGGTGACGACTGTCACAGCCGCCGGTAGCACGCGCGCACGCCTGACATGGTGACCGCCCATGATCGCTCCCAAAATGGTCTGGGCAAAGACAAAATCTCATAACTTATACCGTTATCGAGCGCAAGCACACAAGCGCCTGCGGTGCTCTGCCGCATGCCTGGCGCCTCGGCAGCGTCCGTCGCTCCGTAAGCTGCCCAAATGGAGACCGATCTGGCATCAAGCAGTGAGCCGACCGGGACGGCGCTGCTCACGGATCATTACGAGCTGACCATGGTGCGGGCCGCACTGGGCAGCAGTACCGCGAACCGGCGGGCCGTATTCGAGATGTTCGCCCGGCACCTGCCGAACGGCCGGCGCTACGGCGTGGTGGCCGGCACCGGCAGGTTCCTTGACGCGCTCGAGCAGTTCAGATTCGGCGACCACGAGCTGGAATTTCTGGAGCGAGCGCAGATCGCCGACCCGCCGACGCTCGAGTTCCTGCGGAACTACCGATTCACCGGCGATATCTGGGGCTACGCCGAAGGCGACTGCTATTTCCCTGGCTCGCCGATCCTGGTCGTCGAAGGTACCTTCGCCGAGGCCGTCATCCTGGAGACGCTGGCGCTGTCGATCTACAACCACGACTCGGCAATCGCGTCAGCCGCCTCCAGGATGGTCCAGGCCGCGCACGGCCGGCCGCTGGTGGAGATGGGGTCGCGCCGCACCCACGAGCGAGCTGCGATTGCTGCAGCCCGGGCCGCCTACATCGCCGGCTTCGCCACTACCTCGAACCTGCGGGCCGGCTACCAGTATGGGCTGCCGACAAGCGGCACCAGCGCGCACGCGTTCACCCTGGTGCACGACGGCGAGAAGGAGGCGTTCGCCGCGCAGCTCGACGCGCTCGGGCCGGGCACCACGCTACTCGTCGACACCTATGACGTGCCCGAAGCGATTGCCACCGCAGTAGAGCTAGCTGGCCCGGAGCTCGGCGCGATCCGCATCGACAGCGGCGACCTGGCAGCCGTCGCGCGCGAAGCCCGCGCGCAGCTGGACTCGCTTGGCGCCGGCAAGGCTCGTATCATTCTCACCGGCGACCTGGACGAGTTCTCCATCGCGGCACTCGCCGCGGAGCCCGTGGACGGCTACGGCGTCGGCACCTCCCTGGTGACCGGGTCGGGCGCGCCCACCTGCGCGTTCGTTTACAAGCTAGTCGCACGCTCCGGCGACGGCCCTAGCCCGCTGCGGCCGGTCGCCAAGCGATCTGTCGGCAAGCCATCGCGCGGGGGCCGGAAGTGGGCGGCGCGCCAGCTCGACCACACCGGATCGGCCGCGGCCGAGCTGGTTACTGATTACGAACCTAAGGGCGGGAACGGCAGCAGGCCGCTATTGCAGTTGCTCGTCCGCGGCGGCGAGATCGTGGCGCGAGAGCCGATCACCGCCGCACGGGCCAGACATCGCAGTGTGGTCAGCGAACTGCCCGCGCATGCGCGGCAGCTGTCGCGCGGCTACCCCGCCATCCCGACCATCTTCGAGCCCGACCGCGACTGACCGGCGTCCCGGCGACTTCGGTTTGGCGGCGACCGGTATGGCTGCCAGACTCGCGCTATGCACTCCTCTGCTGAGCACGTTGCCAGTGAGCTAGCCGCCCTCGGTGCCAAGGGTCAGGTACGAGAGCTTGCCGAGCCCGCGCCGACTGCGGCGACGGCGGCGGCCCAGCTCGGCTGCGAGGTCGGCGCCATCGCTAACAGCCTGCTGTTCAGTGCCGACGGAGCGCCGCTGCTGGTGCTGACCAGCGGCGCCCACCGGGTCGACACGGCAAAGGTCGCGGCCGAACTCGGGGTACGGAAAGTCCGGCGAGGCGATGCCGACTTCGTCTATGCCAGCACGGGGCAGCGCATCGGCGGCGTCGCGCCCGTCGGTCATCCGGAGCCGGTGCGCACGCTGGTCGACGTTGCGCTGCGCTCCTACGACGTCGTCTGGGCGGCGGGCGGGCACGTGCATACAGTGTTTCCCACCACGTTCGACGAACTTGTCCGGATCACCTCCGGTACGCCCGCCGACGTGAGCTAGGGCTACGCTCTGTCCGTGCACGCACTGATCATCGTCGACGTCCAGAACGACTTCTGCGAAGGCGGCTCTCTCGCCGTCGGTGGTGGCGCAGCCACCGTCCGGGCGATCACGGAATATCTCGCTAGCGGCGAGAGCGGAAAGTATGACTACATCGTGGCGAGCCAGGACTATCACATCGACCCGGGCTCGCATTTTTCTAGCGAGCCTGACTTCGTGACGACCTGGCCGCCGCACTGTGTGGCCGGAACGGCCGGCGCGCAGTTCCATCCGGACTTCGACGAAACCCGCGTCGAGGAGATCTTCCGCAAAGGCCGGCACGCAGCCGCGTACAGCGCGTTCGAAGGACAGAGCGAAAGCGGTGAGTCGCTGCTCAGCTGGCTGAGCGCCCGCGGCGTCAGGAGCCTCGACGCAGTCGGCATCGCCACCGACTACTGCGTCCGCGCCACGGCTGCCGACGCCGCAGCCGCCGGATTCGTCACCACAGTCCGGCTTGACCTCACGGCCGGCGTGGACCCGACGACCACAGCAGAGGCACTCGAGTCGCTGCGCGCGACGGGCGTCACACTGAGCGGGAGCCCGCTGGGCACGGCCAGTTAGTCTTCACCCTCCGGCAGCGACTCGTAGATGCGCTGGCAATCCGGGCAGACCGGAAATTTCTTGGGATCCCGGCTCGGCACCCAGACCTTGCCGCACAGCGCGACAACGGGGGTTCCGGTGACGGCACTGTCGACAATCTTGTCCTTGTCGACATAATGCGCGAACCGCTCGTGGTCGCCGTCGCCGAACGAGAGGTCCGGCCGGACATCTGTGTCCTGGCGTATGTCAGTTCCAGGCATAACTTCGGTATCCACGGCACCAAAGCCTACCCGCCCGCTGGCCAGACGATCATCGCCACAACGACTGGCGGGGCTGGTCAGTCCTGGCTAGTTCAGCTCCGGGTCGTCCGGGAAGGTCGCCACCAGCGCCAGGTCGCCGCCCTGGCGCCGCAGCACCGTCTGCCACAGCCGGACGGGATCCGCGGCGAACGCGTCAGCCGGATCCCCTTGGAGCACGAACCAGGCGCCCTCGTCAATCTCGGACCGCAGCTGGCCCACTCCCCAGCCTGCGTAACCAGCGAAGACTCGCATCGAGGTGATCCCACCGACGAGCAGTTCCGGCGGAGCGCCGAGATCAATCAGCCCGATCCTGGACATCATGGGCGTGCCATCCAGCGACCGCCAGCCCACCGGCTCATCGCTGCCATGCGCCAGCGCGAGCGCCAGCGCGCTGTTCGGCGAGATGGGGCCGCCGCGAAATACCACTTGCGGGCCAGACGCGAGCGCTGTCCATGGTTCGAGCACCTGGTCGAGCGAGATTTCGGTGGGCCGGTTGAGTATGACGCCCAGCGTGCCCTCGTCCGCGTCGTCCTCCACGATCAGGACAACAGCCCGGCGGAAGTTAGGGTCACCCAGCCGCGGAGTCGCCGCCAGCAAACGACCGTTGAGGGACTGCTCCTCCATAGCCTCATAATGCTCCAGCTACCTGAACGTCTCCACTGCGGCGCCCGATTGTTGCAGCAAAGCAGCCGTAGATGGACGACGGCAGCCGGGTACGGACGTACCCTGCAAGGGTGTCCTCTGGATTGAGTAGTAGCCCGGTGCTGGCCAGTACCGGGCCGGCCGGCACAGTGCCGGCCAGTCCAGCCTCGCCGACCGAAGCGGGCCAGCGGGCTATCGATGCAGCCCGCCTGCGGGTCGCGGTCCTGCGGCTATCCCGCCGGCTCCGCAAGCACGACCTGGCTGGCCTGACACCCAGTCAGCTGTCGACGCTGTCGTGCGTCGGCAAAACCGGCCCGGTCCGGCTTGGTGACCTGGCCGCAGCCGAGCGTATTGCGCCGTCGACTCTTACCCGGCTGGTAAACGTGCTGGAAGACCGGGGTTACCTGGTGCGCAAGCCTGCGCCCGAGGACGCGCGCGCTTACCTCGTCACTCTCACCGACAGCGGCAACGACGTGCTCGGGCGCATCCGTGACGAAGCGACCAGCATGCTGACCGACATCCTCAAGACGCTGACGCCAGAACAGATGGCTGCGCTTGAGGCCGCGCTGCCAGCGCTTGAGCAGCTCGCGGGGTCCGGCTGAGTCCGTACCTTGCGTGCTGCCGGCGGCGCCCGGCAGCCGACGGCTAGAACAGCAAGCCGGACAGTCTGGCCCGCGCCTTGCTGACTCTCGGATCCCTGGGCGGGAAGATCTCGAACAGGCTGACCAGGTGTTTGCGTGCTTTGTCCCGGTCCTCACCGGAGGTGCGCTTGATCGTGGCCAGCAGCCGGTCAAAGCTCTCCTCGATCCGGCCCATGGCCATCTCGATGTCGGCGACCCTGGCTTGCGCGTCCACGTCGTCCGGCTGGCTGGCGGCGTCCCGCCTGGCCGCCGCCTGATCGTAGCCTTCCACCCGGCGGATCAGGCCGATCTGACCGAGACCCATAGTCGCCACCGGGTCGCCGGGATCAGCCGCCAGCGCCTTCTCGAACGCTGCCTCCGCTGCGTTCAGGTCGCCGCGCTCCATCGCCTGCTGCGCCTCGGCGTAAATGTCGTTTCCGGGCTCACCGAGTGCGTCAGCAAAGCCGGGCTGCTGCCCCGCAGCCTGCGTATCGCCCTCACCGCCGACACCCCCGGCGCCCGCTCCGGGCCGCAACCCAAGTCGCTCGGCCACCTGCATGACCTGGCCAAGCCATTGCCTGACCTGCGGCTCCGGCATCGCGCCGAGGAATCCGTCGGCCACCTGCCCGCCGACAACCGCCACCACCATCGGGATGCTCTGCACCTGCAGTGCCGCGCTGAGCTGAGGGTTGGCGTCAACGTCCACTCTGGCCAGCACGAAGGCGCCATTGGCCTCGGTCGCGAGCTTTTCCAGGATCGGCCCGAGCTGCTTACACGGCCCGCACCAGTCGGCCCACAAGTCGAGCACCACCGGCACGCTCTGCGAGCGGGCAACGACGTCAGTGTTGAACGTCTCGTCGGTGACGTCGATGACAAACCCGGATTGCCCGCCCGGCTGGCCTTCGCCGGCATCGCCCTGCTCCGCAGCGCGCTGCCGGCGCTGCGCGGCGGCCTGGCGTGCGCCCAAGTCGACGGCGCCATGGAGAGAAAAGTCCCGCGGCTGGTTCATGACACCATCCTGCCGTATCAGAGCCAGCAACTGAGCCGCGAGTCACCCCACGGCGCAACTTAGCCGGAGCCTCCGGCGGGGCAATCGAGCCGGAGCCCGGCCTTGCTGACTCGCCCGACGCTCGTGGTCAGAAGGCTGGCGCCTCGAAGTAGCTGCCCCACTCCTCCCGCAGCGCCCCGCAGATTTCGCCCAGCGTCGCCTCGGCACTGGCCGCTGCGATCATCGACGGGATCATGTTTGCACCCGAGCGAGCTGCTTCAATCATGCTGCCAAGTGCTGCATCTACCGCTGCCTGGTCACGGCGCTGCCGCCGGTCCCGCAGCTCTCGTGCCTGCTCGAGCTCCACCTCGTGGCTTACCCGCAGGATTTCGATCGGCTTCTCCACGGTGTCAGTCAGGCAGTTGACGCCCACCACCCGCTTGTCGCCTTTCTCCAGCTTCTGCTGGTAACTGAAGGAAGCCTCGGCGATCTCCGCCATGAACCAGCCGTCGTCGATGCCGCGCAGGATGCCGCCGGTCATCGTCTGGTCCGGGCTCATCGCCTTGATGCGGGCGAAGATCTCCTCTGCCTCGGCTTCGAGCTTGTCGGTCAGCGCTTCGAGGTACCACGAGCCGCCCAGCGGGTCGGCGACGTTGACGACCCCGGTCTCTTCCATGATCACCTGCTGGGTGCGTAGCGCGATCTCGGCGGCCTTGGCGCTCGGCAGCGCGAGCACCTCATCCAGCGCGTTGGTGTGCAGCGAGTTCGTGCCGCCTAGCACCGCGGCCAGCGCCTCGATGGCGGTTCGGACCACGTTGTTGTCCGGCTGCTGCGCGGTCAGCGACACGCCCGCGGTCTGCGTGTGGAAGCGCAGCCACTGCGCGCGCTCGGTCTTGGCGCCGTAGACGTCCCGGAGCCAGCGAGCCCAGATCCGGCGCGCGGCGCGGAACTTGGCGATTTCCTCGAAGAAGTCAATGTGCGCGTCGAAGAAGAACGACAGGCCCGGCGCGAACGTCTCGATGTCGAGCCCGCGGGACAGCCCGAGCTCGACGTACCCGAAGCCGTCCGCGAGAGTGAAAGCCAGTTCCTGTGCAGCTGTCGAGCCCGCCTCCCTGATGTGGTAGCCCGACACCGACAGTGGCTTGTAGTCAGGGATGTGCGCAGCGCAGTACTCCATCAGGTCGCCGATGAGCCGGAGGTGCGGCTGCGGCGGGAACAGCCACTCTTTCTGCGCGATGTACTCCTTGAAAATGTCTGTCTGCAGCGTGCCGTCCAGCGTGCCGATGTCGGCACCCTGCCGCTGCGCGGCCGCCAGGTACATGCAGAAGACCGGCACCGCTGGCCCGCTGATCGTCATGGACGTGGTGATGCCGGCGAGCGGGATCCCGGCGAACAGCGCGTCCATGTCAGCCGCGGAGTCGATCGCGACACCGCAGTGACCGACCTCGCCCGCGGACCGCGGGTCGTCGGAATCGCGACCCATCAGCGTCGGCATATCGAACGCGACCGACAGCCCGCCCCCGCCGGCTTTCAGCAGCATCTTGTACCGCTCGTTCGTCTGGACCGCGTTCCCGAATCCGGAGAACTGCCTGATAGTCCACGTGCGGCCGCGGTAGCCGGCCGGATACAGCCCGCGGGTGAACGGGAACTCCCCTGGCCAGCCGATGCGCTGGAAGTCCGGTACCACCGAGCCGGGTGGCGGGCCGTAGACCGGGTCCACCTCGAGCCCGGACAGCGTGCTGAAGTCGGCGTCCCGCTTGCGCGAGGCGTCGTACCGTCGCTGCCAGCGCTCCCGGCCGGAGACTTCGCCGCCCTGGCCCGCTGCGCGCTGCCCGCTGGCTGCGCCCTGTTCCTCGCCCATCGAGCACCCCACAACGACAAATTAGTTGGACGTCCAACTATCTATCTCGAGTGTACCCAGCGGGGCGGCGAGGACGGCCGCAACCATCCGCCGAGTTCGTCGTCTTAAGTAGTGCTCCGGCCTGCGCGTTGCAGGCCGGCTCGCGCAGTCCCGATACCGGCAGAAATGTGGTAGAGCTATGTACAACGGTGTAACTGGTACAAGCTGTGCCGTGCTCTGTCCAAGTACTGCTTCTGTGGAAGATTCAGCTACTTTTCAGCTAACCTGGCCGGCGGGGCGAGCGCGCACAGACAAGCACCGGAGCCCGGCTAAGCAAAGGAGCGCGGTGGCCAGGCTCCGCACGTCGGACCAGCGGGCAGTTGAGGAGTTTTTCAATGCCTGCTATCCGCGCCTGGCTGGCTGGGTTCGCAGGCTCGTTGACGACGACGAGACAGCGCACGAGATCGCGTCCGAGGCGTTCACCCGGCTCCTGTCCCGCTGGTCCGGGCTGGATAACCCGCAAAGCTATGTGTACATGATCGCCACCAACCTGGTCAGGGATCACTGGCGTAAGACAGGCCGTGAGCGGAACGCCATCAGAGTCATGACCGCCGCCGGCCCGGCCGACCCGGCCTATCATCCGGCTCAGGATGTCGATGTACGGGCCCTGATACAGGCACTGCCCGAGCGCCTGCGCAGTCCGTTCCTGCTGCACTACTACGGCGGCTTCGGGCTGAAGGAAGTCGCGGCCATGCTGGGCCGCCCGGAGGGGACGATCAAGGCCGACCTCTTCAATGCCAGGGCCCGGCTGAAGGCGGCCATCGGAGAAACAAGTGACTAGCCCACGCGACGAGATTGACAACTGGCTGGAGCAGGGCGTGACGCCGCTGTACCCGCCACCCGGCTCGCTTGACCACATCAGGCGCCTGGCAAAGCAGCGCAAGACCCGTCAGGCGACCTTCGCGGCGGCGGGCTGCGCCGTGGTGCTTGCCGGTGCCGTCGTCACGCCCCAGCTCATCGCGACGGGCCAGCACGGCGGCCACGTCGCTCCCCCGCCCGTTGCGGTCGAGCCCAGCTCACCCGTGGTGCAGGCGAGCCCCAGCAACGGCAACCACAGCGCTGGGCCGCAGTCAAGCAAAGCCACGCAGATCAAGCAGCACACGACGCTCACGAATTCGTGGACCAGGCCACCGGGGCACTTCCGGCCGACGTCCGTCACGTTCGCCGGCACCGGGCACGACTCGGTCATCGGCGCCGTCATCGGCCAGGCAGGTCCGCCGTGCGCCACGCAATACTGCACGTCGCTGGCCCGCACCACCGACTACGGGCAGACCTGGAAGGGCGTCGCGGCACCGTATGCGCCTGGCCCGACCGGTAGTGCCGGCGTCAGCCAGCTTCGGTTCGCCAACACCTCCGACGGCTGGGCATACGGCCCGGCGCTCTGGGAGACCCGTCTCGGCGGCTGGCCGTGGAAGCGGGAAGACACCTATGGCCAGCACGTCATCGACGTGGAGGCGGTGGCCACGCGTGCCTTCGCGGTGTTCGGCAGCTGCAGCGGAACCGGCCTGAACTACGCCGCGAGCTGCACGAGCTATTCGCTGTGGACCTCGGTCGCGGGGAGCACGACCTGGACGCCGGTCCAGGTTCCGGCCGGCTACCAGCAGCTCGCCTCGACATCGTCGGCATCGTCGGCAGCCCCCCAGCTCATCATCTCCGGCGGGACCACGGCTTACCTGCTGACGCCGTCCGGAAAGGTGCTGAGCGGGCCGACCTCGGGCGGCAGCTGGCACCTGGCTGGCGAAGCGCCGTGCTCGCCTGGCCCTGGTGCGGCTAGCGGCCAGGCTAGCCAGAGCCCGGCGGTGCCAAGCTCCGGTCAGGACTCCGCTAGTCCCGGAACCCAGGATTCGACCAGCCAAGGTTACGGGGCCGAGTTCGCGGCTGGTCCGCAACTGCTGCTCAGCTGTGAGAGCCAGACGGCTGCCGCTCGGGTCACGCTGTACACCTCGGCCGATGGCGCGCGCTGGCACCGGGCGGGCAGCCTGACCGCGTCGGGGAGCCCCACATCACTCACCTCTGCCGCCAGCGACCAGGCAGTCCTGGCCACGACAGCGGGGATCGAGTATTCGGCGAACGGCGGCCGCAGCTGGCAGGCAGCCACATTCGCTGGTGGCGGGCCCGGCGCGGCCGGCCCGGCACAGGGCTTCAGCTATATCGGCATGACGAACGCCTCCCAGGGCGTCGCAATCCCGGCTGACTCAGGTCTGGGCGAGGTCTACGTGACCACCGACGGCGGCAAGACCTGGGACCCGTCGCCGATCACCGGGTGACGTGCCGGCCACCACACGGGCACGCGGCACGCTGCGTCAGGATGCGGGGCGCGTAGGGAGGAGGTCATTTCCCGGATCGGTCTCCTCCCGCGCCACTGCCAGGAAGGACCCGGAGTGCGGCGTCGCTGCGCATCCGTTGCCGCACAGCAGGCAAGAGCAGCTGTCCCCGTGGACCTCGATCCGCTTGCGGTCCCAGTACGAGACCCAGGTCTCGTCGTCCCCTTTGTCGCTGGTACTCGGGAACGAGTAGGGGGTCACTCTCAGGTCGGCCATCAGTACGTCCGCTCCCGTTTCAATACGCTACGCCGCGTATTCGAACGCTTACAGGCGCCTGATTATTCCGCTATTTCGCTCACGTGGCGGCGGGCCGGCAAACCCTCCGTGAAATCGCCAGCCGTCACCCGGAGCCCGCGCAGCAGGCCGAACATGTCTTCCAGCTGTCGCGGGGTGTAGCCGCCCATCCCGAACTCGGCCTTCATCAGGTCGTCAGTAGCGGTCCGCATGACCGACCGGCCTGCCTCCGTGATCCCTGCCAGCGTGCCCCGGCCATCGCGAGGATTCGGCCGCCGGACGACCAGCTTCTGCAGCTCAAGTCGGTCAATAGTGTTCGTGACGCTAGTGGGATGCACCATCAGCCGCTCTCCGATGATGCGCATCGGCAGCGCGCCGTCCCGGCTGAAGCTCAGCAGAACCAGCGCCTCGTACCGGGCGAACGTCAGGCCGTGCGGCCGGAGCAGCGCGTCGAGCTGGGCGAGCAAGATCTGCTGAACACGCATGATCGCCGTGACTGCCGCCATGGCCTTCGCGTCGCCGAACCGGGCTTCCCAGGTCTCGGCTGCGCGGGCGATCGGATCGAACGGCAGATCCAGCGGCTTCGACACAGCCACAACGTACCGTGCCGCGCAACAGTTGCCCGGCTTGCCCGGCATTCGGCGGCTCATTGCGCAACAGCAATCGGGTCGGCCGGCGCGTACGTGGACGTGGTCAATTACAGATCGTTACATTGCCTGCGGGGGAACTACTGATAGTTAATTCCGGGGGAAACCTTGCCGTCCGGCCATGTGGTCATGCGCGCGGATCCAGTGCTAGCCGCCGGGATCGGCGTGCGGCGCGGCCGCGGCTGGGCCGTCCGCGCGGCTAGCTTCCGGATCGCCGAGCCAGTGCAAGGCAAGGCCGCTCTCGGGATCCAGATCGACCATCCGGCTGATGCCGTGGCGATCGTGGATGTGCTGGCGGGCGTCGCCCGGCCTGCCTACGGCGAGTTGCGGGTACTCGGTCATGACATGGCGACGGCTCGCGGCCGCGCCGCCGTCCGGCAGCGGATCGGCGTCGCCCGGCGCACCGCCCGGCCGCTGCCCGCCATGCGCATCCGGGGGCTGGTCGAGCACGCGGCCAGGCTCGCCGGGCCGCGCCGGTTTGACCGACGGGTGCTTGCAGCGGGCATCCTGGACCGGCTGTCGCTGATGCCGTGGGCGGAGGTGCCGCTGAGGGCTGCACCGGACGCTGTCGCCCGCCGGGCCCGGCTGGCCGCCGCCGCCGTGCATCAGCCCGAGCTGATCCTGCTCGACAGCTTGCTCGACGGACTGCAATCGCGGGACCTGACGGCATTAACCGAGGCGATCCGCGACCTCAGCAAAGACACGGCGATCCTGGTGGCCGGCTGCGACGGCCTGGCGCTCGAACTAGCGTGCGACGAGGTCCTAGTGCTCACCGACGGGATACTGGTCAACGCATAGGCTGACGCAGTGGACTGGAGCTTGTTCGGATGCGGCCGGAACGGCCACGTCACGTTCGCGCCGGTCGAGCCGGAGCTACGGGCCCGGTTGCAGGCCCGGCTAGCCGATGGCGAAGCTTGGTGCTGCCTGCGATGCGGAGCGTTCGTGCCCGGTCCGCCCGATCTATCCGGTCCGGCGGCAAGCGCACCAGCTGTCGTCCGCGGTAAGGAAGTCCGGAGCAAGCTGATCCTGCGGCTGTTCGCGCTGGAGCGGTTCCTGCGCGCCATCATCTTCGGCGTTACTGCCTTCGGGCTGTGGCGGTACCGGTACTCGCGTAACGCGATCGAGCGGGCATTCGACCGCGAGCTGCCGATCATCCGTGACCTGTTCCGCCAGCTCGGCTTCAACATTGATCACTCCAAGTTCGTCGGCCTGCTGCAGCACGCACTCACCCTCAGCAACGGGTCACTGACGCTGCTCGCGGCCGGGGCGGCCGGATACGCCGTGCTCGAAATCGTGGAGGGCACTGGCCTCTGGCTTGCCAGGCGATGGGGCGAGTACTTCGCGATGGTTGCTACATCGCTCGGATTGCCGCTGGAGATTTACGACCTGACCAGGAAGGTCACGGTGACAGCGCTCGCGCTGTTCGGCATTAACCTCGCGCTGGTGCTGTACCTGGTGATCGCCAAGCGGCTGTTCGGGATCCGCGGCGGGAAGGCAGCCTACGATGCCAGGCTCCGCAGTGAGTCCGTGCTCGAAGCCGCCAGGCGGGCGGCGGACGAGGCCGCAACTCCCCCGGCCCCCGGCAACTCCCCGGCAGACTCCGCGGCTGCACACTCCGCCACGGCAGGCGACAAACCACCTGGTCCCGCGGCACTCGGCCGCTCACCAGACTCCGCGGCAGCAGACAGCCAGCCGGCCGACGCCGGGGCCGACGACGCCGCGGCCGTCCGCGGCCAGACACCACGTCGGCTCTGATGTCGACGGCGACCACGGTGACGGTGCCGCTTTCCTGCCGGGCGCTGCGGGAGCGGGAGCTGGGGACACCCGGCTGCCTGGATCACGACGGCTGCGGCACCTGAGCGAGGTCCTGGTCAGCCCAGGTGCAGTACGCAACGGTGGCGTCGTCCGGGACCCCGGCATTGGCGTCCTGCGGGCGGCGAGTTTCAGCCCGCCGGACGCGGCGGATGACTTCAGCTGGCCCGCTGCTGCCGAGCAACACCA
>Ga0335075_10011670_pt1 | contig 13279 bp, 13 predicted proteins | sample Lox_Sample_24_FD_206723 | JGI IMG/M metagenome (GOLD analysis project Ga0335075, IMG submission 206723) | Soil microbial communities from Loxahatchee National Wildlife Refuge, Florida, United States - Lox_Sample_2.4 | ecosystem: Environmental > Terrestrial > Soil > Wetlands | place: USA...
GGATGCGGCCCGGCGATCCAGTACCGCTGGGTGCTCAAGGCGGCCGGCGAGGACAGCGTGCTGGCCGGGCCCACCGGCTGTATGTACGTGGCCAACTCCACGTACCTGTGCACCCCGTACACGGTCCCCTGGGCGCACACGCCCATCGCCAGCGGCGGATCGTTCACGTCGGGCATGGCCGCCGGCTACGAGGCGATGATCCGCAAGGGCCGTTACCCGGGCCGCTACCCGAACATCATCGTGATGGCCGGCGACGGGAGTGCCTCCGACATCGGGCTCGGCTCGATCTCCGGCGCGCTGTACCGCAACCATGACGCGCTGTTCGTCTGCTACGACAACGAGTGCTACGCCAACACCGGGATCCAGACCTCGCCGACCACGCCCTACGCGGGCATGACCACGTTCACGCCGTTCGGCAAGGCGATCCCGGAGGGGAAGAAGCTGCCGCCCAAGAACCTGGCCAAGATGATGGCCGCCGGGCACCCGCACTGTTACGTGGCCACCACCACGGTCGGCTACCCGGTCGACCTGATGAACAAGACCCGCAAGGGCCTGAACCACGTCGGCGCCGCGTTCCTGCACTGCTACACGCCGTGCCAGAAGGGCTGGGTCTACCAGACCTCGATGACGGTGGAACTCGGGCGGCGGGTGGTCGAGGCCGGCCTGTTCCCGGTCTGGGAATACGACCCGGAGAGCCGGGAGTACCACTACTTCCACCCGCCGGTGCAGCGCCCGGTCACCGATTACCTGGCCATGCAGGGGCGGTTCGGCCACATGCTGCCCGAGCACATCGCGGCCCTGCAGCGCGGCGCCAACCAGAACTGGCAGGACATTGGCATGGACGTGCCAGCGGACCTGCGGGCGGGCGAGGATCCTGCCCACCACAAGCGGCTGTCCGAGGAGTCGTACTCAATGCCGCTGAACCGGGGGGTCGGTGCCTAGTTCCTGGCAGGTCCGGTTCGACGGCGGCCACCAGCAGCGGTACCTGGCCGACCGGGCCGCGGTGCTGCGTTACGTGCTGGCCGTCGGGCCGCGGGCGGCCAGCAGCCGGTTCGAGGTGTACGCCGAGGCGGAGCCGTTGCTGCTGGCCGACGGCTCGCCGGGCGGCCGCCAGTTCACGCTGGCCGAGGTCATCGACCTGGCCACGCCCGGCGAAGCGGACCGTCTCCGCGAGGAACTGACGTCGCTGGAGGCCTTACCAACATGACGAGCCCGAACGGCAGCTCCCCCGGCGTGCAGCACCAGCCCGGGGGAACGCCCCCGCGCAAGCTCATCCCGCTGCAGCCCGGGGTGGTCAGGCCGACCGGCGAGCGCCGGGTGCTGATGCGGGACGCGGTGATCCAGGTGGTGCGCCACCTGGTGCTCGAGGCCGTGCCGGCTGGTGAGCGCAGTGCCCTGTTCGATCAGGCCGCCGAACTGCTTGACCAGGCCGGCTGGGGCCTGGACGAGCTGTTCGAGGCCAGCCGGGAAGGCCCGGCCCGCGACGAACTGCTCCGCAGGCTCGGGCTCTTGGAGACGTAAACCAGCCGCGCGGGCCGACCGCGTGGCGAGATGGAGGCGGAGATGACGGATCGACGAGGACGGCACCGCCGACATTGGACCTTATGCGGCCTGGCGTCGGGCTCGCGTGATCCGCCCGGCCCCGGTCGCACGCGCAGCTGAACACCTCATGCAGCCAGCGCGAAGCCGGTGAACCGCTGTTCCGGCCGGGGGTCCGATGGGCTCGCCCCCCGAACCGGCTCAGCGGGGATCGATACCCGCTCCGGGGTCGCGCCCGGGCCCTGCCGCACAGGAACCCCCGAGGCGTCGAACCCCGCCCGGCGCGCGCGCCGACGTGGACACGAGCCAACAGCGTCTCGTACGAGAGGTACCGGTGGCGACAGATGGGCGCTACAACCGAATCGTCCAACCCCGATTACCAAATTATCACCAACGAAACAGGCCGCGTTTTCCGGGTGGGCGAGGAGCCCGAACAGATCCTCGGCTATCCCCGCTGGGTTACGACCTGGGCGGCCTGGCTGGCCATGTGCCTGGCCGGCCTGCTCGAGTACACCTGGGGCGCGCTCAACCCCTCCTTGGAGGCGGTGCACCACTGGGGCCCGGCCCCGGTGTTCTGGGCGTTCTCCTTCTTCGTGATCTTCGAATCCTTCGTTCAGATCTGTACCGGGTACCTGCGCAACCACGGGATCCTCAACGTGCGCTGGGCGACGATCATCGGTGGCCTGGTCTGCGGCGTGATCGGCTACGGGATACTCGCCGAGACGTCGTCCATCTGGCTGGCCTACCTCGGCTACGCCGTGCTCGGCGGCATCGGCTCCGGCATGGTCTACTCCAGCTGCATCAACATCGTGGCCAAGTGGTACCCGGAGAAAAAGGGCTTCCGCACCGGGTTCGTGAACGGCGGCTGGGCCTACGGTGCGGTGCCGTTCATCCTGGTCATCGGCGGGTTCAGCACCGGCGCCGGGGTCAGCACCATGAGCGCCTCGGGCCTGCGGACCTACATCTGGGTGCAGGCCATCCTGATGACCGTCCTCATCGGCTTCGCCGGGTTCTTCCTGAAGGATCCGCCGAAGAACTGGTGGCCGAAGGAGATCGACCCGCTGAACTGGCACCGGCACAGCACCCGTGACCTGCGGAACAACCCGCCCGCGCTGCGGCACTTCAACGGGGGCGAGATGTGGCGCACCCCGCAGGCTAAGTGGCTGGGCGCACAGTACGCCCTATATGTGGGCTGCTCCCTGTTCGGCGTGGCCTACTACTACGGCTTCGCCGAGGCGATGGGCCTGGGGACTATCGCGGCGGCGGTCGGCTTCGCCGGGTTCTCGCTGGCGGACGGCATCTGCAGACCGATCTACGGGTATATATCGGAGTTCATCGGCCGCCGGAGAACGATGATCTACGCGTACTCGTGCAACGTGGTCTTCCAGCTGCTCGCGCTCTGGATGGGCGAGTTGCACAACGCGCCGCTCTTCGTCATCTGCGCGGTCATCTCTGGTGGGCTGTCCGGCGCCAACTTCCCGATGACCGCGGCGATCGTCGCCGACTACTACGGCGAGACGAACAACGCGATCAACTACGGATCGATCTACGCCTGGAAGGCGCTTGGCGGCAGCTTCGCCGGCGGCCTCGCGGCTTTCATCATGACCGGGACTCTGTACGGCACTGCGCACTTCCACTGGGCGTTCGGCTTCTTCTTCGGCGCCGCGCTCGGCGCGCTGGCGGCACTGACGCTGATCTTCCTGGTCAAGCCGCCCACATTGGAGCAGATGCAGCGTGCGGTGGCCAAAACCGAGACAAAGGAGGAAACGAAACCTGCCATCGCCTAGCCCGTACCAATCGTGCGCTGAAGACCCCCCGGTCGTCTCCTCCCCCCCGGGCGGCCGGGGCCTGGTGGATGTACCGTTGGGCGGCCCGGAGCACGCGCCCGGAGCACGCCCGGCGGTACATCCACCTACCTTTGCCCCGAGGAACGTCGGTCCTGAGAGGGGAGCGACACGTGCCGGATCGCTACCTGTACGAGCTGAAGCTACCGCTCGCCCCCTACCGGTTCGTCTGGCGTGACGAGCCCGCCGTGGACGCGGCGAAGAGCGCCACCGAGTCATTCACCGAGGAGCGCTACACCCACGCCGACGGCACCACCACGATCATCCGTGAGTACCGCGCCGACGGCTCGTTCCATATCCTGTCCGACCGCGGTGAGATCGAGCTCATCGACAACGCCCAGGATCCCTACGCCCCGGACCCGGTCAGCGTGGTGCGCCTGCCGTGACCTCAGCCCGACCGCACCCGGCCGTCGGAGGTAGATCCGGCGGACGGCCCGGACGGGCCGTGGTAGGCGGTCCTGGTCCGCTCGGTGTGCACGCGGGCCAGGGCGGCCGCCTGGTCCTCGTCGCCCGCTTCGATGGCGGCGACCAGCTCGGCGTGCTCGGCCCACGACTCGTGGCCGCGCGCCGGGGCGACCTGCCGGTAGTACCAGCGCACTCGCCGCCCGACGATCTCGGAGAGTTCCGCGAGCACGGTGTTGCCCGCGAGCTCGGCCACGGCAGCGTGGAAGTCGTTGTTGGCGGCCACCGTGCGGGCCACGTCGCCGCTGTCGACGGCCGCCGATCCCTCCCGCCAGGTCGCGCGCAGCGCGGCCACGGCCTCGGGCGTCGCCGCGCGAGCCGCCAGCCGGGCGGTCGCCCCCTCGAGCAGCTCGCGCACGTCCAGCAGCTGGTCGACCTCGTGGTCGGTCGGCACGTGCACGAAGGCGCCCTGGCTCGGCCGCAGGTCGATCCAGCCTTCGGCCTCCAGCCGGTGCAGGGCCTCGCGCACCGGCTGCCTGCTGACCCCCAGCTGCCGGGCGAGCTCGGATTCCACCAGGTGCTGCCCGGGCTGGAGGCCACCGGCCACGATGAGCTCGACCAGGGCCTCGTACACGGACTGCCGCAGCGGTACCGGCCGGGCGACCGGCCGGATCGTTCCGGTCGCCGCCCCGTTGGCGGACATCTCGGCCACGCTGACCACTGCTCCCTGCGCCTCGTCTAATCCTCAGGATATAGACGACTGTATCCAAAATGCGACCCGCCCGCCTGCCGCACCCAGCCCGCGGCCGGCTAGGGGCGATCTGTAGGCGTTTGTGCGATGGTGTCCAGGAGCAGGCCGATCAGCTCGGCGAAGCGGCCGGCCGGGTCGCCGAAGATAACCTCGCCGGCCTCGACGGCGAGCGGCGCGGCGTCCGGGCCGATGATCTCGCTGCGGCGGGCGACGGAGTACCTGTCGTCCCCCGCTGCAGCGGCCTGGCGGGCCGTCTGCTCCTCGATGCAGAAGCCGATCGTGAAGTGGTGCACCAGCAGCAGCCCTCGCGCGGCGTCGGCCAGCGAGAACCCCTGGCGGATGAGGTTCTCGAACGTGCGCTCCTGGCGGCGGACCAGGTCCGGGTCGGTCAGGGTCGTGCCGCTGAAGGCCTTGGCCCCGTCGCGATGGCTGAGCAGTGCCCCCCGCACCGTCGTGGCGTAGGCCGCCATCACCTCGCGCCAAGGCAGGTCGTCGGGGAGCGCGGCCACTACGTCGCCGACGTCGCGCCATATCCGGGTGGCCATCTCGTCCAGCAGCGCCTGCTTGTTGCGGACATGCCAGTACAGGGCCGGGGCCTGCACCCCGAGCCGGGCGGCCAGGGCCCGCACGGTGAGGCCGTCCATCCCGACCTCGTCGAGCAGGTCAAGGGCCGCCTGCACGATGGCCGCCTTCGTCAGTCCAGCCGACACGAGTTGACAGTTTAACAACGTTAAGGAATGCTGGCGCCACTGGTAATTTAACAGTGTTAAGGAGGCGGTCGTGAAGGCAGCGGTGCTGCACTCAGCGGATTCCGTCCCGGTCTTCGGTGACTTCGACGAGCCGGAGGCCGGCGCCGGGTCCGCGGTCGTCGAGATGGTGGCCGCGGGCGTCCACCATGTCACGCGGTCGGTCGCGGCCGGCCGGCACTACAGCCGCGGCGGGGCCTTCCCGGTCATCCCCGGCCTGAACGCGGTGGCCCGCACCGCCGGCGGCGACCTGGTGTTCACCGCGTCCGGCCAGCCACCGTACGGCACCTTCGCCGAGCGCATCGCCTCGCCCGATGCGATGAGGTTCCCGCTCCCCGAGGGGGCGCAGCCCGAGGCGGTCGCCGCAGGTGTCAACCCGGGCATGGCCTCCTGGCTGCCGCTGATGGCCAGGCAGGCCGAGACGGGCAAGCTTGGCCCGGTGCTGGTCCTCGGTGTCACCGGGATCTCCGGTTTCCTGGCCGCGCAGAACGCCAGGCTGCTCGGCGCGACCCGGGTCGTCGGAACCGGGCGGAGCAGGCCTGGCCTGGAACGCGCCGCCGCCGCGGGCGCGGAGGTTCTCGAGTTCACCGGCGACCGTGACGCCGACGCCCGGGCCCTGGCCGGGCTTCTCCGCGGTGACGCGCCGGGGCTGGTGCTCGACTTCCTCTGGGGACCCGTCGCCGAGGCCGCCTTCCTGGCGCTCACCCGCCAGGGGTTCGGCGAGGATGCCGCGGACATCAAGTACGTCCAGATCGGCGCGCTCGCCGGGGCCGACGCCGCGCTCCCGGCCGCGCTGCTGCGCAGCAGGAAGCTGACGGTCTCCGGCAGCGGCGCGGGCTCGGTGCCCGCCGCCCAGATCAAGGCGCAGATCCCGGCCTACATCCAGCTGATCGCCGACGGCTCGGTCCAGGTGCCGTACCGGACGTTCCCGCTGTCCGACGCCGCCGCTGCCTGGACCGCTTCTGCCGAATCCGGCCCCCGGGTGGTCCTCGTCCGCGACTGAGCCGAGCCCCAGGGCGGCGAGCGCGTCGGCCGCCCCGCGCCGCCCGCCGGGCTCAGCCGATGTCGCGGCGGCGCAGCCCGGCCAGGCCGGCCGCCGCCAGCGCTACGGCGATCAGCGCCAGCCAGGCCAGCGGCACGGTGCTGCCGGTACCCCCGGGCAGCTTGGGCACGTGGGTGAACGGGGAGATGTCCTGGAACCACTGGGCCAGCCGGAGCGTCGGCCCGAGCAGCACCACCACCGCGGCCAGCGCCAGTGCCGCCCAGCCGCCGCCCACGCAGGACCGGGGCAGCAGCCCGAACAGAGCCGCCGCCACTCCCCCGACCACCAGGGCCGCGGGCAGCTGGGCGAGAGCCGCACCGAGCAGGCGCGGCACCTGGGTGCCGGCGTTCCCGCCGCTCAGCCCGAACGCGAGGCCGGACCCGAGCCCGGCCGCGGCCAGCACGAGGGCGGAGCCGGCCATGGCGATGATCAGCTGACTACCGGCCCAGCCGAGCCGGGCCACGGAGGTGGCCAGCACAGGCTCGGCGCGCTGCGCCGTCTCCTCCGACCGCAGCCGCAGCACCACGGAGACCGCGTAGCCGGCCGCGACCAGCCCGAAGATGCTCATCAGCGCGGCCAGATAGGCGTCGCTCAGCCCGGACTGCCCGCCCAGCCTGGTGATCACATTGCCGAGCCGGGCGCCGCTGCCCACAAAGGAGCCGATGTGCCGGGCGACCGACCCGAGGGCGGCGCCGTACACGAGCGCGGCGCCGGCCCAGCCGGCCAGGCCGGTCCGCTGCAACCGCCAGGCCAGGGCCAGCGGGCTGCGCAGCGACCTGGCCGCCTCAGGCGGACCGGGCCGGGGCGGCACCAGGCCGGCCCCGAGGTCGCGCCGGGCCGACAGGGCCGCCGCGACGGCCGCCACGATCGCGGCCGCCGCCACCGGCAGCAACAGCACCGGCCAGCTGTCCCCCGCGTAGGCCCGGACCTGGGTCACCCAGCCGACCGGGCTCAGCCAGAGCAGCCACCGCGCCCCGCCGCTGGTCCCAGCGGCCGCACCGGCCGACATGATCAGGTAGGACGCGGCCAGCACGCCGATCGCCATGCCGCGGGCCCCGCGGGCACCCCCGGACACCTGGGCCGCGACCGCCGCCACCGCGGCGAAGAAGATCCCGCACGTTCCGACGGCCAGCCCGATCGCGGCCGAGCCGCCGGCCGGCAGGCCGATGACGGCCAGCCCGGCGAAGATCAGCAGTGCCAGTACCACATTGGCGCCCACGCCGAGCAAGACGCCGACGGCCAGCGCGGCGTGCCGGCCCACCGCCGTGGAGCCGATCAGCTCGAGCCGCCCCGCCTCCTCGTCGGCCCTGGTGTGCCTGATCACGATGAAGATGCTCATCAGCCCGGCCGCGAGAGCCGAGCCCGCGCCCGCCTTGTAGACGACCAGCGCACCGAGCGAGTCGTTGTAGAGCGGACCGCCCAGCGCGAGCGTGGCCGCGTCGTGAATGATGCCGGAGGCGAAAGTCTCGCGTGCCACCGCGGTCTTGTACAGCCCCTTGAAGCTGTAACCGGTGCTGACCACGACGATCGTGAGAACGTAGATCCAGGCCACCAGCATGCCCCGGTCCCGGCGCGCCGCCAGCTTGATCAGCTCCCGCGAGCCGGCCAGCGAGGTCACGCCGACACCCCCTGCTGGTTCCCGGCGGCCGCCGCAGCCGCCGGGCCGGGGCCGTCGCCCGCGTAATGCCGCAGGAACAGCTCCTCGAGCGTCGGCGGCTGGCTGACCAGGCTGAGCACGCCCGCGTCGGTGAGGCGCCGCAGCACCGCGTCCAGCTTGTCGGTGTCCACCTCACATCGCACCCGGGCGGCCAGCCGGCCCGCACCCAGGCCGCTGACGTCCTGCACGTCAAGGTCGTGCACGCCCGGGAGCTGGCCGAGGCCGGCGGGCTGGCCGGCCAGGTCAGCACTGATCGACGTCCTGGTGAGGTGGCGCATCTCGGCCAGGCTCCCCGACTCCACCGCCCGCCCGGCCCGGATGATCGTGACCCGCTCACAGAGCGACTCCACCTCGGACAGGATGTGGCTGGACAGCAGCACCGTCCGGCCGCCGTGTCGCTCCTCCTCGATGCAGTCGCGGAACGCCGCCTCCATCAGCGGATCCAGGCCAGCGGTGGGCTCGTCGAGGATCAGCAGCTCCACGTCGGAGGCCAGCGCCGCGATCAGCGCGACCTTCTGGCGGTTGCCCTTGGAGTAGGTCCGTGCCTTCTTGGTCGGGTCCAGGTCAAAGCGCTCGAGCAGGCTGGCCCGGCGCTTGGCATCTATTCCGCCACGCAGCCGGCCGAGCAGGTCGATGACCTCGCCGCCGGTGAAGTTGGGCCAGATGGTCACGTCCCCCGGCACGTAGGCGAGCCTGCGGTGCAACGCCGTCGCCTCGCGCCAGGGATCGCCGCCGAGCAGCCGGGCGGTGCCGCCGTCGGCCCGCAGCAGCCCGAGCAGGATCCTGATCGTCGTGGTCTTGCCCGAGCCGTTCGGGCCGAGGAAGCCATGCACCTCGCCCTGGGCCACGCTCAGGTCCAGCCCATCGAGCGCGACGGTCTTGCCATAAGACTTGCGCAGCCCGGATACGGCGATAGCCTCGGTCATACTGGCAACCTACACGGCTTTCATAAATTTGTGAAAGTTGTGAACGAAAATCCTGTGCAAAGCATGCGGCGGGCTTTGGCCCACCCAGGGGACTCACGATGGCGGGACGGCGGGACGGCACCGATTGACCAGCGACATGGCGCAGAACAGGACCGGCGAGACAGCCCCGGCCGGCGTGGCCGGGCCGGGCGCGGGCGGCGGCGCGACACCGCGGCGCGACGACAGGGCCGCCGCTTCCCGCGACGCTGCGACTGACCGGGACGAGAAGGCCGTCGCCCGGTTCGTCGAGGACCTGGCCTCCGCCCTGATGGAGATGGGCGTGCCGCGGATGCCCGCCCGGGTGTTCGCCGCACTGCTGACCACCGACGCGGGCCGGCTCACCGCGACCGATCTGGCCGAAGGCCTGCAGGTCAGCCCCGCAGCCGTGTCCGGCGCGGTACGTTACCTGATCCAGATCGGCATGGTCCGGCGGGAGTCGGAACCCGGCTCCCGGCGCCACTACTACCGCGCGCCCGACGACGTCTGGGACGAGGTCATCGGGATCCGCGATCGCCTGATGGCCCGGTGGACCGGGGTGCTGCGAGAGGGCGTGGAAGTCCTCGGCGCGGATACGCCGGCCGGGCAGAGGGTAGCCGACTCGGTGCGGTTCTTCGAGTTTGTCAGCGTCGAACTGCCGAGCGTCATCGGCCGGTGGCGGGAGCGCCAACCGGCCAGCGACGCGGAAGCCTCCGACGACCGCTGACCGGTCGTCCGCTGCCAGCAGCCAGCAGAACGTGTACCAGCAGCCCGGCGCGGGCCGCCCAGCAGGGCCGCGGGAGCCGAGATGCCGGCGCCACCACTCATGCCGCCACGCTGGCCCGGACACGTTTCGGCCCAGGCCGAAGGAACCGGCGGCGGACTGGCCGGCATGTCTGCTGGCCGAGGTGCCAAGCGGGTGGTCACGGTGACCGCGACCTTGCCGCTGCCGGCTGGCACGGTGGCCGTGATCTTGGCCGCCGAGACGACCGTGAATTTGGCCGCCGCCGGGCCGAACAGCACGCGGCCGACGGGCTCACGGCGGGCGCCATCGCCGCATTGCGCCCCCGGGCCTTATGCAAACTTACCGGAATAATCAATCTACCGTTAATCTAAGGCTCGCATTTCGGTAACTGATGCGAGGGCGCTCATTCACCGTGGCGGACAAAGCTGGCGAAATTGCCATTCACGATGAAGTTGTGCTTAGAATCGCAGTACCCAAGTCAGTGCTGACGGCTAACCGTGATCACCAATCCGTGGGCAGATCATGACCGAAGGGGTGCGTGCTGTGGCCGGTGGCGGGTTCCAAGTTACGCCCAGCGAGCTGGACGAGGTGGCCGAGGCCTACAAGGCGCAGGGTGACGCTGCCTGGCAGGCGCTGGACCGGTTCCAGCAGGCAACCGATTTGCCCGACAGCGCGTTCGGCAATTTGCCGCAGTCCAAGCAGCTGGCGACGCAGTACCAGGAACTGCGCGGCCAAGTCACGAACGACATGACGAAGCTTTTCAAGGCGCTCCTGACCGGCTATGCGAATCTCGCGATGAGCGCTGCGAACTACCGGACGGCCGACCACTTGAGCACGATCCGCTGACGCCGGGAGGCCGCGGTGTCCTTCCTCAGCACGATCGAGGGCGACTTCGATCCGGGCGGGGATCCCGGGGCTATCCGTACCGCGGCGATCGCCTACCGGACGCTGGCCTCCGAGCTACTCCAGGTCGTATCCGCGCTGGACAAGGAGGCGGCGGGCCTGGAGGAGTCCTGGAAGGGTTTGCCGGGAGGCGCAGGCGAGTCGGCCAGTGCCGCGTTCCAGAAGGCGTGGAAGACGTTCAGCGCGGCGATCACGGAGTATGCCCAAGGGCTCGATGGGGCGGCAGGCCACCTGGACACAATCGCCGATGCGATCCAGAACGCCGACGAGGAGGCCGCGCGGCTGAGGGACATGGCCGTGGCGGCGCTGGCCGTTGGCGCCGCGCTCACGCTGTTCAGCTTCGGCACTTCCGACCTCACGGCGGTGGGGGACGCGCTGGCTGACGCGGCGGCGGCCACGACCATTATGGATACGCTAGGCGGGCTGCTCGCTGCCGCGGTGGAGGCGCTAGGGTCGCTTCTCGATGCGTTCGTGGGCGTCGCGTCCCGGTTCGCGATGGGCTCCACGTTCACGCTGATCTCGGAGATGATTGACAAGGCGATCCACGGTCTGGACCCGCTGGACCCGGCCAACTACTCCGCCGACGACATCGCCAACGTCATCCGGGGCGGCATGGTGCAGGCCGTACTGGGCGTGGGCAGCGACTGGGCCGAGGACAGTTCACCGGCGTTCAAGGCGTTCGAAACAGCGCACCCTGTTCTCTACACCACCGCCTACGCCGGTCTCAACGGCTTCATCTCGACCGCGCTCACGGAGTACGCGATCGAGGGCAAAAAGGTTGACCTGAGCACCGTCGGGGACGTCGCCTTGGGTACCGCACTGGCCGCTGGTAGCGGTGCCGCGGTCCGCGGGGGGGTCAGCTGGCTGGGCTCCACAGGCGGGGCGGCCGGGCAGATCTTCAGCCCCGGCCCAGGGTCCGGCAGCCTCTCGCAGATACTGAACAAGGTGGGGAACGTTACCAATATCAGCAAGGCCAACGTGATCGATGCCTGGGCGAACCAGCCGGGCAGCGTGCTCAGATACAACCTCTTCTTCTCGCAACCGCAGGCGCTCACCGGGCCGCATGCGCCGTCGGCCCCGCCCGGGGTGCCGGTACCGCAGGTCCCGCCGCCGCCGCACATCGGCGGCGGGACGGTCACGGTCCAGCCAGGGGACGACCTCTACCAGATCGCCGGGCAGCGGCTGGGCAACCCGAACCTGTACCCGGTGATCCAGGCGGTCAACCCCCAGGTGAGCGCGGACGGCAGCATCGCACCCGGCCAGGTGCTGCATATCCCGCAACTGCCGCCGCTGCCGTCGGGCTCGACCGCCCAGGTCGTGCGGCAGGGGGACACCGTATCGGGGCTCGCCGGCGGGAACCCGGCTCTGGAGCATCAGATCATCGAGCTGAACGGCCTGGATTCCCAGGCGCAGATCCAGCCCGGCGACGTGCTCATCATCCCGCCCGCCGGCTGACCGGCGCGCACCGGGACATGTCCACCAGGCTCGCGACCGCGTTCGGCAAGCCCGCCGTCCAGCTTGCCATCACCCCCGCCGCGGAGGTCTACGACGTCGGCCAGCCCGTCGGGGTCCGGGTCACCGCCGTCGGCCTGCGAGACAGCAGCATCCTGGCGGCCAGGGCCGAACTCGTCCAGACGATCTGGCGCGAATCCACGGGCGGGCCTGATCCCGGCTTCCGGACCGTCACCCGCGCCGGCAGCGACCTGAGCCTCGGCGGCCCGCTGCCGGCCGGCGCCCGGGCCGAATGCGAGGCCGTGCTGCCGAACTGGGCGCAGGCCCCGTCCGGCGGTCGTCAGCGTGGAAACCCGGGGATCGAGTACCAGGTCCGCGCCGAACTCAGGCTGGCCGACGGCAGCACCGTGCGCTGCCAGGCGCCGGTCCGCCTGGTGTCCGGGCCGTCCTTGTACCGGGAGATCGAGGGGAACCAGCACCGCCGCCGATGCCGCCGGTTCGAGCTCGACCTGGTCAAACCGGTCCTGAGTGCGCGGCCCGGCGAAACCGTGTGCGGAACGCTCCGCGTTGTGCCGCGCCGACCCACCCACGCCTTCAGGGTGGTTCTAAATGTGATCCGCCGGCCTCGGGTTCGGCATGGATCCTTCTTCCGCGGCGCGCGCCTGGCGGTGGGGGTCGAGATGAGCGGGCCGCATGAGTTCCCGTTCGAGGTGCGGCTGCGGCGCGAGATGCCCCCGACGATGGTCACCCCGGAGCTGTCCGTGCACTGGTACCTGCGGGCCGAGGTCCATTACCGCCTGCTCACAAAGGACAGCTGCGACTGGGAACTCAACGTCTATACCAGCCCTCCGTGATCCGCACATCCCCCGCTTGACGGTTGAGTGCGGGGCCACCGCGGTTGACCTGCCCACAACCGCCTAGGACCCGGCCTGGGGCGCGGCCAGGCGGCACCGCGCTAAGCAGGAGCGGCTGGGTGCAGGATAGCGCCCGGGGGCATAGGCCAAGGAACCGTTCCTCTCCTGTGCCGCCGGTGTATGCGCCGCCAACGGCACGAAACGGGCAGCTTCTGGGCGCGTATTGTCCAACCGTGACCTGACGTTGGTAAGACTTGTGGTAAGGCAACAGATGAGGAGGCCCGAAAGTGGCGCGTGATCCGGGAGATCTCTACCGGGTGAGCCCCGGAGCGCCCGAGTTCGATGACGTCGTGATGCTGTACTACCTCGACGGGTTCATCGACGCGGGCGGGGCGGGCCGCCT